>Ga0123353_10012636_pt1 | contig 12026 bp, 6 predicted proteins | sample TergutLab28metaG_3_FD_92763 | JGI IMG/M metagenome (GOLD analysis project Ga0123353, IMG submission 92763) | Labiotermes labralis P3 segment gut microbial communities from Petit-Saut dam, French Guiana - Lab288 P3 | ecosystem: Host-associated > Arthropoda: Insects > Digestive system > Gut ... | reverse complement strand
TTTCGCTAAAAGACCAAATCTGGTTTCTGCGCGTGTGCCATCACGTTTCAGACGTGCTCTACCCATTGGATAGGAGGTTGTGTGAGCCCCATAGTCGGTCTCGACGTTTTCGACGATGGCTAAATCTGTTGCCCCTACTGGGAGACGAAAAGCGATTGCTCCATCCTCCAGCATGTAGCGTGGTCGCAGGTTACGTACATAGATAAATAGATTCACTTTTCGATTCGCGACTGTCCTGACTCGGGCTTATCGTGGTTTTACTCTGTCGGTTCATTTCAATGGCTGAATGTCAAGCTGAGAAATACCGCACAAAAGTACAGAAGTGCTTTCATAAAATTTGGTCGTTAATATTGGAGCCTCGGAAAATTTTCGTAAAACAGTCCAATACCATATTCAATCAAAATTCTTCCCAGAATTTCTTTAAATATGGACAGACTGACAGACACTATTGGCCCATCGTTAATGCGTATCGTACAAAGATAGCAAATAGTGACATCAATCAAAATATAGGATTCTAAACACAACCCGTGGTCATCGTTTCAATTTGTCTCTGTGCTCAATTAAACACCGTGACCTGAAGACGTAGGGGGGATGAGAAGTACCGGTCAACGTATTCTTTAAATTGACACTGGGTAGATGTGACTTCTTAACCTCATGTCGCAGCAGCTAACCATATTTGAACTACCAGCAGTTTGATAGAAGACTCGTTGCGACCTTGAAATTTTCTGCGTGCCCCCAGATAAACGTTACGGTCCCTGCCGGCAAACAAACCCTGATTATTCGGAATGAAGGCATCATTATGTGCTTGTAATTCAATTAACGTTACACAGTGTATGTCAGCACAATCGTTTTTATTCTTAAGCAAGGTTACTTCATAAGCAAAATCAGAACCTTTTTAGAAAGTTTTAACTAGATGTATTCCAGAATTGTAAACACAATGGGATCTCAAAGTGGGTAAAGCATCTGGTAACGAAAATGTTGTAAGGGTCTGAAGATGACTAACGTTTAGTCGAAACATGTAACCTTGCTTAAGAAAAAAGAGATTGTGCTGACGTATACTGTGTAACGTTAATTAAAACCCTGATTTACTTGTCAGATAACTCGTAGCTTAGTGACTACACTGACCAAACTGTGCAGGCTTCATCATATAAAAAATACCCACAAATGTACATTCTTTGTTGGTTAATAAAATTAGTGACGTGATATATGACGCACTGTGCACGCAAAGTCAAAATAAACAACAAATGCACGTATGTCTTCGTCCCTATACGAAGTGTTACTTCCTGCAGAAAATGGTGAAGTCCATCCTTTAACCTGCTACGCGGGCAATGAGGGGGTGTAGATGTATAATTCTACTCTTTCTTTAACTTCGTCGCTAGGTGATTTTTGTGGTTAACGCCCAGCTGCTTTACCTCGGGGATGAACGGCACTGAATATATATGAGGTTCTATTGGTCCAAGGGTAGGTTTGGGAGGGGTTCGGAATATCTCGGATCCATTGGGTTTCGATCCCTGGACGGTCCAGTCCGTAGAAAATCGCTGTACCATCTAAGCTATCTCGGCTCACTGTTTCCTGCAGAAGTTCTTTTTAAACGTATGATATCTGTGAGATCATTTCCAACTTCTAAGCAGGCAAACTGCAATTTCTAAGGACTGTATCAACAAAGAATTTGCAAAAATAACCAACCTTAAGTTCTATAAAAGTTACTTCTAGGCCGTCGACTTTAAGACTCTTGCCAAATTTCGAAACCCTGAGTTTTTATTTAGAGTGTTGAAACGAGAGCTTACAGGCACGACCTACCTCAACGTATCTTTCATGAACCCATTCCAGCTTCCCCTCTAGACGGTATGCGCGTCAAAGACACGTTTCGGAATACCTATATATACTTTTAGACATAACGTGCCTCCAGACGCTATTAAAACGTCGAGGCGACGTCTCGGAATTCTTAACAACGTACCAGAGTCTTGCGTGCTAGTCACCTGCACCAGGGTGCCTCCTTATAAAGTAATTTTATAGCTAATTCACTCCCTGGTACAAAGTGTTGCGTGAGTTTGGTGTGTTGTTTTCGAATTAAACTGTCGCCAACCTTATACAAGTTCTCTCGTCCCATACTACCGGCAGATAATCTAATAGACCAGCCACAAAACTGTAGAATTTTGTAATAATAAAATGTTATGTTAAAAATTAGTAGAGTATCTAAAATAAATCAATCAACTGAATAAGTTTAGATAAAAATAAGTACATACAAACGACAAATTATAAATATTTATAAAACAAATAATTACGAAGTAATTACGAGAAATTCATTTAGAAAATTAGTGAAATTTACAAAAACTATGTGACTACTGAATAATTGTGTATATAAATGAATGCACTTGAAAAAATAAAAAATTTGTCATCTCTCTAATTCTCCCTGTGCAAGTACGTAAAAGAATTTTGACGTTTTGCTGACCGTGCATCTCAGTGTATTTATCTCAGTAATTAACCAAATTGATGCACAACATTTTTGTTTTACAATAAGTTTATTTCAAGCCTCTACATGAAATAAACTTATTGTAAAACAAAAATGTTGTGCATCAAGTTGGTTAATTACTGAGATAAAAAACGTAAAAGAATGTTTAATTAAAAATATTATAATAAACAAATTGAAAATTCTATAGCGTAATTTATTCACTAAAGTGTGCATTGTTAATAAGATATTCAACAAATTTTTTGTTGTTGTTATAAAATTGGAACATTTCTCAACATTGCCACTTGTACCTATGTTAAGACGGTCCAGTTCTCTTCGTATATTTTAAATTACTTCTGTTTGGCCAGTTCCAGTATTGTTCTGTCACACACTTAAACTATGAAGTAAGACATTTAATTTACCATCTATAATTAAGCTGCAGGTGAATTTCTTGTTATCTAACTATTGTTAATATCGCCATGATCTCCATGTTAGTCCTTCAGGGGCACTAAATGTAACGAGATGCGAACCAGAATCCTTGTAAATAACCAAAGTGACGCACAATTTGTTTCTTGTATGTTTATTTCTATTCTCTACACATTTCGGGCAGCCATGTGGCCATCAATCATCAGGAGAATTATTGTATCAATGCGACACTTGGTTTGTATCACTCTTGTGTAGATGACCGTCTGGTACGCAGTTACCTGCATACCAGACGGTCATCTACACATTGACATAGATAATGGGCACATAGCTGCCCGAAACATGTAGAGAATAGAAGTAAACATACAAGAAAAAATTGTGCGTCAAGTTGATTATTTACAAGGATCATACCAAGATTCACGGTCCACAAAACATAAAATTCTGCTGATTAGAATGTCGGTTTTAGTATCCTCTGTTTTAAGTTTATGTAACAAAATGTCATTTTGTATAACATATTCTTGTCAACAACGCAGTTGTATATATATATATATTAAAACTAATGCACGCCGAAGAAAATAACAGAAATATTACACCATACTGCAAATTATTTTCTGATTTGGATTCAGAACATATAGTGCGTACGGACATTCCGTGTTTTGGAGCTGTTGCTCTCGGCCAATCGTGTGATTACATGACATAACCTTGTATCAGAGACTGACACGATGCTAACAAGAAGTCTTAAAAGGAAGATAAGTGTTCAGTATTAAATGAAAATCCAACCAGATGCAACAGTATACAGTCCTATTTATTATACTGCGAAATCACTCTACATGTTTCGGGTGTCACAGCACCCATCATCAGGAGTACTAAAACCGTAACCGCAGCCTCAGATACAGGTCATAATATCCCTCCAAAGTGGCCAGATCGTCCCGATCTGGCCACTTTAGAGGGAAGTAGCTGTACCGATATTATGACACGTACCGGAGACTGCGGTTACAGTTTTAGTACTCCTGATGATGGGTGCTGTGACACCTGAAACATGTACAGTGATTTCGCAGTAAAATAAATCGGACTGTGTACTGTTGCATCTAATTGGATTTTCATTTAATATTGAATTACGATGCACGGAACCATGAGGTTTAAAAAAAAGATAAGTGTTCTTGTAAACACATCCGACGGAAAATCAAGAAATGTTGTTGATCACAGTTCTATAACACTACCTCCCCCCGGAGAATCAAGTTAATATCTCAGCCAGAGAAATGGCTAACGTAGTTAAGGCTTTTATGACTTTCTCGGTTTTACCACACAGTGTTTCATCACAGACATCTAACATGTTAGATAACTTTCTCACTACGGTTTACGAAATCACAAATCTTGTCCACAGTTCACACATCATGTTCAAGTGACTTGCAAATGAAAACAGGCGAACTGCTATAATTCTGTGGTGTTGATTTGTGTCTTTCTCAGGAATGCTTCGATTACTGGGAAACTACTATAAGCATGAGATATAGAACAATCACCGACAGTCTCTTAGGTATAAGATTTGCTATATACGATTTACCAATATCTGCAAGCTGCACTAAGAAATTTATGCTAATTTTTAAGTTATTTTCTCGGCTATGATGAAAATTTAAATACTCAGGTACGTGAGCCAATGTTGACTGGTAAATACTGACCTTTCAGAGGGTCTTTATGCTTGCATATTCAGGGCCTGCGAAGAAGAATCCTACTGCTTGTTTTGAGACATTCGCAGTAGTGTAACTGTGGGCTCCGTCGGTCTGGAATACGAAGCTCGGTCACTGAATGATCGGGTCCCAGTGACATAGTGTCATATAACAGGGGAACCTAACCTCATAAATCCTCATCTTTAAATAATTTTGAAATTACAACCAAGAAACCTAATAAAACAGGAAACACAGCCTCCTGTACTAAACTGGTATGCCCAGTGATATATCTTGCGGCATCGTAAAATGTTACAAATTATAGCAGAGCAGATTATTAGAGCCGTAACCTATCTGATGTAAGCACATTAGAAAGGACCCAGTTCGACTACCAGAAAAGTCTTACCTTTTTCCAGTCCTTGCAGAAGGACTGGATTTTTCTACTTCTCCTCGGTCTACTGTACTTAAGTCACACTGTCATCGCCACTACCTAAGTCAATATAGTGCTCGTGTGAGTACAGTTGTCTCTGTACAAGCCATGACGGCATATGGGGAAGTCTGCATACAGCTACATTCTCTCTTAAACTCGGCACGAGATGGTGCGAGTGGTCAGGTTCGTGCCTTGACCGTCAACTCCCAAAGAAATATCCTCTCCACTTTCCCCCCAGCTGCTGGCCGATATTCTCTGAATAGAAGACTGGGTTGGCTTCGGAGAAGAGATAAAGTTCTTGCTTCTGTCGGGAATCGAACCATGATTTCTCAGACGTGTGGACCGTAGCCAAGTCATTACGACTACTGAGCTACCGCCGTCCATATGGTCGTTATATAAATATCTTGGTGTCTGCAGACAAACTGTAGTCAGAAGTTTCCGTGTATTACTACTGGGTGTAAAATAAGTGTGGACAGGATACACATCCACGGCGGACAGGCGGCGCTGCGGTTGATGCCAGGTGACGACCGGCCACTTAGCTTATTGACACACCCTTTCGAATCCCGGCAGTCACGCAAAGAGAAACTTCTATCCCAAGCAACAGAGTACAGTGTCGTCACGTGCTATAATTGAGAGCTACTGAATGCGCCAGTAATAATAATAATAATAATAATAGTAATAATTGTAATTTCTGGAGACAGAAATGTGATTAAGGAAGAAGCTGAGAAAATTTTAAAATATAAAGACCTCATAACAGAAATTCAGCGCATGTGGAATGTGAAAGCAAAAGTGATATGGGTAATAATAGGGACGACTGGAGCCATTTCAAAATCACACAGGACAGTTCCTCAGCAACTTACCGGGAAAGTACGAAATTAAGGAAATACCCCTCAAAAAACTGCCGTATTGGGCACTGCACACATACTGCGGAAAGTGTTAATGTAAAAGTACAACACATATTTCACCGGCGGACTAACATTACGTGTAGCACAGACTGTAAATACAAATCAGCTGCAATACTATATACCCTAGAAACGTAGTTTTTCAGATATATACTGTAAATACCATTCATAAAGGTAATAATAATAATAATAATAATAATAATAATAATAATCCAGTCACAGTTGTTCACTGAAATTCATCACGCAATGGACGGCCATTTAAAAGGTAAGCTTAACTTAAAAATGCTATACACTCAAATGAACACCCGTGAGTGAGAAAAATAAAAAATAATATTACATGTATTGAAATGAGGAGAGAAGCTGGGCATGTGGCACGTATGAGGGATAGGAGAAGTGCGTAGAGGGTTTTTTCGTGGGGGAGCTTGAGGCAAGAGAAAACTTGGAAAATCTAGCACAAGTTTAAAGGATTTAAATTGAAGTAGATAGTTAAGAAATGTGTTGATAGGCGTAGACTGGATTGATCTGGCTAAGGAAAGGGATTAGTGTCACGTTCGTTTGAATAAAGTAATGTACTTCTGATTTCCATAAAGTGCGGGGAATTTATTGAATATGTGAGGAGAAGGACTCTTACTCCATGGATTTACTGGTCGGTCAGTCATTCAGCCAATCAGTCAATTAATCAGTTAGGTAGTTAGTCAGTTAATTAAAGAAATGACAGCTTTCTTATCCTGATGTCTGGCGTGTTGCAGGATATGCTGAACATTTTCTATTAGTTTCTTCAAAGAACAAGAATCACAGGCTAAAATATTTGTTTATTTAATTTTCCACTTCTCTGTAATTCAAAACATGGATTTGTACATTTCCTTATCATTTCATGTATAGGATATAAACTTATATGTTTATAAACGTGAATAAGTTACAGAACTGTTGATACTTATAATTTATATTTACTTCATTTTTAGTCAGTATTTCAGATTCTTTAATAGGGATTATTAATCCATTCGAAACAGGTAAGACTACCAAAATATACAATCAATTATACATGTGCATGTAATATACTAGTATATGTACGTACAGAGTCAGATTGGCCTATGAATTAAGTACTTTATTTAAAAACGCTCTCAACTCTAAGTGTTTTCAGCGTCGATGCAAAATGAAAGTATAAGTGTGGAGCAATAATGGAAGAATTCTGGTAGGATAAAACCCAGATAATCGAGGGAAATTTTGTCCCAGTGCCTCCGTTTCCACCACAAGTTTTACTCGGGACTGGCCTGGAACTGAACCACGGCCTTTGCGTTAACACGCCGATAAATAAGCCTTATAGTTATATAACTAAGGTAGATCGGTAGGTTAAGTACATAGGCAGATAGACGACAGATAATTAGGAATGTAAGCACTGGTGGAAATAGGAAAGTTTTGAATTTATTGTACTGGAATACTGTGAAAAAAGGCGAAATATTAGTTGAAAAGTACACTAAGGAAACTCTTGCTGTTCTGTCCTTTTCGAAACGTTTATCGGTTAGTCTGACTTATAACTTCATGACGCGATAATTTCTTGATTATTTTGTGCTGATTCAGCTGATTAATAAATTCCTGCTTGTTGTGCAACCCTCTTACCTGCCACTGTCAGAAATATTTTCGTTCTAGGAATCACGAATGGTGTGTGTAAGACCCAACAAGATTCTCGTGTTTATCTACAAGATCCACATTCATTTAATTCTCCCATACGCCCTGCACCTACCAAGTAATATTATTTTCATGAAGTTAATTCAAAACTTCCTTTAATTTCTTGTTTCCCCCATGCCGAATTATGCCTGACTCTTTTCGAAAAACACAAATCTCAGCCAGGATAAGCAATATTCTTATAAAACTTTCGTGGATTTCCTCAAACTCTAACACCAAGTGCCCGTATGTTAACATTAACTTATCCTGTCACACCATCATTTGTGTCCATTAATACTTGTTTCATTCGACACGACATAGTCTGGAATTGAGAGCTTAATAAAATAACGTCAAATCACGCATATAAAAAATTCTAGCGGTAGTTTCGGCTTCTAGCACCATATTATGTTACAAAATTTTTAGAATGTTATGTGAAGAGTTGAGTTTTCATAAGAAAAAAATTATGGCAGTGACATGACTTAGAATAGAGTGTAGCTGCGGGTAAAGTGTGATGTCTCTAACCTTAGAAATATCAAATAAATCCTACATACATCAGTAATGTAAAGGAGAGCTGTATGGGGAGGCGAAATGTCCATAATTGCTACCCACACGTCTGTAGGTTTTCTGTGTTTGAATCTAAATTATAATTACTTAACTGCTTACTGGCTGCTGGGTATAGCAGAAGAAATATCCTTCGATTTAACTTTGATTACTTAATGACTTCTGCGTTCTTGTTTTGGAGTAATAGGCACCGTAAATATTATTATTGCTATTCACATCTTCTTTCTTCTCAGCATCATTACTGATCATGCTACTGGTGTCACATTGTTAGAGGAATTGGTGTTTTGTGTCATAGTACTGTCTAAATGGATCCCTTTTTGTTGAGACTACTACTACTACTACTACTACTACTACTACTACTACTACTACTACTACTACTACTACTACTATCTCCACTACAAATTATTTTATTTTATAATTTTATGCCTATCAATAGTATTATGGCTGCAGCTCTTGAAATTACGGTATGAAGAAATGAGGCGCCATGTATTCTCAAGTAGCCGATCGCTGCGAGACATTGTAAAGTCTACAGCAGAATACACAGCTTCACGCTCCAGAAAACAGTAGTCTCAGTAAGTTCTTTCTTGCTGTGGTGTAAGGACACACATTTTCAAATAATATGCAATATTATTATTATTATTATTATTATTATTATTATATCGTTTTCATCATCTTTAGTTTTCTTGTTCGGTTTTTTGAACATTTGTAGTTTGTGTCTTGTTCCAATGCTGTAACAAGCCATTGGACTTTTAAGTCAGCACGTAAAGAATTACAGAAGGGATTTGAATTGAATTAATTTTACGATTACTACCCATTGTTTCGTTGCCAAATACAGTTACTCGTACAGGACGAACAAAATTAATAAGCATCTTAAACAACAACAAAGCGAATACATTCTTAACAAATTGAAGGAATTGCATAAAGAAGAACTGCAAGATTTGTTTTGGTTTTCCAGCACTATTTTCATAGTGATACAAAGAAATTTAAGGCGGAATAGACATACAGTTGATAGTAGATATAAGAAACAGAGAAAAGTAAAAATAATACTTGATTTGCGGACTTAAAGAATGCGATGTGGAATAAATTCCTGAAAACACAGTGAAGGGGTGCGAATTAGGCCTTTGAAAATTAAAAGTTTGTACACAGAGACTGATTTTGTAATTCAGAGTAAATAGAGCGTTTTTCCATCATAAAGAAAAATGCCAGTGCTGTATAAGCGAATAATCGTTGTTTATTGTGAGAAGTAAACGGGACACAAAAGTAGATTTTATGGACAAATACAAAATTTTCATTTTTAGAACTGTCGGTACTTGTATCAACCACCGAAGACTGACCAAAGATTGGTTCCTGGACCGTTATTTTGTTGTCGGATTTGATCATGAGTCGATGCAAGTAACTGAGAGAAAGAATCTGCCATCACAACGTTTGTGGTTGAGATTTTCTTACAGAAGCTGACTAGGAAATATTCCGTTAAACTGTAACAAGAAAATATTATGAGCTGATACTCGTATTGCTTTCGGCCTGCCCTTCTCAATTAAAATGCTGGTTTTCCTCATTTCCGATCAAATCAAATGTCTGTAACGTTTCATCATTATTTTTCTTCAACAAATTGTGATTTAATATGGAATTTAACTCTTCTGTGTTAACTATACGATTGTCGCCATCAATTTTAGTGTACAGATTCTGCAGGTTTCTTCAATCCCCATCAAATCTCACATACAAATTTCATGACAGCACATCTTTAGAATAGTTACGAATTTCGTATTCATGTAGAGTCCCAAATTTTGTTTTTGAAATTTATTATGTATTATGCGTGGTAACATACGGATGTGAGGCCTAGACATTAACAAGTCGAAATGAACAAAAACTAAGAATATTCGAACGGAAAATACTAAGAAAAACTTTTGGCCCAGTACAAGATGTAAATGGATTCTGGAGAATCAGAAAGAACCATGAACCGAACGAACTCATAGGAAATGCAGTCATAGTAAGATTCATAAAAAGCAGAAGAATAGCCTGACTAGGACACGTGGCGCGGATGGAGGGAGGGAGAATGCCTAGATGAATACTAGAATGGAAGCCAATGGGCAGGAGAATCAGAAGAAGACCAAGGAAAAGATGGATTGAAGACGTGGAGGAAGATATCCAGACGATGGGAATAAGAGGGTGGAGAAAACCGAGCAAGGAAAGGACGGAATGGGAGAAAATCACTGAGAAGGCTAAAACACATAGTGGGTTGTAACGCCAACAAAAGAAGAAGAAGATTATGTATTATGCAGGATTTGTGTCTTCTGGTTTTGGCCAATGGGCCTATATTCAGATATTCCTCACAAGCGGCCTATCTGTACTGTAGCAGACTTAATTACTGTTGATTTACGTTTCTCATCTTGCACTTATATAGGCCTAAAGTACAGCTGTGCAGGAAACTTTTATACACAGTTCTCCTAATTTAACATCGTCTATCGCACTTCACACATCTATATTATTGTTTGTATATCCATAATAGAATTAGTGTCTAATTATTTACTGACGTTTCTTTCTCTTCCACACAAAAAAAAACTTTAGTAAAATTCTAATATCTATCACAAATGCCTAATTTACTTCACAGCCATTTTACCTGAACAGTTATTGCTAACAGTAAAATCGGAAGGCGATGAATTGTTTGCATAATTTATTCCACTCTTTATTTATTCTGTGCATTTTTCATTGTGTTAATTTCAGTTTGACAATTAAGTTTGTACCGAATAAATTAATAATTTATGCACTACCGAGTTCTACAGCAGTATGATCGCTTCAGAATTATGCTCCACCGTCATTATGTGTATGCAGTTCCTCCCAATCAACCAGAAAGACCGAGTCTTTTGTAATCTTCATAAACAGGATTTATCCTTAAAAATTAATATCATTTGTAACTTCAGCTGACAGGGGAATATTTTATGGAACGTTTCAAGTAATCGCGGATGTTTCTTTTCTTTGGACTTGGTGTAAGAAAGGTGAATGGATGTGGCACTTCATGACCAGAGGTCTATGCTGATGCAGCAGTGTGAAAGTGTTGATTGTTAGCGATAATTCATTTAATCGATGATAGAACTGAATTTCTCACAGCGGTGTTGGTAAACATTCGGTCATCCGACACGTTACGTCTTATCGGCTGGCCGGTAGTTACCGCGAAGCAGAGGAAAGGGACAGATCCTTCCGAAGGTCCAAGCAATCCAAAGAGTATCTACTTTTCTTATACTCTTCTACAATAAAAGAGAAGGCATTACCGTCCATCTACATATCGGTAACTATTTACCACTGGACATGGAACAGAAAACCAGAAGACTTCAAAATTGTTAAAACTTGTTTTGGCTAAAGAACTGCCCCTTAAGTTTAGAGTACCTCACACAAGTGTTCTGAACTCACGCCTAAGCGTGTATATTATACAACGTTCTTCTAAAATGACACGAATTTTCGATAATCAGACACACTCTCCACGGACACCAACCGTCCGTCTGAATATTTACACTATCTGTACAGCATATGAAATCAGGGCTAAAATCTGATTATGACATTATTATTATTATTATTATTATTACCATCATCATCATATCCTTTATGCAGGGTATTTATACTTATATTTCTGAGACAAACTATGACCCTATGGAATACAGTGTTGCAGCTATTCTGTTGTTACTATTCATGGTGCTTATATCGTTAGTTTCAGTGTTGAATCGTTTGTACTTTTAAATAAGTACTTTCCGAAGTATGTTAGCAGTGCCCAATATGGCTGTTTTCTGGAGTTCTTTACATCGTGTTTTCCTGGTATGTTGCTCACGTACTTTCTGAATGACATTGAAGTAGTCCCATTCGCCCCTGCTATTACTGGTATCATATTTGTTTTTACATTCCACATATTATTATTATTATTATTATTATTATTATTATTATAAAATTTA
>Ga0123353_10012634_pt1 | contig 12026 bp, 7 predicted proteins | sample TergutLab28metaG_3_FD_92763 | JGI IMG/M metagenome (GOLD analysis project Ga0123353, IMG submission 92763) | Labiotermes labralis P3 segment gut microbial communities from Petit-Saut dam, French Guiana - Lab288 P3 | ecosystem: Host-associated > Arthropoda: Insects > Digestive system > Gut ... | reverse complement strand
GCAAACTTTATCAGGGAATACAAGCCGGTTTTCTCATCGTTCCCGCAAATAACTGACGCGGACACGGACAAAGCGTTTGAACGGTTGGGCAAAACCAATTACGAAAAAAACACATCGACTGCGGTGCCTGCGGCTCCGAAACCTGCCGCCAGATGGCGCGGAAAATCGCCCTGAACGTGAATATCCCTATCAACTGCATGGTCAAGTCCATCGAAGATTCCAAAAAAGAACACGAAATCAATATCCAAGTTCTGGAACAGTTTGAAATGATATGGGGGGCATGTGGAAAGCGGTATTGTTATTATCGATGCCGAAACACGTAGAGTCCTGGATGTCAATCCGGCAGCGGTTCGCATGTACGGCGATGCAAAAGAAAAAATGATAGGCAAGGTATGTTATACATTTTTCGGTCAACATGAATGTCCGATACTTGACCTGAATCAGACGCTGGACCACACGGAACTGAAATTTATCAGAGCGGACGGCACCGTCATTCCTATATTGAAATCTGCAACACAAACGTATTATCATGGGCGTTCGGTATTACTGGAGAGTTTTAGCGATATATCACACGTCAAAGAAGCCGAAGCGCAGAAACACCTGTTGGAAATGGGGGACCGTACGCGGGTCATGCTGGATGCGACTCCCATGGCTGCTCAATTCTGGGACGAAAACATGCATGTGATTGACTGTAATCAAGCGGCGGTCGACCTGCTCAAAACGTCAAGCAAGCAGGAGTATATTGAAAGGTATTTCGATCTTACGCCGGAATATCAGCCCGACGGAAGCCGGTCGTTCGATAAACTCAAAATAATGATAGATAAAACATACAAAGAGGGTAATCAACGGTTTGAATGGATGCGCAGGTCACTCGACGGAGAACTGATACCTGTCGAAGTCACTTTGGTCCGCACAATCCATAAAGGTAAAGACCTTGTTATCGGATATTGCAGGGATTTAAGAGGGGAAAAACAAATGATGCAGGAGATACAGCAGCGTGATAAGGTGCTGTATTCGGTTATCTCAAATTATGCAGGTGCAATCTGGAGTGTTAACAAGGACGGGATAATTACCTTATTCAACGGACTCTACCTTGAAAAAATAGGAGTTACGCCGGACTTTCTGGAAGGTAAAAACATCAATGTAGCCCGGAATAAAAACCGGCATCTTGATATAATAGAAACGTACAGAAAACCCTTTCGGGAGAGCCGCAGGATTGGATTTCCGATATTGACGGGAAGAAATTTCACGTGCGCACCGTACCTATATTTGATGAAACGGGAATAGTATCCGATACGGCACAGTTGAATATGATGCGCATCGGCAGCAAACCGATTGAGTTTGAGTTGAACGTGGACGAAAATATACCCGTGTCGTTATTAGGAGACGAACTCCGTGTCAAGCAGATTTTGAACAACTTGCTTTCAAATGCGTTCAAATATACGGATAAAGGTGCTGTCAAACTATCGGTTACGACAGAAACCATTGAAGACAATGAGGATGATGTGTTATTGATAGTTACCGTAAGCGATACCGGGCAAGGGATGAGCAAGGAACAGATTGAAAAACTGTTCGATGAGTATGCCCGATTCAACACAGAGGCAAACCGTTCGACTGAAGGTACCGGACTCGGCATGAGTATTGCGAACAATCTGATACGTCTGATGGACGGTGAGATTTACATCGAAAGCGAACCAGGAAAAGGGTCCGTAATTACTATGCGACTCCCTCAAGGCAGGAGCGGCTCCGAAGTGCTGGGCAAAGAAATGGCGGAAAATCTGCACCTGTTCCGCACAAACAGCCGAGCACAAATGAGAAGAGTGCAGATATCGCGCGAACCGATGCCTTACGGCAGCGTTTTGATTGTAGACGATGTCGAAACGAATATCTACGTAGCAAAGGGACTTTTGTCAGCATACGGACTGAAAATTGACTCGGCTTGCAGCGGACAGGCAGCGATTGAAAAAATCCAAGACGGACTCTCATACGACATTATTTTTATGGACCACATGATGCCGAAAATGGATGGTATGGAGGCGACAAAAATCATACGGGACATGGGGTATGAAGCCCCCATCGTAGCGTTAACCGCGAATGCGGTGTCGGGACAGGCGGATATGTTTCTTAACAACGGTTTTAACGATTTTATCTCAAAACCCATCGACATCCGTCAACTCAATACCATATTGAATAAATTGATACGTGATAAACAGCCGCCGGAAGTCATTCAAGCGTATAGAGAATTGTCTCAAAAAGAGAATCAAAGTACCGACAAAAAGAAACCGCAGTTCATTGACCCGCAATTTGCCAAAATTTTTGTTCAAGACGCTTTAAAAGTTCTCGCAATATTGGAAACCATAAATGAACAAAATGATTACACTAATGAAGACAATATACGTGCCTATATCATCAATATACATGGCATGAAAAGTGCGGCTGCTGTCGTTGGAAAAATGGATTTATCCGCCGCAGCGGGCAGATTAGAAACTGCTGCCCGTGAAGGTCAATTTGATATTATAACCTCTGAAACTCCTGTTTTTATCCATTCTCTGCGTGCCTTTGTCGAAGAAATCACACCGCAGGAGGATAATACCGTAGTTGAAATGTCGGACGAAGACAAGTTACATTTACATGAAAAACTGCTTCTCATCAAAACTGCCTGTGCAGAATATGATGAACATACGGTGGAAGATACTATCAAAGAACTTAACAAAACGGCGTGGCCTAAATCGGTCAGAGAACTGCTAAGTAAAATCGCTGAGCATCTCCTGCACAGTGATTTTGACGAAATTGCGGAAATTATAGAAAAAATGTAGATGGGTGCGCCTGTCCAGGAGTTTTGATGCGCCAAGAAAGTTCGCAGAAAAAGATAATGATGTAAAGTTGGATCTTTGAAGCCTTTCGTTGAAAACCTTGTGGGTTGCGTATCCCTGTCCAGAAATTTAATCGTCTTGATGCCGTTCAGGGACAGTACCCAAAACTTCTGGACAGGGACAGAAACGTTCAATTTAAAAAGCCACTTCCTTTTAAAATATTCTTAGCGATGTACACATATAAAAATATCAACACACTTGTAAGAATTAGAAAAACTATGCCTCGATTCATGTATTTCTGCATTAATACAATATCAGTACTCGGATTATTGTGAATCCAATAAAAAATTGCTGAATACAGGCAAAAGCTGCTATAAGCAACGGCCCCCATTATTGTCCAAACCAAAAAAAAGAATACTGTTTTCATAAATCACTGCAAATGAATTGGTTGGTTACTCGGGACCGGACACCCCGCCAAAGTTATAGCTTAATGTGCCAGTTCGTGGAGTTATATTTGGCTTAGCATAATATATCGAAGTACCAGTCGGTATTATAGCCAGAGGATCCATTGCCCAATTCCAGCCATAGTCAGCCCAAAACATTTTTCCCCCTGTGGTTTCAAAGTTATTCAATTCTCCGTTCCACAGTTGGTTAAGGTTTATAGCCCATCCAAAAGAACTTCTATACATAAACACCATATTAGAAGTGTTTGTTCTGTTTGTTTGCCACACCATGATGTTGTCTTCGTATGCTAATCGGTTTATGTTCCTTATTTTACAGTGTACTCGTGGAATTGCAAGCAGTTAAAATCGGTATTGATTCGGCAAATAATTTTACCAAATCGTTCCGAAAATTATCAAGCCATTAACTGGGTGTGAGTAAATATTTTCCATGAGAATTTTTTTGCTCTTGGTATGTACTATTGGCAAACGGCTTAATCTGTTGTATACTTAGGGAATGTTTGTGTTTTTCGTTCTAAATGGAAAGAGAATTATACGATGACTACCTACAGCAGTAAGTTACCCCAAAGAAATTACCTCGTCTTCATAGTGTTTGTCGGGATGTTGTTTCCTCAACTCTTGCCGGTTGTCCAAGCCGCTGTCGAATTGGTCGATAAACCCGCCAGTGCCTCCGTTCCTCCCTTGCTGCCGCGTGTCGCGGCTTCGATTCCTGAAGGATTCACGGAAGTGCCTTACAGCGAAAATCATCTTCCGCCCGCGTCAACAGATTTTGAAAAGCAACAGGGCTTCATCCTCTTTTCCCGCCCGATTACCCAAGCGGTATATCATGTATCCGTGCCGCAAGAGGTCGAGCGTATTGAAGAATTATCGGCATTTGCAACACTAGGCGAACTAGAGCCGGTGAATTTTGCCGTTTATGCTTTGCGTGATATGAAAAAATTCCGTGTGGTATTGTCGCCGCTGAAGAATGGTGCCGGACAGGAAATTCCCGCTGCCAATCTTGATTTACGGATGGTTACAGAATATCCCATCGGTTTTCCCGCTTACACTTCTCCCCGGACAACCCAGACGTACCGCATGACCCCCGAGTTTTTGGAACGTGTGACCGAGGAATCCATTCCGAGCGGTGAATGCAGGCGATATTGGATAATCATGCGTGTTCCTGCCGATGCGCAGCCGGGAATTTACCAAGGTTCAGTAACGATGTATGACGAAACGAATGTGAAAGCCCTGCGTATTCCGCTGTCGCTTCGTGTGCTTGGTTTTTCACTGTTGAAAGACCCAACCCGGCGGTATAGTGTTTATGCCTACCACGCTCCGAGGGATTATTTTAACACTACCGGCGAAACGCTGGCACGTTACCGAATGAATGAATACAAAACTATGGTCGATTATGGTCTCGACATGATGCCCACCGTCTATCTTTCGGCGATTCGCAACGAACAGGGTGAATTTGACATTCGTTTCCGAGAGCCGGAAATACTCGATGCCATGATGAAAGCCGGTCTCACCGGTCCCATCGTCGCAGTCGGCGCCGGCTTCGAAAGTTTCTACCGAAAGTATGTGCCCGGCAGCACCATTGAAAGCCACTTCGTGGTCAACAAGTACCCGGAAACAGACGAGGTCTACGAAAAGTTCGAAAAAGCATTGCGGGAGTTTAAGAAGACCATTGATGACAAGTATCCCGAAATCATCATCGGTCCCATTGACGAACCGTCTCCGTCAAGTGCCGAGATAGCCATCAAGGCACTTCGAGCCGTGCAAAAGGCGGGTTTCCGTTCCTATATGACGGTCGATACTGCTTCGCAGTCGGCGAAAAAGATGCGCGAACAAAATGCGGTTGACATTTACTGTATGCAGCCCTACTCGATGAGTTTCGACAAAATCATGGCTGACAAAGAGCGTGAATACTGGCTATATCCTAACCACAACGCTACCGAAATCCGCGATACTGCCACCATGCAAAAGGGCGGCCGTATGACTTATGGCTACGGGCATTGGCGCAGCGGCTATAAAGTTTTGATTCCTTGGCATTGGCGCTGGATAACCAATTACGAGAATCATTTCGATTATCTGCGTGCCCGTTCTTCCGGCAGCGGTAACCGGATGGACGAGGAAGGCAACGTCATTCCTGCGATTTACTGGGAGTGTTTCCGCGAAGGATATGACGATTACCGTTATGTTTATACCTTGCAGCAGTGTGTTGTCGAACGGGAAAACCATCCGAATCAGGACTGTCGGAAAGCCGTTGCCGAAGCCAGACAATTTATGAAAGACCTGTGGCATGACATTGAAGTGCAGCCGAAATACCTCAAAACGGAATTTTGGGACGATAGGCAATTCGATGCTTACCGTTGGCAGGCAGCCCGATTTATACAGGAGTTGTTGAAGTATCCAAAGGTCAATGATGCTATTGCTCCAACCGTGATTTTTGAGCCCAAGCCGCTGCCGATGTCCGTTGCTGCCGAAGACGTATTCACAAGCCCGAATATGGAAGTGTTCAGTATCTCGTTCGCTAGTTGTAATGCGTTGGAGCGGGAAGCAAGTTTTTCTGTGGCGGATTCTACGGACTTGATGCCTCAGCGTCCCATTTTGCGTTCCGTTTTCGCCATCGATCACGAGAACGACGGCACCGGCGGCGGCGGAAAGTATCCGGTCGGTTGGCCGGGGGTGGCTGTCAACATTCCCAACAATACCGTCTCGCTGAGAGATTATGATTATATCTACTTCAAGGTCAAGATTGAATCAAACCGCAGCGAGACCGAGGACGCAAGCACGGTCATGCGAGTATTGACTAGAAATTACGGTACCCCGCCTGGAGGCGGCAATTTCAAACTTGATCTCGGCGGTATCCAGCGGAAGTGGATTCCCGTAACCGTTCCTGTTTCGCAGATTTTGGAGAGTGCTGATAGCCGCGCGGACAGTCGTGCCTTCCTACAGTCGCTCCGATTCATGTTCTTCGAGGCAGATTATAAACATGGAACCCGCTTGGAAGCTGACTTTGCCGATGTCTGTCTTTTACGCAGTAAATTTCCTTCCGTTACGCGGATTATCGTTCCGAACCTGATACGCCAAGGAGAAAAATGGCTTGGGGCAACGATTGAGTTGTCGGGAAAGGGCGGCGATGATTATATCCTGACGGTTAAACTAATTGGAGGTGACGGCACGGCGGCGGAAATGCAAAAAGCATTATCCGACGAGCGCAACTATCGGGTGAATCTGGATACGTCCAATGTCAAGGCGGGGATATATTCGTTCAGTGTCTCTATTAGTGATAAAAAGGGAGCGGTGCTGTCGAAACAGGAACGCAAATTAGAGGTTGCCGAGAGAGACAAGTAAAACTCCCTCCAAAACCTTTTCAGTGTTCTCGAACGACAACTATGAACTCAAGGTCGGTAATGCTGCATTCATCACCATTCACCATAATGATATGTCCCTATCCATATATGGTAATCACTGATAAACTGTTTTTGCGGACTATTGCTGCACAGGACTCTTTCCAACGGTACCTGAACTGACTTGCCGTTACGTATTGATTTAATTTGTTATAACAACCATGCTATTCGGAAGGAACGAAATTATGAAAAAGAAAACGATAAAGAAAACGACTCGACGTGAAATGCTCAAAACAATGGCGTTGAGTGCGGGTTTGTTTGTTTGCAGATGGGACGAACAAACAGTGATGGCTCAACAACGCGGTCAAGGTCAGGGCGGCGGCGGAGTAGGACAACGGGCACCGCTTCCGATAGCCGCCAGCAATCCGTCAATTCGGCATCACAAAAACCGTTGTAAAAGTTGCGGGCGTTGCCGAGAGTTCTGCCGTAATGAAATAACCGTATTCGGTCGAACCGTTCCGCCGAGCGAAGACGCTTGCATCCGGTGCGGTCAGTGTACGATGTATTGTAAACGGTATGCTTTGACAGAGCAGTATCACTATCCGGTGGTCGTCAAAGCCGTTGCCGATTCGGACCTTATCACGGTTGCATCCACTTCACCGGCGATTCGTGTGGCTCTCGGTGAAATGTTCCGAATGCCCTGCGGCACAAACGTTGAAGGTAAAATCGTCGGGGCATTGAAACGACTCGGTGTCAATCACGTTCTTGATACGGCGTTCTCTGCCGACCTAACCGTCATGGAAGAGGCATCGGAATTGTTGCAGCGTATCAATGATAACGGTATGAAAAATTCTTTGCCGATGTTCACGAGTTGCTGCCCGGCGTGGGTTCGCTTTGTCAAACTGTTTTATCCCGGCTTATTACCGAACCTTTCGACCGTCAAGAGTCCGGTGATGATGCAAGGGGCGATGGTCAAAACCTATTTTGCGCAAAAAATTGGAATTGATCCGACAAATATGGTTCACATCGCATTGACACCCTGCACGGCGAAGAAAGCAGAAATTCTGTTGCCCGGAATGAACGCCGCTGGAATTTTACACGAAAAACCGGAAATGCAGGATGTCGATATTGCTTTGACCTGCCGTGAACTGGCGTATTTGATTAACGATGCAAAAATCGATTTTGCGCAAATGCCGGAAGGGACATACGATTCGCTGATGGGTGCCGGAAGCGGAGCGGGAATGATTTTCGGCAATACAGGCGGTGTCATGGAAGCCGCTCTGCGCACGGCGTACAAATTATTAAACGATAAGAATCCGCCCGCCGACTTTCTCAATCTCCGACCTGTGCGCGGCTTCGATAGTGTACGGACGGCGATTGTTGATATTGGAAAGCGTTCATTGCATGTTGCCGTCGTACATGGTATAGCGAAAACGCGACCACTTTTTGAATCAATCCGAAACGGCGAACGAAAATTCGATTTCATCGAAGTAATGGCGTGTCCCGGCGGCTGTATCGGCGGCGGCGGACAACCTATCAACTTCGACATTGGCGCAATGAAACTGAAACAACACCGCCTGAATGCCTTGTACCAGCGGGACACTGAAAATAAAATTCGCTTGAGTTACGACAACCCGCAAATCCAAGCGATTTATGCCGAGTTTCTCGGTAAACCGCTCGACGGCAAAGCAAAAACTTTGCTGCATTACCGATAAGGTTTTCAGAACGTTTTCACTGTGGACTATATCCGCTGCCCGGGGACAGTGATTTGTACCATTTTATTCTTCGTTCGTATTGTTTATTTCCGCCTTGACACACTGGACGACCATCCAGACGATGACACATACCCCAAGCAGGAATATAACGACAAACGCAATGAGCGAGTCCCACTGTACGGCTTCGGGCAATCGAGAGACATCGATGAACGTTTTCATTCCATTATTTTGACCGATTTGACGAATTACACCGAAAGCAGCAAGCGTGAGAAATTGTAGCACCGCCGCAATAGCAACAAACTTTGCCGAACCGGTCTTTGCCAACAAAAGGACAACAAAAACAGTGCAGGCAAACAAGAGAACCCAACCGAAAAATGGATAGGCAGTAGCCAATGCAGGATGGGATGCCGCCAGTATAGGGTTATCCATGCAAATTTTTGCAAGTGCGTTTGCATCAGGAGCAGCGTCAGATTTCAATGCAATAAAGGGGTTCGTTTTGACCACATATTCCGTACCGGTCAAGATGCCCACTCCGATAAAGGACATCAGTAACGCCAGCGTCGTTGTCCATTGCCGATAGTTTGCCGGAACCTGCGCGGCAGTTGACCGCATTAAAAAGTGTGAATCAAATGCCGCCCAGACACCGGCAGTGATCATACCAAGTCCGAACATTGTCGAAAGCCGCATCCAGAGAACAGGATTTTCAAAATTGTGCGCTGTTCCCAATACCGCTCCGTAATAACTCGTATTAGAAATCATTTCGTTCCAAAGTCCGCTGCTCGTCATCAATGTTAGTCCGTTGGTATTCAGTATGCCGATACAGACAAGGCAGAACGATGCAATAATACTGAAAAGAATTCTTCGTCCTCTGCGTTCACCGCTGTATGCCGCAATGTAAAGCGAATAGTATCCGGCAATGAGAATCGGTACAACGGCAATCCAAAACCAAGCGGTGAGAATTGTCGCTGTGTAAAACGCTTTGTAGTAAGTCGTTTGCAAAAACAACAGCGGAACGATGCCGAAATTGATACCGAGTGCCATCATAACAGGAAACTGCGCGGACATTCGCCGGGCGTAAAATCGGGAACATTCGCAATTCCAGAGAGCGCAAAGAATCACTACAGGCAAGCCCGCAAACCAGATTCCCATCGGAATCATGTGGAGAACGAATCCGACGACTTTGAAAAATTGAACGAACCAAAATGGTGCAGGAACGGCTTCCATGATTGAAAAAGGGTTAGTGGTAAAAACGGATTGATACTACTTTGCTTCAGGACGAATCGTTATCAAAAACTCGGCAAGTGCGTCAAGTTCTTCGTCAGTTCCGCACCAAGGCGGCATCGACAGGGTCGGAACGTTCAAGTGTTGGATTTTATCGGTTATCTGTTCCTTACTCTCGCCGTATAGGAGCGGTCCGACCGCCGACATACCATGTTCAAGAGCATGACAGTTATTACAATGGTACATGAACACCATTCCCCCACGTTCCAATTTGTCCGATGGAACAGGAAGCAGAGTCGACGGCTGCAAAAAGCCCTCTCTTTGCCGGTGTGTGATTTCGTACGCATAAATCTGATTGCCGAGTACAACTTTATCGACAATCCACGGCTTGCGGACTGCCTCCCGTGTAAATTCGATAACTGCAAGTGCTGTCAAACTCAACACGAAAATCGAAAACGCAAAACCGAAATTGATTGATTTTGGGTTTAGAATCGGTCCGAAGACAATCAACAGCGTTACTAATGCACTAATACTAAAGAAAAGGGCAATCAGCACATTCAGAAAAACGGAGCGTTCCAGTATGATGAGGGCTTTATCTGACAGTATTGCGCATGACCAGGTAATGCCGATGATGACCAAAACGATTCCGAAAAGAAGCGGACGAGACATCCGCCGGACTATTTTTTCAAATAATGCGTTTTGGGTATCATTTCGATATACCCAAGCGGCATGAAGGAACACATAAAGGGCGGCTAATAACAAGGCTCCGCCGGTTCGGGCAACGGTTTGCGGCAGAAATTGAACGTTGAAGAAGGCGTGCCAAAAGTTTTCGGTCTCCGACCAGTTGGCGAAGAGCCCGCGTGAATCGAGCATAAAGGCGGTGATGCCTGTGATAAGAACGAGGCTTATCCATGCGGCAGCGGCATAAACCCAAGCAATCATTATGTGTGTTTTTTTCGGCAATTTCGTCCAAAAATAATACACGATGAAGGCGGCTGTGATTTCAATGATGAAAAAGACCCATTCGATTGCCCAGCCGAAGACGAATGTTCGAATCAATTTTTCGGTAGCAAGCGGAGAGGTTAAAGCAATCGTCCACCAGATTCCCACGCCGGTAATTGCACCGAAAGCAACGGTCAGCAGAACGAAAAATCGGGTGTGTTTATACCAATAATCCCGATATGGATTGTCTTTCGTCTTAATGGCAAACTGGTTTTCGAGGGCGATTAAAATTCCTCCGCCGACAGCATAATGCGAAACAAAAACGTGAACGACGGCAATGATTGCAATAAGCATCGGAGCCGTCAGACCGGGAACATACCACCAAGGATAATGCATCGTATTTGAATCAGTTGGGTTAAAAACGGTACCGCTGTCATTATACCGAATGGATGGAAAGGATTCCACTCCTGTAGAAAGGTGCTGGCTGCCGGATACAAAAGCAACGTCAAGGCAAAACGATGAAAGCAAACAAGATTGAACGTGCCAAGACCTATGAACTCAAGGTCGGCAAGAACACCACGCAGGTGAAAGTGACTGCGATTGACCGCAATGTCAACGGTATTGCAAACTCACCAACACAACGCCGACGCTGACTATCTTCTTATCGGCATCAAGAAACTCGGTAATGGGTTGCGGTTCTACAAAGCGGGACGCGGGCTGTTCGCCGCAAGGTAAATGTGACGAGTGTTTGGCGACGGAGTAATTCTGTTAGATTGTCAATGAGCATTCTGCGTTAACAGTGTACACCGTATCCAAATTCTGAACGAATCTGATACAATAAAGACCGACGAACGGCGTTCATCGGTCAGTTTTTCAAAACTATAAATAGAAATTTCGTGAAAATTTAGTCGGTTTTCTCTGTCGTGGGAGGTACAAAAAACTCCTGGACAGGGACAGGTACACAAAACTCCTGGAAAGGAACAACAACCAATGACTTACAAAAAATATTTGGCACTAACAGCCATAGTTGTAATAGTAGTACAATCCGCAGTTATAAGTTATCTTTCCTATAAAGTGGTAAACTATAGAATGTTCAATTTCATTAATTATGACTATGGTTGCGGGTCAGATTATTTTAATTCAGCGGATCAATGGTGGCTCGCCATGACTGTAACGCTTGATTTGAACCATGCTCTGTCTCACGTTGATTTCTTGGGGGAGGATTCAAAGGATGACCATTACTACTACCGAGGATTGGCTTATGAAATGGCGGCGGGGACGAATTATAAGGAACGAAATGAACTGTATAAAAAAGCCTTGGAGTCTTTTCAAAAATACTTAACGTTACAACCGAATGGTCCCTATGAAATTAATATAAATCATGCGAAAGCCCGTTGTTTCTATTTTATGAACGACCATAAACAGTCAAAATACTACTATGCTAAGTACATTGTTGCTCGGTATAACTCGATAGTAAAACAAGATGGGGATGATGGAGCAAAAAAACGTGATTTCACATCCATGATTGTACGGATTCTC
>Ga0123353_10012631_pt1 | contig 12027 bp, 10 predicted proteins | sample TergutLab28metaG_3_FD_92763 | JGI IMG/M metagenome (GOLD analysis project Ga0123353, IMG submission 92763) | Labiotermes labralis P3 segment gut microbial communities from Petit-Saut dam, French Guiana - Lab288 P3 | ecosystem: Host-associated > Arthropoda: Insects > Digestive system > Gut ... | reverse complement strand
TCGGTAATAGACGCTTACGATGTATTGGGCGAAGGTTTTAAACCATTGAAAAAATGAAGATAAAAATGAAAAAAAAATCGAAAAATTGTATTCATTAAATAATTGTTTTATTTTTGCCAATAAACAATATCATCAAAAATGAATTTAAAATTTTGTATATGAAGAAGATAGTATTTTTTTTAGTTGCAGTTTTCTTTTTTGGAGTGAACTGTTTTGCTCAAAGCGAGAGTAAATTTAAATCGGCGAAGGATAATATTGATAAAAATGACATCGCCATCAATAATCCCAAGAAAAACCTTAATCCGTCAGTATGGATGGATCGGGGAAAGATTTTTCAGGATGCTTACAATATCAATATTGGATTTTTACGTTTTGGTATGCCAACCACCGAGGCAGAATTATTTTTCAAAAAACCAAAACAAATCGTTCCTTCCGAAGAAGAAGGCGTTCAGGTTGAAATCTATGAATACAGTCAGATCAAGTTATTCTTTGTGAACGGTTTGTTGAGAAATTGGGAAGAAACCAAATCTGTGGTCGACAATCCATTGAAAGAGGCGGTTCAAGCGTATCAACAAGCAAAGAAATTGGACGAAAAGGGCAAAAACGCCAAAAAAATAGACGAAGCGTATAAGGCGATCAATAGAGATTTAGAAAACAGATTTTTCAACGAATACGCTCTATTGAGTTATACGGATATGTTCAATACCGCTTTGGACAGGATTGAAGTGGGTAATCTGTTGGGGGTTGTCGATACGGTTTATTATTTCTATGCCGGTTACTCGGCAAATCAGCAGAGCAAATCGGACAGCACGGTGTTGCAAACGGCAATTGATTATTTTGAAAAAGCTCTGGCAATGGGATATAAAGAAGTAGGCGATAGCGAAGGGCAAATTTATGACCTTCTTTATAATGCCTATACCAGAATGGGAAATACTGATCAAGCCTTGAACTATGTTAAGAAAGGATTTGAAAAATATCCCAATAACGAGATTTTGTTGTACGATTTGATCAATTTTTATATGGCGCGCGGCGAAAACCATAAGACATTAGATTATTTGGAACAAGCCGTTGCTAAAGACCCCAAAAACGTAATCCTGCTATTTTCACAGGGAAGAATACTCGACGAACTTGGCGAGAAAGAAAAATCTCTTGCTGCATACAATACTGCAATAGAGATTAATCCAAATTATTTTGATCCGATTTATAATTCGGGTGTTGTGTACTACAACTATGCGGTCAAACTGATGGATGAAGCCAATGATGCGAAAACAAATGATGAATTTGACAGATTGAAAAATCTGGCGGATGATGAATTTGCGAAAGCAATTCCTTTTTTGGAATCAGCGCTTACATTGAATCCTAACGAAACCAATACCATGGAGATACTGAAATCATTATATTTGCGTCTGAGAGTGAAATTTCCAGAGCTTGAAGCCAAATATAACGACATGGTGCAAAGGTTAGAAAAACAGTAGGGAATTAATTGATTGATAATTGGATTACTGCTTGAGAGTATGTTATTGAACTGAAATCAAGCAGTATTTTTCCGACACCTTATTTAACATAATATAAATTATGCGACAAATGCAATATAATTTTAATGCGGTTGATCTGTATCTTTTTAAATTCATTACTTTTGTGGCTTGTTATTTTGTTCAATTTCCTGTATGATCTCAAATGTATATGATGATGTTCAATATGAAATGGTTCTTTCTTCTTTTTTGTGTACCTTTTTGCTGTTTAGTTTCTGTTCCTGCACAGGATCAGTATAGTTACAGCGGTTTCGATTCGCCGGTCAGCGTTACGCAATATGGCGGCTATTACTATTTATCCAATTCGGGAAAGAATTTCGGCTTGGCTACGAAAGACGGCGACGGATATATTTCGCGGATCAGAAGCGACGGTAGTCAGGAAGATGTGACCTATAAATATATTACCGGACTGAATAACCCGCGTGGAATTTATGCCATTCAGGGTACGTTATATGTTTGTGATATAGACCGTTTGGTGGGTATTGATTTGCGATCAAAAAACAAAGTATTCGAATTGAGTTTTGAAAAAGATCATGTTCAACAACTTACCAGCATTGCTTCTATAAACGATAAGATATTATATGTGTCGGCTACCGACGTCAATGCCATTTTTGAAGTGGATTTGTCAGCCAAAAAATATGCCAAATGGGCGGAAACTACTACACCCACAGGCTTATTGATCAATAACAACCGGATGTATGTGTGTAGCATGGGAACAGATAGCCTCCCGAATGGAAAAATTGGCGTCGTGGACATGAAAACGAAACAATACTCACCACTCAACGACGACGAAGGCTATTTCTGGGGCTTGGTTCTTCATGGAAAAAAACTGTATTACAGCGATTGGATACAATTTGCCAAACGCGGCGTGATCAAATGGATCAACTTAGATGACCATTCGACGGGACAAGTTAAATTTACATCAAAAATTGGCGGACCAACCGATTTCATATACGATGCCCGCAACGATATTTTTATTATTCCGGCGGTTTTGGAAGGGGTTGTCTTTGGCTGCATCGGTTTTACAAAATAGAAGCCCCTCTCCTACCCTGCAAGTCTATGTAACAAAAATAATCAAATCATGAACAGAAGAAAAAGCGCATATTTATTAATGATTTCTGTAGTTTCGGCTATGGGAGGTTTGTTGTTTGGATATGATTTTGTGGTCATCGGAGGCGCAAAACCTTTCTACGAAGTATTTTTTCATATCACGGGTTATCCTGCTTTTCAGGGTTTTGTCATGGGAAGCGCCATACTTGGCTGTTTATTGGGTGTAATGGTATCAGGCAGTCTTTCAGACCGTTACGGGCGTAAATCATTGTTAACCGTTGCGGCGGCTATATTCATCATTGCATCAATTGGAACAGGAGCCGTCAACAGTATTTCGTGGTTTATCGTTTACCGGATGTTGGGCGGAGTGGGTATAGGTATTGCATCTAACCTTTCGCCCATGTATATTGCCGAGGTATCGCCCGCCGGTGTTCGCGGACGATTTGTTTCCATCAATCAGCTGACTATTGTGCTGGGTATTCTTGCGGCACAGCTTGTCAATTGGCTGATTGCCGAACCGGTAGCCATCGGTGAGGATATTCTCTCATCGTGGAACGGACAAATGGGTTGGCGCTGGATGTTCTGGGCATGTGCTGCGCCTGCCACACTGTTTTTTATCATGATTTTTTTCATTCCCGAAAGTCCGCGCTGGCTTGCCGGAAAATTGCGATACGAAAAAGCGGGAATCATACTTGAGCGTATCGGTGGCGGTAAATATGCGCGCACCGAATTGGATGAAATAAAATCAACAGTACAGGAAGACCGGCAAAAAGTGAATTTCCGGATGCTGTTTGAAGGACGTATACCCAAAATATTGATGATAGGTGTTGTCATCGCTGCTTTTCAGCAATGGTGCGGTATCAATGTTATTTTCAACTATGCGCAGGAAATATTTACAGCGGCAGGTTACGGCGTATCCGACATCCTGTTCAATATCGTTGTAACTGGCGTTACCAACGTGATTTTCACTTTCGTTGGAATGTATGCGGTTGACCGGTTGGGACGCCGTATATTATTATTGTTTGGCGCTGCCGGATTGGCTTGTATTTACGCTATATTGGGCGCTTGCTATTATTTTCAGGTAACGGGTATCGCAGTATTGTGTTTGGTTGTGGCGGCTATTGCCTGCTTCGCCATGACGTTAGCGCCTGTCGTTTGGGTAGTAATTTCCGAAATATTCCCAACCCGTATTCGCGGAATGGCAATGGCTGTGGCGACATTCTCGCTGTGGACAGCCTGTTTCGCGCTGACATATACCTTTCCGATGCTCAACAAGGGATTAGGCTCTTATGGCACTTTCTGGCTGTATGGAATCATTTGTGTACTCGGATTTATCTTCATTAAGGCGATGTTGTCCGAAACAAAGGGAAAATCATTGGAAGAGATAGAAAAAGAGTTTCAGGTATAATTGATGATATAATAAAATGATGACTGGAAGAGAACGTATAGAAAAGGTTTTATCGCATCGCGAAGCTGACATGATAGCGCTTGATTTGGGCGCTACACCGGTAACGGGGATTCATATAAAAATGATAGCCGAGTTTCGGCGTCATTATGGACTTGAGAACAGACCGGTAAAAGTTATTGAACCGTTTCAGATGCTGGGCGAAGTAGATGATGAACTGGCTAAAATCTGGAATGTAGACGTCATCGGCGTATGTGGTCGTTCGGATATGTTTGGGCATAGTCAGGAAAATTTTGTTGAAATGCGTATGCCATGGGGTCAAACTGTTTTACTTCCCCAATCTTTTAAAATGAAAGAAGAAAACGGGGATATTTATGTTTTTCCTCAGGGTGATACCAACTGTTCGCCAACAGCGGTCATGCCCGAAGGAGGATATTTCTTTGACGCCATCGAACGGGTTCCATCTACCGAATTTGATACGGAACTGAATATCGAAGATAACATGGAAGAATTTACCCTGATGACGGATGCCGATATGCCTTATTGGAAAGAAGCGCTGACCAAAGCCCGTGCTACCGGAAGAGCCGTAATTGCAAACATCGGAGGAACAGGAATCGGCGATATTGCATTGGTGCCGGGTCTTCACCTGAAATATCCGAAGGGTATACGCGCTATTGCCGACTGGTACATGTCCACCGTCATACGAACGGATTTCTTAAAGGAAATGTTCGACAGACAGTCAGACATCGCGATACAAAATCTTGAGAAAATAAATCAACTCGCTGGCGACTGTATTGATGTGCTATATGTATGCGGTACCGACTTTGGAACGCAGAACAGTCAGTTTTGCTCATCCGATACATTATTGGATTTGTATGGGACGGCATATCGCAAAATGAACGGTTGGGCGCATCGAAATACGGGATGGAAAACCTTTAAACATTCCTGCGGCGCAATTGTGCCATTGTTGGATACATTTATTGATTGTGGTTTCGACATCATCAATCCCGTGCAAATCAATGCAAAGGGTATGGATCCGCATTTTTTGAAAAAAGAATTTGGCGACAGGATCAGTTTTTGGGGCGGCGGTATTGATACACAACGGGTATTACAAACGGGGACGCCGCAGCAAGTCAAAAATCAGGTACGCCAATTATGCGATATTTTTAGTGCAGGCGGCGGCTTCGTGTTCAACACGGTGCATAATTTACAGGCAAATGTACCGGTAGAAAATGCAATCGCCTTGATGGACGCGATTAGTGAACTTCGTTGATTTTACTGCAATAATTGTTCTACACATTCTATAACCACATGAACGGATAGGATGTGCATTTCCTGTATCCGGTCGGAAAATTTTTCATGATCTACAGAAATGATAACATCCGCAAGTTGTGAAAGGCGATTGTCGCCTTTTCGGGTCATGGCAATAACTTTCATGCCTTTTTCACGCGCGGTGACAGCTGCCTTGACCACATTTTCCGAGTCGCCGCTCGTACTAAACCCTATCAAGACGTCATTTTCAGTTCCCAACGCCTTCACATAATTTGAGAATATATCGGCGAATCCATAATCGTTTGCCACGCAAGTAATATGAGCGGGATCGTTGATCGCAATAGCAGGCAAGGGACGCCGATCGTTGCGAAATCGTCCTGTCAGTTCTTCTGCAAAATGGGTAGCGTCGCATAACGAGCCTCCATTGCCGCATGTGATCACTTTTCCTCCTTTTTGTAAAGCATCGCTGATCAGGTAAGCCGTTTTCTCAATAGATTCTTCGGTGGCTGGATCGTGAACAAACTTCTCCATCGTCAGTCGCGCCTCTTCTAAACTGTTTTTGATAAGTCCCATAGACTATGTCTTTTAGCATAACAATATATATATCAGCACGGTAATTATGGTAAGAACCACCAAATGGAATCTCCAGTCTTTGAAACCATCAAACTTGGTCATGCCACCTTTGAAACTGAGCGTTGTGGCAGCCAATTTTTCAGGAGCCGTTTTTTCAGTAAATGCAGATACGGCGAATAACACAATGGTAATAAAGATTTCAGCCCATAATCCCCGATATCCGAAATTCAAGGTTAATGGCTGGTGCAAAAACGGGAAAACTTGCTTACCGGTTTCCGGACCGAGTATCTGGTCAATAACGAAAATGGTAGAAATCAGCGCTCCTACCAGAACTGAAATACCTGCGCCTTTTGCCGTCACTCTTTTGCTGACTATACCGAAGAATATGGCAGGAAAAACAGGTATAATCAAATAAGCGGTAATAGCCTGTAAATACTTGTATAAACCTTCTTCATTCCGATATACCAGATATGCAGCGCATATTCCTAATACCGCCGCAAGTAAAATGATATATCTGCCCGCGTTTACCTGTCCTTTTTCGGACATACCGGGTTTGTGTTTGACAACAAAATCGCGTACAACAAGGGTGGAAATTGAGTTATACACTGCAATCAGCGACGATATGAGGGCTGCAAGTAAAGAAGCCAACACCAGCCCTTTCAGCCCTGTTGGAAGGAGTTGGTTCAAAAGAAGTACAAAAGTTTCCTTGCTTTCTTCACCTTGAAGCAAATAAGAAGCATCGCCCTGTTTGTACAGCGCAAATGCGATCACGCCGGGCAATGCAAAGATAAAAACCGGTAAAAGTTTCAACAAAATAGCGAATGTTGCGCCCTTTCGCGCCGTATTCAAATCGGGAGCAGCCAATATTCGTTGGGTATTTACCTGATCAATACCCCAGTAAAACACGCCTGCATAGAATGCAGTGGCTAAAATTCCCCAAAAAGGATAATCCGGATCGTCAAACGGTTTGATAACATGCATCTTATCTCCTGCATTTGCTACCAACTCACTCCATCCGCCAATTTTAACCAAACCGACAGTAACCATGATGACTCCTGCAAGGATCATGATCACAACCTGTATGGTACCCGTATAAGCAACAGCCGTATAACCGCCGATCATCGTAAAAACAGCCACTATTAAAGAAATACAGATCACAGTGGTCATGATATCCCATCCGAGCATACTTTTCATGACCAATGCACCGGCAAAAATCGTAAAGGCAAGTTTTGCCATAACGCTGAGGATAAGCATAAATCCTGAAAAGAAAGTCCGGGCATGTTTGTTGAATCGCAATTCTAAAAATTCGGGAATCGTAAAGACTTTGTTTTTCATATAATAAGGAAAGAGCAAAGCAATTGCAATCCCGATCGGAATGATAGTCATGATTTCTACATGACCGGCCGAAAGTCCATAACGATAGGCGTCGCCCGAAAGCCCTACAAGATGTTCGGCCCCGATATTGGTTGCAAAAAGAGTAGCTCCGATGATGGGCCACGACAGATTGCGCCCTCCAAGAAAAAAATTGGAACTGGATTGAGACGCTTTTCTCCGGTATGACATGTATAAGCCATACGCAAGACTTAATCCCAATACGATGATAAAAATCGTCCAGTCGAAAAAAGAAAGCGATAATGATAAATTCATGTTTTAAAATTAATTGGTTTCATTCAGCAGTATGTCCATTCGTTTAATGGACTGAATAACGGCGCGAACCGTATGATAATTGATTTTCCATGAATGACTCATGTGCGTCCAGATAGGCTCTCCGCGTCTCGACAACAGCGGAAACCATTCGCCAACGCCTTTATTTACAAATTTATCGTACACAAAACGGTGGACATTCTTATACGCTTCAACATACTTTTCATCTTGAAATAAAATGACTGCATCAAGCAAACCTATCAATACTTCAGCCTGTTGCCAAAATTCTTTTTCCTTGTCATATACACCTCCCGAATGCGGACCTTCCACGTATACGCCGCCGTATTCAAAGTCAATTCCATTGTCAATGGTATGGTCGTATATCGTTCTGAATAAGGACATAAAACTTTCCTTATCCATTTTCAGGATATGTAAGGCATGAAGCAGAAGCCATGCAAACTCGGCATTATGCCCGTAGCAGGTGTTATCGGTGGCATTCCCTTTCTGACCTTCTTCCGAAAAACGATCCCACCCCCAGATAATATCAAATTTGATTTGCGGTGCAATGCTCCAATCTTTGAAGAATTGAGGAATTCCCGTTTTATAAACCGGATGAATAATGCGATTGAGCAACAGGTCAATATCTTCCAGCAATTTCCGGCGATGAACTTCTTCTCCGCTACATTCATAAAGGGTGGTGAAAGCCTCCATCAGGTGCATGTGAACATCCAGCGTTTTTCTGTCACCGCCCTGACTTCCCGGTCCGCAAAGCGTCCAGTCGCGATGAAACATTTCCCAGTATCCTCCGTACATGGAATCAACACCATATTTCTGAAGCTTGTCAAAGACTTTACGGGCATATTCAACTCCAATAGCATCTCCTGTGGCAAGCGTATATTCGCTCAACGAATAGATCGCAAAACTATGTCCATAAATGATTTTCCGGTCAATCTTAACATTTCCTTTACGATCCATCATCCAGTAGAAACCGCCATATTCCTTATCCCACATCTTATTGATGAGGAACTCAACGCCGTGTTTCGCCATTTCGGCAAACTGTCCGTTTCCGTAGCCTGCGCGATGAGCCGAAGCACACGTGTACAGACAGCGCGTTTGTGCGATCAGGGATTTTTCGTCCTCGCCCGAATCATTGCCGTCCTTATCGAAATGCGTTAAATATCCGCCATTTACATGGTCAATCATGCGAGCAGTCCAAAATGGCAAAAGTTCATTGAGCAGATGGTTTTCTGCTTCTTGTTTGTAATTTGTTATTTCATTTTTATTCATTGAGATATATTTTTTGGGGTTAATTGCTGATACAAAGAAAGTAAAAAATCCCGATTATCGGAAGTAAAATAATACATTTCGCCGCCCATTCGATGAAAAGTTTTACAATATCGTAAATAATACGCCGGATGATTCATCGGTGGTTCGCCATTTTTCTGCCAGTCCCAATCCGATTCCGCCAAATCAACAATCAGAATATAATGATTATCAATATGTTTTCCTTCTTTGATTTTCAAATTTTGCGACATGGATAGCGATTTCTCAAAAATCATCGGCGACATCACTGCCGATCCAACGGATATATATACTCCATCATCAAGATTTTCGACGCTGCCTGCGAATCGTAAAAAATCGCGTAAAGCCGCCCTGCCGATTGCCGCTCCGTGATTTAGCGGATGTGTATAGATAATGTCATGCCCGAACATGGGATGACCTGTGAATGGAATGCCCAATTGATAAGCCTGCGCCTGCACAGAATATTTTTTATAAGGGTGTGGAACAGATAACCATCCCGTTTTCAAATTGAAATGCCTGATCGCACCCGCCAGATCAATAGCGGCAGCAGCCCGATCCGGGTCGGATTTCATACATTGTGTCGCCACGTCATATAAAGTGTTCATTTCAGGAATTTGAAGTCCTTCGCCGGCAATCATTTTTCCGACTGATTCGCCATATCCCAAATTATCAAAAGCGCCAACGATAAGCGCAAGATTGATATAAAAACCTGTTTCTTCCCAAATGCCAAACTGTCCGCAATCTACATTTTCGCGGACGTCTTCGCTCGTTTTTCCCTGAAAGGCGAGTTCCCAATCGTGTATGATTCCTGCTCCGTTGGTCGCCAAATGAGTAATCCATCCTTCTTTCATCAATTCTATCAATGCGGGCGCCATACAGTTTTTGATGACATGCGCTCCGAAAGTCAGCATAACGGAAGTTTTCTTTTCCTTTGCCGCTCGGATGCGTTCTACCGTTTTTTCAATCAGATGATCGCCTTCTGCGGATAGTTTCTGCGGTTTCTGCAAAGGTGAAATCATATCCCGCTCGAAGACGACTTTGTTTTTTCTTTCGCTAAGCGGACGAATGATGAGTTGTGATCTGTCCATTCTTTTCATATCCTTGGCTTCACTTGTGAAAAGATAACAATTCAAGAATCCTTGAATCTTGCGAAAAATCAGGAATAACAATATCTGCGCCGGCTTTGATTAAACGGGTGCGTTTTTTGGGGTTCAATTCGTAACGTCGCAGTTCGTTGGTTGCCAATCCCACTGTCAGACCTCCGCGTTTGCGTGTTTCTCTTATTTCAACCGGACCATCGCCAAATGTGATGATTTGATGAGATGCTTCAGCGCCGATTTCATCCAATATACGGTTCAGTACGATTCTCTTTGCTTCAATGGTTACATCGCCCGTCGAACCAAAGATTCGTCCTTCGAAAAGATCGTCATAACCCAGCGTGCGGGCTTCTTTTTTGACATCCTCCTCGTCGGTTCCGCTTGCCAAATACAGTTGAATACCGGAGTCATACATTTTTTTTAGAAACGGTATGGCATTTTTGATGGTTAAATCATCAAGCGAAAGTTCGCCATTCACAAATTTTCGCTCTCTGATTCTGACCATTTCTAAAAGTTCGTCATTATAAATCTTTTTATAGCCAAATTCATCGAGTATTTTTTCTTCAGATACATATCCAAATTCACGAATGATACCAACTAATCCTTTCATTTGGACAAGCGTCTGAATACCTGTGGTTTGATCAATATATTCATTGACTCTTTCTTCTACTTTTTTGTAGATATCCATTCCTGCGTCTTTGAATTTGTCTCCCAATATGGCTTTAATCATCATCGGCGCCATGATCTTTTCCCATCCTTCGCGCAGTGTGGATATCGTTCCGTCGTGGTCGAAAATGGCATACCTGATGTCAATCTTTTCTTTCCATTCGTTGATGATTTCAATTTCGCAATCGGGCAAATATGTTGCCTGTCGTATATTTTCCGCCAAATCAGGAGTGTAAATATAATCGGGGTTTACGCCGATATTGAGGATTTCTTCGGGTGATGCCGTTCCTGTTTGAAACAGTTTTTGAACAGTTACTCCTGCAACGTATGAACCCAAAGCGGCGGCTGTTTTCATATCGTAACCGGCGCCCAACGTGGCTGCAACTCCTGCCAGATAACTGTCGCCGGCGCCTACGGTATCCACTCTTGATAGAATCATCAATCCCGGAATTTCTTCGATCCCCTTTTCGTCAATCGCTATGGAACCGTAACTGCCCCGCGTGATAAACAATGGCTTCATGAACCGTTTGAAAAGCGTTTCAGCGGCGATGCGAACCTCTTCGTATGAAATTGCTTCTTTTATTCCACAAAGAATGGCGGCTTCCGAATCATTCATCTTGCGCAGACTTCCATCATATTGGTTATGGTAATGACGGCTGTCGGCAATGAATATTTTTTCCGGAAATGCGCCGATGAGTTTTACTAAGTTTTCGCGAAAATAGGGGGTGTGAATACCCGACAAAACCTGTTCGTTGATGATGACGATATCAATCACGGGTATCAATTCCGCCAGTTTTTGTAGCAATTCATCAGCCTTTGCGTCAGAAAACTGATTGAAGTTACCAAAGTCTATTCTGCCTTCTTCATCATCGCCGACGTATGGCTTGGCATATACATGTGTAGACCAGTCCTCCTCTTGCGTTAATATATATTCTGTATGGATGCCGGTCTTTTCCATGATTTTTTTCATCTCTGCGGCAAACGGATCCACGCCAACCACGCCAAAAGCAAATATTTCCTTCACGCCAAGCGCTGAAATATTACCGGCAACATTTCCCGCACCGCCAAGCGAATATTTCTGGGTGCAAATGGGACGTGTTTTACGTCCGGTTTCAATTGAGATTTCACTTTTCGACTCGTCAATAAACCAATAAGCATCCAAACAAAAATCACCTACAATAGCGATTTTGACTTTGGCAATATCGTTTAAAACACTTTCCAATTGAGACTTTTCCATAATCAAATTTGAATATTATTTAAACAACAAAAATACATATTATTAAGATATGGCAACAGAAAAATTTAATCCGGCTCATGAATTGGATTTGGAATTAGTGAAGGCGTTAATCAAATAGAAGGCGCTCTAACGGACAAGCAAGCATTGCGTTGTGTTTCGTTTTCTATTGACATTAATGTCCTAACGGACAAATGCAGTTAACGAAGGTTTCCCGTTAGGGAAATAATTTCAATAGAACGATGACGTGGT
>Ga0123353_10012629_pt1 | contig 12027 bp, 14 predicted proteins | sample TergutLab28metaG_3_FD_92763 | JGI IMG/M metagenome (GOLD analysis project Ga0123353, IMG submission 92763) | Labiotermes labralis P3 segment gut microbial communities from Petit-Saut dam, French Guiana - Lab288 P3 | ecosystem: Host-associated > Arthropoda: Insects > Digestive system > Gut ... | reverse complement strand
GCGGGTTCGCCTTTTCGGGCAAAGTCGCATAAAAATCGGCGGCAAAAATATAAAAACGGCAAATTCCGAGGAATTCATCTTGCCTATTTTAACGTGAGTTTGGAAAGGGCAGTTCTGGAGCAAGGAGTCAAAAATCAGAATACAGGAGTCAGAAGTCGCTTGCGGTAAGGAATTGCCAGAGCCAAACGGTGCGGTAGCACTATTCTGACTCCTGACTCCCGTATTCTGCTCCACGGAATGCGATTTCAACAGAAAAACGGCATGTTAATTTCGGTCGTGTCCCAAAATTGTTGGTGCGACGGGTAACGCCGCCTAAATTATAGGAGTTCCGTTGCCCCACCCACAAATTCAGGACACAACCTTAATTTCTGACGAAAGCCTTATCCAACGTACGGAACGCCTTCTGTGTCTCTGTCTCTTTGGTCTATTTTCAGACACCATTCGGCTGATTCGTCAAACAACGTTTCAACGTCACCCTTTCGGCTCCTTCTTCTTCTGGGTCTGTCAAATCTTTTTTCTTCGCATCCCGTCGTTCCGACAAGCGGAAGACAAGCCAGTCCGCCACCAATGATTCGTAAAAAATCTCTTCGTTTCATCACAGTCTCCATTAAACTATTCCCACAGTCTTTGTCAGTCTACACGCATTTTGTGGTCCACCACCATTCTTCCGTTCACAATAATGGAAAAATGCTGTTTTGTCAAGTTCCATCAAACGTTTTCAATCGGCGGAGGGTGATGAACGTTGCACACGATCCAGAATACCGTTGACGAAAGGGGGAGAATCCTTGGTGCCGAATTTTTTTGCCAGTTCAACCGCTTCGTTGATAGCAATCGGCTTTGGTGTGTCCGTGTACAAAATTTCCGCTGCTGCCAGCCGCAAAATGCTCCGGTCTGTTGGACTCATGCGGACAAGCGTCCAATTGCGGGAAAGTGCCGCCAGTTGGTCGTCGATCTCTTCCCGATGTTCGACCGTTGCCGCGAGCAACTGTTTGGCAAATTGGAGGAGCGGTTCATGTCGGGGCAGTTCCTGGGCGATGTAGGATTCGGAAAGACTTTCCCGCGAGCCGGGATTCAGCTCTTCCTGATAGAGAATCTGGAACACGACCGTCCGAACCATCGTCCGGTTGGCAAACTTCCCCGGGGGGTAGTCCTCGACAGTATTGACTCGCTCCAACATGAATAACGACAAAAAGATCAGCGTTCGTACAGAGAGAGATTATCACCGAAAAGAAATGCGTTGTCAAGCAATTCGCAAGGGAAGCCCGCGTGGACAGCTGTCCATCGATAAGTTCCATTTTCCGTCCCACCAGCGCATTTGCGTCATTCCCGTGTAGGCGGGAATCCAAGCGATTGGAGGATCTCCCGTTCTGTCTGCCCTTCATTATTGGACACGCCCGCCTGCGCGGGAATGACGGTGTTTTACGGACGTTGCAGGTCGTGTGACAGTAACCCCAAAATCGTTGACTCCATCACGGGACGTGATAAGATGATGCTGCCAGCCCCAAGCAGGGTCAGGCGACGCGAACAACTTTGTTGCAATTCTACCCTATCACTACCTTATGCAGAACCTCGTCCACGAAACAAAAACCATTTTCACGAAACAGTTTGGAATCGAACCGACGTGGCTCGTCTGTACACCGGGACGAGTCAATTTGATTGGCGAACATACCGACTATAATGACGGCTTCGTCTTTCCTATGGCAATCGAACGCTCCACCGTCATCGCCGCCGCCCCCAGCGACGAGAGCGAATCCGCAGGCGGCGAATCGACCGTATTCAGCGTCAATAAAAATGACTCCGCCGTTATTCTCATCAACGGTTCGTCGCAACCGCCGACGCAAGTTGTTTGGTCGAGTTATGTTCAGGGCACCATTCAGTATGCCATCGAAGCCGGTTTCAAGGTCAAACCGTTTCGGGCAGTGCTACACTCCGATGTCCCGCTCGGCGGCGGGCTGTCGAGCAGTGCTTCCTTGGAAGTTGCCGTTGCCACGCTCGTCGAAGCGATGGCGGGGCGATCCTTCGATCCGGTGAAAAAAGCGTTGCTCTGTCAACAAGCAGAACATCATTACGCCAAAATGCCATGCGGCATTATGGACCAACTGATTGCCGTTATGGGACAAGAGGGTCATGCCATGCTGCTGGATTGCCGAAGCAAGCAGCCGACGATGATTCCGATGGACGATCCTGCTGTTTCTGTGTTGATCGTCAATAGCAATGTCAAGCACGAACTGACGGGCAGCGAATATCCGGATCGTCGCCATCAATGCGAGAAAGCCGCTCAATTGTTGGGTGTGCCGATGCTGCGCGATGCCACATGGCAACAACTCCAATCCGCACAAGGCAGGTTCCAGCAAGAACCAGACGGCGATCTGTGCTATCGCCGAGCAAAACATGTCATCACGGAAAATGACCGCACGACGGCAATGGCAGAGGCACTCACGAAACGGGACTGGACAACTTGCGGAGAGTTGATGGGAGCGAGTCATCGGTCGATGAGAGAGGATTTTGAAATTACCTGTTCGGAAATTGATTGCCTGGTGGACATTGCCCAAAGCACCAGCGGGGTGATCGGTTCTCGAATGACGGGGGGCGGTTTCGGCGGTTGCACGGTGTCGTTGATCGAAACAAGTCGAACGGAACAGATCGTCGAAGCAATTACGAGCCGGTACAAGTCTGCGACGGGCATCCCACCGTCCGCGTTCGTCACCCACCCTGCTCATGGAGCAAAAATATTAGACTGCAAACAGGGATAACTTGGTCATTTTTGCTCTGATTCTACCGGGGGATAGACGGCAGATTGCAGCCAGCAGACAGCAGCAGAGGTGCTATCGCATCGCTTGCGTCTGCGCCGTCTGCCGTCTTAGCCCCTGTGAAAAAGGACACAAAAGAACCAATTTGACCCCATTTTGAGTATACTCTATCACACAAAGCCTTATCGCTCACACGATTTCCAGAATGGGACACCCCTTGTCATTTCTGCTGGGAAGTGTTACACTTCCACAGCATGGACGGTAAATTGCGTTTTGTGTCGCTCCAGTCAGGTAGCAACGGAAATTGCCTTTTCGTTGAGTCGGGAGGGGTACGTTTGCTCTTTGATGCTGGTTTGACCGGAGCGCAAACGAAGCATCGGCTCGATTCATTCGGAGTGGACATTGAAACGATTCAAGCGGTCATCATTTCTCATGCCCACAATGACCATCTCCGTTATGCGGGTGTCTTGCAGCGACAATACAGTTTGCCCATTTGGATGACTTCGGGCACCTATCGAGCCGTGGTCACCATGCAACGATCGGGGCGGGTCAGTGAGCCGTGTCTCTTTCATGGCGGAGAAACGCTCCAGTTCGGTTCGATCAAGGTCGAAACGATCCCGACGTCCCACGATGCGCCGGACGGAGTTTGTTTTGTGGTCGACAACGGTACGGTAAGGCTTGGGATCATGACCGATCTCGGCTGCCGATTTCTCGGATTGAGGGAGGTCATTGCCACATTGGACGGTGTGTTCCTCGAAAGCAATTACGATCCCGACATGTTGGAAAGCGGTTTCTACACGGAAGAATTAAAGCTGCGTATTCGGGGAGATCATGGGCATCTTTCCAACGTCGATGCTGCCGAACTTCTTTTGAAGTCTGGCAACCGCTTGCGTTGGGCTTGCCTGGCACATTTATCGGCAAAAAACAACTGCCCGACAGTGGCACTGGAAACGCACCGGAGAATCTTGGGGGAAACATTCCCTCTGCACATCGCTTCCCGGCACGAGGTCTCCGCGATATTCGAACTGTAGAGCCGGGCGGGTATACTGCAAACGGGATCAAATTGGCAGTTTTCGAATATCCGTCCCTTCTCCCCTTGGGAGCAACAGTATCTAGTACCTTGTTTCTCAAATGATGTAGTAGTCGCATGCGGTGCGGCAATATTCCCTGGGCTTGCGTCTTCTGACGACTGCTCTACGGCATGCGATTTCAACAGCAAAACGGCTTGTCAATTTCTGGCGAAAGCCCCAATCCTATCCCGTCGCTACGTGGAACGCCGTGGCGTAGGCAAGAATTTCCACGCCGGTAATGGTATTCGTGCCATCTTTGGCTCGGTTCGATTGGACGACGCTCGTTTCGTATCGAATATTCCACACCACGTTGGCACCGCTCGCTCGTGCTTTTCGCAGAACCCGAACGGTCGCCTCTCGCCGCGCTCGGGAAAGCAGCTTGGAGTACGACCTCGATTCGCCGCCGATAAGTTTACGGAACATCCATCGAAACGCCTTGAAGTAATCATTGGCAATCACCACGCTTTCGGCAAGGAACACCGTCTTGGTGGCTTGCCAATTCGAGGGCAATGTTCGCATATCGGAAACAACGATGTCCGACAATTCAGCTTCTGCTTCCGACAACGCTTTGATGTGATCGCGTTCGATTTTCATGGCACAAATGATACTGAACATCGGAATACCGACTGCAACAATCACCGCGACGGCGGTAATGATCCACGCCATCACTCCCACCCCTTCACGTCCTATCGGCGTGAGAGTTTCAAAAAAAACGAGACCGAAGAAAAGAATCGGAGAAAAGATTGTCGCAAAAATCACCGTTGCAAAGGCAAAGCGTTCAAAAGGGGTGTCTGTGGTGGGGTGCATGAGTAGGAGACAAATCGTTGTTGTTTGACGGGATTGACAAGATTTTCAGGAGAGTTGTATCGTGTTACTCCTGTCAATCCTGTCGAAAAAAGCGGGCGGCTCATTCATCTTCCAGCACGACGGCGGTGCCGTAGCAGAGCAATTCCGAGGCACCGGCGGTAATGGTACTGGTTCCGAAACGAACGTTCAGAATTGCATTGGCTCCCATTCGTTGGGCTTGCTCGATCATTCGGCGGAGGGATTCGCTACGGCTTTCGTTGAGAAGTTCGGTATAGCCCTTGAGTTCGCCACCGACGAGGTTTTTGAGACCTGCCGCAATATCGCGCCCGATATGCTTTGCCCGCACCGTACTCCCCTGAACGAGACCAAAAACGCGGACAATTCTTTTGCCGGGGACAAATTCTGTATTGACGATGAACATGAAGGATCAACCAGTTAAAGGTAAAAGTTCCGTCATTATCCGTTGAGTTGTTTTCCATGTCAAGCGGGAGGAAATTGTTGTGGGCGGTGTCAACTTCGAGGGAAGTCCTTGTAGCGATGGGCGGAGCGGGTAGAATAGGGGAGATGTTGTTTCAATGTAAAAAACACGGAAACGAAGGAAATCCGGTGGAGAACACACTTGCTGTCATGGCGAGTGGAATAGGGTTACAGATTTATGACGATTAAACCAAAGTTGAGAAAAATAACACTCAGTGGCTATAAATCCTTTTCTGGAAACATTCCTCAAGAAGTGGAGTTTGGCGATGTTAACATCCTCATCGGTGCCAATGGGGCAGGAAAAAGCAATTTTGTTTCGTTCTTCAAAATGCTCAACAAAATGGCGGGGAGAAAATTGCAAGAATATATCGGTTCGCAAGGAGGGGCAGATTCGCTATTGCATTATGGTTCCAAATCAACACCATTTCTTCAAGGGGCTCTCGATTTTCGCGATGAAAATGACAAAGAGAATAGTTATTCTTTTCGATTAGCGTTTGCGAGTCAGGATACCTTGATCTTTACCGATGAGCGCACGACCTGTCGTGTTAAGCCAGAATGGTCACCAAGGACAGTGAGTCTTGATGCCGGGCATAAAGAAGCGTTAGTATTCAGCGATGATATAAATGAAACGGCAATTCGTGTCATGAGTACGATATTGAAAAAATGTCGGGTCTATCAGTTCCATGATACAACAGATGATTCCGATTTGCGAAAGACGACCTACATTGAGAATAACTATCCCCTGTTTCCCAACGGCGGCAATCTTGCGGCTTGCCTCTTGGGGATGAAGTCTTCTGAAGACTACTTGCTTTATTACAAACGCATCGTCCAATGGATCAACAATATTTTTCCTCTTTTTGACGATTTTGTTTTGGAGCCGTCACCTTATTCTCCCCATTCGACGATACTTAAGTGGCGGGAAAAAGGGAATGAGTACATTTTCGGTCCACACCAGATTTCCGATGGTACGTTGCGTTTCATGGCACTCGCAACGCTGTTATTACAGCCACCGGACTTGTTCCCGAACTTGCTTATTTTGGACGAGCCGGAACTCGGCTTACACCCGGCGGCGATTGGTTCGTTGGCGGGAATGGTACAAACAGCCTCCCAGCACTGCCAAGTCATTCTTGCCACGCAATCACCGCAACTTTTGGACGAGTTTTCGGCAGAGGACATCATCGTTACTGAAAGAGACAGATGTAACCGGTACACCGTGTTAAAACGATTGTCCTCGGAAGAACTGAAGGATTGGCTTGAAGATTACTGTCTTTCCGAACTTTGGGAAAAAAATGTACTGGGAGGGCAGCCATGATCCACTTACACCTATTTGTCGAAGGGAGAACCGAACTCAATTTTGTACTGAGAATACTTCAACCTTTCTTGGGGTATGATCGTTACACTCTTTTTCCTATCCAAACTGTCACTAAGCAAGATGAGAAACGGGGGCGTATTCACAAAGGTGGTTTTGTAAGAGGCTCTGGGAGTTATGAAAAAGTCAAAAAACAAATCAATAATCGAACAAAAGAATGTAACAAAAAACAGGAAAAACATGTCTTTACGACAATGTTTGATTTCTATGCGTTACCCTCATGTTTTCCCGGATACACCGAAGCCGAAAAGATAGCAGACCCTTACAGCAAAGTCAAAAAACTGGAAGAATCTCTCGGCAAAGACATTGACGACTACCGTTTCATCCCGTACATTCAATTGCATGAATTCGAAGCGATGATTTTCGTTGATTCCGGGCAATTGATTCACGAATACCCTGAAAGAGCAAGTGAAATTTTGTCGTTGAGCAGTGTTTTAGAGGAACGTAACGTCAATGGCAATCCGGAACTCATCAACGAAGATCCCACCACAGCACCGTCAAAAAGAATTATTGCTCAAATCCCTGGCTATGACAAAGCAAAGGCGAATGCCAGTGTCAATACGGTCGAGAAGATCGGCATTGATGCGATCAGAAAACAGTGTCCGCATTTTAACGAATGGCTGTACAAGCTAGAAAATTTGAAATAACAACAACCATGCAAACAAACGAACTCCGCGAGAAATATCTCGCATTTTTTGAAACGAAGGGCTGTGTCCGCAAGGCGAGTGATGTGCTTGTGCCGCGGTGGGATCCTTCCGTGCTCTTTACGCCCGCAGGCATGAACCAATTCAAGGATCACTTCCTCGGACGGTGCAAACTCGAATTCACCAAGGCGACCACTTGCCAAAAGTGTCTGCGCACTGGCGACATCGACAATGTCGGACGCACCGCGTACCACCACACCTTTTTTGAGATGCTCGGCAACTTCAGTTTTGGCGACTATTTCAAGCGCGAAGCGATCCACTGGGCGTGGGAATTTCTGACCGACAAAAAGTGGCTCGGCATCGACCCGGCGAAACTCTCCGTCACCGTCTATAAAGACGATCACGAAGCGGCAAAAATCTGGCTCGACGAAATCGGGATGCCTGCAAAGCGGCTACAGTATCTTGAAGAGGACGAAAACTTTTGGCCCGCGTCGGCTCCCACGCTCGGTCCCGACGGCGTGTGCGGACCGTGCAGCGAAATCTATCACGACACCCCAAGCGGCTCCGTCGAAATCTGGAACCTCGTTTTCACGCAGTTCAACCGCGTCGGCAATCCGCCGAACAATCTCCAGCCGCTGCCGAGCAACAACATCGACACCGGCATGGGACTCGAACGCTGTGCCGCCGTCTTGCAAGGTGTCGAGACGAACTATCACATCGACATTCTGCGTCCGCTGGTCGAAGCGGCGGCGGAAGTCTTGCGGACGAAGTACGCCCCGCAGTCGGACAATGGTCGCCGCTTGCGACGCATTGCCGACCACATTCGGGCGTGTGCCTTTGCCGTTCACGAAAATGTCTATCCCGGCAACAAAGAGGAAAAGTACGTCATCCGCCGCTTGCTCCGCCGTGCCGTGTTGGACGGTCGCCAGATGGGGCATCACGGCACATTCCTGCACCTGCTCGTGCCGAAGGTTGCCGAGTTGATGCGCGTTCCCTATCCCGAACTTTCCGAAACGACGAGTCGCGTTGCCAAAGTGATCGAAACCGAAGAGGAACATTTCACAAGTACGGTCGATTCCGGTCTCGAAAAGATCGAGCGGATTTTCGCAGAGATCAAGAGAACTGGCGACGGCAAAAAGGGAGCCAGCGACTGTGTCGCCGTCCCCGGCGCAGAGATTTTCGACATGTACCAAACGTTCGGCTTCCCGCCAGAACTTTTCGAGACAATGGCATCCGAACGCGGCTTCGGTTTCGACTGGGAAGGTTTCAAACGGGAAATGGAGCACCACGGCGAAATCTCCGGCAGTGTAGAAAAGAATCTGCTCTTCAAAGACGATCCGCTGGCGGAGATTAAGAAGACGCATAAGACGGAGTTCGAGGGGTATGAAAGATTAGATGAGCATCCGTCGAACATGTCGAAAGTTATTGCCATCGTCGCTGATGGTAAACTTGTTGATGCCGTGCCGAAGGGGCAAACGGTTCAAGTCATTCTGGACAGGACTCCTTTCTATGGCGAAAAAGGTGGTCAGACAGGCGATAAAGGTGGGCTTCTTCGTTGGCGAAATACTGATAAAGCCCGTGCAGATTGGGGATGCTCCCTTGCATTTGAAGTCGAAGATACACAAGTAGATGGTGATCTCGTTATACATTTAGGACATCATTTTATCCCCAAGGAGTCAGATAACTTACCAGAGACTGTGTTAAGGGTTGGTGATGCCGTTTCTCCCGAAATTGATTGGTCGTATCGACAGGCAGTTGCTCGTGCGCATACAGGGACGCACATGTTGCATTATTTATTGCGGCACACTCTTGGCTCCCACGCAGAACAACAAGGGTCGAAAGTTGAGGCAGATGTATTGCGATTCGATTTCACACACCATCAGGCAGTTAACAAAGAAACACTCCGCGAAATTGAACGAGATGTCAATGGTTTGATACTTTCCAACCGTGAGGTATTATCACAGGAAATGGACATTGACGATGCCAGAAAGAGTGGAGCAACAATGCTCTTCGGCGAGAAGTATCCAGAAAGGGTTCGTGTCGTAAGTTTTTTCCGTAGCAAGGAACTCTGCGGCGGCACGCACGTCAAAAACACGTCGGAAATTGGTCTTTTCAAAATCATCTCCGAATCAAGCGTTGCGTCGGGCATTCGTCGTATTGAGGCATTGACGGGAGAGAAGGCGTTGGAAAAAGTGTTGCACGATTCGGCGTTGTTGCAAACAGCAGCGACAACGCTCAAGGTTCCCGTGGAAGAAGTCCCGGCAAAGGTGGACGCTCTTGCGGAACAGGTGAAGAAGTTGCAAAAGCAGGCAAAGACGGCAGACGGCAGACGGCAGACGGCGGCAGTCGGTGTTGATGAGTTGCTCAAGTCTGCCGAGATTGTCAACGGCGTGAAGGTGATTGCGTGTGCATTGCCCGATACCGATATTGACACTGCCCGGCAGTTGATCGATCAGATTCGCCAGAAGGCAACGAGCACGGCGGTGCTGTTCGCCATCATTTCGGACGAGGGGGGAAAGGTTACGCTGTTGTCGGGAGCGAGCAACGATCTTATCGAGAAGTACAGTGCATTGGATTTAGTTCGTCGTGTGATTCCTTTGGTCGGCGGCAAGGGAGCCGGCGGTCGCCCCGATTTTGCGCAGGCAGGCGGCAAAGATTCTTCCAAGTTGGCAGAAGTGTTTGAAGAAGCAAAAAAGTATTTTGGATAACCATTCTTTCCCTTTGTGCCCTTCGTGCCTTTTTGGTAAAAAATCTTAACCACAAAGAGCACAAAGGACACAAAGAGTCTATCGTCCAGATTCCCGCCTGCGTGGGAATGGCGGCACATTGTTTTCCAGCGAAAGCCTGACAGTGCGTCATCGAGGCGTTTCTGCCCAAGTGGGTCGATTGATGATTTCCGCGAAAATGACCGCTTGGCAGATGCCTTCCGGTTTTGCCAGCCAGTCGGCAAGGTTCAACGAAATCGCAGGTTTCGTCGGCTCACCAAACGACACCCCTTGTTCGTAAATGCCGGTGATACTCTCCAGTTCCGGCTTCACCGTCGGGTCAATGGTCGGAGCAACGATGTGCGACGTGTCCAATGTGCCGGGATCAACAGCAAAACGTTGCCCCTCTCCTTGCGGAGACAATTTTTTGACGAGTGCCTTTTGACGCGGTGCTTCGGCTTGAGGAGCATCGAAAACGCTCCGTTCGTCCCGCCAAGACTGCCGTTCGGGGGGACGTTGCGGTTTCCTGGGCGGCTGTTTGCTGGGCTTCGGACGGGAAATAATAACCACTTCGTCGCTGTCCTTCTGGTTCCCCCTGGGTGGCTGCGGAGGAACCGACGATTCCCTGATGCTCTTCACAATCTGAGCAATGATGATGATAATAAAAATAATGGCTCCAATAATCTGTTCCATGGTCTATTCCTCTTTTTGGTCAACGAAATAAGGTTTCATAGCACTATGCCGTTTAGGACCGATGCCGCGGACATTCAAAATGTCGTTGAAGTCATGGATCGGGACGTTTTGGTCTCGATACTGAATGATACTCTCGGAAAGCGTTGGACCGATGCCTGGCAACGTCTGTAACTCGCCAGGCGTTGCCGTGTTCAGATCAATACGGAACTGGTACGACTTTGTTTCCATCGTTGCCTGTTTCCCTCTTGTCGTGTGCCAGCACAACAGCACCGTCGCCACCGCCAACACAAAGGCAACCGTCCGCTGATCCGAATGTCGCAACCGGAAATGATCCAGCATATACTACACAGGATAACTGCCGGACGAAAAATTGCAAGTGTTTTTGACCGAAAAACACTCCATCCCGCGGAAAACGGATTGCAGGATTTTGAACCGATTTTGCCAATTCTGCTGAAGTTTCTGGCTTTTTTCGTCCGATAGAGCCAAGAAGCGTTGCCATTTTCGGTTGAGCCGAAGTGGTGCCAACATAAGTCTTACGGGAGACGGAACTCATGAAATTCTATAGCAAGTTGAGTCCTATTTGGGCTAGCACATTACTCGTTTTACTTGCCTTCGTTGCGACCAGTTCGACGGGCTGCACTGTCTACACAGCGGGAATGACGCTGCCGAATGCGCATTATCTCTATAATCGTCCGCAGTACCATGCGAAGGGCACGGAGTTTCCCTTCCCGAACGAAGCGGCAAATTTACAGGCAGTGGAGCGGGATCGCCAGTAGACCCGAGCTGTCCAACCCCAGTAATTTGATGAACAATGGAATTGTCAGCAGATGCTCAATCGTGGGTCACGTTGATATTGGTCTGGGTCGGTTTCGGTACCGTGGTGGGGTTCACGGCGAGTTTGTTTTTGCCGGCAAGGAAACCGCCGGCGTTCTTCGCTCATCTGGTGATTGGCATTGCCGGTAGTTGTGCGGGACCCGTGGCGTTTGTGCTACTTCTCAAACCGCAACATTTTCACCCGATGAGTCCGATTGGCTTTGCCGTCGCTGTTCTTGCGTCGATCTTCCTGCTGATACTCTACCGCGGGCTGATGCTGTGCGTGCAAAACCCGGAAAAGAAAGAGTGATGCGCTTGCAACGTTGAACTGTTCCACCGATGATCATAAAATCACTGCTGATTTGGTTACTCTTCATTCCTCTTGCTATTTTGAACGGAGCATTTCGAGAGATGTTCCTGATTCCTTGGATGGGGGAAAATTGTGCGATGCCTCTCAGCGGCATCATTCTTTGCCTGTTGATGGTGACCGTTTCGTTTGTGTTGATCCCTCGAATCGGGAAAGGAGAGCCAAAAACATATTGGCAGATCGGCATTCTATGGATCGCGTTGACCATCCTCTTTGAAACAATTTTAGGATTGGCAATGGGAGACACGTTCAACGAATTGTTGCAAGCATACGATATAACGACGGGAAATTTATGGTTGCTTGCTGTCATTGTCGTTGGGATCGCACCTTGG
>Ga0123353_10012628_pt1 | contig 12028 bp, 7 predicted proteins | sample TergutLab28metaG_3_FD_92763 | JGI IMG/M metagenome (GOLD analysis project Ga0123353, IMG submission 92763) | Labiotermes labralis P3 segment gut microbial communities from Petit-Saut dam, French Guiana - Lab288 P3 | ecosystem: Host-associated > Arthropoda: Insects > Digestive system > Gut ... | reverse complement strand
TGTGTGTGTGTGTGTGTTTTTGTGTGTGTGTGTGTGTTTGTGTGTGTGTGTGTGTTTGTGTGTTTGTGTTGTGTGTGTGTGTGTGTGTTTGTGTGTGTGTGTGTGTGTGTGTGTGTTTGTGTTGTGTAAATGTTGAAAATATGTGCTGTACTTAAACTGCATGCGTTTAACAATTTCCTATTTCAAATAATTCACGAAATGAAAATACAGAGACAAAAAATTGAAAGTTCCAGAACTTTTGGGCTATGCATATAGTTTTGTCGGATAATTTTTTAACGTTTATGTACTGACTCGAAAACCGAAATATCAGAGTGCAGAGGCAGCACAAACAGATTGCGTTAATGGTAATGCTGTTCTTATATTCCGTGTGGCTATGAAAAGTGGTTTTAAGTCAGTAAAAGAGATCAAGACAATGATTATGCTAAGGCAGGTAGCAATGAATGTTGAGATGATGGCATTCCCTTTCCCATCGTCAGGCATTATTACCCCCTTCATTATTTGACATTAAATCCTGGATAGCAGTAATTCCTCTTCTTGACTTCAAAGTAGTTTCAGTATACTACAAAACTGTATATCAATAGGAGACTGTAAGTGATAAACAGTAAATTGTATTCCTAAGGTCTTTAAAAGCATGTTTCAAAACGAAACAAAAAGTGGTGTTGTAAATAAGTTGAAGTTATAGAGAGTGTGTATATATATATATATGATATAGCGACTGACTACAGGATGGACGGTCCGGGATCGAATCCCGGTGGGGACGAGATTTTCCGCCCGTCCAGACCAGCCCTGAGGCTGGTCTGAAGGGGCCTTCTGTAATATGGGTACCTGGTCTTTCCAGGGGGTAAAGTGCGGCCGGAGTGTGCTGCTGACCACTCACACCCTTCTAGTGCCGCGGTCATGAAAGAGTAGAGCTACATCTCTTCCCACCCTCTGGGCCACACCGGGCCTGTAACAGGATTATGTTACCTTTATATATATATATATATATATATATAACTTGTTAAATCGCCCCCAATTTGTGCTTCTGCCACTTACAAAGCGGATGAAATTTATCTAGGTCAGTTAAGCTTTGTTGAATCTCAATATAAAAAACAAATCTGCATTTTTAACAGCGTGAGGCAATTCAGTTGTCCAGAAAATGAACCGTATTTGGTAACTGCATTTACATTTCGAATGCTGTATATTGTGTGACGCTAAACACTTCACTCAGCCCGCATACAAATGTTCACAATTAAGGTCATTATGTTTGTCGCGGTCGGTGAGAGATTTATTAAAAATCGAATTTGTCATGTTAAAGTGTGCGAATGAAATTTTCTGACATCTACAAGGACAAGCCTTCAAGAAAGCGCTTTCAGTGTCGTACTGCTCGTTGCGTGTATTTTGAGTAAAAGCTGCAGTACGTCAGCAGGCACTTTGCAGTCATATCTCGCTTATCGCGGTTTCGTACCTCGCGGTTTCGAAAATTTGCGGCGTCGCCCCAAGAATTAAAAAAATACCTCAAATTTTTTATAGTATTCTAGAAGGTTTTGTCTTCATCTGCACAGGAAACAAACTCCGACCAGAGAAAACAAATCAGTCGCAAAATATATTAAAAATGCAATAACAGTAAATAAATATACTTTTAATTCTTTATTTTTTTATTTTGTGGATAAATGATTAAAGTGGCTTTCAGCACAAAAACACAGAAATACATTGAAATACATTATTGGAAGGTAAAATTAAAGGTAAAGCAGCCCCGTTACTGGTATGGAGTGGCCCAGATGGTTCCAGAAGATTAAGGTTCCCAGACTTCGTGATAATGGCACAGCATGGTGGTAAGTTTGTCAGACTTACGCACCGACCGCTTTTACCCCCAGGAAATACTCCTTGTACTCAGTTCTGTTAGAAGCTGATTCGACCTCAGGGCCATAGTGCGATCGGAAGGATTAAGTCAATGAAAAATTCCAGTGACACCATCTCGAAATCAAACAAGCGACCTTCCGATTTATAGCACAGCACCTTAACCAATGTGCTAATGCGGTGCCCACATTATTTGAAAGAAAACACTAAAAATGCTAAAACGTTTTTCGCCGGGGACGGCCAATTATTGACGAATTTTATCTTGTTGAGGTGTTTTTGAAACTTAAACTCCGTGACTAGCGAGGGCCGTCTGTAATGTGAAACGATTCTTCTTCATGATATTCCCTAAACGCGCACCTACGTATCTACGGTAACCCACTGTCTTAGCCCTTTAAAGCTCAGTGGCAAATGAGCTTGCTAACTGCATTAGTACTGAGCAGTCCACTGTTTATTTTTACTGCTTATTTTACGCGATTCTTATAAACAGCAATCATTGCCCTAAACAGCATTAACTGATAATTGTGGCTATTGCAAATTACTGTGAGGTACGAAATAGATTTTTATGTTTATATGTGAACCAAAATGCAGGACAGATCAGATATTAACATCGATCATCAAAATTCCACCCCAGCGCAGACATCAAAATAGAGTCCTTCCTGAGAAGCTAACAGGTTCTCGGCTAGTCAACAAATTCCCCGCATTGTATGGAACGCGAAGGTGTATTGCTCCTACCTGTCCAATTCCTAAGCCAGATAAATCCAGTCCACTTCCTTTCAGCCCACTCCTTGAAGGTCAGTTTTAGCATCATTCGCCAATCTACGTCTAGTTTTTCCAAGTGTTCTCCATCGTTCAAGTTTCCGCACCAAATCCCTCTATACACCTCTCCTCTCCATCATACGTGCTATGTACCCGGCTCATCTCACTGTTCTGGATTTTTTCACCCGAATATTATGTGGTGGGAAGTAAAGATCATAAAGTTCCTTGCTATGTATTATTTTCCACTCCCTTACTACCTCCTGCCCCTCAGACCCAAATATGTTTCTCATCACCCCATTTTCATATACCTTCATCCTTTGTCTGTCTGTCATAATGAGGGACTAAGTTACACTTGGATTGAAAACTGGAAGGCAGAAGAGTCTGCACCGAATAATAGCAAGCATTCCCTGAGTTTGTTCTGATCTTAATTTCTTCATGGCAGCCGTCTGAATACGGATGTAAAACGGTGACCTAAGTACGGTACCTGCCAAGTTCCTTTCCTTTATTGCATATTCAAAACAGACCAATTTCCATCATCTTAACTTCTTCACTTCCAAAATCTCTGCCTGGTCTACAATTTACCTGTACCAGATGCGCGGACACTGCCTGCGAATACTCTCATATCCGTAAAGATTTATGTTCTCCTGTAATAAATGTAGTGTCTCTAGTGAAGTGTCACTTCCGTCTTCACTTGTTCTGAGAGTAGAGGCAGGCATTTCTTCCGGAATATGGGTACCAGTATTCCAAAATGCGCTGCGTCATATCTTACGACGCCATAATTTCATAACCGCCTTCAGAATCTGTAATCTCTTACGAAAAAAAAACAATCATTTATCCTTCGGACTTCGAACTGTACACTGCAGTCTGAAATTTCGGAACAAATACTGACATCACTTCAGAATATGCGCTAACTTCCTGTTCAAGAAACATGCGCGCACCAGCTGGTAATTTCACATCAGTGCGACAGCCTGACGCATGTCGAACTGCTTCACTGGGCATGGCAAGAAGATTGACATCTGAAGTCAAGGGTGTCAGTTCCTCTTCTACCACTGCTGCACAATGGATCCGAACAGAACGCAGTGGCATATTGTACCTCCGCGTAAGCATCGACTAGTTCGCAAGTAGATCCATCCTACTGACTAAAGGACCGATCGCAGGATTTTAAGAACTTCATCTCAATATCAACTGAAACACTGAACACTGTTTTCTTTTGGAAAAATTTTTCCTTTCGTGCCGCAACAGCCTCTGGTGTGCCAAGTCAATCTCATTATCGAGTCTTCACGATCACACTCAGACACACCACACTCGGTAGGACCACTCTGGACGGGTGACGAACCAGATGCAAAGGCCTCCACCTGACAACACAACACATTCACAAGAGATAGACATCCATTACCCCGGCGGTATTCGAACCCATATTCCCAGCAAGAGAGCGGCCCCAGACCCACGTTTTAGACCACGTGGCACTGGGATCGGCTGTTTGAGGATATTACGTCGTGTAAATGTAAAATTACAATTTGTCACATGAATTGGATGCCGCCATGACAGATTAACATTCTACATGAGATTGGTTGAAGATCGGACCGTACGTAAAGAAGAGTATGACTGGTTTAGTTGAACAATAAAAAATTTTCTGGGCTAAGTAAATCACTTAATACTTCTACTTCCTTATTTTCGTTGTTACACCGTGCATGTTGTTGAATTACTCAATTATTACACCAACCACTGCACATATATAAAACTTATAAAATTTACACGTTAAAATATTAAAAACGCTCCGACATGTTTCGGTCCTAGGACCATCGTCAAGGAGCCGTATCGTCCGTACTAAAGTTACACTATAAAAAGTCACATTAATTTCGCTGTACTGGTTGGGTATTGCGGCAGCATGCCGTGTTGTGTAATGTTATGTTGCGAAGAGTGCCCTGCTAGGGATGTGCATTCTGTGCTTCGTTGCGTGATACGCAACGAAGCACAGAATGCACGTCCGTAGCAAGGCACTCTTCGCAACATAACATTACACAACACGGCATGCTGCTACAACACTCAACTGGTACAACGAAATTAATATGTGACTATTTCTAGTGTGACTTTAGCAAGGAATATATAGCTCCCTGATGATGGTCTTAGGACCGAAACATGCCGGAGCGTTTTTAATGTTTTAATGTGTAAATTTTATAAATTTTATATATGTGCAGTGGTTGGTGTAATAATTGAGTAACTTCTACTTCCCTCTGTGTTGCAGTCGTCATCTGATCACGCTCTTTACTCAATGAAAATTCGAAGTGTCATGACCGTCAAAACAAAACCCGCCATTGAGTCCTCTACTTGACACCTTTTAAAACTTTCCTTCCAAATGCACTTTAATATCCTTTTGTCTGCAGCTGAGTCTGTAGACCTGCGTTCATATTACTGTCTTTTGTCTGTGTTTTTACCACAGGAGTGTGACTCCCCTATCTCCGTGAAATTTTATGAGCAACATTCAGCGCGTTTAGTGTAATGTTTAGGCAATCTCACCATCCCCAGTGTCGTCTGTTGACAAAATGACGGTTGATAAGCTGGTAAGGAGATTCTGTACTATTGAGTATCAGTTTTCGTTTCCTTTATTACGGACGTTCGCTATTATGAAGTATTCTTAGCCAAATGGGTCCCTCCGACGTAACATTTTTTTAGTAAACATTTTAAATATGTACCCCAAAGAGGTTAAGATGTGGTTCCGTGAACTTTATACATGCAGTGTGATTAGGCTTTCAGCTTTCAACTGCATTAACTGAACTCCAAAAGTAACAAGAGATATAAAATACCGAACAAAATATCTGAAAATACATTAATTCCGAGTTTTGTCACAAATCCATGGACACCGGTGCCTCCGTTAACACTGAATGAAATTTAGATAACACCGGCCATTACTGGTACTTCTTATAGTGATATCTGACGTCCCATGGTGTATCCATGTTTCACTGCGACACGCATTGTTTCAAAAGGTCATTTGTTCTTTCCATACTGAGTTACAATCAGTTATGGTCTTCAGCAAGAAGGTAGAAAGAATTAAATTTTGTTTTATTCGCTTGCCACATTTTACTAATTGTTTTTAAGCTGAGAATAAATCTGACGTAAGACATCGTATCACACTCGAAGACATTCGTGTGTCTGGAGTTCGTACAGTCACATTACAAGGCAGTGATTGACGAAATGTCTAAGAATGTCTGCATTTGAACATTAAGATAGCGGGTAAGTAATTTTCCATTAAACTTGATGCTAGACTGCATACACATCTGTAGTCTGTGTCATGTAAGTGGCATCATAAAAAAAACGGAGGGTTTCAGTTTCAGGTGCACAAGTACTATTGAAATTCTACTGTCGAAGGCTGAACGCCACTGAGAGCAACAACGATCACACTGTAATATCTAGACTGGTCCCCCGAGGACCTTCCACATCGCCGATCCAAAGTTCGTTCATCCATCCATTGCCACCTCCTGCGCATCACGTTTTATTCTTCATTACGTCACGGCAAAGTGGCCTTGCATAATCACAGATCTGTCGTTCCTCGTAGAAAATTTCAGTAACGCCCGTGCATGGAAGGTTATAACAAAGCTCATTTTACGATTCAGAAATGTGTTCGAGTAGAATGTTTGTGCATGCTGAGGAGAACATTTGAGCCCAAGACAGGACAGACAGACAGACAGACAGAGAGCAGCAGAAGGAAGGAGAAGACTGCATATTGATGAGCTTCGTAATTTGTTCTGCTTACGGCCTGTTATGAGGATAATGAATGTTACGAATGATGACATGGGGACAGGACATTCAACAATCTTCGGCGACATGAAAATTCATGGAAAATTCAGCTGCGAGACCTTCACATGAAGGGACAACTTACAAGGCTTAAGCATAGGCAGGTGATAAATATAAGAGTGGAGAAATGTAGCTTAATGAAATTAATTGCTTTTGTATAAAAATTATTTGACACGTGCAGTGAAATTTCTGAGGCTAGATATCTGACGGGAGTGACAGAACACACGTAATTCGATTGGGTTGTGTCTAAACAACAGTTGGTTTGTATTGATTGCTGAAGAGGCAGTACTTGACAGTGATATATGTAGTTTCTCCTTCAATTGACAGAGCACTGTGTATGTAAGCTGAGCATACATAACGTTTAGACTAGGAAACAAATATCCGGTTGAAAAATATCTCGGGACACAATGTGCACGTGCCGAATCACAAAAATGTGTGTGACATTTGACAAGTTACGCGCTGCATGCCTGAGAAACCTCGCTGTCTGTTTGAGAACACGTGGCTTGTTACTGAAAGGGATTACGCAGATAACTGTGAGCCTGAGTGGCCAAGATATCTTGCAATAGACTTAAATGAAACTTGGATTAGAACATGTTTCTTAGGTACATTTTGTGTCTGTGTCTGTGAGGGAACACTAGTTTCTGTTTCAGTCAATTTATGTTTTCTTATGATGATTAGTGTCTGGATTATGTGAAGGTCTAGGATTGAATTTTCTATGAATTTTCATGTCCCCGATGATTGTTGAATGTCCTGTCCCCATGTCGTCATCCGTAACTTTCATTATCCTCATAACATGCCGTGAACAGAACAAATTATAAAGCTCATCATTACGTAGTCTTCTCCATCTTTCTGCTGCTATCTGTCTGCCTGTTCCGTCTTGGGGACAAATATTCTCCTCAGCATACACAAACATTCTACTTGGACATGTTTCTGATCCGTAAAATGAAAATTTGTATTCAAAATTTGGGAGTATTTAGGCCTTCCCTTTTCTCGGATATCACGAAACCCTTTTTGGTAGTTGCGTACAGACTATGTCACCTTTGAATGTGGGGCCGATTGGCTGTCTCGAAGAGTCGGTGACGAGCTTTCAACACACATCGCGGCGGAAACCAGAAATCTGTTATTTTGGTTTATTCCTTTCTGTTTGAATTATATTTTGCAATATGTGTAACATTACAGTAACAAGGTTAGAATACAGTTTGTTTGCAGTTGTGCAAATAAGTGTGTTCCGTAAAACAGTACGTATTCGGAGGAAACAAATATGTATGTTTCAGTAAATAATATTGAAATTAAATTATTCCTTAGCTTGTGACTTGTGCAATGTTTACAATATTACTGTAATATGTAGTGAATACAGTACATTCAAAATCAGTGCGTGAGTTAATAATTTTTTGGAACAGTATATGTCGGCTGCATAAAAACATTGAAAATGGGTCATTGTGGTCGACATGCACTGTTTATCTTATCTGTTGATTAAAAATCACACTATTTTTTTCTCAACTTGCCAGAATTCAATATAACTAAAATTTTTTATGCATTTCCCATTTTCAGTTAACTTCAGACAACTTTTTTCCTGCCCTCTGGTGATCAGACATGCACACAGGCCTATCTGAATTTCTCTAGTGTTATTTCACAACAGATTTCTTCCTGATAGTTTTTATTCTCTTTACATACCTAAACTGCGTTTTGTACCATTCAGAATGTTACTTTTGATGGCATCAGTCACACAACGTTACGTGACGATGCAGTTTAATATTATCATTAACTTTACATAGTAAAAAAAGTCTTACTGTTCTGTTGTTAAAGTCGTCATGCATGTTACATAGTTGGTAATATTATGTAATGGAATGTTTGCTCAGACAGTGCATACATCTGTTTCTCAAGTTAGTTAAATCAGACAGCGATTAATTGCCTCAAACCTCGCTACCTAAGGGTGTTGTCTGCGGGTGGCTATGAAGGCTGGCACTACTTGCTTATATTACTGGGGCTGTATGTGCAAGAACTTGACAGGGGATGGGTGCACCAGCGGAAGTAATATTAAGTCGGTACTGGAGTCTCCACTTTATCTTGCAAACGTTCTTCTAGATAGGAACACCACTCTTTAGTTCTATGCTATTAATTCAGAACTACCAGTAAATGTATCCCATCGCCGGAAATGTTCAAGTTAAGTTAGTCGTGTTTTTACGTCGTTTATTTTTAATAGGGAGCCGGAACAACGAAGTGAGGATACTGGCTAGGCTACGGGCTGGATGATCAGGGGTTTGAATTCCAGCAGTTAAGAAATTTGTCTCTTCCCCAACCAGTCGGGGCCTACTCCGGAGCCAATCCAGTTACTATTTAATGGGTAAAGGTATCTCTTTCCCTGGGAATAAATCACTCTGTTCTTAGGCTAGTACTTCTGTATAACTAATGCCAAGGTCAAGAAGAGTTGGTTTATAACTTCTCCCCCCCCCCCCCCCATACACCTAAAAGTCGTACACAAGGACAACTGCACTTTTGTTTTTTATTTAATAAATTCCTTTTGAACTTTCAAAGGGCTTCATGCTAGTAACATTAATAATAGCAGTGCTTTCGCTTTCTTCTTGAACGCGATTACGCTTGCTACTCTTATTAATATGTAATGAAAATATGTAAAGAGAAACTTTGTGTTTGTTTTAATAAAGATTTTTTTTTGTCCACAATGCGTTTAATCATGCTTTCTTCATCTTTACGAAGGCAGAGTTTGTGCTTAGGTTTGTGTTGGTTAATAATACATCAGCTGGTAGGATAAGGCACAAAGCTGATTATCAAGACCGAGTGGGCAGGTAGAACTCTAGGGAGACGGAATTACAGGAAAAAAAAGTTTTTAAATCTCAGGACTGCTTTTTGTTTAGAAAAAAAGTCTGTTTGTTATGACTGCAAGTTTTCAAGGGGGCTTTAATGATAAGCTGTTACCAGGACGGAAGAGTTATCTCTCGTTAGCTTAGGTCTGTGTTTCACAGGATCGTTCATCATGGTTAGGCCGAGATGTTCTTCATGACTTGCTACAAGTTTCTGAATTAGGCAGTCTCTTGTGACCGTAGAATGCTGGTCGATGTTTTCAATTACAGTTAAAATTAATGAAACATTTATAAGCCTACATTCTAGGAGAGACTGCAGCGTTGGAATGTGTCAGTCGTTAGACATTACATTAGACAGAAGCGCGAGGTTTTGTGGAGAGGTTTGTACGAATGGTAACTGTTAAATGTAATGGTTACACTTTCGTTAGTGCATAAGTGCACTTCCAAAACTTTCAGAACTATTTTAAAATACACGAGTGTTTAGCAAGTGCGTTCACAACATTCGTCTTCAGTAAATTATTTTAAAAATTAGGTGAATGATGTGAGTGTAGCGGACTCCTGTTTTAATAGCGCTAGTGGGAACGAAGGGTTGGGCTGCAGCACACCTCCCCCCCTCAAAAAAAAATTGAAAGTTAAAAAAAAGTGTTTTCTAGACACGATGATATGAAACATTTTACGTGATTTACACTCCAGCCGATATCAGCCACTGACATCGGCTGACGACTAGTGCATTGGAATGCCGAAAAATAAAATAAAGTAATCTTAAACCAAGAATGTTAGACCTTGTGACTTAAATTGGATGAGTCATAGAACATACGGTTATATTTGTATTTTTGCTATATAAATGCAGTTGTAAACTGTGTTATGTTACAATTATACTTAAGACTTGAGTTTACATTTGCATATATATATATATATATATATTGCGGTTGTTAGGTGTTTTGTCTTTTCTTTGTTGTAGTGTATTAAATTAGGAATGTAAGTTAACAGAATATTTTAATTTCATATATGTATATAGATGTGTGTGTGTGTGTGTGTGTGTGTATATGTATAAACGTATATGTATACAGGTGACCACCCAGAATATTTCCTTGGGGAGGGTTGACTCTCGGGCTAAATATAATTTATGTTCGATTTAAAAATTGTTTAAACTCATTTCTCATACATACACACACATACATACACACATGCATACACACATACATACATACATACATACATACACACACATACATACATACATACACACATACATACAAACAACACACACACACATACACACATACATACATGCATACATTCATACACACACACACACATACATACACACATACATACATACATACATACATACATACATACATACATTAATGCATGGATGCATACGTACATAAATACATACATACACACACATATACATACATACATACATGCATGCATACATACATACACACACATATACATACATACATATATACATGCATACATACACATACATACATGCATAAACACACATACATACACACATACACACATACACACACACACACACACACATACATACATACGATGTTCTCAGAAAACGAATTTGTTACAACACTAAATTACAGGCTGGATAACAGATGCTCCAATAATCAGGCGGAGCAACTAGCGATAGCCAAGGCTCTAGAAACATTAGGAAAGACAGACATTGCGAAAAACAGCCCACGTACTGCAGCAATAATCACGGACAGCAAAATTTCCCTAGACTCAATCAAGAACATGAACATCCACAGCTAACTAATTGAAGAGATATGGAAGAGGCTATCGAAATTGGAGAGATCCAACTGGAAAGTTACTTTTGTGTGGGTCAAGGTCCATGCAGGGATTCTTGGAAACGAACTGGCTGATCAACTGGCCAAAACAGCGGCGCGGGACGAAGATATGACAACCTCCTTCGGCAGGATACCTTTGAGCACGCTGTTCCGGGAGCTAGAAGAAGAATCCAAGCTAAAATGGCAACAAAACTGGGAGGAAAGCCCTAAAGCGGTACAAACAAAACAATTTTACCGAAACATCACAGAGAGACTCAAATAGAAAATTGTCATAACCTCAAACTTCACAGCTATGGTTTCAGGACACGGTAAAAGCAGAGCCTATCTACACCGATTCAAATTATTGGAAAGGGCAACATGTCCTTGTAACAAGGGGGATCAGACTACCGACTACCTGATACATCATTGCACCCTTCTTCAACAACAAAGGGAAAGACTCGAGAAGGATACATTTCAACATGGAATCTGGCCAATAAGCAAACACGAACTAATAACCAAACATCTAAAATCATTCACGAAATTCACAAACTCAATAGACTATGACAAACTATAGCGATAAAGGTGTAACTACAAAGTGCTAAGAGACGTCAGTCGATGGTTATACATTGCAAAGGGAATGCACTGTCCGACGACTAGAGCAGAGGCAGACCTTGCGTCCTCTACCTATAACCAACTACCAATAACTAGTCACATTGCACTATGTAGTATCACTTCCGGGTGATGGAGAATGCTTAATTAACAATAAAAAAATATACATACATACATACATACACACACACATACATATATACATACATACATACACGCACACACATACATACATAAACACGCATGCATACATACATACATACATACATACATACATACATAAACACACACACACACAAATACACACATACATACAAACATACATACATACATACATACATACATACACACATACATACATACATACACACATACATACATACATACATACACACATACATACACACATACATACATACA
>Ga0123353_10012627_pt1 | contig 12028 bp, 13 predicted proteins | sample TergutLab28metaG_3_FD_92763 | JGI IMG/M metagenome (GOLD analysis project Ga0123353, IMG submission 92763) | Labiotermes labralis P3 segment gut microbial communities from Petit-Saut dam, French Guiana - Lab288 P3 | ecosystem: Host-associated > Arthropoda: Insects > Digestive system > Gut ... | reverse complement strand
TAAAACGCAAGCGAAAAGCTTTGATATATGGGTTTTTGCGCAGCGTTTTACGTAACGCTTCTTATCGAAGGATAGTATCACAGTTTTGTGGATAGGAGATTATTATGAGTTATGTTCTTGAACAAATTGCGAAGATCGGCATCATACCGGTCATCGCCATTGAAAACGCAGCCGATGCCCCCGCGCTGACCCGCGCCCTGCTGGCCGGGGGCCTGCCCGTGGCCGAGGTCACCTTCCGCACCGCCGCGGGAGAGGAGGCCATCCGCCGCATCGCCGCCGAAGTGCCGGAGGTTCTTGTTGGGGCTGGTACGGTGCTCAATGTGGCACAAGCGGAAATCGCGATACGCGCCGGGGCGAAATACATCGTATCGCCCGGGCTGGATACCGAAACGGTGCGATACTGTTTGCGCGAGAATATTCCGGTCTTTCCCGGCTGCGCCACACCGAGCGAAATGCAATGCGCGCTGAACCTTGGACTGACGCATCTGAAATTTTTCCCGGCGCAGCAGGCGGGCGGGCTGGCCTACCTCAAGGCGGTCAGCGCGGCCTACCCCATGCTGCGCTTCATCCCCACGGGGGGGATTGGCCCGCATAATTTGCGGGAATACCTGGCGTTCGGGAAAGTCTTTGCCTGCGGCGGCAGCTGGATGTGCCCGAAGGATTTGATCAACGCGGGCAAATGGGGAGAGATTACGCGGCTTTGCAGAGAAGCAATCGCCAGCAAAAAAGGAGAATACACATGAAAAGAGTTGTGACTTTCGGTGAATTGATGCTGCGCCTGGCCCCCGAGGGCTATCTGCGCTTCGTGCAGGCCGAGAAATTCCAGGCGACCCTGGGCGGCGCGGAGGCCAACGTGGCTGTGGACCTGGCCTGCCTGGGGGCCGAGGCCGCGTTTGTCACGAAGCTGCCGGCACACGAGATCGGCCAGCTGGCGGTGAACGCCCTGCGGCGCTACGGCGTGGACACCGGGCATATTCTGCGCGGCGGCGCTCGCGTGGGGGTCTATTATTGCGAGAAGGGGGCCTCACAGCGGGCCTCGAAAGTCATTTATGATAGGGCGGGCAGCGCCATCGCCGGGGCGCGGCCGGGGGAGTTCGACTGGGACGCCATCTTCGAGGGCGTGGGCTGGTTCCACTTCACGGGGATTACCCCTGCCCTGAGCGAGGGCTGCGCCGCGCTCTGTTTGGAGGCCTGCCAGGCGGCGCGGCGCAGGGGGATCCCGGTGAGCTGCGACCTGAACTACCGCAAGAACCTCTGGTCCCGCGAGCAGGCGGGACGGGTGATGGCCGGGCTCATGCCCTATGTGCGCCTGCTCATCGCCAACGAGGAGGACGCCGCCGACGTGTTCGGCATTCACGCGGCGGGCAGCGACGTGGAGGGCGGCAAGCTTTCCCGCGAGGGCTATGAACAGGTCGCGCGGCAGCTTGGCGAGCGCTTCGGCATTCCCGAGATCGCCATTACGCTGCGGCAATCGATTTCGGCGAATGATAATATTTGGGCGGGCATGTTATACTCGAATGGAGAGTGCACTTTCTCTAAGGAGTATCCCGTGCACATCGTTGATCGTGTAGGGGGAGGGGACTCATTCGGCGCGGGGCTGATCTTTGCCACGCTTGAGGGTCTCCTGGCGGCGCAGCGCCTGGAGTTCGCCGTAGCGGCCAGTTGCCTGAAACACAGCATTGAGGGCGATTTCAACGTGATCTCCGCTGAAGAGGTACGACGCCTGGCGGGGGGCGGCGGCAGCGGCAGGGTGCAGAGATAGCAACAGCGAATCGCCTGGTTTTCAATCATCGAACTATGTGGGAGGTACACAAAAATGATATGCACGCAATGCGGCGCGCAAAACGAAAACACATCCTCGTTTTGCGCGTACTGTGGAACTGGATTGGCCGCCCCCGTACCGTTGCCGCAACCGCCGCCGCAACCCCTATGCTGGCAGTTGGCCATCACCAGGGAGTCGCAATTTACCGGTTCCCTCGTGGGGATGACGGTGACCCTCGATGGGCACGACTGCGGCAAGATTGATCCTGGGCAGACGCGGACGTACACGGTGCCAGGGCAGATCGTGCACGTTTCGCTCAAATTCTGGTCGATGACGCCGGTGCAGGTGAGACTGCGCCTGTGGCAGGGCGCGCACGTCATCTGCGGCATCAAGCTCGGGGCATTCGTAAATAAGCTGGTCATCAAAAACGTCGTGGGCGCCGAGGTGCTGGAGATGTCACCGTGAATTGACGCCACCCTGCAAAACTCCGCCGAAAAAGTCGGGTATCGCGCGTCAAACCCTGCTATAATTTTGTTTGGAAAGGAGGGCGGGCAATGAATCAGAGTTCATCGGGCATTCTAACCCAGCTCAACCGCGCGATGGCCTACATCGAAGCGCGCATCGAGGACGATTTGGCCCTGAAAGATATAGCGGCCGCGACGGCGTATTCGGCCTACCATTTCGGGCGGCTGTTCTACTATATCGCCGATATGCCGCTGAGCGAGTACATCCGTAAACGCAAGCTGTCGCTGGCGGCGGCGGCGCTGCAAAGCAGTGACGCCAGGGTGATCGATCTGGCGTTGCGCTATGGATACGACAGCGCGGACAGTTTTACCCGGGCGTTTGTGAAGCAGCATGGGGTCACGCCGTCGGCGGCGCGTAAAACCGGGATCAGCCTGACCATCTTCCCGCCGCTGACCTTCCAAATCAAAATCAAAGGGGTGCAGGCGATGAACTGGCGTATTGAGGAAACAGAGGCCTATGAGGTGTTCGGGATCGAAAAGCTGTTCCGGCATGGCGGGGACGTGCCCGCGTTCTGGACGGAATGCCATGAAAAAGGGCTGTATCACAGGCTGTTTACCGACGCAGGCGGCATCGGCGACCCTGACCGGGAATCCCCCGGCGTGAGCCTGGTCAACGCGATCTGCGGCTATGACGGCATGGACGGCGAGCAATTTCTGTATATGATCTGCGCCACAGTGAGGGAGGACTGCCGCACAGAGGGCTACCGGGTTGTACGGGTCCCGAAGTCCACATGGGCGGTGTTCCGCGGCGAGGAGGCCGACCACCCCGGCCCGCAGATTGGAGGCTTGTTCAACCGTGCCCTGAGCGAATGGCTGCCCTCGTCGGGCTATGAGAGGGCATCCGGCCCGGATTTGGAGGTCTATAATATCACAGAAAACGGGAAATATTGCGACGAGGTCTGGATTCCGGTGATGAGATCCATCTAGCGGTGAGCATCAACCTGCCCGGCGAAGGCCAGCCATCAATCTGATGGTTGGCCTTTTTTGCTTTAAATGAATCATAATATACAAAATTATCCCAAAAAAACATGCAATGATTTACAGAAAAATCCTTGCTATTCCCATTTTTTTGTGCTATAATCTCTCGATTTTTACGCAGACAGGCCGTAGCAAGGGTGTAGTATGAAAATACTGTTCCGCGGGAATGTATGAAATTTTCGTGGTATAGCATAAAAAACCAAAGAAAAGAAAGAGGCAGAATGATGAGAAATCCATCCCGAACCACAACCGCAGCAACCCGCTCCCTCCCGCGCAAAAAGCGCCTGCGCATTTGCCTGGCCGCCGTCCTGACGGTGATTATAGCGACCGTCGCGTTCATGGCGACCCCGCCCAAGACGACCTTAGCGGCGCCGGCGCTCGCCGAGGTCCGTCTCCACCAGTACACCGGGCGCCCGATTAACTATGCCCAATACGCCAGCGGCGAAAAAACCGACTTGAAGCAGAAAGGTATCGTCGACGTTTCCGGCGGGAGCGCCGCTTACGCGTTCTGGCACTTTGTTGACCCCAATAAGGGCAACGGCACCGCCACTGTCACGTTCATCGACGCCACGGGCAATCAAATCGTCGTCAATGGCGTAGGTTCCTATAAAAACGGCCAGCACTTCGGCGTCATTACCCCCCTCGACTGGCAGCTGCTCGACGCCAAATATTACACGACCTCCCCGAAGCACTTCAATCTCAGCCACACGGAAGGGTATCTCCCGAAAGTTCCCGTGACGACGATCGCGCGCACAACCACGACGACATCCACAACTACGACGACATCCACAACCACGACGACATCCACAACCACGACAACAACCCGCACCACAGCTGAGCCCAAAACTCTGCCGGATAATTGACGGATACTGCGGCTGCAACTTCAACACAAACATAAACAGCCCGCCATCGCAAGGATGACGGGCTTTCTTTATTTATCCTCCGCCAGATCCTCGATCATACCGTGTTCTTGCTCGAACTCCCGCACTCGAAACTTCATATATTGCTCAATTTCTTTGTTGGCCGAACGCCCTTCGTATTCAGCAATATAGCGAAACTTACGAAAGAGTTTTCGATTGATGCGCAGGGTATAGCGCACGATTGTGTCCTCCACCATGATACCACCTCAATAGTGTTATTATGCTTCTATTTTAATGTTTCTATTGCGCTTTTTCAAAAATGGTGATATAATGGTGGTGATATGGTGGATCTATTTTTGTTGGAGGCCTTGAACGAAGATGAAAAAGAATTGGCTGCTGGTCATTGCTGTCGTTCTGCTGTTTTTTGCGGCTATACTGCTTACGCTGGCAGTAATGGCGTCATTGGAAGCAAAGCAGCCCGCCATCGTGATGATGACGGGCTTTCTGGTTTTTAAGCAGATGGTTATCCGTGAATCACTTTCTCGCTGCCTTCGATGGCCGCCTGCGCCGCCGCCAGTCTGGCAATGGGTACGCGGTAGGGCGAGCAGCTCACGTAGTTCAGGCCCACGGCATGGCAGAACTTCACGCTGGAGGGGTCTCCGCCGTGTTCGCCGCAGATACCCAGCTTGATGTTCGGGCGGGTCTTCTTGCCGCCCTCTACGGCGATCTGCACCAGTTTGCCCACGCCGGCCTGGTCCAGGCGGGCGAAGGGGTCGTTCTCGAAAATCTTCGTGTCGTAGTAGGAATCCAGGAAGGCGCCGGCGTCGTCGCGGCTGAAGCCGAAGGTCATCTGGGTCAGGTCGTTGGTGCCAAAGCTGAAGAACTCGGCCTCTTTTGCGATCTCGTCGGCGAGGAGCGCCGCGCGGGGGATCTCGATCATGGTGCCCACCATGTATTTCAGGTTCGCGCCGCTGGCCGCGATGATGGCGTCGGCGGTCTTGACAACGATATCCTTGACGAACTTGAGCTCCTTCAGCTCGCCCACCAGGGGGATCATGATCTCGGGCACGATGTTCCAGTCCGGGTGCGCCGCGTTGACGGCCAGGGCCGCGTTGATCACGGCAGTGGTCTGCATCTCGGCGATCTCGGGGTAGCTCACGGCCAGGCGGCAGCCGCGATGGCCCATCATGGGGTTGAACTCGTGTAAGCTGTCGACCTTCTGCTTGAGCTCCTCAGCGGTGATGCCCAACTCGCCGGCGATTTCGGCGATCTCGTCGTCCTTCTGGGGCAGGAACTCGTGCAGGGGCGGATCGAGGAAACGCACGGTCATCGGGCGGCCCTGAAGGGCCTCGAACATGCCGGTGAAGTCGCCCTGCTGGTAGGGCAGCAGCTCGGTCAGGGCGGCGCGGCGGGCGGTTTCATCCTTGGCCACGATCATCTTGCGCATGGACTTGATCCTGTCGCCCTCGAAGAACATGTGCTCCGTGCGGCACAGGCCGATGCCCTCGGCGCCGAAGCTGACGGCCCGGGCGGTATCGCGGGGATTATCCGCGTTTGTGCGGACCTTCATCGTCCTGCGCGCGTCCACCCAGGCCATGAAGGTGCCGAAATCGCCGGTGATCTCCGCCTCCGCGGTGGGAACGGCCTCGCCGTATATTTTGCCCGTGGAGCCGTCCAGGGAAATATAGTCGCCCTCATTGTAGGTTTTCCCGCCCAGTGTAAAGCTCTTGCCGCGGATGACGATCTCGCCGCAGCCGGAAACGCAGCAGGTGCCCATGCCCCGGGCCACCACAGCCGCGTGGGAGGTCATGCCGCCGCGCACGGTGAGGATGCCCTTGGCAACGGCCATGCCCTCGATATCGTCAGGGGAGGTTTCCAGGCGCACCAGGATGACCGCTTCGCCACGGTCGGTCCATTCTTTTGCCTCAGCGGCGGTGAACACAGTACGCCCGCAGGCAGCGCCCGGTGAAGCCGCGAGCCCCTGCCCGATCGGCGCGGCGGCTTTCAGGGCCTTGGCGTCGAACTGGGGATGCAGAAGGGCGTCCAGCTGCTGGGGGTCCACACGCAGCACGGCCTGGTCCTCGGTGATCATGCCCTCGGCCACCTGGTCCACCGCGATCTTCAGGGCGGCGGCGGCGGTACGCTTGCCGTTGCGGGTTTGCAGCATATAGAGCTTGCCGTTCTCGATGGTGAACTCCATGTCCTGCATGTCTTTGTAGTGCTCTTCCAGCCTGCCCACGATGGCCACGAACTGCTCGTACACCTCGGGCATGTCGTCCGCCAGCTGGGAGATCTTGTTGGGGGTGCGGATGCCGGCCACCACGTCCTCGCCCTGGGCGTTGATGAGGTACTCGCCGTAGAGCTTGTTCTCGCCGGTGGCGGGGTCGCGGGAGAAGGCAACGCCGGTGCCGCTGTTCTCGTTGAGGTTGCCGTAGACCATGGGCTGCACGTTCACGGCGGTGCCCCAACTGTAGGGGATCTCATTCATACGGCGGTAGACGTTGGCGCGGGGGTTGTCCCAGCTGCGGAAGACGGCCTGGATGGATTCCAGCAACTGCACCTTCGGATCGGCGGGGAAATCCTCGCCCTTCTGCTGTTTGTAGTAGGCCTTGAAACGCGCCACGAGCTCCTTCATGTGGTCCACGGTCAGGTCGATGTCGTTCTTGAGGCCGACCTCCTCTTTGAGCTCATCGATGATCTCCTCGAACTCTTTCTTGGAGACATCCATCACCACATCGCCGAACATCTGGATGAAGCGGCGGTAGCTGTCGTACACGAAGCGCTCGAAGGCGGGGTCGAGATTGCCCGCGATCATGCCGGCGGCAACCTCGTCGTTCAACCCCAGGTTGAGGATGGTGTCCATCATGCCGGGCATGGAGGCGCGGGCGCCGGAACGGACGCTCACCAGCAGGGGGTTCTTCGTGTCGCCGAATTTCTTGCCGTTGATCGCTTCCGTTTTTGCCAGATACTCTTCAATCTGCGCGTGAATGTCCGCGCCGATCACCTTGCCGTCGTCGTAGTAGCGCGTGCAGGCCTCGGTGGATACCGTGAAGCCCTGGGGTACGGGCATGCCGAGGCGCACCATTTCGGCCAGGTTCGCGCCCTTGCCGCCCAGCAGCTCCTTCATGGAGCCGTTGCCCTCGGAGAAGAGATAGACATACTTGTGAGCCATAGGTTTTCCTCCTGAAAAAAGAATTTCATGTCAACATTTCTATTATAACAGATTTTGTTGGAAATGCAAGACAAGCCTGCAAAAATTTGCAAGAAAAGTTTCTGAAAACTTTTCAAAGAGGGAAGTGGTTTTTTTGGGTAAAGTGCTGTTTGCTGGGTTGGTGGCGTGGGCGGCAAGAATGCCGCCCCTACAGGATGTGCGGGGCCGCAACAAATACCTTGACATCAGCGCTCGCTTTAGGATATAATCATGACTGTAGGGGCGGCATTCTTGCCGTCCGCGACATTTCAGAGATCAGGAGCTCCGCGCATGCAGCAATTCAATTCCATCGATCACAACGCCCCCTTCGACTGGGGCCGCGCCTCGCAGGACTACGCCAAGTTCAGAGATATCTACCCGCCTGCCTTCTATGAGAGGCTGCGTTCCCTGGGCATTGGCCTGCCCGGGCAGCATATCCTCGATCTCGGCACCGGCACGGGCGTGCTCCCCCGGGCGATGCAGGGTAACGGCGCGCGCTTCACCGGCGCGGATATCTCGCCGAATCAGCTCGCCATGGCACGCGAACTCTCCCAGGGCATGGGCATCGAGTATGTCCTATCCCCTGCGGAAGGAATTGACTTCCCGCCCGAGAACTTCGACGCCGTCACAGCCTGCCAGTGCTTCTTCTATTTTGATCGAACGATTGTAATGCCGAAAATACACGAAATCCTGAAACCCGGTGGCAGATTTGCGATTCTCAGTATGTTCTGGTTGCCGCGCCAAAGTAAAATTTGCTCTCAAAGCGAAAAGCTTGTGCTGAAGTATAATCCCGACTGGACGGGCGGCGGTTACCGCCGCAAAAACCGCTTCGAGCAGAAGGCCATGACAACAGCGAAATGGGCGAAGCCGCTGTTCGAAGTTGAGCGCCGGGTGTTCTTCTGCGTGGACGTCCCCTTTGCCCGGGAGGCGTGGCACGGGCGCATCCTGACCTGCCGGGGCATAGGGGCGTCGAGCCTGCCGGGCGAAAAAATAGCCGCCTTCGAGGCGGAGCACAAGGTGTTCTTGAGCACATTGCCGGAGGAATTCACCATACCGCATCAGATCATGATGTTGGTTTTACAGAAAAACTAGGAGGAAATCATGAAAGGTATCATCACCGTTTTGGGCAAGGACCGCGTGGGTATTATCGCGGCGGTCTGCACGTATTTATCCGAAAGGCAAGTGAATATCCTGGATATCTCGCAGACTATCGTGCAGGGATTTTTCAGTATGCTCATGATCGTGGAATTGCCGGAGCACGCTGATTTCGCGCAGGTTGCGGAAGGGCTATACGCCATAGGCCTGGGGCTGGAGGTGGAGATCAAGCTCCAGCGGGAGGATATTTTCGAGAGTATGCACAGGATATAGGAGGTGAGCCCATGATATCCCGCAGAGAAATCCAGGAAACCAACCGCATGATCACCGAGGCGAACCTCGACGTGCGCACCATCACCATGGGCGTGAGCCTGCTGGACTGCGCCGCCGAGACCCTGCCGCGCTTTTGCGAGAAAATATACGGCAAGATCACGCGTTCGGCGCAGCACCTCGTGCGCGTGGGCGAAGAGATCGCTTTGGAATACGGCGTACCCATCGTCAACAAGCGCATTTCCGTGACGCCGGTCGCACAGGCAGCCGCGGGGCTGCATACGGATATCGGTGGCTTCGTGGAAATCGCCCGTATACTCGATAAGGCTGCTCAAGAGGTGGGCGTGAACTTCATCGGGGGCTTTTCCGCCCTGGTGCAGAAGGGCTCCACCGCCAGCGACAGGGCCTTGCAGCACGCCATCCCGTTTGCCCTTGCTGAAACCGAGAGGGTTTGTGCAAGCGTCAATGTGGGCTCCTCCCGCGCGGGCATCAACATGAACGCAGTGGCACGTATGGGCCAGGTCATTAAAGAAGCGGCGGAGCTGACAAAAGCGCAGGGATCGATGGCCTGCGCGAAACTTGTGATTTTCTGCAACGCCGTGGAGGACAACCCATTTATGGCCGGGGCGTTCCACGGCGCGGGGGAGCGGGATCTCGTGATCAACGTGGGGGTCAGCGGCCCGGGCGTGGTGAAACGCGCCCTGGAGGATTTACGCGAGCGCGACTTCGAGACCCTGTGCGAGACCATCAAGCGCACGGCCTTCAAGATCACCCGGGTGGGGCAGCTGGTGGCCCAGGAGGCCGCGCGGCGCCTGGACGTACCCTTCGGCATCATCGACCTGAGCCTTGCCCCCACCCCCGCCGTGGGCGACAGCATCGCCGAAATCTTCGAGGAGATGGGTCTGGAGCGGGCTGGCGCGCCCGGTACCACAGCGGCCCTTGCTATCCTCAACGATAACGTGAAAAAGGGCGGCATCATGGCCTCCAGCTATGTGGGGGGCCTGTCCGGGGCGTTCATCCCCGTCAGCGAGGACCACGGTATGATCGAAGCCGTGCGGTGCGGCGCGCTCACCCTCGAGAAGCTAGAAGCCATGACCTGCGTGTGCTCCGTGGGCCTGGACATGGTCGCCGTGCCAGGCGATACCTCCGCCGAGACCATCGCGGGTATCCTTGCCGACGAGATGGCCATCGGCATGATCAACCACAAGACCACCGCCGTGCGGATTATCCCGGCGGCGGGGCGCAGGGTGGGGGACGTGGTGGAGTTCGGCGGCCTGCTGGGCAGCGCGCCGGTGATGCCGGTGAACGGGTACTCCTGCGAGGGGTTTATACGGCGCGGTGGAAGGGTGCCGCCGCCGGTGACGAGTTTTAGGAATTGATGTTGACTTTTCACGCTTCGCATGATATACTGATTTAGAAAGGGGAGGAGCGACCGCATGGATATTGCAAGAATTAAAGCGCTGTGCAAGCGCGGCGCGGTGCATATACGAACCATCTGATGATCCGCATAATGAAGCGTAGAATTGATATATTAGATGTGGAAGCCGCGATTCTTTGCGGAAAAATCATACAGGAATACTCCGAGGATTATCCGTATCCAAGCTGTCTGATGTTGGGCAGGGATAGAAAAAACCGGCCCCTGCACGTGGTTTGCGGTGTAAGCGAGGATACGCTTTGGCTGGTAACGGCATATCACCCAGACGCAAGCGAATGGGAAAGCGATTGGGCAACCAGAAGGAGGAGCCTCAAATGACATGTTTTTTCTGTAAAGGCCAGATGGAAGAAAAAGCCGCCAGCTTTATGGCGGAAGTGGACGGCAGGATTGTCGTAATTAAAAATGTGCCGTCGCAGGTCTGCCGTCAGTGCGGTGAGGTCACCTATAGCCGCGCGGTAGCCTTGGAGCTTGAGGATATGGTGAAGCGCGCAACCGCCCTGACGGCGGAGATTTCCATTGCCAGTTACGCGGAACTGGCGGCATAACTGGCGTCCTGTATTACAGGCTAAACATGCAAACAAGTACAATCACAACAAGCAACAACAAGGCCAAAGCAGCCATAGCAATACTCCCCACAACGATTAACAAGAAGTAGGTGATTACAATCAGCGCTGTTAGCGCTGCAATAATTCCAAACCCAGCCAATAGCTGTTTGTATGCTTTTGGGTCCCCGTCATCCCTGTCAACTATATACGATTTAATTGAAAGTACCAAGATGATGGTTACAAGAACTGCATAAACAATTTGTATTATCCAAGTGTCCCACAGCAGATCTACTATAACATCACGTATTATGTCTCCAAGATTCCATAAAATCTCTTTTATCCCGCCCCATAATCCCATCACGCTGCACCTCCTCATATTTAATTTCATTATAACCCCCCCGCCACCTAATGGTTAGTGACACCTCACTAACATCTCAATCGTTAGTGACTTATCATTATACCCGGGGTGAACTCGGGTGGGTGTGCGCGACTTGGTCGCAGAACGTATCCTGCTGTTATGTAAACAGCGGGCCATCACCCCCAACGGCCTGAGCTACCTCGCCGGCGTGCCGCAGTCCACCGTAAAGAGCATCCTGGGCGGCGAGAGCCTCAACCCCGGCATCGTGACCCTGAAAAAGCTGTGCGACGGCTTCGAGATCACCCTGGCGGAGTTCTTCGATACAAAAGAATTCAACGAGCTGGAGCAGGAGCTGGTGTAACGCTGAGACTGTAGGGGCGGCTAGCAAGCCGCCCGGGATTTTATACAAACCCACCGGGCAGGCCATCATCCATGGCCCGCCCGGTTCTTGTTTTTTTGCAGTGCGCTTCACGTAATTACAACGGGCACCTGCAGCGGTTCGCTGGGCTGCAGGCAGGGGCAGCATTGGGTTAAGGTGACGAATTCGCCGTCAAGGAGCGTCTCGCCGGCCGGGACATCTATGCTCCAGGTGCCGTTGCGGCGTACGCAGGTGCAGCAGCAGCAATTTTCCGGGCCGGGGAACTCCACCTTGATCTTGCAGCCGGGCTCGCCCCTGCCCTGTATCGTCTCGGTGGCGGGGGTGATGGCGATCAGGTCATAGGGCTGGTCGGACTGCGCCTGCGGCGTGGTGTCCCTCTGGTTGATGGACTGGAAACAGCGCATGGGCAGGCCGTCGATCTTCACGCAGCAGCGCTTGTTTACGACTACGGTGTGGGACGAGCCGTCGGCCAGGAAGCCGAAGGGCGCGATCTCCTGGGTGAGATTGTAGGTGCCGGGGCAGATCCCGCAGAATGTAACGCAGCCGTTCCTGCCGGTGATGGCGGTGATATACTTCCCGCAGGCGCAGGTCAGGTTGTATACGGCGCCGCAGATGGGGCAGTCGTTGGGGTC
>Ga0123353_10012626_pt1 | contig 12028 bp, 10 predicted proteins | sample TergutLab28metaG_3_FD_92763 | JGI IMG/M metagenome (GOLD analysis project Ga0123353, IMG submission 92763) | Labiotermes labralis P3 segment gut microbial communities from Petit-Saut dam, French Guiana - Lab288 P3 | ecosystem: Host-associated > Arthropoda: Insects > Digestive system > Gut ... | reverse complement strand
TAATCATGCCTGCGTGACTGTTAGTTGTTTGTACGGGAGTTGAAAGCGCCATGTAAAGTGCTTGGAGCCCTAAGAACGACCACGGCATTAATGTGAGTGTTTATGTAGTTCAATTTAATGGCTTTATGTCACTCATACGTTAATTACATGTTATGGACAGATATTAACATTACAGAAACCACATATTCCTGCCAGTTTTAATATGTATTTGGTAATCACTAAGTGTGTAACAGCTGTCAAAGTTTCAAACTTCTGTGGCCATTATCTCCGTAACCGTTCAACTTTGGACATAGGTGTTTTGGGTTATATCGGTATACTTTAACATAAGGAACACTCTCCCGAAGTCTGGCACATTCCTCCTGGGACACCCTGTATTATCTAAAACCCCAATATAGTGCCCACCAGTACAGTGCTACCTTACTTAATTCCCATGAAGGTCTGTGAATAGAAATTTCCTATTATACAGTATTTTGATTTACTGCCAACCTTGATATATTGCCACAAATTGTGATGAACAAGCAGTGGTGCTGTAGTGGGGTGTGACTGTGTGTGTTCTTTAAACTGGACTCTGTGGGGTGTATCAACGTTAATGGAGAATAAAGTTTATCAACAAGACTAAATTCCTTTCAAATTAATGTACAGATGCAGGTTTTTTGGGTTTAGCCTCCGTTTATGTTGAAGTTCATTCAATGTTTCATGCACTTCTCAATTTCCACTATGAGGATGAAGGTGGGATTGGTAAAAGGTAAAGGTAAAGTGGTCCTGTTACTGGCCTGGAGTGGCCCAGAGGGTTCTAGGAAGTTAAGATTCCCAGATTTCATGATAACGGTGCAGGATGGTGGTAAGTTTGTCAGCCTTACGCACCGGCGGCCTTTACTCTCAGGAAATGCTCCTTGTACTCGTTTCTGTTAGAGGCTGAGTTGACCCCAGGGCCATAGTGTGATCGGAAGGATTTTATGTCATTGAAAAATTCCAGTGACACCAGCTGGGATCGAACGAGCGACCTTCCAATTTGTAGCACAGCACCTTAACCACTGTGCCTCCGCAGTCCCCGGTGGAATTGGACTCGCATATATTTCTTTCTGATTGGCTAATGATGCTCATATACCTCATTATATCAATAAATTGGCATTATGCTGTATAATTCTTACGTGAAGGAGCTTGGTATGGTAGGAAAAGATCCATAATATGCATGTGTGTATAAAGTTTGTGGTCAACGGGATACACTCATTTGTAATTACATGGGCTGTAGGTTAATGTGATTGCCTGTTTTTAACTTTGGGATTATTAAAAGAAACTTCTTGTGGTTTTACATATTTGTTACACAGATGAATTATGAGATATCTTGTTACAAAGGGGTGAAGCCTTTCAGTGTTTGTGCGTTAAGGGTGAGTGTCATACCTCATGTTTCTGTTCTTAGACAGTAGAACTTTGTATGGAAGGCACAGGCAAACATGTTAGAGCAGTGACAGTCATACTATGAGTCTGATGAGTCTGCGTTGCTCTTAGATAAGGCTATGATGTGACAATAGAACTTCGTACGTAATGCACACGTGGTAATGGTGAAGATTATAGCATGTGTTTGTGTTACTCTTAGGCAAAGCTACGATGTGACGATAGAACTTAGCGTGGAAGGCACAGGAACACATTCATCCAACACACTGGATCTGAAAAATCCATATTTCCGGTACACAGGGCAAGCTGCCCAGCCTCCCCCAGGAGTAAGCCACACGTCACCCAGTGAGACATACTGGGGACAACTTGATGCTCAAGGGGCACGACAGGGTGAGTGTGATGACTTCACAATATCTTACTCAAGATATTATTGATGGCTTGTTACATATTAAGTTGTTTGCAGATGCTGTTAATGTTAGCAGGATCATCAGTATTATGAATTTGGGACATGGAAATTTACATATGCGTATTCCTGATTCTAAATTATGAGTTGCTTGACGTAATTCAGAGCCAAGTTACGATTTACAGGTTGCTCACCTGATGTCAGGTACATCTGTTTAAAAATTAAGTTCAGGACATAGATGAATTGGAAAGTAGGACTATATTTTGAAAATTTCCTTGTTCAGTAACAGCTCTCAGGAGATAAGAGAACAATTGTCCAGTTTTCCACATGCTTGCTCTGAAGGTTCATGCATTTGTAGCAGTGTGTCATCAAGGAATTTATGTCTTCAGTACAGAATTCTGGGCTTAGTGAATGAAACCAGTGTGAGATAGCTTCCTGGACTTCCACAGCATCTTGGAACTTGTGACCACCAAGATGCTTCTTCAGAGGTCCAGAAAGATGGAAGTCAGTTGAAGCAAAGTCAGGGCAATACATTGAATGTTTTGAGGCACTCTCATCCAAATTGCTGCAGTGAGGCTGTCAGGCTGGGTGTCTGAGGTTTTGGCACCAAGTTATTTCTGTCATCTGAGGAAGCTGTCTGACATTGGTTGCATACTTTTTGTCATTTTTGGTATTCACAGTAGTTCCATTTGCAACGACCAGAATTTTATGCTGAAGGTGTATTTTCCCTGATAACATGTTTTAAAAAAATGCATGAACCTTCAGGGTGACTGTGAGGATAAGTAGGCCATTTTTTCTCTTTTCTCATGAGAAATGTTATTTTGAACAAAAAGTTGCCAAATAAGCAAATTTTCACAAAGTATTCTTATTTTTCATTCGAACCTTGTACCTTCATACCTGCAGATGCATGTTATTTTCGAACTCTTTATTACAGGATATGATGTATTTCAAAATGCAATAATGGAAACATCATCTTTTGTTCATATGACTTGTGTTGATTGGTAGCACTTTGTTGACCATGTGGAGTTTTGAGTTAAAGGAATGTGGAAGAAACTTTGTGTCTTGTGACACACTGTTGTGAATGCACAGGGATTTCTCTCATTTGTTATGAGCACAAAAAGCAGAAAAGTCTATGTAAGGGAAATGGTTTTGGAATTTTTGTTGGTGTGTAAGGAAAGTGATTATCATTTTTTAGTCATGTCTGTGACACTAAAATTGTCATACATCTGGGGAACAAAGGCGGAAACACTGTGACTAATTTTAATGCCGTACTTTCGTAGAGGTCTTTGTCTGTTGGGTATGTGAGTGTAGATTAGTTCTTGAGCCAAGGATATTTTATATTCCCCATTGAAACATGAAAAAGTACTGCCAGCTGTGGATGTTCAAAGGCAGATATTCTTTGTATTGTTTTACTGTCAAGGGTGAATGTATGCAGTGTAATTATGGTGCAGTGGAGATCCTACTACATTGTATTTAGGAGAATTTGGTTTCTCTGGCTGGATATTCTCACTGAGGTTTCTGTTGATTTTCTGTATCAGACCTTTAGGAAAAATGTTGGGATAATAACTGCATTTATACCTGTTGCTTAGGATTTGTTCCTAGACCAAGACACAAGATTTTGAGCCATTTAATACTGCATTTAATAAAAAGAGCCTGTGATAATGACTATGAAATTCTTTTTTAACGGTTTTAAGATTACATTCTTCTGGAATGCATTGTTGTGTAGTTTGGTGGTTAGGTACCAGTGTTTCAGAGGAACCTGTTGCCTCCATCTTCAGGGTAGAAGAGTGGAAGATTTATGGTTCAGTTCCATTAAGTGGAAGAATTTATTATGGTGTGTTGCAGGGCTGTTCTTTATCCACAGTACTGTGGTCACAATGAACAAGTTGAACATTGTTTGCAACACAGCACACTTTATGTAGGAACAGTTTGATTATGTAACTGGTAAACTTAATGACTATAACTGTCTTTATAGAATGTAAATAGGGTACCTTCTCTTGGCAGCGGTACTGCAATTGGTTTCATGCTGCAGTTATTCCAGTTCAATTCATTTTTAGTAAATGTAACATTGATGGGAAGTGAAATCATGTTTTTCCTCATGCATTGGTTTTAAAATAGTTGCTGCTGTAGGTGATCTTGAGCCTTTGTATGTGGTTTATAAAGATAAGTTGTGTTTTTATGGAACAGTCATCAGGATATATTTTTAAAAGTTAAAATCATGTGGAATTTAATGTGTGCATTGAAAACCAGTTTTTAAATTTAGGATTTTAAATAGTAATTATGTTAGTATTTGTGTGGGTGGGGAGTAGATATCTATAGAACCATGTTCTCAAGAAATTCAGATGAAAGACAGTGAATTGGTAAATTCTGTTATCATATTTTTTACTGCAATTTGTTGTTTTCCAAGTTAGTTTAATAGGTTCCTGAAATAAAAGTAGACATGCATATTGCATGATTTCTGATGCTTTCACTGTGGTGAATAAAATCTGTTACGTATCTCAGTCCAGCTTTACAGAACTTAACCTTTCTGTAAATGTTTCTCTTCCCATATTGTAACAAAACTACCCTTCAGAACTTTAGATTTGCATGGTCTATGCAAAGCTCTTTAAAAATATTTTATCATACTTTGTATGGTAAGGAAGCAGATTGAATGCCCCGTCTTTTGATATACAAAAAATGTGCATATAAGTCTTTGTTGGACTATTCTATTCTTCACCTTCTTTGTTTTGGCTTTTTGTTCAACCTTTAGATTGTAAGTCATATGCTGGTCAATCATCATGTATGTGTGCATGTGGAAGAACACAGTAGTGGTGTCAAACTACTGCGATCAGTGGTGACTTGAATAAAATAGCAGTTGTGGTGTTGAAATGGCAGAACCCTTGCTTCATAAGGGATACTTGATTTGGACATATAAATATTACAGCTTCCAAGATCTGGTTAGGTTACTGATCTCAGAGAAGACTGATTGTACAGGGACTTGCAAAACTAAACAGAAGGTTTTGTAGTTTTGCTGATGAATTTGTTTTTCATGGTACGTAGAATTACATGGGTTATTTCGCATTTCATGATGCTGAACCATCTGCCAAGGGTTATGCAATTTTAATGGGGTATGGTAGGGTGATTATTATTTATGAATGGGAAGGGTTTACAAAGTAGTTGTAACATGTGTGAAGCCACTACTCATGAATTTATAGAGAAGGGCTGTGGAAAACCATTAATTCCCTCAGTTAGGATATCCAGTACTCAGCTACTATTTAAACTTGGTGTCTCCCAACTTTGGGTAGACATGGACATGAATGGTGATTTAAATGTTAGTGGTCACAGAATTGCCAAATAATTTGTACCATTGTCATGCAGCATTGCCATTGAATTAGTGGATTTGTATAGCCCCCTCTCTGCCACCCACTAAAAAAAGACCATTGTAAATAATGTATGTATGTCATAAAAGGAGTTGACCCTCCATTCACAAGTAATCAGGACAAGGAATCTTCAAGTCTGAACATTTTTGTGTATCATGTGTCTTTGTTTCTTCATGTTGCTGGTTACAGGGAGAGGTGTAAGGAGAGTTAGATTTAAAATGAAATTGAATTTCACTGTGTGTTTGGCCTTGGGTTTCTAGTGAGACATGTCATCTTTAATTATTTGGTACTTAATCCAATAAAGTGAAGACTGTTTTACTTGTACATGTATAGAAGTGAATATGCCACAGAAAAAGATGGTGTGTTTGACATATAAGTCTGTTAATGGTACTCCTGACTCAAAAGAATAAGAAGGACGCTTTAGTGTTTGGTCTGTTTGTGTTTGTCTGCATGTGGATGGTGTAGTAGATATTCTTTATGCTTACATACTACACGTAGACATATATGACTCATGCTGCTTCATGGAAACTAAACCTGAATGTTGTGAAGGATTTTACTGCTGTCTTAAAGATTGTGTATTTGTCCATTGATTTTGCACCAAATATAGTGTGTGGGCAGGTTGTAAGACAGGTTCCATGGCTGGTAGCAAAGTCAGATCAAGTATTACACTTTGATAGAGTGATTGAATGTTGGAAGAATTTACCAATCACTTTCATAGCATTTTGGAACTAGGAGCTGTCCACGTTCTTTCTCAACAGATATTTGTTGCAAAGAAGTTGAACTTGCAGATACAATGAACAATGTTTAATACAAGCATTAAAATAATTAACATACACTGTAGCAAAGAAGTGATGTACCTCCAAGCACAGTAACAGATATTTGACAGCAGATTCACAGGAGACATGAGGTAGCATGTGGTGCACATCATAACATATGTTGAAGGTTACTCCATTGTGGTTGACAAGTGCTACATTACATTGGAAACAAAGGCAGATGTTATTTCCCACTGCTGTAGTTTTCTGTTACATTAAAAATGTACAGAATATTATACATGACATGAACATTGACAATTGTATACATCATGGATTTGTGGCGAGTAAATTTTCATTTGACATGAAAAATATTCCTTGTCACTTAGTACAGTTTTGACATTCCTGTTTGTTTGGTGATACTTTTGTTCAAATTTATTGTCCATTATGCTTAATGCAACTGTAACAATGAAGAAAATTTGCAAGGCATTTAAAATTTGGTAACCACAGCTGATTGTGTTCAGATTATCGTTTCCCTATTCCTAAAGGAGGTCCGTAATAAATGAGTTCTTTGTCTCATACATGGTTTTTTCTTACATTAGTACTTTTTAATAATAGGCATTAACAGCACTGCCCAGTCTGTAACCAAGGGTACCTCCTCCTCCACCCTTTGTATAAATCCATTACACTGTACAACAAATTTTGACTAATTTCTTGCGTCAGAGATGAGAATCTCTTGTTACTGTCCGGCGACAGTCCACCAACATTGGTGAACTCTATTAGCCCTGATATGTCTTCTCCATTGCTGAGGTATCATAAAGAAAACTTTTGCCACGCTTATTATTCAGTGCCTCAAAGTTCTCTGGAAAAATACCTTGGTGATAGAACAGAAAAAGAATCTTTAAAGATATAATGCAGCCTAATTTATGATAAGGACAACAAAAAGTTTTTCACAGGTTCATTGTAGTTTTTATTCCCCCCCAGAACGTTTGTTACCAAAAGCCGGAAATCATTCCACACCCTCTTTGTGTTGCCACTGAGAATTCAGTTGAACTTCTTATCTCTGAAGAGTTTGTGGTATCTGAACAGACAGAAACAACCCTCTTTGATGTTTAAAGCACTGACTCCAAGGAATTTCTTAGCGAGCTACCTAAACACTGGTCCTGTTTGATCCACAGCTGTAACAGAATTCTTCATTAGTTGATTTGCAGAAAAGGCAGTGAAATGTTGCTTGGTTCTACCAGTGGTACAAGCTGTACATTCTTTGTTCCCGGCTGCAGTGACTGTAAGGATGGCCAGTCCCTCTTCCTGTACTGGGAAGTCTTTACTCAGCTATCCTTAGACACAATAAACAACAAATCTTCATGTAGCCCTGCCCCTGCTGCAGTCCTAGAAGTATAGCAACAACCTTCAAGCCTCCACAAAGCTGCCATTAGTCTTGCAGTTTTTGCAGTTCAGAAGAAGATTCATGTAGTCGTGTGATTTATTCTTATTGATGGAGCATTTGGCCATTATGGAGCAGAACAGCTTTTAAATTTAATTTTGATGAGTTTGTGAAGAGTCTCTACCCCTCAGAATTATGATTAATGTTCAGAGCTGTTATCAGACCGTGAACATTGATTGTTATAGTGAACAGTGTTACCTTCCATTTGCTCTCATTACACCAAGGGTAGTGCAAAAGGCATTCATATCCTTTTGCGACTCACTCATCTTCATAGGTTTGCTACAGAAGTATAGCAGCATGTATATTGGGCCCAACCCTTGTTCTGGTCCCCAGCGAGGCAGCCAAAATTAAGATGGTAGGTTTCCAAACAGTCACTGGAGTTAGGAACAGAGAATGCACAGTACTTACTGCTGGTAGAACCCATCATTATTTTTCTGCCTCGTCTGCAAACCAACTAATGAAGATTTTTTTTTAAGGCTTTGGATCAGACAGGGCCAGCATTTAGGTAACTCACTGAGAAATTCCCAGGAATCAGTGCTGCAAGAATCAAGAGGATTGTGTCTGTAAATCCAGGTACCGCAGACTCTTCAGAGGTACAATGAACTTGAGAAAAACCTGTTGTCGTCCTGTGAAAAATTAGGCTGCATTTTATCTTTAAAGATCATTTTTGTGAATTATCACCCAGGTATTTCTTCAGAGAACATTGGGGCTTTGAATAATGAGCATGGTGAATGTTTTCATAATGATATCCCAGCAATGGAAGAGATATATCAGGGCTAATGGAGTTCACTGATGTTGGCCAACTGTTGTCACTGGATAGTAACAACAGATTCTCCTGGACTTGTATGAAAATGAGAGGAGGCAGAGCAGTTAATCAAGGCAAGTCAGTCAGTATACACTGCATAATGGGTATAGTGTGTAAGACACGTATAACTTAAATTCTGTAACTTTTCTTGGAAACTGTAGCAAATCAAGACTTTTCATCTCCATTTACATGTTCAGTGTCCCAAAATCTGTAACGGAAATACGTTTTATTTACAAAGCAAGAAATAAGTACAATTTTGTTGTAGAGTGTTATCAGAAAAAAGTTACCTGTCCACCAACCTAACAGAAATTATCTGCACTTTGCACGCAATTTCGTTGGATCCTCAATGAGCTTCGACCAAGAAACAACTGTATGAAATACTTAGGGCATTTATTAAGACTTTACAATGCAAAAGAAGGCTTTTGATGTGAGAAAACACAGGTGTGTATGGTGCAGCTCCTCTTATGGAACTGAAATGCAACCAGTTGGTTGTTTCAATATCTGGTAGCTCATTGCATCATCTGCTTTGCCTGCTGCACTGCTTCACCCTCCTGATGAACAGCAAGTAGGCTGATGCAATGCCTGGATGCTGATTGTGTCACCCACTTCAAGCTAAGGGTTGCCAGATCATTGCTTAAAGACGCTAAAAGCCAAAAGCAGTGAAAAGTGTACAAATTGGGACCCACCCCAGATCTTCTTAAATAGGGCCAAGTAACAATTTAACTGTCTTATTCATGCTTAGCGCCTGAAAATAGTGAAGATTTGTTACTTTAACCAAAGCACTTTGACTGTTGACCAGTGTTATTAGCTTTTACATTAAAGGTAAGATGTCAAGCACAAATATGTGTAAAGAATATTAATTTTATTAAATTACAGTGTCAACATCAGGCAAGTATGTGATTTTAATTTGGTGTGTGGTGTATTATTGCAGTTAGTCTGTGAAACGTCTTTCCTTGAAGTATTATTTCCAGTGGCATTCTCATACCTCGTGTAATTTAACTTTATAGACATGGCAGTTGTTTAAATTGTAACTTACAGTATAAGATATAAGATAAATTTGGAAAATGGATAAGACAAGAAGTGGCATTATGGATGGCAGAGAATGAAATGCCAGTCAGAGTTCATGGACACACTGGTGATAAGAAAAGAACACCAGGTATTTTGTTCACACAGTGGATTTAATCTGTGAGAAATAAACTTAATTGTAGATTTAGTTACGGTCACATGTAAAACAGCTGAGTACAGCAGTGACCATTGTAACCTTATGTGCTTGACATATCAGACTGTTGGCATGGCAAATAATTTTTCTCTGGTCTACTGTCACTGTGTGTGTTTGCCTCTTGTAATAAGGTTCACAGTGTGTGGTGTGAATATTGGGTGCTGCCATTTGTCAGTTTGTCATTTACACCATGCTGTGAGAAATAGTCCTTTTATGTGGGTAACATTAGGAGTTTTGATAGTAAAAAATGCTGGAAATATGGAATTTGTTGGTTGCACATGTATTTTTTTTAGTGTTGTCCTTGTAGCTGCTAGTAATATGGTAGATTATCTTCCATTGTGTTCAATGTTTTGAAAAAAAAATTTGCAGTGATTTATGTGAATTTTTCAGTGCCCTGAGATATGTATCTTATTCTGCATTTCTCCATGTACTTCAGGGTGCTTGATGGCCTCATACTTGTATTTGTTATAACTGTTGGATATATGAGCTTAACATACATCTGTGACATATTTACACTTTTAATGTGAACCGTATAGTTTAACTTTAATTTTTTGTAGCCCAATTTACCAGTAAGGGACTGATGTATGTAACTTGGTAGAATGTGTACTCTTCTGCATGTTTTGTAATGTTTTAACACTTGATCTTCCGGGGATGCTACTGCATGTAATGGAATGAAGATTACAGTGTTCTGGAGTGTAGTGCCTGATGGTTTGACAAATGGGCATCACCATTTGGAGGAACCTGCTGCCTGCATCTTCAGGGTAGAAGTTAAGCTCTTTGAGAAAAAATGATGTGGACGTAGGAGAGATAGGTCCATTAACTGCCATATTCATAGTCACTTGACATTTGCTTTTCTAGGTCCTTCTGACCAATTTATGCTGCCGTGTATTTCCCCCACTTCCTTCTGTGTAATTTTTTTTATTGTTATCATTCATTTTATTTTTCATACTTCATCTACCTCCCTTTACCTCCCTTAATTATGAACATCGTCTACCCTCAAACTCATGCCATTTGATGGCAGCAAATGTTACCCATTGTTTATTCTTCCTATATCTTTTATTTAGTTTAGTTTATTTTACATATTTTATCCTATATGTCTTTGCCTCTGTTATGTCCTTTCTCCTGTGCTTCATGTTCACCTGTGGCATTTAACCACAAAACAGCCCTTTTTAAGGGCCACTGGTTTCTACTATATATTATCACACGTTCCTTCTCCCAGTACTGCTTACTTAATTTCATTTACCCTTTTTCACTTTTGTTATGCGTTTTCTCACCACTTTCCCATTCCTTTGTTGTGTGCTTATTTATGTTTCTCCCTTTGTACTGACCTTTCCAATACTATCCCTCTGTGGGCTGTTGGTTCTTATTGGTTCGTTGATAGCCCCAGATCCAGTCTCTTGTTTCATATATTCGTACAGTACTGTTATGTATCCTTATAGGGCTTTTAGCTTTACTCAGAAGATGGTGGCAGCAGGTTTTTCTGAAACATTAGTACCCATTTGCCAAACTACACCGTGTCACATTTCAGAAGACTATAATCTTGAGTTTCATTGTCTCAAAAACCTCAAATTGTACATGATAGGAAACATTTGCTATTGTTTATGTTGTGCAGCTGTACTATCTGCTTCTGTATTTCTGCTAACAGACCTCCTGTACTGTTGGATGTCTAGAAATGGAAGCTTTCTCTTGTAGATATCATGTAAGGAGTGGTTCATGCCTTCACTTGTGACCTAAATACAACTATATATATATGTGTGTGTGTGTGTGTGTGTGTGTGTGTGTGTACAGTCGTGCCCCCTTATCCACTGATTCAGTATCTGCAGATTATCAGGGCCTGAAAAAAAAATTGGAAAGTTAAAGAAATAAATGGTTCATAAGTTTCAAAACGTGCGCCAAACGAGAGTGGGTTGTAACATGGTAAAATCCAGCAGCCCAAACGTGCACGGTACTTGACTCATCTACCTTTGTCCCCATACCCATGCTTCCCCGCAGAACTTGCCTCCATTCTTCTTCTAGCATTCTCGCTGTTCACATTAGATGACACGTTATTGCAGTGTCTGTGTTCAGAAAGCCCTTATTTACTGTAATAATGGCTCCAAAGCGTAAGAGTAGTGATGCTGGTAGTGCTTCTAAGCCTAAGAGAAGCCATGATTTCCTTTCCATTTGTGAGTATGTGAAAATTCTGGATATGATTCAAGTAAAAGAAAATCGTGTACAGAGATTGCCAGGTTGTATGGCAAGAACAAAAAAAATTATTTTTATTGCTTATGCAACGCTTTAATGGAAAAGCATGATTTTTATTATAATGTCATCCCTCCCTTGAAACTGTACACGATACTGTACAGTACAGGTACTGTATTTTTTCATTGCTGTGTCATCTCTTGAGGATTAGGCTAAAACGTCAGAATCCCTTACTTTCATACATACGAGAGAGAGAGAGAAAGTACATTGTAAATGTACAATGTAGTGTACAGTACACATTATTATTACTTTATTCAATGTTGGTTGTGTCTTACTGTGTGTAATTTATCAAGTAAACTTTACTGATTTATGTATGTTACACGACCGCCTCTGTGGTCTAGTGGTCACAGTTTCTGGCTACAGATACAGAGGTCCCGGGTTTGATCCCCAGCGCTACCAGATTTTCTGAGTAG
>Ga0123353_10012624_pt1 | contig 12030 bp, 1 predicted proteins | sample TergutLab28metaG_3_FD_92763 | JGI IMG/M metagenome (GOLD analysis project Ga0123353, IMG submission 92763) | Labiotermes labralis P3 segment gut microbial communities from Petit-Saut dam, French Guiana - Lab288 P3 | ecosystem: Host-associated > Arthropoda: Insects > Digestive system > Gut ... | reverse complement strand
AGCGTCCATGTTTTCGCCCTCGTTGCTGCCACTCGACTGAAGGCAGAGCGCTGTACTGCACATGGCTGAACTCTTCAACAGGCATTGTCAATACTGCGCAATGTGCCAGCTCCTCTCTATCCCGGTTACCGCGTAATTTAAAAATTGTCTTTATTTTTTTATTCACCCTCATATTAAGCGACATATCTGCGCTTAATTACATACAATAACACCTTGTCTTAAGACTAACAAACTATTTTGCTCTGACTTAAGTTGCTAAATGAATATTAACTTCAGGTGTCGCCCGGAAATTCTACCTGTTTAGTTTTGTTTGCTTACGTATTGTATTTTCCTTTGTCGGCGGTGATTACTGCACTAACACTGTGCCATTTTTAACACACACTAATAGTGTTAATGGTGCACTTCACTGTGCTCTACTTCTAATGATCACTACTCCAGCTCAAAAGGGGTTTTTTAAGCCTTCGCGCTAGTTCACTGTTGTCGAGCAGCTGCATCGCTTCGAAATATTTTTCATGCTTCTTAGCGAATCATATAGTATGTGATATAAAATGTGTTTTACATTACGTCAATGTTACCCTAATGATTATGTTTATGACCTCCACTAAGTAAGAATCCGTTTTGAGTACCTGATGGACATGGCTGTTTATTGCATTCCGTAGTCTTCGTTCTTCCAGGACTGTACCAGTTCAAATCCGCCTTCTCCCAATCTGTGCCTGCTCAGAATTTCCTAGCTTATTTTCACACCACTCCACATACGGCTAACCCAGCGTTTCCTAAGCTAAAGTATAGCCGCCAAAAGAAACACGACAGGCAATATGCGTATAACGTAACATTTAGGCGCGTTCGCGTAAACATTGTTGCAATGGAATATGTGAGTTTGTGGCTGTAGACTGAGTTATCCAGCATGAAATGCCATGCGCCGTATTGTCACCAGTGGCCAGTCCGGCTGTGCCATTTATTTTCGCAGTATGATATAAACAGCAACTTTTTCAGAAGAAAGTTACTGGACATTAAAAGTGCGCTTTAATTTTCTCTGTAATTTTGTCTGAAACATTTCTAACACTAAGAAAAATTCACCGAGATATTGTCACAGATGTACATAGATAATTAAATGAAGTATCGATTATTCTTGAGATGTTGTCACAGATGTACATAGATCATCAAGTGAAATAACAATTATTCTTGAGATGTCACAAATGCACATAGATCATAAAGTGAAGTATCCATTATTCTTGAGATGTTGCCACAGATGTACATAGATCATCAAGTGAAGCATCCATTATTTTGGGGATATTGTCACAGATGTACATAGATCATAAAGTGAAGTATCCATTATTTTTGAGATGTCACAGATCTACATAGATCATCAAGTCAAGTATCCATTATTCTTGGGATATTGTCAAAGATATACATAGATCATTAAGTGAAGCATAAATTATTCTTGAGATGTTGTCACAAATGTACATAGACCATCAAGTGAAGCATCCATTATTCTTGAGTTGTTGTCACAGATGTACATAAATCATCAAGTGAAGTATCCATTATTATTGGGATGTTGTCACGGATGTACATAGATCATCAAGTGAAGTATCCATTACTCTTGAGATGTTGTCACAGATGTACATAGATCATCAAGTGAAGTATCCATTATTCTTGAGATGCCAAAGATGTACATAGATCATCAAGTGAAGTATCCAATATTCTTGAGATGTTGTCACAGATGTACATAGATCATGAAGTGAAGTATCAATTATTCTTGAGATGTTGTCACAAATGTACATAGATCATCACGTGAAGTATCCATTACTCCTGAGATGTTGTCACAGATGTACATAGATCATCAAGTGAAGTATCCATTATTCTTGGGATGTTGTCACTGATGTACATAGATCATAAAGTGAAGTATCCATTATTCTTGAGATGTCATAGACGTACATAAATCATCAAGTCAAGTATCCATTATTCTTGGGATATTGTCAAAGATGTACATAGATCATCAAGTGAGGTATCAATTATTCTTGAGATGTTGTCACAAATGTACATAGACCATCAAGTGAAGCATCCATTGTTCTTGAGATGTTGTCACAGATGTACATAGATCATCAAGTTAAGTATCCTTTATTATTGAGATGTTGTCACGGATGTACATAGATCATCAAGTGAAGTATTCATTGTTCTTGAGATGTCACAGATATACATAGATCATCAAGTGAAGTATCCATTATTCTTGAGATGTCACAAATGTACATAAATCATCACGTGAAGTATCCATTACTCCTGAGATGTTGTCACAGATGTTCATAGATCATCAAGTGAAGTGTCCATTATTCTTGGGATGTTGTCACAGATTTACAGAGATCATAAAGTGAAGTATCCATTATTCTTGAGATGTTGTCAGATTTACATAGATCATCAAATGAAGTATCCATTATTCTTGGGATATTGTCAAAGATATACATAGATCATCAAGTGAGGTATCAATTATTCTTGAGATGTTGTCACAAATGTACATAGACCATCAATTGAAGCATCCATTATTCTTCAGATGTTGTCACAGATGTACATAGATCATCAAGTTAAGTATCCTTTATTATTGAGATGTTTTTACGGATGTACATAGATCATCAAGTGAAGTATCCATTGTTCTTGAGATGTTGTCACGGTTCTACATTTGTCATCAAGTGAAGTTTCCATTATTCTTGAGATGTTGTCACAGATATACATAAATCATCAAGTGAAGTATCCATTATTCTTGATATGTCAAAGATGTACATAGATCATCAATAAAATATCCATTATTCTTGAGATGCTGTCACAGATGTAGATAAATCATCAAATGAAGTATCCATTATTCTTGAGATGTTGCCACAGATGTACATAGATCATCAATGTAGTATCCATTATTCTTGAGATGTTGTCAGATTTACATAGATCATCAAATGAAGTATCGATTATTCTTGGGATGATGTCACAGATATACATGGATCATCAAGTGAAGTATCCATTATTCTTAGGATGTTGTCACAGATGTACATAGATCCCAATTGAAGTATCCAATTACTCTTGGGATGTTGTCACAGATGTGCATAGATCATCAAGCGAAGCATCCATAATTCTTGACACATTTTAACGAAACTTGAAATATTTCGGCATATTTTCGAAAAACCTGAAATATTAAATTTCGTTAAAATACTTCAATTTGTCCCTTCCGATGTACGGGCAGACACACAGACATACGTGCGAAGCAATCAGTCACTTTTCAGGAAATTTTTAAACGCGCCTGAAAACAGAGTTATGCAAACTGTTGTTCACTTGGCCTGCCACAAATTCTGATTTTGTTTCCTCTCTCCAACATTTGCCCTGTAATACACTTTAACGTCCTGTGTTTTGAAATACGCCACTATAAACAATCAGCATGTCATGACCCTCCATAAACAAACAAGTACATGAATTCATTCTAGATATTCAGTTCATTTCGCCCCAGTTTATCGTACTTAGATCTTTTTGTGCATGTCACGTGAATTTTAGCGGCACAGAGCTCCTTTATGTGTGTAACATCCATTAATTGTAATTTCTTGTGTACTTAACTACACTTCCATTTTTTGCAACCTTCAATTCATATGCAACACTCTTAATTTTTCACGCCAGCAACTTAGTTCTACGCATTGTAGTTCTTCAGTAATAACATGACCTATGGGTCGTAAGAGCCGTTAGTAGAATATTTTGTAAATTAAAGCCACTTCTCTTATATTTGTTCGTAATTATTTTTCATGCTCTTAATTTTAATTAATTTGAGTCGATAATGAAGCTGCTTGCGATTTATAAGTGTATGAACATCCCGATGTAAGCTCTAGGCCAATAGATAGATGTGCTTCCAGTAATATGGATATATATCACTGGCTTATTTGCAACAAATATATGAAGTGTGGCCATAAAGTTACCGGAATTATTTTTTCGCCCTACCTGTCGTGTTACGTAGACCTTAATATGGGCGTTATCTTGTCTTTACATATTCTGAAGAGCACAGGCTGTGATTCCAACATTGCTCGCATAGCTTCATTCTTGTCAAAGCTGTTGCAGAAGTAGGAGGCGCAAGACGTATTCTTGTTTGTCGTCGACAAGTGACTTTGGCTTATTTGAGAACGTAAAAGAGGTTAATAACTAAATATAATAGCATTTCTGAAGGTAAAGCAGTCCCATTACAGGCCTGGAGTGGCCCAGAGGGTTCCAGGCTCCCAGATTTAATGACAACGGCACAGGATGGTTGTAAGATTGTCAGCCTTACGTACCGGGCGCCTTTACCTCAGGAAATGCTCCTGGTACTCATTTCTGTTAGAGGCTGAGTCAACCCCAGGGCCATAGTGCGATCGGAAGGATTTTATGTCAATAACAAATTCCAGTGACATCAGCTGGGATCGAACCAGCGACCTTCCGATTTGTAGCACAGCACCTTAACCACTGTGCCACCTTAGTCCCCAGCATTTCTGGAAGTTGTACCGAAAGAGCTGTTCTAAAAATGTATGCAACGGTGGTAACATCGTGTGGATGAATGTGTAGCTGCTCCGGCGGACGGCTCTATCCCTCTCTTTAGGCAGTAAGTATTCAGTTCGAATAAAACCATTTCGGGCACTTTATGGCCATACCTGCTTATTGAATTTGGCTCGAAATCTATTCGCAGGTCCAGGATACGAATCACAAACCCCTAGGACTTGGGACACCATTGGCAGAGCTAGAAGTCAGTCGTTCAGGCTGACATGAACCCTTTCAGTCCAACCGGGAACGGGAGGAACTTTCTGTAGTCGAATTACTTAACGTCCCGATGGAATGACAAGCACTCAACACGTTTAATGCCATGCTAAAATATGCATACAGGGCCCTCTACCCGTGTAGGGTAACCTCTCGCAGTTCAGTGCGCTTAGTAAGTTAAAGTCTGCACAGGAATTTAGCGTGATCGCATCGTCCTATCATCAGATTTAACACAGACGTCGTCTCCTTTCTTGGACACTTCAGTTCTGTTGGTATGTGACGTCATCGCAGGCTGTAGTTTTACGTGTGTCGTCGTCTTTATCTTTTAGAAGCTGCGAGTATACAGAATGTACAGAATTAGCGGTCTCGGGGATAAGACAAGAGGCGATCCTATCGCTTGGGTTTGAGCGGGGGGCACTATTCCCTCATCGTAGGAATCTAGCATGTTATGATGTGTGAAAGAGGATGAGATGGGCTGGGTATGTAGGGCTTGTAGATTGGAAATTCATACTGAATTTTGGTTTCAAATCCTGAAATTAAGAGACAACGTCGAAGATTTTTTAGAATATTAGGGGTAATATTGAAATGTATATGAAAGAAATGGGATATGAGGGGGTCGAACGGATTTATCTGCCACTACGAAGTTAGTGGAAGGTTTTTTTTTCGTAGATGGTAATGTACTTCGAGTTCTGCGAAAATTGTTGAAGTGTTGAACTAAACGACGGTTGAATTCTCAACGGACGTGTTCCGTGGTGTGACGTAATGACCATAAAATTAAGACAGATCGGTGGTCTTGGGGTAAACGGCTGACTGCTCGAGAACAACACCTGTGACTCGAGACCTGTCGGATACAATGAACTTGTGTTGTACCTACAGGTTTCGTCATCCCTGCTTCAAGGCTCCTCTTCGTCTGGCACACGTTTTCTATTATATACTTTTAGCTCCTGGTACACTACTGTCATGGGAAATGAAAATACTGCACGAAAGTATTACTGTGAATTACTTAAGTTCCAATCTTCACTCTTTATGATGTGAGTAGAAAAATTCCTTAGTACAGTCTGTGACATAGCGTGGCTTTATGGCGCGCGGGGCGAGTAAATATAACGGCCACCGCTAACATAAATTATCAACTTTAAATCATCACAATCATGTGTAGAATTGTCTTTTATTTGGCTCAGTAATTTAAAATATGTCAATCCTGCTGGCCGTGTGGTCTGAGGCGTAAGTCTGCAGCCTCTTGATGGCTGGAATTGCGGGTTCAAATTCCGCTGCGGGCATGGAAGTGGGTTTCTTGTATTCTTGATTTCAAGCTTTCGCCGTGTTCTGAATATTGTATGCTTTCTTCCGGGTAATTCCCCGGCGCCTGAATTTTATATACCGGCGTTTCGGAACACTGTTCCTTATTCATAGGCAGGTAGGTATGAAGGATACCTACCTGCCTATGAAGATAGAACAGAGTGTTCCGAAACGTCGGCATATAAAATTCAGACGCCAGGGAATTTCCCAGAAGAAAACATACAATTTGATTTTTTGTGTTTGTTGAGTTCTTTGTAGTTAGTTGCCTCTGCGACGGGCCGATAACTCGTTCAGAGGAGTTCATACTGGGTGTGTGTGATCTAGAAACCTCGACAATGAGGCGGCCTAGTCACCTGTTGGGCTGTTGTACAACACAAACAAAATATGTAGAACACAATTCAAATTTTTTCATATATTTTATTTTCGCCGCTCGGGGCTGCAGTACCATTCTCCCACCTCTCCCACCTCCTCCCCAGCTACACCACTGAGTAGAGATCACATCCGTATGCAGGAGCCACATAATAACTACCATAACCTGGCTCTTCTCCTACGACCCATCACATACTTCCTGCTAAAACGAAGGTTCTTGCTTTCTGTTGAGTGTTTTGTTAATAAGACTACGGTGAGAAAAATTTTTTGGGGGTTCCCCAGTTCTTTTTGTAATTTCCCACATTATTTCGAATCGTTTTCTTTAGTCCCACTATAAAAATCATTGAAAAGAGATCAGCAGTCGATAAATTTTCCGTAAATTAAAGGTTGAGGTCTTATCAGAATCGGAACGTTCCGTTTCTTCCTTCGTAATCTGTCTGATACTTAGTCTGCGTCAGTATGGGTGATCATCTAACATCAGAATATTTACTACCACATTATCTACTCCTCCTTTTGTACATAATTTTTCGTGTCGTGTTTCATGCCGGCGGTTCATCATACAGCTTAATTTGCATCCCAAGAGCATTTTCTCGAAATTTAATTTTGTTCATCTTGTATCTTTCCTATATCAACTACTATCCTTAGTCTTTCTATTCCCCTTCTCTTCGTCCGCACTGCCTTCTGCCTCTATTCTTAGTTACAACCTTCCGCCAGCAGTAAACTTCAGGTACAGTACGGCCAAACTTTTCTCAAAATATTTATCTCAGTATTTAACCAAATTGATGCACAAAATTTGTTTCACAATAAGTTTTATTTCATTCCTCTACATGTTTCGAGCACATGTGCTCATCATCAGGAGATCAAAATTGTATTACACAGCCTCTGGTATCATCACACCTATAGATGTGATGATACCAGAGGCTGTGTAATGCAATTTTGAACTCCTGATGATGAGCACATGTGCTCGAAACATATAGAGGCATGAAATAAAACTCATTGTGAAACAAATTTTGTGCATCAAGTTGTTTAAATACTGAGATAAATATACTGAGATGCACGGTCAGCCAAACGCCAAACTTTTCTCAAAATATTTAATTATCTAATGGCAAAATCGCAACTATTAACTCTCAATTGTTTTTAGCAGTTTTGGAAGTTAGTCGGTAGACTATATACAGTTCAAGAAGAAGGGCTTGGGTTTTACTGTCTAACAAAGTAACTATGATAAAAATAGCCTTGCGCTGTTTCATGCTGCAATTTCCCGTGTCATATTATAATGGCCTGCATGCTGTTGTATCACTTTCCCAAGTTAAATTAGAAAGATTTGATTTGACACAACTTTTGTTTCTGTATATACAATTATTCCCTTAAAAACATTTTGTGTTGATCTGACTTTGAGATACAAATTCTTACAGCACCAGCAAATACACAGTTCTGCTACTCTGTATTGCACCCCTAATTACCTGCTACATTTAACATTCTGAGGACCGTGCATCGTGATATATTCTTATAACAAAACCAAGGAGATGCACCAATTTCTCAAATTTATTTTTGGAATGGAACTCTACATGTTTTGGACATTCTGTCCATCATGAGGAGTCTAGCACTGTACACACAGCAATAGGTGTATGTCATACAGGTTATGCTGACTGCTTGCTAGCAAGCAGTCAGCATAACTTGTATGACATATACCCTACTAAGTCGTACCGCAAGCGTTCGTGAAGTAATATTTACAACAATATTTCTCAGTAGGTAGATAATTTCGTGAATAGTCGGATGACAGTCGGGAAGGAAGACTCTGTTCCGTTGAAACAGATAACAGGATGCTGTTTGCCTAATTACAAGTATCCGCACGGTACGGTCGGGAGCGTGGTGTGTTTCGCGTTTGCGAGTTTCAGCTTTAGAACGCGTTTCTACTGACCGAGAATATATCTGGAAAAATGTCAGGCTATTAACTTAAAATAGACCACGATCGGTTTATTTAATGCTTTTTTTTCGCCGTTTACATTTATGGTCACGCTAGACCCCGTGTAACGTAACTGGAACTTACATTGACAGAAATAAAATTGTTTTACGTTAATGTTGAGACTGATTCAGACGTTAACAAGAACTTGATGTGTTTGAGTGTATTTAAAACTTACAGTTTAAGGTCTCAACAAAGTGAGTACGTACATTCGCACATACATACTCACATACATACACGTATATACACACGTACACACATACATACTACGTACTTAAATATGTACATACATATTCACGCATACATACATACATACATACATACCAATATACTTTTGATATTTGTGTGACCGTGCATCATTGATACAATAATATAATCAGCCAACTAGATGCAACAATAATAATTTATTAACAGTTTCAATCAGCTCAACATGTTTCGTGCGATAATTTCGCCCATCCTCAGGAGCATTTTACTGTGTTTTTAGGCTGTGGTATAATGCACTGAAGATGTTGCCTGTTGGTGACCAGCAGGCAGCATCGTCAGTACTTTATACCACAGGCTATAAACACAGTCTAGTGCTCCTGAGGATGGGCGAAATTGTCACCCGAAACATGTTGAGCTGATTGAAATTATCAATAAATTATTATCGTTGCATCTAGTTGGCTCTTTACATTATTATACATACATACTACATACATACATACATACATACATATACACATATACATACGCACACACATTATTATACACACACCATACACACATATGTATACACACACAAACGTTTTATATATATATATATACATACATACACATATTTGTGAACTACGCAAATTATGCCTGATGTACGGTAAGGAAGCAACATGTGCTTTTGTCAGCACGATACTAGGTAAATCAGATACTCCTTTCTCGTATTAAAATGAACTAAATTTCATAAAGCCTTCATTTCGCAGTTGACGGATTCCTATTAACAAGTTTATGTATGGCAGCAGAAAACAAGGCAATTTACTGCACGGTAAACGCATTTAAGTTCTTCTTGTTTACAAAACACAAACGTTATGTGCTTTAGAATTTGTTGTTCGGTTCACTGAACACTTTTGCAAATAATTCCAATGTGAACCAACATCAATCACATGTGACGGAGTAAATTAAGCTTTCAGACTTCATTCGTTCGTATAATTTAACCCTTTCCCACTTCGTAACATTTAGGTCGCCAATAAATCGCTGTGATGGCGTCCGCTGTGACTTTTTAAACCGATGTTGTCTATTGTTGTGAAGTTATTTTAATTCGGTGTAATTCTGTATGACGTGCTCAAATACTGTGAAGATCACAGGTCGGTATCAAGTATTTTACTATAAGCTACCAGAACCTTTTATTTATTATAAAATATTGCATAAATATGAACTACATGTAGGTCAACCCACAATTACAAATAAAATGTTTTGATTATACACAACTTCTCTGTGTTGTATCCGTTGCGGAACCGACGAGGAACGTACCTTAGATGTTGTTCCCAGGGAGGACGGAGCTTGAAACTCTGGTTAAGACGGGGAGTCGGGCAGGTCGCACAAACTATCAATAATCCCCAAGTAGAATATATTGGAGTTTTATTGTGCAAGAGTATAGAGTAATTACATTTACAACTGAAATGTATCAGTGACAATTCTCGCCAGTGGACTGTTCGTTTCTGTTTGTACTCACTGACTGTCCAGCTTCGGACTCTGCTGCTCAGACACAGTTCGAGCTACGCAGCAGACTGCTCCCGCAGAACAAAGCAACTATTGTTACGTGTGTTGCTCCACACACACACTGCTTGCGCGATATACTTAGCGAGTCCAGTTATAAACAAAAGAAATGTAAGGAAATTATATTCCTCCCATGCTTAGTCTTAAGAGAGGCGAGAACTAAGCATGAATAAATTTAGCTTATGTCTAGCATACAGTATATGTAAGAACGCTAAAAGAAAACCACAATAAAGAAAATCAATTTTTATGTATTCCATGAATGTAAACACGATGGGATCCCAGTGTGTACATAGCATCTTGTGATTCAATTGAGAAAATAGGCCTGAAGATGAGTGAACAATAGTCGAAACATGTAGTCTATGTAATTACCTTGTGTAATAAAGTAGTTGTGCTGACGTGCATTACTTAATATTATGTTAAGTATTTGGGGAATTACTATGTTCCCATCTTCAGTGAAATGACTGATAGTCATGCCGGCATAAATTTCATTAGCCTTTATCTTTATCATTTACATCCCGTTGTGATATGTGAACAGCAGAGAGGAAGTACAGACCGTCAACTTTCAGGTGAGACATCCCTATTGTGTTGTATAAAAAGGTAAAGTGTTCCCGTTACAGGCCCGTTTTGGTGCAGAGGGTGGGTAGAGGTATAGCTCTTCTCTTCCATGACCGCGGCACTAGAAGGGGGTGAGTGGTCAGCAGCACGCCCCTGCCGTACTTTACCTTCGGGAAAGACCCGGTACCCATTTTACAGGAGGCTGGGTGGGCCCCAGGGCCGGTCTGGACGGGCGGAAAATCCCATCCCCACCGGGGTTCGATCCTGGATCGTCCAGCCTGTAGTCAGTCGCTATACCGACTGAGCTACCGAACCCACATAATTTGTTTAACGGTTTTTTAATTAATAAGATGTTCTTACATTGCTTCTTTCAACTACATGTTTCGGGTCTATCTATGAGCCATCTTCAGGGTGATCACTTTTGGTTTGCCTTACAAAGAAAAAAGTGAACAAACTGAAGATGGCTTATAGACAGAGCCGAAACATGTAGTTGAAAGAACCAATGTAAGAAAATCTTATTAATAAAAATATGAAAAATTGTGTTTTACTTTACTTTACTTTACTTTACTTCACTTTACTTTACCTATATATTCTATGACAGGCCGTCAACTACAACTGAATTTATATCAGTTTATTGCTTGTTACATATTTCGGTTTTGCTGAAAAGCCATCATCAGGCAAAAATATGCCTGTATATATTCACATATATATAAACACACACATATAATAATACCCACGAGGCTTATTTTAATATTGAATAACTTCCCTTTCACACCCAAAGCACCCAAACGCAATTTCAATAATATCAATTTGTTGTGTTTTCATATTTTAATATACAGCCATGATATTTATAGAGTTTCGGCTAATATAACTCAAATTGTTTGCAAAGTTGAAAACTCAGATATCCAAAAAGGTATCATTTTAACGGATTCAAATTAAATTATCTTTCCTTATGTATTTTTAATATCCTGATATTGGCTTTTCGCAAACGCTGAATTATGTAGCAAGCAGTAAACTGATATATGTGGCTGACGGTCTGTACTTCCTTTCTGATGGTAGCCTTTAGTTTAATAATACAGTATTCGGACCTGCACATTCGATGCCAAAAATCGTCACAAATCTTTAAATAGATTTTTATATTGATAATGGTGGTATTGGTGGTGGTGGTATTGGTGTTGGTGTTGGTGGTGTTGGTGTTGGTGGTGTTGGTGTTGGTGGTGTTGGTGTTGGTTGTGTTGGTGTTGGTGTTGGTGGTGGTGGTGTTGGTGTTGGTGATGGTGATGGCGATAGTGGTGGTGGTGGGGGTGGTGGGGGTGGTGTTGTGGGGGGTGGGGGGGTGGGGGTGGTGTGTGTGGTGT
>Ga0123353_10012622_pt1 | contig 12030 bp, 9 predicted proteins | sample TergutLab28metaG_3_FD_92763 | JGI IMG/M metagenome (GOLD analysis project Ga0123353, IMG submission 92763) | Labiotermes labralis P3 segment gut microbial communities from Petit-Saut dam, French Guiana - Lab288 P3 | ecosystem: Host-associated > Arthropoda: Insects > Digestive system > Gut ... | reverse complement strand
GTTTTTTTGGGATATTTGTTCTTCCGCCTGTATAAAAAGGAATCCACCCGCCGGCAGCTCGTCTGGTATATGACGGGAGGTATCGCGGTGCTTTTGGCATTTTTTATTTTTCTGGTCTGCAATTCTTCTGTTTCAAATTTACTGGAAAATTACCACCGTCTATTGCGGGATCCGGAGCATCAGGGGACCTTTTCGTTTATTGTCTATATGGGGGATATGTGCCGTCTGGCAGGCGGAAGGTATGGCGTCATCCTGTTGGCGGTGACCGGTGCGGCGGCGCTCTATCCGTTTATCAAAAACGCCGTATGCAAACGATGGGTCAGGATATCCATGATAACCGCCGCCTTGGTATATACCTGGTTTTTATTGCAGAAGAATATCACCGAAAATGACCTTTTTAACAACAAGATTTATTTTTGCCATATTTTGTCGATCGTTGGGGCGGTCTATATGCCCGCACTGTATCTGGCGGGCGGGCGCCGGCGGCACGGCGCCCTGCTGTTGTATGCTGTGGGGCTCTGTTTTTCGACCGGTATCGCGATCGGGTCGAATAACGGAAAAAACGGATATACCTATGCGCTGACGCTTTGCGCGGCTGCGACGGTCATCTACCTGTTTGCGGTATTACCGAAAAAACGGATCCTGTACGCCGTTTCGATTCCGCCGGTCCTGCTTGTGGCCGTGGTCTTTTTCATAGTCAACGTGACCGGCGTATACCGGGATGAGCCGCTGCCCGCGTTGGACACGGCATTGGTGTCGGGGCCGGCCGCCGGGCTGTATACGACGGCTGAAAACGGTGAAAAATACCAGGAGGTTATCCGGACGATACACACCTATCTGCCGGAGCGGGGATATGTACTATACGCGCAGCTGCTGCCCTTCGGATATTTGTGCGGGGAGAATCTGTATCCGGCAACCCCGCGTTTGTGGCGGCTTAATCTGGATTATGAGGGGTTTCCGGAATATTATGACATATTGCCGGATCACAAGCCGGATATTCTGTTTATCATCAAGGACGGGTACGGACTGCAGAAAAATGCGCCTGTCTGGTCGGATTATATGAGAGAATTGGTCAACAGCGAGGATTTTTATAGGGTCGATACAGAATGTGCCGTGATTTACCAGCTAAAAACCAATAATGCAGATAAAGGATTGTCATGACTGTGTACGATGTCATTATCATCGGCGCCGGGGCGGTTGGCTGCGCCATTGCCCGGGAGCTGTCCCGTTTTTCGATAGATATCCTGGTGCTGGAAGCGGCGGCCGACTGCGCCGCCGAGACCTCCCGGGCCAATTCCGGTATTGTCCACGCCGGATATGACGCGAAACCCGGCAGCCATAAGGGGCGGCTCAACGCCGCCGCGAATCGGATGTTTGACCGGCTGTCCCGGGAGCTGGATTTTCCCTTCCGCCGGTCCGGCGCGCTGGTGCTGGCTTTTCATGAACACGATCTGCCGGAATTGGAACGGCTGCGGGAGCAGGGGGAACGCAACGGCGTACCCGGTCTGGAGATCCTCGACGCCCAAGCGATCCGCCGGCGGGAGCCCAACATCGCGGCCGGCGCCGCTCTCGCGTTATACGTCCCGTCTAACGGGTTGGTCAGCCCGTATGAGATGACCATCGCCTATGCCGAAAACGCGGTGCAAAACGGGGTGAAAATACAATTCGGGCAGCGGGTTGCCGCTATTGAAAAGCAAAAAGACGGTTTTACCGTAAAAACAGATAGCCGGATATATCAGACTCGGACGGTGGTCAACGCCGCCGGGTTGTTTGCCGACCGGATCAACAATATGGTCAGTGAAAGCACCTTCACGATTCTGCCGCGAAAGGGAGAATATGTACTGTATGATAAAGCGGTGGGGGATCATGTGAATCACACGCTGTTCCAGCTGCCGACCCGGTTGGGCAAAGGGGTGTTGGTCACCCCGACGGTGGAGGGCAATCTGCTGATCGGACCCAACGCCGTCGACCAGACCGACCGGACCGACGATACCACCACCGCCGCCGGCAACGCCGAAATATTGGAAAAAGCGGCGCTGTCGGTGCGGGATATCCCCTACCGGCAGTCGATCAAACGGTTTGCCGGGCTGCGCGCGCAATCTGACCGGAAGGATTTTATCCTCGAGGAAGCCCCCGATGCGCCCGGATTTTTCAACGCCGCCGGAATCGATTCTCCCGGCATCTCCTGCGCGCCGCTGATCGGCGGCGAGATAGCGCGGTTGGTCGCCGCCTGGCTGCAGCCGGCGCTCAATCCCGCTTTTGAACCGGTGCGGCCGCCGGTGCGGCGGTTTCGGGAGATGACCCCGGAACAACAGAACCGGCTGATCGCCGAAAACCCCCTCTATGGGCATATCGTCTGCCGCTGTGAGACGGTGAGCGAGGGGGAGATTGTCGACGCCATCCGCCGCCCGGCCGGCGCCACCACCGTTGACGGGATAAAATACCGTACCCGCGCCGGGCTGGGACGCTGCCAGTCGGGCTTCTGCTCTCCCCGGATCGCCGGGATATTGGCCCGGGAGCTGGGGATAGATATGACCGAAATCACCCAGTCGGGCGGCGGGTCATATTTGTTTGTGAGTAGGGAATAGGGATTAGTGATTAGAAATCCTATCCACTAATCACTAATCATTATTCACTATACCACTATCCATTCAGGAGTTTCACATGACTAACAAAAGAATCCGCGATTTCGTACGCGATTTCGTAGAAATCGCTATTATCGGCGGCGGGCCGGCGGGATTGGCGGCGGCGGTGTCGGCCTATGACAGCGGCTGCCGGGATATCCTGCTGCTGGAGCGGGACGATGCGCTCGGCGGTATCCTCAACCAGTGTATCCACAGCGGTTTCGGACTGCACCGGTTCGGCGAGGAGCTGACCGGTCCGGAATATGCCCAGCGGTATATCGACATGGTGCGGGAGCGGGGCATCGACTGCCGGTTAAACACCACTGTATTGGATATCGCCCCCGACCTGTTAGTGACCGCAGTCAGCCCGGAGGAGGGCGTCATGCAGATCCGGGCCGGGGCGGTGATTCTCGCGGCCGGCTGCCGGGAACGGCCGGCCGGCGCCATCAATATCTTCGGCAACCGGCCGGCCGGCGTATTCACCGCCGGTACCGCCCAGCGATATGTCAATATCGACGGGCTGATGCCGGGGCGGCGGGCGGTGATCCTCGGATCCGGCGACATCGGACTGATCATGGCCCGGCGGATGACATTAGAGGGTGCGAAGGTGGAGGCGGTATTAGAGCTGATGCCCTTTTCCGGCGGGCTGAAGCGCAATATCGTCCAGTGTCTCGACGATTTCGGGATCCCGCTGCTCTATTCCCACACCGTCACCGCCGTGATCGGCCGGGAACGGGTGGAGGCGGTAAGGATTGCCCGGGTCGGCGCAGATCTGCGGCCGGTTCCCGGGACCGAACGGGAGCTGCGCTGCGACACGCTGCTGCTGTCGGTGGGATTGATCCCCGAAAACGAGCTGTCCCAATCCGCCGGCGTGACCCTGTCGGAGGCCTCCGGCGGCCCGATAGTCAGCCACCGGTTCGAGACCTCGGTCCCCGGTATCTTCGCCTGCGGCAATATGCTGCATGTCCACGATCTGGCGGACCATGTCAGCGAGGAGAGCGAGCGGGCGGCGGCCTGCGCCGTGGCGTTTGCCGGCGGTGCGGCGCCGGCGGCGCTGGGTGTGAAGATAACCGCCGGCAGCGGGGTGCGGTATACCGTTCCCTCATCCGCCGATCCGGCCGCCGGTGCGCTGTTGATCCGGTTCCGGACCGATAATGTCTATGAGCATAAAACCGTCCGGGTATCGTTGAACGGCGAACCGGTGATGACGGCGAAAAAGCGGATGCTGACGCCGGGGGAGATGGAGAGCGTCACGGTGAAAGCTGAGATTTGGGAACAGTTTTCTCGTGGCGGCGAATTGACAATGGAGGTGGTATAGATGGAGATAACCTGTATTGTCTGTCCGGTCGGGTGCCGGATACAAGCGACGGAAAACGGCGGCGATATTACGGTGACCGGCCACCAATGTAAACGCGGCGAAGACTATGCCCGCCGGGAATTCACCGCGCCGGCGCGGGATTTCGCGACGACGGTGGCGCTGACCGACGCCGGCAGCCTGCGCCGGCTGCCGGTCAGGGCGTCGTCGCCGGTCCCGAAAGAGAAAGTGATCGACTGCGTCCGCGCCCTCCGCGGTGTAACCGTGGCCGCCCCGGTACAAATCGGACAGGTGATAGCCGAAAATATCGCCGGTACCGGCGTAAATGTGATAGCCACGAGATCAATTCATAATTCACAATGCATAATTCAATGAAGTCGATTGATTGTTACCTTTTATTCGGCATTCTTCTCAAAAGGAGCTTTTCATGAAGAAGATTTTTTTTGGTTTTGGGCGGGTTGTTTTTAACGCTTTTTATTTTAAGATCGTGCTGCTGCTGCTGTCGCTGGGGACGGTGCTGGTGCCGCTGGCGGGGGTTTCATATCGGCTGCTGTATATCGCTTTGGTCTGGGGGGCGGTATTGTGTTTGCAGGATCTGCTGACCCGGCGCCGGTTTTTGGCCGGGCGGCGGAGTATATTGTTGCTGGGGTTTCTGGCGGTGTTTTTGGTGTCGGTTCTGCTGAATCGCCACAACGCTTTCAATTTGAATTTTGCCGGCTGGGCTTATGCGGTTTTTTCGCTGTTAGTGCTCTATCCCGACCGGATCGGCGGCGATCGGGAGCGGGCGGTGCGGGAGATGTCGGTGTTGGGCAACCTGTATATCGGCGTCACGGCGATCCTGTCCACCGTTTCGTTCTACATGTTCATTATCCAATACGCGGATGTCCACAGGAGTGAAGCCGGAAACTATATCATCGGGTGGTTTGAAAACCGCCTGTTCGGCATGTACGCCAATCCCGGGCTGATGATGTCGGTCATCTGTATCGCCGTCATCCTGATTCAATGGGAGCTGAACCGGCTGAAATATCCGAAAACACCCTGGTACAGCCGCTTGTTTTGGGGCTATGCCCTGGCGGTCAACTTTTTCTGTATGGCGTTGGAAAACGCCTACGCCGCGTATATCTCCTTTGGCTTGTTTGTGGCGGTGACGGTGTTTTTCAAGCTCCGGAGGACCGCGGCGTTGAAACCTCGGCCAGATTCCAAACGCCGCGGCGCAGTTATCCTGCCGGCGGTTTTGGCGGCGGCGGCGGTAGCGGCGGTAGCCGGTATGATCTACGGCTCCCGGCAGGTGCTGCCGTATCTGCCGGCTCTATATACATATAGCAAGGAATCCGCTTCCCAACCGGAGAGCAGCGATACCGGGCCTGCCGAAGATAACGGCGGTGTATCCGGAACCTTGGAAATTCCGGAAAACACCGAGGCCCCGCAACTCCAGGAAAACGCAGAAATTCCGGCATCTCCGGCCCCCGCAGAAGAATCAAAATTGGATCATGTTGAAATCGACCGGTTTCCGAATGACAGGGATTTTCTGCACGGGCGGATGGCAATCTGGAAATTCGGCGCCGAAAAATTCCTTGAAAAACCGCTGTTCGGCCACGGCCCCGACTCCTTCCGGGACTACACAGGACTGACAAAAATCGGGCTGCGGCATTTCCACAATCTGATCGTCCATACCCTTGTGGCGGTGGGCGCCTTCGGCGCGGTATTCATCTTTACCTTTTTATTCCTCTCCTTTTGGGAGCCGCTCCGGCGGATCTGGAAACAGCAAGCTGCTGAACGGTACGGCGGCGTGATCCTCGCGGTTTTCGCCTTTTTGGCCATGCTCGCGGTCAACGGCATGAGCGAAGTGACCGTCCTCTTTTTAGTGCGTCCGTCGATGTTCATGTTCTGGTATTATCTCGGCTATCTGACGGTGCTGACCAATGACAGCCGCCCGAGCGTGTTTGACCGCCCGGCGAAAGCGCTGGCGGCGGGGATGGATAAGGTGCTCCGGCGGAAACGGGAAACGGGCTGATTGTGATGGGGGCGGATTTTGTGTCCGTCCCCAACGCATTATCCTATAAAAACGTGAAATTTTCTCTCTTTTCAAAATTTTTGAAACATTTTGCCCTGCTGATGTGTATTGTCTTATAGCAGGGTAAATAACCGAAAACTTCCCGCGAAAGGGTGGTTGGATGGAAAATCGGCAATTATCGCGTACGGATAATTCTGCCGGCCAGCAATCCGCCGACTTCATCAATGAGCAGATGGACTGCTACGGCGACATGGTATACCGGATCGGTATCCTCTATCTACATAGCCGCGAGGACGCGGAGGATGTGTTCCAGGAGGTTTTTCTCAAGCTGTATCTGACCGATACGGTGTTTGAAACCGCGGAACACCGCCGCGCCTGGTTAGCCACCGCCGCCGTCAACTACTGCAAGAATATCCTGCGTTCGGTCTGGCGCAGACGGACGGTGGAGCTGGACGAGCTGTGTGCCGTGGCAGAGGACGATTACGGCGCCGCCGAGAGCGATCTGGTCCGCCAACTGATGGAACTGCCGCTCAGATACCGGCGGGTACTCTATCTGCATTACTACGAGGGATACACCGGCGAGGAGATCGGCGCCATGCTGAAGATCAGCCCCGCCACGGTGCGGACCCAGATGCGGCGGGGCCGCGAAATGCTGAAAACCCAAATCTTGAAAGGAGACGAATCCTAATGGATAAACAGTTTAACGGTTTTGACGCGTTCAAGGCCGATGAAGAACTCAAAGAAAAGACCCGGGACAGGATAGCGGCGGCGGATCAAAAGGTGGTGCCGATGAAAAGGCGGCACTACAGGCGCAGCCTCGGCCTGCTGGCGGCCTGTGCAGCGATGGTGCTGCTGCTCAGCCCTTTGCGGCTGATACCGGCTATAACGCCCACCTGTACCACCGATACAGGGGGCGGCAGATATACCGGTACTGATGGCGGCCCGGCCTCCGCGCCCGGCGGATCCGGGCCGGATTGTGAAGAATATTCTTCTTCTGACCCCGCGGAAAACGGCGACGAGATGGATACATATTTGTTTTCTTCCTTCGACACTGCTGCCGTGGTTGTCGGAGATACCGGGGTGGAAAAGAAAGCCGCAGACGGGGGAAAAGTCGACTTCGGCTCCGGAGAGGCGCCGGGGGACGCCGGGGAGTCCCCGGATATCTCGCCCAAAGAGCCTCCCCCGGCAACGAAACCGTTAGCCACGGCCGGGACCCTGACCGCGAAATTCTTCTGCGACAACGAGGATTTCGCCTATTGGACCGGTCTGGTCGGCATGGACGGCGTCTTCCGCTCCTTTGCCGAAAATTGGCGGATGAACACCCTGAACCGGGTGGTGGTCAACATCAAAAACGGCCAGAGCGTGGTCTGCGGCGCCAAAGCGGAGCTGTTGGACGGCGAGGGGAACAAGCTCTGGTCCGCCGTCACCGACAACCGGGGCCGGGCGTATCTGTTCTATAACTTCTCCAAAACCGGCGAGGTCCCGGCGAAGGTGGTTGTCTCGAAGGACGGAAAAACCGCCGAAAAAGCCCTTGACAGCCAATCCGGAGCGGCGTCACAGGAGGTGGCGGTGGAGCTGTCCGGCACGAATAATCCCGCGCGGGCGCTGGATCTGATGTTTGTGGTGGATACCACCGGTTCGATGAGAGACGAGCTGGAATTTTTGCAGGAGGAGCTGGCCGACATCATCGCGCGGGTCAAAGCCGAGGACAAATACCCGATGCGGCTGAGCGTCAATTTCTACCGGGACGAGGGGGACGAGTATGTGGTGCGCCCGTTCCCGTTCACCACCGACACCGATAAAGCGGTTTCGGATCTGAGAAAACAGCACGCCGACGGCGGCGGGGATTTCGAGGAAGCGGTGGAGCAGGCGTTGCAGGACGCCATCCACGGGCACGACTGGAACGGAGACGCCTACGCCAAGCTGCTGTTCCTGATCCTCGACGCGCCGCCCCATGATTTCGCGGCGGAGGATATGCGCCGCTTGGTCCGTGACGCCGCGGAGCAGGGGATCCGCATCATCCCCATCGCCGGCAGCGACACCGACCAGAACACCGAATTCCTGATGCGGGCCATCGATATCGCCACCGGCGGCGCCTATCTGCCGCTGACCGACGACAGCGGCGTCGGTGACGCACATATGGCCCCGACCGGCGAGTCGTCGGTGTATAAATTGAATGATTTGTTGGTTAAGATTATCGGGGATTATATGAAATAATTGATACCCCTCCCCTCATACTAATCCCACGTTTTTACCTGGGATTAGTATTATCCCCGCGAAAAGGAACCGCCCAAACCGGGCGGTTCCTTTTATCGTTATTTTTTATTCCACAAACAACCCGTTATCCCCGGCCTCCACCTCATACGGCCAGTCATCTTCGATGCCGCCGAGGTTATACACCCGTTCATACCCCAGCTCCAGCGCGGTCTCCAGCGCGGTCTGGGAACGGCCGCCGTAAAGGCAGTAGAAGATGATTTTGGCGTAATGATCCGGAATGACCGATTCGAGCATCTCCGCGATTTTGTCCACCGGAATATGCAGCGCGCCGGGGATATGGCCTTCAATATATTCCTCCGGGGTCCGGACGTCCACGATATACGCCTGGCCGCTCTGCTGCTCCTCCCGCGCCTGTTCCGCTTTGATGCCGTATTGCCGCACCTCTCCGTCGTCCATGATGTCCGACCAAAAATCCTCGCCGGCCAGCAGCACAAAACCGCCGGGGGAAGCGGCGATGGTGTGGATGTTTTTATCCGACACCGTGGTGAGCTGGTTGCATTTGGCGCAGGAGGTGACGGTGATCAGTTTGCCGCCGTCGGCGCCGAGCAGGAGCTGGTCGCCGTTTCTCCCGGCGGTGTTCAGCGTCAGCGGATAATACTCGCTGCGGAAGCTGTCGTTCAGCATCTCGAGGCTGACCGGCTGCCATATCTCGCCGTCGCGGGTGGTGAACAGCACCGGGACCTCCGGATCCCGGATCTCGGATCCCACCACAAGACAGCCGTCGCCGCCACTGTTGACCGACCGCATGTTGAAGGTGGTGCCGAGGGTTTCATATGCCGTGTTATAATCGAGAATCTCCCAGTCATCCACCTGCCGCATGATCAGCACCTTGCCCTCATAGGTCACCGCGAGACAGATCTCCTCGCCGGCGGCGACCGCGAGAAAATCCTCGGTTACCCCGACATCTAACCTTTTCCAGCCGGTACCGTCGTCGGAGGTCAGCACCGTGCCGCCCCGCCCCACCGCAACAAATCCGCCGCCAAAGGCTGCCACGCCGAACAGGTCGTTTTTGACCGGGCAGTCGGCCGGCGTAAACCGATAATCCCATCCCGCCGTCAAAATAGTCCCCCGGTCGCCCACAATGATGTGGAACCCGTTGACCGAAGCGATCCCGTGGAGGTTTACTTCGGTTTCGCAGGGAATGGACGTCACGGTCTTGTCCGGCAGAATCTCGTCGATCCGCCCGCCGGTCCCCACCGCCAGAAAATACTGGCCGGTCCAGCAGGAGGCGCGGTAGCCGGCCGGAATATCCAATGGCTCAGGCAGCGGCTGGCCGGCGCATCCGCCGATCGGCAGCAGCAGCAGCATAGCGGATAAGATAAATAAAGATAAATTTTTCATAATTCAAACAATCCTTTCGGCAAGTATAATAGCATTTAAACCGGCTATTGTAAAGCCGGATTCTATGAAAAAAATAAAACTTGAAATCTTTACCAATATGTGATATATTACAAACAACCGATAAACATCTTAACATCATTTATATCAAATTCCAAAAGGAGCGGCATGTCATGAAAAAACTTATCGCATTGACCGCCGTTGCGGCGGCGGTATGCCTGATGCTCACCGGCCTGACGGCTTCGGCGGCGGCGGGGAAAACGCCGCAACCCATTCCGCGCCGTGACACCATTATAAAACAGTTTCTCTCCGGCGAACCCAAACCGTTGATGGACGGTCAATTTTCAGTGTTGGAGTGGGGCGAAAAGCTGTTTACACTCAACCAAAAGCTGCTCGATGACGGCGCCGGCCATATTTGGACCAACTTGTCTAAAAATTTGGAAGACCCGCAACACCCGGTTCCGGTCGAGGGGGATTTCCATATGGGTTGGGACAAGGATCATATCTATTTTGCGCTGGTGATGAAGAATGTGGGGCATTATCAGCAGCAGGGCAACCCGGAATATCTCTGGAAGGAAGACTGTCTCCAGATCCAGATCGGCGCCGACACCAGCGGTCAGGCGGAACGGTTTGAGTTCAGTTTTGCCTATTCGGTCGGATTCGAAAAACCGCTGGGTTATAGATCGTATCCGCGCCAGCAGAAACTTGATGTCCCGGAAAAAGAATCCGACCGGATGTTCTGCACCTCCCGCAACAACGATACGCGGGAAACCATTTATGAGGCGCGGCTACACCGGTCGGTTTTCGGTCGAAAAACCGAGATGCGGTCCGGCGACGTGATCCCATTCGCTTTTGCGTTGCATGTCTATGACCCGTACGATTGGTATAACCCCGAAGTGGACGACGGCCCCGGCGCCGGTCCCAGAGGCTGCTTCTATGAATGGGGTGAGGGCGTTGTCGGCGGGGCGGAGGAAAAAACATTAGACGTTGCCGCATGGGTCACATTGGGCGCCGATCCGATCTTGAAATTGAAACCCGGCCATGTCAGCGGCGGTGAAAAGCTCGGGGTTGAAGACGCCCGGTTAGTGCTGCAGCATCTGATCGGAAAAGCCGAATTATTGCCGTGGCAGTTAGACGCGGCCAAGGTCAGCGGCAAAAACAACGTGACCGTCGACGACGCGCGGCTGATCTTGCAGAGAATCGTGGGAAAGATCAGTAAATTTCCGGTAGAGGGATAAAAAAGGTGAAAATTCATAGAAAGCGCTTGATTATTCCGCCGAAAATTGATAAAATATGAGACAATATTATGATAGGAGATAGCATCATGAAAAAAATATCGAAAATTTTGGCGGTTGTTCTCGCGTTGTCGCTGGCGGTTTCGGCGGCGGTATTTTCCGCCGGCGCGGCAGTCGGCCCGTTCCTCCATGTCGCCGTCACCGACGTCGTCAATGTCACCCCTCCGGACGCCACGGATTCCGGCGGCGGCATTTTTGAGATCCGCACCGCCTACAGCAACACCGAGGGTTTGCATCTGATCGACCTGGGGATTGATGTGAGTTTTAATCCGCAGCAGATCGAGTTGATCGCGGTGGCGCTCCCGACCGCCGGAACCGGCGGTACGGTTACGATGGGCAATATGGAAAAGGGCGAAAACCTGACCGCCGGTCCCGGACTGGCGCGGCTGGCGTATACCGGCGATACCGGCCTGACCGCCGCCGAGGGGCCGCTGCTGACCTTCATTATAAGGTTGTTGAGTCCGGGGCTGAACGAAATCTATTTTGTTATTGAGATCAACGGAGCGGCGCTGGAGGTCGGCGGCGGCCCCGAAGCGGTTGACCTTTCCGGGGACCAGATTACCTTTGAAGACGTGTCGGACGGCGCGCTGTCATTGCGGGCCGATAGCGGACACACCCATATCGCCGGCGATTGGGAAATCATCAAGGACGCGACCTGTACCGAAGAGGGGTTGCAGACGAAATCATGCACAATCTGCGGGATAGAATTAGAAAGCGAACCGATAGAGGCACTCGGGCACGATTTTGGCGACTGGTTTGTGGTGAGCTGGCCGACCCCCTTTGCCGGCGGGCAGGAAAAACGGGAATGCGCCCGCTGTGATGAAACCGAAACACGCGTGATACCCAAACTGCCCTATCCCTATGGCCATGTCAGCGGCGGAACGGCGCTCAGTGTCAGTGACGCGCGGATGGTGCTGCAATATTTGGTCGACAAGATCACGCTGACCCAGGAGCAGCTGCTGCTGGCGAACGTCTCCGACACATGGAATGAAGACAACACCCCCAAAGTCACCATCACCAACGCCCGGCTGATATTGCAGCGGTTGGTGGATAAGATTGATAAGTTTCCTGTAGAATGATAACCAACACATTTTGACCGCGTCAAGAATGCACTACAAAAATATGTTCTCCAGTCCGCAGACTGGAGAACATATTTCTTGTGCATGG
>Ga0123353_10012620_pt1 | contig 12031 bp, 12 predicted proteins | sample TergutLab28metaG_3_FD_92763 | JGI IMG/M metagenome (GOLD analysis project Ga0123353, IMG submission 92763) | Labiotermes labralis P3 segment gut microbial communities from Petit-Saut dam, French Guiana - Lab288 P3 | ecosystem: Host-associated > Arthropoda: Insects > Digestive system > Gut ... | reverse complement strand
CCGGGCCAGCAAAAACTATGTGCAGGGGATATTTGACCGCAACAGGAAAGCCGAGATTTACAAGTCGGGCAGCTCACAGGTGGTCGAGCATATCCGGGATGGGAATGTCGTGGAGGATTGGGACATATCCGGGCTGGGGTTGGGAGAGAGCATTGTTGGGTTGCCGGGGATGGAGCCGTTTGGGTGGCGGTGGGGGGTATTTGAGGGTTAAATCACAAACGACTCAAATGAAAAATGCCCTTGGCACGAACCAAGGGCATTTTTACTAGAAGCTTAACGTACACGCTAACTGCGTCATAATAATTACGCTAGAGACAAAACTAAGCACGATTGCAACAAAAACAGCCGCCATGCTTACTTTGAAAAGAATAGAAAACTTGACGTTTTTCTCATGTTGCTTGTCCGTCATGGTGTCAATTATACATCAAGATGTCAAAACCAGAGCCAGCCAAAAAGGAAGATGATAATAATTCTTTGCAGCAATGAAGGCTTGATTTGAATGTCCACGCTGGCGGTACGCTGGCCGTCAAGAGACGTAGCAGTGATCTTGGCCGTGCTGGATTTGATGATAGAGCTGTAAACGCTCTGCACCTCGCCGGTGGCAGAATTGACTTTAACCTTTGCGCTGTCGCTGCTCCATGTTACCGGCTCACTGGCGGCGAGAGTAACGGATGCCCTGTATTGCAGGGAGCCGCTGGGGACGTTGAAGATGGTAATAAGGTCGGGCGGTGTTTCTTTGACTTCTGTTGACATCCTATTATTTTGGATGGTGACATATACTGTTTCGCCCTCTTTTACGCCGGTTACTGTTTTGGTGTCCGTTACGCCGTTGCTTTTGCTTTCAAGCTGCACAGTGCCTTGCAAGCCTGATATAGCAAGTGTTTGACCGGTTTGCACAGATTGGATTTGACCGGCGGATTGGCCCGAAGCAACAATGGTGTTCATCGTATTGTTGGCCCCAGCGGTATTGTGCGTTATCGTAACCGCGCTGCCCTTTGACACTGTTATATTGGCCTTATTTTGAGCTACGTTGAGATGAGCGGTAGAGCCTTGAGGAACATCCACAGCTATCCCACGTTCATCCCCCGAAAGCGATAAAGAACTGTTTTCAATGAGATTTGAAAAGCTAACCGTATCCGTTGTGTTGACCCAAAAGAACAGCGGATTGCCACCTGTGTTTTGTACGTTATTCGTTATTACTTCGCCGGATTCGTTCAGCATTATACCGCCAAGATAAGTCTCGCCCTTAGTAATGCTAGGAATTAGCACATTCGTATTGGCATTGCTTCCTGATGATGTCTTGCCAGCTGTAGATAAGGTGAAGTTGCTGGTATTGGTGGAAAGCATTAAATAGCTATTGCTTACCATTGGCGCTTGTGCTATTGCTTGAGCTTGAATTTGCATTTGAAATATCTCCGCTATTTTGGGCGTTGGGGTTCTGTATGAGATTATACCATTTGGCTGCGTGCTGCTCCAAGTAACGTTAGGAGCCAGTTGATAAGACCACGCGCCATTGTTCAGCGTTAGCGTCCTTTCCTCGTTTGGGAAATTGGAATCATTCACGATAATGTCGCGCGAATTTGCAGCTAGTCGCAGAGCATAAACCGTGTGTCCAGCATTGTTCCCATTGATTTGTCCATATATGCAAATAACAACAGGCAACCCTTGATTATCGGCAAAATCTCTTACAGCATTTTGGAGCGCGTTAATGTTATTGCGGCGGTCGTGCTCCTGCTTATCCAAATCAGGTAGGAATTGCGATATTTGAGTAATTTGGATGAAATCTTGAGCCGAAAGCGACAATACGCTGCTTCTATCAGTCAGGGCAACATCAATCAGGCGGTTTCTTCCAAAGGATGTTACTGCGGGGAGATTGTAGTTGATGGCCGCTGTTGTCGCAGCCATACCATAGCATTGACCCCCTGTACCCTTATCGCCTGTCAAATGCCTAATGTTACCCGCTACAACACCTAAAACTTTCGTATAGTGCGCCAGTGGGATAGTTGTATTTTGATTTCCAAAAGACCAACGGTCTGTATCAAAATTTACGACTTTCAGCCACACCGCATACAACGTCACCGCTGCATCAGTGGTATAACTCCCGCCCGGCTGGTACTGTGCCACTGTCGCCGTTGGAGTGGTCGCCCAGCCCTTGAACTCGTAGCCCGTGCGGTTAGGCCTTTCATTACGCAACGGCAGCGCCTGGCCTTGGTTTTTTATCTGCGGTAAAGGCATGTTGGTAACGTCAGCAGGGTTGGGGCAATTCGCGTTGTAGTTTACGGCATAGGTTTGCCCTGCGTCACCTTGCCCTGGCAAGCCCCGCAACACCGGGTAACCACCCCCGGCTGGCATTTCCCACACAGTGGTAAAGTTAAAACCTGTAAAGTTGCTTTGCTGGCGCATTTGGGTATCGGTGAGAGAACGGACATTGGTAAGGGTTGCAGATTCGCCATCTTTAGTTGCTTTTCCGGCCGTACCACTTAGGAAAAAACAATTACTTAACGAAATACTGGTACCACAAATGCCGCCATATGACGTAGCAAAGCTAGATGAGTTTGCGTTTAGAGTGCCAACGTTATAACAATTCTCAATCTGATTGGCTGCTCCTGCTATCCCACCAGCAAATAACGTAAAGGCAACCTGCGTTCTGGATTCTACTTCCTGATTTCCAGTATTAAAGCAATTGCTTATTCTTCCCGCCAAAAGCCCGGCTACTCCACCGCTGTTGATGTTAATAGCGGTCGTAGCGGTTGTTGTTGTTTTTATATCTCCCTTGTTGAAGCAAGCATTAACTGTCGAATTGTTATCACCATAGCCTACAATACCACCGCATAAATCGCTTGACGCGCAATAGCTTCTACACGGCTAAAGTTATAGCATGTACTAATTAGCCCACCACTTCCCCCGGCAATACCACCTGCACAGGCACCATAGTTTTCAGCGTATGCGCTTACTGTGCCTATGTTATAGCAAGTTGAAATTGAAAAGGCGCCAGTAGTGCGCGAACCTACTATACCGCCGGCATTAGGTGTTGAACTCAGAGATGAGGCAAAAACAGAGCCATTATGGTAGCTATTGTTTATTATGTTTCCTACTCCAACAATTCCTCCCGCATTTGCCATCCCATTGGGTTGCGGGTACGCTGAAACAGCAGAAACATCACCAATATTATAGCAATTACTAATAGTACGACACCAACCAGCAATGCCGCCAGCGTTGGATATCCCATGTACTTGACTATTAGTTAGCCCCAAATCTTGAATGATACTGCTATCCGAACAGCTTCCAAACAAGCCAGCATGAAAGAAACCAGTCGTGCTCATGTTTTTTATAACATAGCCATTTCCATTGAACTTGCCACTAAAGCCAAGACTAAGATTGCCAATAGGCTCCCAATTTCCCCAACCGGCTAAATCAATATCGTTCATAAGAATGTATTGCCCAGTTACGTAGCCGTATTGGTCTTTGGAATTTCTTATATTGTTCAATTCATTCGCCGTTCTGATAGCTGTCCATCCACTTGGCACCGTTTTCTGGTGTGTGACTGGCACGATAAAATCCCAGTTGGTAGTGCCGTCATCGCCGGTCGGAGCCGCCGCCACTGGCACAGCCCCCAGCGTACCCATACCGCCAACGAGCAACAACCCAGACAACAGCACGGCCATCAGCCGCTTGTAAAGCTTGTCCATCAATCAGTTCTCCTTTGTTAGTTTTATTTTCGAGGCTTACATTTCTTGAGGCACATACCGAATCTGACTAATTGTGTTTCCATCGCTTGTGCGTAATGTTATTACCCGGTCTCCCAGCCAAAAGCTGCCTTTGTACGTACTGCTCTCTGTGTAGCCGAAAGAAGCAAGGGCATTCGATTGGGGCATGGGGTCGCCCACCCTCAAGCCATAGAGCGTTGCTGAGGCATCTTTAATAGTGATTGCACCAATAACGTCTGCATTCCTGCCATCAGCGTTTCCGCCACATCCTATCTCGCTGCCTGCGCTATTTGAGTATGTGTGCCAAGTGTCTTGCTCGAATGATTTTCTGTAGGCGTGGTTGTTGTATCCGAGCAGTTTTGCCAGCTCTGCACCCTCAACCGTAAAAAAGCCATTATTGGCATTGATATACTTGCTCAATTCAACACTGCTGCTGGGCTTCTTGGTAGTGGTGGGTGTTAAAGTGGTCGCCGCTGTGCTGTGCTGGGTCGTGGTAGCCAGCGGCTCCGTGGGCGCGTCAGTCGTTTCTTCCTCAATGGTCGTCACCGGGATAGTTGCCTCCGTGGTTTCCTCGGTGGTGATCTCAATCGTGGTCGGTTCGGTGGGCTGATTGTTCGCTAACGCCCTGGGCACGAACACAGCAGCAGTAACACCGCCGCCCACAATAACCACAGCCAACAGCGCAGCCAGCGCCTTGTGTGCCATAATCCATTTCAAGATAATTCATCTCCTATCAATTTACTTCATTTTGGTAATGCCTAAAAACTGCCTATACATCGCCGTTTTTGATCTTCAACTCTCAACCAGTTTAAGCCTGTCCAGTATAGCATCACGTGAGCAGAAAATCAAGAAAAATGTTGCTGTAGCGCGAAAAAAGAGATGGGTTATCCATTAACTGTCAGCCCCAGCCTCCCGCGCTTTCATGGCCGCGATGATGCGGTTGACAGTCGAGCGGCCAAGGCCCGTGTCCGCAACAATCTGGTCAATTTTCACCCCGGAGCGGCGCAGGGCCTCCACTGCTGCCACCTGTTCCGGCTGCACGGGTGGGCGGCCTCCCACGCGCCCCCGGGCCGCTGCCGCTTTCAGGCCCGACTTGGTACGCTCGGCGGTCAAGTCGCGCTCGAACTGGCACAGGCCCGCAAAGATGGTGAAAATCAACTGGCCCTGCGGCGTGGTGGTATCAAGCCAGCGCTCATTCAGACTGCGGAAATGCGCCCCTTTATCGCTGATAAGGGCCACAATTTCCAGCAAGTCCTTGGTGCTGCGGCTGACGCGCGATAGCTCCACCACGATTACAGTGTCGCCCGGTTTCAGCCCGGCCAGCAGCCGGTTGAGTTCGGGCCGGTCGCGCTTGGTGCCCGTGATTTTCTCCTGATAGACGTTGCCGGGGGCCACCCCCTCCGCTGCCAACTCATCCAGCTGGCGGTCAATCGCTTGTTTTTCAAGGCTTGCCCGTGCATATCCCTTTAGCATTGCCCACACCCTTTCCTTATTCCAAATGTATGAAACAAGGGCGGGAGGCTATGCGTATCAAGGGGTTTGCTGTCGCGAAAGGCTTTTTAACGGTCGTTATAGGGACTATAATTTTAGCCCGCATGTTTCCCCGTGATTGTAACACGCAAGCTGCTGTTATTTGTTTAGATTGCTATAAAAGAGGTGGTTGATTGACTGTTGACTTCGGCAAAACAACGAACGCGAGAGGGGTGAGACACCAAACGACAAAAAGTCCCAAAAACGACCGTTTCTGGGACTTTTTGAACTGGTGAAAGTATAGCACGTCTTGAGGGAAAAGGCAAGAAAAATTTTTGAGATTCAAGCGACAACAGGCCGAATCTTCCCCGCCCGGTGATACCCCCACGGCGACAACAGCACCACATCCCCCAGGGTGGCAAATTCATGCGGCTGGATGATGCGCCGGTCGATGATGTGCTGGGAGACAGTATACCCCCGTTGCTCGCCGCTGTCCGGCTCATAGCTGCTGCTCTCACCCTGCCGCGTGGCCTCCTTCGTGCCCACCAGCCGGGAGAAATACTCCTGTGTGTCCGCGTCCGTGGCCCCCAAAATCGCCTTGTAGCTGCAATTGTCCAGTATCACCCGCCGCAGCGCCGGGCCGTAGAGATAATCCAGTTGGGCCAGGCTCTGGATGATAAGTGCGATAGTGATCTTCTTGCTGCGCAGCGTGGTCAGCCCGGTGGCGATAGCCTCAATCTTGCCCAGCCGGGCGAACTCGTCCAGCAGAAAGAGGATAGGCGCGGCATTGTTGTCTGGCCGCCGCTCAAAATGCTTGAGAAATTGATTGGTGATGAGGGTTACAAGGGGCTTCCATTGGTCTAGCTTGTCCTCCGGGATATTAAGAAATATCTTATAGCCCTGCTCTAAATCCTCCGGGCTGATGTTGTTTTCCTTAGATAAGGCACTTTTGACATGCTCATCCGTGGCAAAAAGCATAATCTGGTTAGATAACTCGGCAAATATCCCGGCCAGGGTTTTCCCTTCAAGGGTGGCAAACTGGCTCATATGAAACTTGGCCGCCTCGTTGCGTGACACATCCAGCACATATTTGATATGTTCATCAATGTGGATGTCGGGCCGTAATATCTCAGTGATGGTCTGAATGAAAGATAGCCCCGCTGCTTGGTAATGCAACACAAATCCAGTTAAGAGGTTCTGCGCCGCCTGTACCCAAAACGGGTCTTTGATATTTGCTGGTTGAGGGATGATAGTCACCGCAATCTCTTTGGCTACCTGGGCCGGATTGTCGCTGTGGCGCAGCAAGTAATAAGCATCAACACCACAACTATTTTCGTCCATAGGATTAAATATCTTGCACGGCCCCGGTGAATGGGCTGTGGCCGCCGACAGTTCCCCTTTGATGTCAATCGCAAAAACACTGCTGCTCCATGAGCGCAGGGAAGGGATAGCTAGGCCGCTGCTCTTTCCCGCGCCCGCCCCGCCGACTATCAAAATATGGCCGTCTGTGTACTCGTCCTTGAAGAAATAGCGTGGCCTGCTAAAAGCGCGGTGGTACTCGCCGAAAGTGAAGCCTTGAGGCTTAAAACTCAAAAGCTCTCTAGGTGGTTGAGGGTGCTGGGGCTGGCCCATCAAGTATAGCAAGCCAAACCCCATCAGGGATACAATCACAGGGGACAGGAAGCAGAGGATGGACACGCTACCGGCCCCTTTCATGCCCGCGGGATTTCTCTCGCTCCAAGCCGCGGGCCTGCTTCTTTTTGTGTTCCTCTACCCATTGTTCAAAGCTGGGGCCTTTTGGCTCCTGTTCGCGCTGGCTAAAGTGCTGTTCTTCCAGGTTGCGGATGTGGCGGCCACGTTCGCGGGCAGCGTTGCGCGTCTGTATTTCTCGGTTGCGGGTGCCTATTTCGGTCTGGACACCCTTCTTTTCCAGCGCGGCAGCTTTCGGCCCCAGGTGATCGGTCGGTTCGCGGTCAAGGCCCTGCTTTTCATAGCTGCGCATATCAAGCAGCGGCTCGATGCCGCGCTGGATAAATTCGCGGTTGACATCATCCTGCCACGCCTGCCGCCACTTCTCAACATTTTTGCGGTCATCCCAGCCCATCAAATCAATGCGCTTGCTTTTGTAGTCCCCCTTGGGCAGCGGGATTTTCTGGCCGTTCTCGTCCAGCACATATTCCCGCCGCGACTTATCGCCCCAGGTGCCGTCAGGGTTGAGGGGCCGCATGGTCAACATAACGTGAGCATGGGGGTTGGGGTCGTCTGCATCCGGGTCATGGACGCAAATATCGGCGCACATGCCCTGGTCAACAAAGTTCTTTTGCACATGGTCACGGATTAAGGCAATCTGGGCCTCCCGGTCAAGCTCAACGGGCAGGCCCGCGATTAAGCGCCGCGACACCTGGGCGTTGCCCTGTTTCTCTACATGCTCCACCGAGTTCCACAGGATGGCGCGGTCAGTAAAATCACCGGGCGCATGACCGGGCAGCAAAATCTCTTTATGCACCAAGTCCTTTTTATAGGTATAGTTGTGCCACACACCCCGGCGGAAATCATAGATTTTTTCGCGGGCCATATAGGCGGCGGACTTCACTGCCGAATAGCCCTCGCTGCGTTTGATGATGTCGAAACTGTAATGCTGGCTTGCCACGCAATCCCCCTCCTTTTTTCTTAACCCCACTTCGTTTCCCGCCGCGTGAGCGGCCCGCCATTTTATACAAATTGACTGGCGGAATAAAGCCACGGCGGTTTGTATAAAATGCAATGTGCGACAGCACAGCGGCGCAGCCGCTTTAGCCTCGCAGAGCGCAATGGCACGATGGAGGCGTGCATAATTGCGCACAAGTGATTTTGCGGTCCATCACAACGTATGCGGGAGGGGTGAACATAGTTCGCGTTTTCGCATAAAATGGATTGATGATAACCGGCAGCAAAATCATATGGACGGCGAAGCAGTCCATCCCAGCGGGGCAGAGAAAAAAGACAAGGGTAGGCCCATTGGATTTTTTAGAGGCATATACCAAAAACCAGCAGCGGGTAAACCGGGAAAAGGACAGGAAAAAGCGCCAAGCTCCAACCGCGCGGGACATCCGCAACTACCGCCTCATTCAGATAGGCGCACTGTGGAATAAAAACTTCCCGGAGAGCAAGGAAATAAACCCCTATAACCCCCAGCACCTTGCGGGCATCGCCCGCGTGTTTGCCCTGCTTGCCAGCGACCCGCGCCTTGCCTGGATACGCCGATTTATTATAGAGGCCATAGACAACAACACTGATAACAGGGAGTGAAATAATTGGCGAAGTCAGACGCGGAACGCCTGGATGAAATACGGCAAAAGCAGGCGCAATTGAAAGCGCGGGAGAAGGACATTATCTCCCGGCAAAGAGAGGCCGACCGCAAGGCCGACACCCGCAGAAAAATAATCATCGGCGGCATATGGACAAAGTATTTCCCCGAGTGCAAACAGATTGACCCGCGCAGCGAGGATAATTTCAATGGCGTGGTCAGCGCCATCGCAACCCTCACAAATGACGAACAGTTTTTGCGGCTGTGGATGGAGATAAAAGAAAAGATGAACAAGGGCGGCGGCGGTTAGGGCGGGCGAAAAATAAACCAGCGGTGGTAGCCGCTGGCTTAAATCTCTATAGCTCCACATCGGGCCAAGTCACCAAATCCTCAATTTCCAGCCCGCCAAAATCATTGTAATTCAACAGCATAGCAAACGCTATCCCTCCCCAAAAACCCTCAACCACCAGCCCGGTTTTTTCCCACTTCGCAGTAGCGAAGATGCGTTTTTTATTCTTTGCCGCAATTACCCCAGCGACAAGGGGGAGAATGTTTATATTTTTCATAATAAAAAGCCTCAGCAGAGGCTGGCGGTGGGCGGCAAGGGCGATTTATCGGCACTTGTGCGTCCCCTTGCGCCCGCCGCGTCCTCTGCTATGCTCAAAACATGAAAAATATAAACGAATACCCCGCCATCGGGGGAAATTGCTTCGCAAAGAAAAGGGTTAGTGGTTTGGGCGGGGAATGATGAAAAAAAGCCAGCAGCATGAGCCGCTGGCAAGTTGAGAATTGAATCACAGTGCGTTAGTTTGCAATGGTCATAGCTATTTTGCAGATGCCGCAATCAAGGCTGGTTACTGCTGCGGCGCGGGCTACCTGGCCGCATTCCGGGCAGGTAAATTTTTTGTAGCTCTGCTTTGTCCGGGTCGTGGTAATTTCCCGGCCATCGTCACCGGGCTTGGTGATCTTCGGGGTGCCGTCCTTGTATGTTTTCATGCGTTCCAGCTTGAAGCATCCGGCGCGGCAATTCTTCATGACCAACTCGGTAAATTCCGGCCCCGGCTCGGTGATGTTCCAGCCGTTAGAGACGCTCTGCGTGACAATCAGCCCGCACATCTCGGCGACCTCTTTGAACCGGGTGTTGTGATACGCATATTTCCGGCTGGTGTCTTGAATACCGCGCTCAAGGTTCCACAAATGGGCCATTTCATGCCCAAGGGTGGTGATGACGCGCTCGACAGGGCGGTTCAGATGCTCGGCGCACAGGTTAATTTCGCGGTAGTAGGCATCATCCTTGCTGACCCAGACCTTGCCCACCGTTATCCAGCCATATGCTCCCCCGGTGTGGTCGGTGTGGATGGTGATAACGGGCCGTTCCAGTTCGTTGTTGAAGTAGGTTGCGTTGAGCAGCTTGAACATGCGCTGCAACTCGTCAATTGCCGATTGGATGGTTACTTGGCCTTTCATGCTGCCTCCTTTCAATACTCGCTTGCTAACATCATGGTGCTGTGGTCGCCGTCGTCGATGACGTAGATTTTGGCGGTGGCGGGATTACTGAGTAACAACAGCGGGACAAATACCTGAACGGTATATTCGGGCTGCTCCTGCGCGTGGGTCATGTTCTGGATGAATTCGCCTAGCGGCTCCAGATTGAAAACTTGCCAATAGCTCTTTGGGTCGGGCATGAGGTCGATGGCCGTCCAAATGGCCGCCTGTACCTCAATCGGGATTTCGGCCTTGATGCCGCGCGTAATGTACCTGTCATTCTGAAACAATATTGATGGTTCCCCTTTCTGTTGTGATTCAAATCTCAAGGGGATTGTAGCAGCTTTGGCCGCTGTTGTGGGTGCCGTTGTCATAAGCGCCTTTCTTGATAATAATTGATAATTTGCCTCAAGGCTGTTTATATTGGCGATGTTGGGGGTGGTCTGCTGTGCTTTTTTCATATTGATAGACAAGAGGTCAGGCGCAGATGCGGCAAGGTCAGGGGCGCGATAGCGGCGCAGCTTCCCTTGACCGGGCCGTTGCGTCTGTTATCCTGTACCAATATGAAAAAAGAGCCGCAGGGCGGCCCTAAGAGCATGAAAAAATCGCCTTGCGGCGATTAGGTGCAGTGGGGTTAAGAAAAAAAGATTGTAGTTAAGAAGATGCTCTGCGCAAGGCTAATAGCTGATCGTTCCAGTCCTTGTAGGCTGGGTCGGGCAGCCGGGCCTTTGCGCCGGGATTGGCGGCTATGAAATTCTGCCCGGCCTCGTCATTGTCCACGCAAAGAAATGATTTGGCATCTGGCAACTGCTGCATGGTGTAGTCAAAAATATTTTGCTTTAATCCTGCCATGGAGGTCAGACGGCAACCCTCAAGCCCCTTGCCTCTCATGCGGGCCAGGTCAACGAAGCTCAACAGGTCAATGGCGCTCTCAAAGAACAAGGAATAGGCGGGTTTGTCGCTGTAGGCGAGGTTATACCCGCAGCCGTATTTACTGCCGGTTTCAATGCCTTTGAAGCGCATATTAGTTAGAGTTCCGTTGACTTCCGCACCCACAATCGCGCCGTTCTCATACATGGGAAATAGGACATTGCTGTGTTCCATTTCCTGAAACAGCAGGCGGCGCTCAATGAGGCCCCTTATGAGTTCCAACGATAACCCACGTGTTTTGTGCAGATAGGCAATGACACGCTCCATGTTGGGGGCGCGTTCTATCTGGCCGAAGTCGAATGAACGCAGCGGCTCAACTGGCGGCGGTCGGTTTATTTTTTCTTCAACCCCAACAGCGGTTAGCTCGAAAACTGCCTCCCGAAAGCCCATGCCGTAGTAACTGCGCAGGAACTTTATTGCGTTGCCGCCCTCGCTCCGGCTGAACCAGTTGTATTTGCTGCCGGTGATGATAAGGCTGTCATGAGCGGCGGGGTGATAGCTGCCGCCGTTGCCGATGGCGATTAGCTGCTCTCCCCGTGCCATGAGATAGGCGGGAATATCGGCGCTGGCGGCCTGCGCTATTAGCTCCTTGGGCAGGGGTTCGTAGTGGGGGCGTTCGGTCATACTATATCACCGATAATATCATATTCCAGCAGTATCACGATGATGATTCTGAAAAATGCTTGACACACCGGGTGAAATCGGCTATACTTATCTGGTAAATAGCTTAAGGTGCATTTGCACCAAAAGTTAAGCGTGGTTAGTGTCCAGATAAAGGCGTGAGGTGACGCTAACCGTTCTGTATCAGCTATTTCCGGGTGTCGTAGTTGATGGTTAGCGCTTGTCCGCACAAACGTGCGGCTGGGGGTCAAGAGGCCGTGAGTTCAAGTCTCGCCACTCGGACCACTACGACTAACCATAAGGGGCATAGAAGCCGCTTATGGTTAGTTTTTTGTCAAGCCGCGACGGCGACCACATCGCGGATGCGCCCGAAACTGACCTTCAGCCGCTCTGTTTGCTGTTTGTCCAGCGAGGGCACGTTTACGTGCCCGACCATTTTGTAGTAAATCTCCACGTGCTGGGTCATGACGCCCTGCTCTTTTTCCCGGTGGTGCACCACGACTTTATCGATAAATTCCTGCACCATTTCCGG
>Ga0123353_10012618_pt1 | contig 12031 bp, 14 predicted proteins | sample TergutLab28metaG_3_FD_92763 | JGI IMG/M metagenome (GOLD analysis project Ga0123353, IMG submission 92763) | Labiotermes labralis P3 segment gut microbial communities from Petit-Saut dam, French Guiana - Lab288 P3 | ecosystem: Host-associated > Arthropoda: Insects > Digestive system > Gut ... | reverse complement strand
GATTCCGGTGCGCATCGACGACCTTGTAATCGAGCAGGTTCAGGAAGCTTTTGAATCCGGCGGGCTGACAGCCAGCATAGTTCCCGGTGCTGGTGACAGACCAGGTTCAGCGAACATTACCGAGCGGGAGAACTCAAGATTTAACGCAAGGTTCAGCTATACCGGCAGATTAAGCGGCCTGCTTGACCTGATGTCGACAAGGTTCAATTTGTGGTGGCGCTATAGCGAGGGCACGATAGTCTTCTATGAGATGGACACGCGCGTGTTCACGGTTTTCGCGCTGCCAACCATAACGAACGTAAATACCAGAATCGGCGGCTCAGGCAACGACGGGGGCACGGGCGGCGGAGGCTCCGTTGGCTCGGCTTCAAACCAAATGGCCACAAGAGTGGACTTTGATATGTGGAAGCAGATAGAACAAAGCATTTCAGGCATATTGCCCGGTAACGCCACGTTCACAATCAGCCCGTCAAGCGGCCAGATCACGGTGACCGCACCTCCGTCATCGTTAAGGAAAGTGGCGAGGTATGTCAATGATTTGAACCTCAGGCTTTCGCGGCAGGTCGTCATAGGCGTGCAATTGCTGAGCATAACCATGACTGAAAACGACCATTACGGCTTGGATTTGAATGCGATATTTTCCCAGAACGGCTTAACCGCAGGGTTTTCAAGCGGTTTTAATTCTGCTTGGAACCCGGCTACCGGCGGCGAAACCGGCGGGTTGGGCGTGACCATCGTTGGCGGCAGCAGCAGGAGATTGAACAAGCTTGCCGGATCGCGAGCGATTATCGAGGCGCTGTCCACCCAGGGCAAGACTTCGCTGGTCACCAGCACAAGCGTGACCACGCTGAACAACAGGGTCGCGCCGGTGCAGGTGTCGCTTGTGCGTCCGTATGTCGACAGCATGGGCACGGTCGTAAGTGACGGAATTGCTTCTACAACGATTACGCAGGCCCAGCTGAACCTTGGCTTTACCATGCAGATACTGCCGCGCATACTTGACCACGGCCGCCTGATGCTGTCGTTCAGCATTACCTTGACCGAGCTTCTCGAAATGGAAGATTTCAGATTCGGGTTCGAGGGACGAGACAGGGTGCAGCAGCCACATGTAGACTCGCGTGCGTTCAGCCAGGAAGTCGCCATGATGTCGGGGCAGACCCTGGTGCTGACCGGGTTCGAGCGTGTGGACAGCTCGACGAACAGAAGCGGCATAGGCAATGCCCGCAACACCCTTCTGGGGGGCAGGGCATACACCGAGCGCGAGCGTGTAGTCATGGCGATTTTGATAACGCCTGAAGTCGTGGTTTCGCCGCTGTCGCCGGAAACCAGAGTGGCGGATATGTTCTAGGATAGGAAACTTTTATGACTGGCATGAAAGAAGGCTTGGAAGATCTGGAGGACGATGTGCCCGGCGAAGGCTTTGCCAGCGGCAGGGCTGCCATGGATGCTTTCAGCCTGGACAACAAGGTGGACGATACTTTGCCGCCCCCCACCCCCGCCGAACCAATGCCTGAAAACAGTAATTTCGGCTCGGGCCCAGGCTCGGGATTTGGAAACGACGGCGGCAGTGGCGGCGAACCCACCGGAGGCCTTGGCGTCATAAACATCGGCGGAACCGCCTATGCCGTAGGGCTGTATTGGCAGCCGTGGCAGGACGCCGAAAAACCGCTGGACGAGGTGCGCAACCTGGCATCCAGCGTCGGGATCGATGCGGAATTCTTCTGCCTTAGAACCTCGGGCGTGCAGCAGTGCGGGCTTGCGGTCGCGGGCAACGGCTATCAGGCCAACATGCCGGTGGCCACGGTCGCTGTCGCGGACATTTTCTCGGACAGGGCGAACAGCATCGCGGTGTTCAAGGTCGACAACGGATGGTGGTTCCTTGCGGTAAGGGACAACCTTATCATGCCGGATGGCGACGTACTGTACGCCAGAGAAGAAGACGCGCGCAAGAACTATATGACAATGATGGCGCTGCCGGACTGGGGACGCAAGATAGTTCCGGATAGCTGGCAAATCAACAGCACCGACGACGGCGACTTAGCTAAAATTTTAAACCGCGCGCCGCGGCCGCCCCGGCTGGTCAAGCTGGGCTCGCCGCACGGCAAGAAGCTGCTGATTATCGTGGCCGTACTTGTGCTGATATTCGTATATGTCGGCTATACCGTCATAAAAAAGATGACCGGCCCGAAACAGCCCCAGCAGGTTGTCAGGCCGTTGCCCGCGCCGCGCCCAGCCGCTCCTGCTCCTGCTCCTGCGGCTCCGGTCATGCCGCCACCGTGGCTTAGCATGAACAACCCGGTCGAGATTTTAAGGCAATGCGAGGGCGGCATCAACAGGCTACGGGCCGTGCCATTGCCCGGATGGACCATGAGCGAGGCCGTATGCAGTGCCCAGAGAAACAATGTAACCAGCAATTGGACCGCGTCGTTCGGCTATGGTTCGTGGTTTATGCGCGTGGTCAACGACATCGGCATTCCGGCGCTTAGGCCGACATTGAACGAAAGCAGCGTTGCGGGGACTGTAAGTTACACTTTCAGCAACAGAGTCGGCACGATGGTCTCTGATCCTACCCTGAGCGACATACAGATACGGCAGGCATTGGCGGATATTTTCCGTCCGCTTAGAAGGTCGGGCATGACCTTGTCGCTAAGCAGGGGAAGCGAGGGGTCGCAGATTGACCCGCGCAACCCGAATGCTCCGCCGCAGCCGTTGTACTTCTTTGTCGGGTTTACGATTGAATCCTCTTATGCCCCGGCGTATTGGGAAGATTTCGTGCAGGCGTTCGGCGGGCTGGATTTAAGAACAGTTACATATGATGTAAGAACCAGAAGATGGAAATATGAGGGACGGATCTATGAAAACAGGTAAAATCTTTAATAAGCGCAACGCTATAGGCGTGCTGGTCGTTCTGGGAATCGGAGTGGCTGCAAGGGCTATGCAGGCGCAGGACTCTTTCGGCGAGGAGATTTTCAGCAGCGGCCTTGAACTGGGCACGACCATGCCACAGCGCGCGCCGGCTGCAGCTCCCGTGCCGGTGGCTTCTTCGTCGCTGCCGGATATAGAGCTGTCAATCGATTTTGACGAGCCGATATTAGGCGGAGTCCCGCAGGACCCGTTCGGCATAGAACCGGCACGGCCGGCAACGACGGCGGCGACTCCGCAGCCGATGCCTCCGGCTACTCCGGCCGTGCAGGCTCAGCCGCAGCCCCAAAGGGCGCCGACACCACCGCCAACACCGCCAAGGCAGCAGCAGGCAGCAAGGTCGGGTGCTCCTGACGACGCCCTGCTTGGCAGAATCAGCAACGACATGCTTAGGGAACTTGCGGATATCGACCGCGAAAATGCCAGGCTTGAGCTTGAGCTTAGGCGCGAGCAGCTGCGCAGCGACATAAGCAACGCCCAGGCGACACAGCGCCGCGCGCGGCTTGAAGAAATCCAGAGGCGCGAGGACATGATACGTTTGCAGGAAGAATGGAAGATGGAAAGGGCCAGGCGCGAGCAAGAACTGGTCGAGGCCAGGGAACGCGCCCAGCTGCGGCGCCGGCAGATAGAGACTGCGTTGGATCGCGCCGATCAAGCCGCGAATCAGGGCATGCGTGGGAATGAGCAAGGCCAGGGCTCTTTCGGGGGCGCCGGTTTCGGCGGTGCAGCCGGAGGCGCCAGCCCCAACGCCGCTTCTAGAGCGATGGAGGTCTCGGACCTGTATGTCGTGATGGAAGTGCGCGGCACCGGCGACGACCTGTCTGCCAGAATCGCCTCTACTGACGGATCACAAATGCGCAGGCTGTCCGTCGGCGGCATGCTGCCTACCGGCCACATTATAGAAGAAATCTCGACAGAAGGCGTCTTTGTCAGCAAGGACGGCAGGATTTGGCAGCTGCATATGTTCAACGAATCTTTGCGTCAGCCGAGTATTATGAGGGACGTTATGATGAACAACAGCCAGCCCTTTGGCCAAGGTCAGATGGGTGGCCAGGGGTGGCATCCGGGCATGATGGGCGGTATGGGTGGCATGCATGGCGGGGGTATGTTCTAGCTCTACCAGGCCGGGCGCGCGGGATTAAAGCTCTCCAAGATTCTGTTGCTGGACGCGCGGCTGCGCAACGCCGAACAGCGCGTTCCTGGCCCGGTCTGTCTGGTTCGAAAAAGCTTGCAGCGCGTCGCCCGGAGTATCTGCTGATGCGAACGCCTGAGCGACGGTCTGCCTTAGCTTTTGGGCGAAGCTTATGTCGCTTACCGTTATATCCGTGATTTTATATCCGTCCGCTGTCGTTCGCATGATGAACCTGACCGTTATCGACTGCGCCGGCCCGTCGTCGTTGCCGAACAGCACGGTCGCCGACGGAGGGGAATCGTCATGCCCGATTATCTCCCATTTCAGGTTCGAAAGTATGGGCGTGGACGAAGCGTACGCTATGGCGATGAAGTCGGCTATATCGCGCCTGAACAGGTTTGTCTGATCTTCCGTAAGGGAACGGCAAACCCTGGCGCACGCGAACGTCGACAGGGCCTGCACGTCGACAAAGTACTGCACCAGCTGTTTGGCTTCGTCGTATCTTTTCGCCGGGTCCGGGGTGTTTTCCAAGGCCAGCACCTTGTCGGCGTTAAGCTGTATCCACTGCGACGGGGTCGGCCTTTGGTCGTTCGCGGCCGCCAGCGACGGCAGGCAGGCTGCGACGGCGGCTATAAGGACGGCATGTGCAATGCGCATTTTCACCTCGGTTTTTTTGCGTTGGCCACTGCACAAGAGTACACGAAGGCCGGGCAAACTGTCAACTTGAACTTTATGCGACGTCCTCGCCCCATTTGTCCATTATTTCCTGCCGCTGCATGTCGATAGCCTGTATGCTTTTCAGCGCCGACATCTTGACCGTTATCATGACCAGCGGAGGAACCACGAAAAAGCACAAAAGCCCCAAAGCGGCAGAGCCGTACATATAAACGATGTTCTCGGTCTTGGCCAGCACTATCCACACGGTTTCAAGGTTCTGTATGCTGAACCACAGCTGGAACAGGGCCGGGACCGTGCCGGCGATGTTGAAGCTTAGCACGCATATGATGCGCAGCAAGGACTTGGGGGCAAGCATGGCCAGCAATATGGACGGCATAAGCGCGATTGTCAGCAGCACGAACGTCGGCAGCATCAGCATGGCCACAGGTATGGACATGAACGCCAGGACAGTGGACTTCCACGCCATGGACCTTGAAATCGAGGCTGGTGAATTGCTGCTCATACATGGTATTGTACGGCGCACAGGGTTAATAATGGTTTAACGGACGAATCCGAGCCGCATGTCAGGCAGCCCCGTGCCTTGAATTGCCCCGTCCGTTGGCGCCCTTCCGGTTTTGCGGCCGCAGCGCGCCGTTGTCGTGCGCGCACATTTGGGGCTGGCTTTCCTGGATTATCAGCCTTTCCAATATATCGCGGGAATCCTTGGCCTTCATGCCGAAAATGTCGTACAGCCATATTTCGATGGCATTTTCGTTGCCCGGGAAATCGGCGAAAGCGCTTGAGGCGCGGCATAACGCGGCAAGATAACGGGGATGCCGCGGGACAGAGCTTTCTTTCAAGAGCTCCATGACTTGGGGGGACCCGCTGCCGCCATAGTCAAGAAGGAGGTCCCTGGCGCCGCATGACAGGTTTTGGAAATCCTGCACAGAAGCCAGTTCCTTGGCCGTTTCTATGAAATCCGAGCGGTTTGTTTCGTTATCATAAAAAGCCTTCCCGAATTCATGGCTTGCAAAGCTTTCCACGAAGCCCGCGTCCAGATAGGGGGAGCTTGTTATCTGCTGCGCCAGCCCTTGGGGAGAAGCCTTGAATTCCTCACGGGCCATTTCTTTCTCGTGCAAAGCCGCTTCCCTGCGCTCGTCGCGCAGCTTTCGGTCAAAGATAAACTTAAGGACATGCTTCATGTACATGGCGGCTTACTCCTGCTGAACATCAGTGTTGGGAACGATAAGCTGTCTTATCATAAATACGCATGCAAGTCAAGAACATTCTGCAATAACGCATTTGCCCCGCGGCTGTTTGGCCGGAATCCCGCATTCTTGATTCATGCCTATTGATTAAGCCGGCGAAAGGTAATATAGTGATATAATCGGACAGGCTTAAGCTTTAAGGAATAACATGATGCGCAAGACGGTTTTTATTTTGGCGGTGGCGGCCGCTTTGCTGCCAGGCGCGCGCGCGCTGGGCAATGACGCCGACGTGCACTTGAAGCGGCTGTTCACCGCCTTCAACGTAAGGGTGGACGTCACGGACGAAAGCGCGGCGGCGGCAAGGCAGGCGGCCATGCAAGAGGCATATATGAAGGCTTTTGCCGAGGTTTACAGGCGGCTTACCAACACCCCGGTCCCCGTGCACGCGGGCATGACGCACGAAAGGATAGTCCCGCTGATTTCGGACGTGGTTATCGAACATGAAAGGACTTCGCGCGTGCGTTTTATCGGGGCGATGAACATAGCGTTCAGGCCCGCGGAAACCCTTAGGCTGGTGGAATCGATGTCCTCGGGGCACATCTCGTCGCCGGCCATGGTGCTTGCAGTTGTCCCGCTGTTCTTCGACGGGGAAGACCAATGGCTTTGGCAGGACGGCAACCCGTGGCTGGCATTTTTGCAGAGCAACGCCAACGAAAGCGTGGTCGCTCCGATAATGGTCCCGAACCCGGACCGGGCGGCCAGGCAGCTTGACGTCCATCTTGCGCGCGAAAGGAACGCGTCAAGGCTGCTGGCGTTCGCACGCAACAACGGCGGGGACGGAGTGCTGCTTACCGACGTCATATACAATGACGGCCATATGCGCTTCCTGGCCAGCAAAATCAACGATTCGGGCAAAACCGTGCCCGTTGCCGACATATCCGTGCCCGGCGACGGCGACCAGGCGCTGCGGGACGGGTTCACGGCCATCGTGGCAGAGCTTGAAAGGCAGCACCGCGACGAAACCGTGGGGCGCAGGGCGCGGAACGTGGGCATACTTGAAGCCCTGGTGCACCTTAAATCGCCGCGGGAGCTGCCCGCCATCGAAGCGACCTTAAGCCGGCTGCGCGTCATAAACAGGTTCGATTTGCGGGCGATAAAGGGCAACAAAGTGCAGTTCAGCCTGTATTTTTCCGCTCCGGCCGACCAGGTTATCGACGCTTTGGTAAGCCAGGGGCTGGACGTATATCAGATTGCCGACGGGATAATACGCATTGAAAGCCGATAAGACCGCCGGACAGCTGCCGCTGAAACTGCCGTTCATAGCTTCGCAAAGCCTGGACGACTTCTTCGTGTCCGAATCCAACAAGGAAGCCGTGGAATGGCTGAACCGCTTCCCCGACTGGCCATCGTCCGGGCTTGTGCTGTGCGGGGAAAGCGGGTCGGGCAAGACCCATCTGGCCAAGGTTTTCGCGGCCAGCACAGGCTGCGCGGTGGAAGAAGATATAGACATGAACTGCGACGATTCCAGGCAGCGGGCGGTTTTCCACCTTTTCAACAGCGTGAAAGAACGCGGCGGGCATATCCTGCTGACGGCCAGGTCCATGCAGGACATACAGCGCGCCGTTACCTTGCCGGACCTGAAGTCGCGCATAATGGCCTGTACTCCGGTCGAGCTTGGCCTGCCCGACGACGAGCTTTTGGCCGCGGTGCTTGTAAAGCAGCTGGCCGACCGGCAGATAATCATAGACGGCGACGCCTTGAAGTACGCGATAAGGCGGGTGCGGCGCAGCTTCGCGGCGGTGCGCGATTTGGCGGACAAGGCCGATTCGCTGGCCATGGCGCTTGGCCGGCGCATAACCGTGCCGGTCATAAGGCAGGCGTTAGGCGCGGAACAGGACGCCGGGGATTAAAGGCGAAAATCTGGTTTTTTTGCGTGGCGGGCGGATGCGCGTGTCTTGCAGACCGCTTGGCGGTGCCGCTTGCGCGGCAGGCTTTTGAAAATTAAAAAGTTCTTGCCAAAGCATGGGAAATGTGTTATAAAGACCCTTAGTTTGTAATTTTTACACTACTGAAGGACTTTGAAGGCTATGAAAAAAGGAATACACCCCGAGTACAAGGAAATCACCTATATAATGACCGACGGCGAGGAAAGGAAGACCCGCAGCACGTACGCGGGCAAGACCGTGCGGCTGGACGTGGACGTCAAGACCCACCACGCCTGGACCGGCGCGCGCCAGAACCTTATAGCCAACGACCAGCTTAACAAGTACAACAAGCGTTTTTCGGGATTCACCCCGAAAAAATAGGCCGGTTAAATAAAACCCTTGACTTATGCGCGGCGGCCGGGTTAATTGGTAATTACAAAGCAACAGAAGCGAAAGGTGCATGAAATGGCGATGGAGTACACGGTTAAAGAACTGGACAACGATAAAGAGATTATCGTGACCGGCGATATCACCTTCAAGGACCACTCGCGTTTCTTCGAGGTCATCAACCTTATAAAGGCGGCGAAGAACGGCAGGGTATGGCTGAACTTCGGCGGGGTCGAGTTCATAGACTCGGCCGCGCTTGGCATGCTGGTCATCGCCAACGAGGAAGGCGCGGACAACGACGTGGAAGTCATCATCAAGAACGCGGGCGGCAAGGTGCGCAGCACGATGGAACTGGCCTCGTTCGACAAACTGTTCAATTTCGAAAACTAAAGATGTTCACTACAGTAACAAGGAAAGTGAAGAACCTTAAGCCGATAGAACGCTATCGCTTCAAGACGACCGAACATTACTGGGAAAGGCGCTACCAGCAGGGGCAGCTGGGCGGCACGGAAGGCGCTTTCGACGCCATAGCCGACTTCAAGTCGCGGTTCCTGAACAATTTCGTCAAGGAAAACGACGTGAAATCCGTCATCGATTTCGGGTGCGGCGACGGCTGCTTCCTGTGCTATTGCCGGTTCCCCGAGTACACGGGGTACGAAGTCTCCCAGTCCGCGCTGAGGGACTGCCAGGAATATTTCTTCCTTAAATACCCGCAGTGGCAGTTCTTCGACTATCGCGACTATGACGGGCGCCAGGCCGAACTGGCCTTGTCGCTGGACGTCATCGACTACCTGGTCGAGGACCATACGTACATAAAGCACATGCGCGACCTTTTCGCCGCTGCGACAAGATATGTGATAATATACTCGTCCGACATAGACAACGTGCACAACGACGACGTCGAGGGCGTGCACGTGCGGCAGCGCAAGTTCACCGACTGGATTGCCGACAACGTGAAGGACTTCGTGCTGAAGGAAAGGTTCGACGGGCAGTTCAACAAGTCGCTGAACCCCAACGACTTCTTCGTGTACGAGCGGGTTGCGGGCGTAGTTCAGAGGTAGAACGTAAGCTTCCCAAGCTTAATGCCGTGGGTTCGATTCCCATCGCCCGCTCCAAATTTTAACGTTGGATGATTTACATTTTTGCCGGAAACACTCGAATCGTGTTAATGAAAAACGAATCGAGGTAAAAATGTCAAAAAAGCGTGATGCAAAAAGGCAAAACCTGTGGTTGCAGGGCATATCTTTTATTATAGTATTGATACGCATGAAAATCGGGTTTTAACAGGCGGCTTCTTTCAAATTCAATAGCCTGCCGCGCCAGCGGCACTGCCAAGCGGTCCGCAGGACACGCGCGTCCGCCCGGCCAAAGGCGGCGCGCGTCGCTCACTTTCGGTTCGCTTTGGCGCTTGCCCGGGCTCCCGCGCACGTCATTTTTCCCTTTACTTGCCGGTTGAATTTTGCCTAGAATATGTTATGATAGGGCAGCATCAGCGAATTTTACAAAACAAGGAAAAACAAAAATGAAGATGACAGCCAACTTAATCCGCGCAGGCTGGGTTATAGAACATAACGGCCGCCAGTGGACCGTGCTGAAGATAAACATAATAACCCCGGGCAAGGGCAGCCCGTTCATACAGGTCGAGATGCGCGACCTTAACACGGGCAGCAAGACGAACGAGCGGTGGCGCACCAACGACTCGGTGGAGAAGCTTAACGTGGAAGAGCGCGACTGCCAGTACACCTACCGCGAGGGCGACCTTTTGAACTTCATGTTCACCGACACGTTCGAGCAGTTCGCCGTGCCCGTCGAGATGATGGGCGAGCAGGTCGGGTTCCTGCAGGACAGCATGCCGGTCACCGTGGATTTCATCGAGGGCAAGCCCGTGGGCGTGAACCTGCCCATGCACGTCACCCTTAAGGTGGCCGAGGCCGACCCCGCGCTGAAAGGCCAGACCGTGACCACTTCGTACAAGCCGGCCAGGCTTGAGAACGGCATGAAAATCATGGTCCCGCCGTTCGTCAACGCGGGCGAGAAAATCGTGGTGGCAACGGCCGACTGCACCTATGTGGAAAGGGCGAAATAGCGATGACATCAAAGCGCACCGACACTATCGAAAGCTTCCGCCAGCTAAGGCAAAGGAAATCCTATTCGGCGCTGTCGCCGCTGCTGAACGTCATGATAGACGCGGCGTACAAGGCGGGCAAGCCGCTGATACGCGATTTCGGCGAGGTGGAAAAGCTTTCCGTAACGTCCAAGGGCGCCAAGGGTTTTGTGTCAAGCGCGGATTTGCGCGCGGAAAAGACCATTGTGGACGCCTTGAAGAAAGCCCGCCCGACGTACAGTTTCGCAACCGAGGAAACCGGCGACATACCGGGCGAAGACCCGGACAGCGTGTTCTATGTGGACCCGATAGACGGCACCACGAACTTCCTGCGCGGGATACCCAATTTCGCGGTGCTTATAGCCTGCGCGTACAAGAACAAGCTGCACGCCGGCGTGGTCTATATGCCCATGTACGACCAGCTGATTTATGCTGAAAAAGGCGGCGGGGCGTACTGCATCAGCGCGGGCGGCACGACCAGGCTGCGCGTGTCCGGGCACGACAGCCCCATGTCGTCGGTGATAAGCCTTAGCATGCCCAACAGCTTCGACAACAAGGGCCGCCTGAAGCGCCTGAAGAACATAGTGGGCAGGCTGACGGACAACCCGCTGTCGGTGCGCAGCTTCGGGCTGACGGGCATGAACATGAGCTATACTGCGATGGGCAAGACGGACGGCGGGATAGAGCTGTTCTATGCCCCGTGGGACGTGGCCGCTCCGGTGATAATCCTGCGCGAGGCGGGCGGCAAGGTAAGCACGCCGGACGGCAGCGAGGACGATATGGAAATTTTGAACGGGTCGGCGCTTGTGAATTCCAACGGGCTGCTGCACGGCTTTTTAAGAGATGTGGCGAAGGAGTAGGGTTATGCTTTGGAAAATTCTTTGGCTTGCGCTGATGGTCTTGCTGTTCGCCGTGGCTGTGATGGTCAATGCGCGGGCCGCCGACAGCAGCACGCAGCTGCGCTTCCAGTTCAACAGGACCACCGAGATAGAGATGCCGCTGGAACAGGCCGTGCCCCCGCTGCCGGCTCAAATCGTGCCGGTTCCGCCGACGTCGGTTGGGCGGCCTATGACCGGCGAAATCGACACCACGAACGCGGTGGCGCGGCTGACCCTAAGGTTCATGCCGAACCAGACCACGCTTTCGCAGGAGGCCAGGCAGCAGCTGGACCAGATTATCCCCAAGCTGCGCGACACCCCAAGCATGAACGCCAGGATAATGGGCTATTCGTCGCTTCCGGACGACACGCGCAACGCGACCAACGCGGCGCGGCAGATTTCGCTGTCGCGGGCTCTTGGTGTGCGCAGCTATCTGATGGACCAGGGCATCAGCAACTTCAGGATAGAGGTGCGCGCGCTGGGCAACGCAGCCAGGGACGGAACGGCCGACAAGGTCGAAATCGTGCTTACCGGCCGGAATTAGCGGCTGGCATAGGATTCAAGCCGGCTTTCCTTAAAATGTAAAAAGACGCCCCCTGACAAAAACAGTTGCTTTTTGCCTTGAAATCTGCTATAATGAGCCATTGCAACACGAAAAATAATAAGGAGGCTGTGATGAAGCATTTGTTTTTGATTTTGCTTGGCAGCGCGGTGATGTTTTCTTCAGTTTCTTACGCCTGCTGCGGTAACGGCGGGGACGGAGGCGGCGGCAATGGAGGCGGCGATTATATCGGCACTCCGCTGTTGAGGCCGCCTGT
>Ga0123353_10012616_pt1 | contig 12032 bp, 7 predicted proteins | sample TergutLab28metaG_3_FD_92763 | JGI IMG/M metagenome (GOLD analysis project Ga0123353, IMG submission 92763) | Labiotermes labralis P3 segment gut microbial communities from Petit-Saut dam, French Guiana - Lab288 P3 | ecosystem: Host-associated > Arthropoda: Insects > Digestive system > Gut ... | reverse complement strand
CTACTTTCCGTAACATGAAACAGTATAGTGTCTGATACGCCACTGATGGTGGTTCTTCCCGTTTGGTGCTACAGAGTCCGTTCAAGTAACGTAATGGCACAAAAAGCAATCCTTCCTACTTGTCTACCTCCATTCCCTGAATTATTCAAAATGAAAATAATGGGATCACTTTTACACAGGAAGGTAATTCAGGGGACACTGTAGTTTACTTGCAGAGATTGATGTCTGGTCGCGTGGGACCTGGAGTGGGTTGACGGTCATTCGTGCACTGGTCAGACCGCAGGTTAACCAGCAACAAAATGAGCCAGATTGTCGTTTTATGCTTCGGACTGATTAGCCATAATACAATTAGGGCTCCCTTTCTTGTTTCACGTGTAAGGTAGCCCTTCGAATCTTCTGAGTTTCCTCGTAAGATAAAATTGCCTTAATGATTATGTGTACCAGTTTTTACAGGGTGTACTTGTTTTAAAAAATATTTCACAAACAAATCCTCGGAGTGACTGAGTATTCCAGATTATTCTTCTTGAAGGAAATAAATTATCAAATTCTTTTACTGAACATTCGTTGCGACTCGCCCTTCCGTTTATCGCAGTGCATGCAACGAAACAGCACTGATGGTAAAGTTTAGAGAAGGAACAGGCAATTATTTTTATTATTAAATGTGTGAATAAGTAGGAATACACGGCCTTTGTGACAACGGATATCTACACAGTTTATACCAGGAACATGTTAATTGTATAATAAGTGTGTCATTCTTTACTCGTTCACAACGTGTACATGCATTTAATGACACTCACAGCCGTAGAATATGGAATAATTAAAAGTTTCGAAATTCTTATATAGGTTTGAAACATGAAATTCACGTACAAATATTAATTATTCAGTCCACACTCAGAGAAAGCCCACTATACCTGCACCAAAAGTTTATGAAGTCTCATTCGGAGAATTATGCGAAACACTCGGGAAAACTCTTAGATAAAAATGCAGAGAATTTTCAGTTCTAAGCAGGTGGTGCATACTGCACACCGACCAGTGCACTGTAAGGATTAATATAGGTACAAAGATTTAATGTCAGTACGAATATGGACCTGACGGTGCCACTGTAATCGACAGGTAAATTCTGCCTCTTCAGGAAGTTCAGAGTGAAAAGGGTTGTGGCCGACGAGACTGTTCTGTTGTTCCAAACAGAAGCGAAAAGCGCGTAGCGAAACTCATCTAATATATGACGCAGGAATGTTATACCAGTAGTTTCCGTTAGATGAGTGCCTGCTACACGCATCCTCCATCCTTTCGACAGCAAACGGAGTAGTGCACAACTCAAGAAAGCTGGTACGTGCAGTAAAAAGACAGATATAGCAATCGCAGTGACAATTTATTATTATTATTATTTCGACCAAATTTTTCTTCAAATAAATAACTCTAATGACTAATGTGCCTTTCTTTTTCGTCCTGGCTTTCTCTTTGTCTTAATTCGTTGCTTTTGTCTCCTTGTACTATTATGTCTTTGTGATCGGCCAATACTCTATTCAGTCAGCATGTAAACAAAAAACTGATCTCAGTTAGTTACTGATATCACAGTAGGCGCAGGCATGTGGACATACACTAAACTATTATTAAGGCCCACGGCATACTCTTAGGTAATCTCCTTGTGACGTATTTATGGCCTGCTCCATCGAAACGGTGCAACTGCAAACGCATCTCCCTCAATTATTCTTAAAATGAGAAATGTTTCAAACAAAGTCGTAGACGAAATTGCAACACACATTATATTGACAACTTCTTTCCCGAAAATAGTTCCGTTTATGAGATAATGTGGAAAACATAGTACAGCCGGTCAGCATTGCATGATGGATACCTAAGGCTATAAACACATTCAGGTTATGTGCCAGTTATGGCTTTACCACTGCAACAATTGTTGCACGAACGCGCCTTCGTGTTACGTTATAGGTACATTGTCTGTTTTGCTTTACGAACTGCTATCGGAGGGTTTGATTAGTCAGTCTACCGTCTACTACGCACGTTGTAACGGTGGACCGACATCGTCAGTACGTAATATTCATAACACTGATAACTGCACATATGCTTACAATATACTGGAATAAACATCCCGTTTCCTGTTTGTTGTATTTGTGTAATTCCTTTACAAAAATGTGGGTTGATCTTTGAGTTTTGTGGGTAAATGTATACTGGAAATTATGTTACAATTACGCCGCAGTACAGTCACGGGCACAAAGCTTCAGAATAATGGATTACTTAATTTTTACTTTCAACATATATTGTCGAGGAGATTCAACCAATGAACACAGAAATATTTTTGACGGAAAACTTGCCGGGTTACAAATCACTTTCGATATCTAGGCATTATAAGGTGATACTGAGTAATGTCTTGAAGATATGGGATTTCGGGCTGTGAAATGGACTTATTTTTTTTTTAATACAGTACAGATATGAGTACTTCGAACTACACAAAAGGCGTCTTGACAAGACGTCAGCTGTAGAGGAAGACTGCATACCACGACATTAGTTCACGATTTGTAAAGAATACGGGCGAAAGATGGCTGAAAATTGATGTGTGAGAAAATGAAGTGACGCAGCCATTAGAAAAGTTTCATTTTCGGTTTACAATAATTAAATTGTAAATCATATCAGTCTGCTGTGGACAGCTTGCCTTGTGCTACGTATGTGCAGTCTGGAACAATGTTTAGGCGCGTGTGTATAAGGAGGGCTCTTGCGGGTTCTTCTGGGGTTGCTGGATTAGCGCCGGTCTCATTAAAGTTGTGTAATAGCTTTGCGAGACCTCAGATTACGGCCTCAGTGCAGAGCGAGCAACTTCCAACACACCTTGAGGCAATGAAGCCTTTATGTGTACAAGGCACACTGTGAAAACAGTGCAGCAATTTCCATGAATTTCTGATTATTCAATTACACTACTTCAATTACATGCGAGATATATATATAAGGCGGAATGGGATAGGAAGGTCATGATTAACGGTAAATAAGGCAAGATGAAGTGATTAAACGAACACTGTGAGAGCTGGACAATCTCGTTCAACAACGCTAATACCAAAGCGCGACACTGGACATTGTCCCAAGTTACTACTGTTCACATCCCATCCTTACAACCTGTCTTATTAATGCTTACACAATTTACTGCATGCGTTTGTACTTATTTAATACAAAATTTTATTGCTTTCGGTGAGGGTAAGGAGCAGTTTTCAGTCGTTTTGTTGGTATCTGTGCCCACACCTTCGCCATGAGGATGCGTATTCTCTAGAACATAGCATCACTGTATCTTTTGTCGTTATCTTCACCCCACATTCGGAATTCCCATACGAATTCCCACCAAAATCCTCCGTGCATCTCTAGCCTACCACAACATAAACGGTTGCCCCTGTCACTGTAATCTCCTTCACTCGTGACCGGTACAAACCACAGTGTTTTTGTTACGTATGCCTAGTATTCTAAACGGCTAACTTCAAAGTTATTATGGCCAAATCCTTTGTAAGCGTTCTGATTTCAAACTCTAACATTTATTTCATTTTCTAAATACTTACACCACTGTAAAATAACTAGCAAAATCTTTGCCTTGAAATCTACATACTAACCTAACGTAACCTAACCTAACCTTCTGCATTCTGGATTCGACAGAACGACAGAAATTTGGGACGGAAAAATATGGAGAACCTCTAAAAACGATTTGAAAGAAAGCTGCCATTGTCTGTATATTTGTCTAGATACTGAAGAAAATTAAAAAAAAGGCGACTTCAGGCTAGCTCGTCAAACAGCCGAGTTTCAAACTCGGTACCTTCTGTCAGCCCACAGGTCACTGTACACACGATGATAAGCAGCTGGATTGTTGTTATCTGCAATGTGTTCGACTGCGTATTTGAATACAACAGGAATAACACAGAAGAAAGTACCAGTTAAATTTACTTTGTGCCAAACTACATGTGTGAAACGTGAGAAAGGCATAATCCAGAGTCAAACATAATGGGTCCTGTTAAGGTGTGTCACGGTGTGTATCTGAACCTGTACATCACCTTACAAGGATGGACTAATTACGTTACAGGGTGGAGGACATTTCTGTGTGAATTATATCCACATATTGTGTGTGTGTGTGTGTGTGCGTGCGTACCTTAATACACATGCACTTCTTACACTGGACAGATTTATAGACGAAGGGACTTCTTGTTTTGCCAGAAAGGCCTCTTGGTGTATTGTGTTACAGAAATCTTTAAAAAGATTTTAACCGCAATTAGTTGAACAGTTATTTGGGTTTCTCGATTAATGCAATTAGTAGTGAAGGATAAATGAATTCACGTTACATGAAGCATTCCAGTTTATCATACACTGTGTATTATAACACCAGTTCTCGCTGCAGAAATTCGTGTAATTTGATCCCTTTCGTTATCTGTAAAAATCTGACGAGATTCTTACAGCCTTCGTATACTCGTACGACTGAGCTGACTGCCGCAATGTGTCGCAACTTTCCATGTCTTGTTCCTTCAAAACATTTCACTTGTGGTCACATAATGTATGTTCTCTTTTCCTTTTTTCAACCTTTTACTCTTTGTGTCTCACCTCAAATTTTACGATTTTGAATTCGTTACTCGCACAGCCGCTGTACGTAAGTCTACCATTCCTTTTAATGCATTATGGCTTGATCTAAATTTATTATTTAATTCAACACGACTACGAGAGAAGTATAGACGAAGTCGGCATAAGACAAGCCTTCAAATGAGTCCGCCTGGTTTTAAAACATCTTCCAATCCATTTTACTTGGCTGAAAACGACTCTTAAAAATACCAGGTCACTTAAAATTAATCTTATCGGAGACTCCATAAGTCTTCAGAACGCCCCATTCTTCTTTCTTCCCCACGCCACCTTCGACTCTCTCTCTTACTTCTGAGCGACAAAGGGAGGGTGTCTTCTTATAAATACAAGAGTAGAAGTTTCCTATTAAAGAAACGAAACGTGGGTAAAATCTCTCTTCTTCAATCAGTGGCAATGGTTCATCAATTATGCACAGAGTCCCTGAATTCCAACTCTTGCCATATTTGCATCAGAAGGGTAAAATGGGATAAAAGTCATCCCAACTCGCTAATATAAAATACATTTATGCTGAAGGATGGTGTTTTTCACTCCGACATGGTTCATAATCACTGTTTACTTTTGGCAAAATGCATTCAGCCAGGTTCCTTACAAACACTCTATGAAGGCATAGGAAAACTCCACGCTGTATTACCTTCGGCATTAAACGGATGGAAGTGTTTGGGTTCACACTCCGGTAGTATTCATCCGGGTATGAAGCCGTCAGAACCCACTGTACAGACGGTCAATCCGCAGGTGTTGGCGAAAAGAGCATTCCTTTAAAGACTCAGAAGGCAAACTTGTGTGCACGCCATTACGGCATATGGACCAGTGCAGGCATGGTTCCACTCATTCTTAACCTCGGTACCAGAGGGGAGGTGAGTGGTTAGATTCAGAACTCGGCCGTTTTGCACCTGGAACGCCTTGAAAAGTGGGTAAATTGTCCCCACAGCTGATATGGACGATATGAGAAGGGAAATACATCTACCCGCTGCAGGGTATCTAAACAAGATTCCTCAGTTGCCAGCCCGTAGCATAGTCCCTATACCAACTACGCCACACCCCCGGCTCGCCAAAAAATCCCCCCCCCCCCGGTCTCAGTTCATCCAAACTGCACCCAGTCTCTTGATTGGACTGTCCCGGCTCTTCTAGATACGAAAAAGCGCGGAAAACTGAGCGCCTTGCATTGCAGTGGTTAACAGGTCACGACTTTCTCGACGCTTTTCAGTATCCTCCACTGTTCCCTCTTCCTCCCCACACTCCTCCTCCATGTTCAGATTTATACACCGTTGGCGAGGAGGTTCGATTCCTGCAGCCCGCCTTCTGCGGGTCATAAGGATTCCTTGGATCATTGAATAGTAATAAGATTCTTATACTTTTCTAAATGGCAAGTTGGATAAGCCAAAGACGTTTCCCCTGTACGCGCAATACAGGCACAGACACATCATGGCTGCCGCATTTCTGTTGTTCTACAAAATCTCTCGCACTGCTCTACAACAACGGTCTTCGTTCTGCGCCCTCGTGGTCGGATTATATAAATCAAAACACTTTAGGAATCACAAGCAATTACAGCAGAAAGAAAAATAAAGCGGGTGCTAGTTTTCAAAACTTGAATATTAATTGCTAACGTATGTTGTACAAATGCTGTCCTTCGCTCAGTTTTGGACATAGCGTATGTAGACTGTCTAAATAAAACAAGTTCTGGTCCCTCCCTCAAAATCTTACTCCAGTCAGATTTTCAGATTTCCGTTATAAAAATGTCAACTATCAGTCCAACCTCCTGACATTTCCTCTATGTTGCACCTCTTAGAAAGAGGAGGTAACGGGGACAGACAGATCGGTAACGAGGACCAACACAATTGTACACCTAACCAAATACTATTAGTGTGATCAACTTGAGAAGGGCGACTGGGCGGAGCTTGTAGCCCTCATGGGGCATATGAAAAATGCATGTATTTCCCTCCAAACCCCGAACTTCTTTAACCACTTGGGGAGAGCTAGATGTAGAAGGGCGTATGCTATTAAATTGGATGTTTGAGAAGTGTGTTAAGATGTACACTTGATTTATGTTGTTCTGTTTAAGGACCAGTACCTTGTAATAAATATTTAGGTACCACAGTAGTCACGAAAATTCCTCAATAGCTGAGAAAGTATTCGTTTCTCAAGAAGGTCTTCGCTTCATGGAGTAAGTTTGTTAGTCATTTAATCTCAGTTATAATTAAGTAATTTTCTATCACAGAGCTGCTGCCCAGCCAGACACCTAGGCTATACAATAAACATGTATGTTTGAAGCAAAAGAGACAGATCTATGCTACGGCTCAGTGCTTTGTTTCGGAAAGATATAACCCCTAACGAAATACAAAGGTGGGGGGAGCTGAAGGAAGTTGAAGGGTCGTGGGATGTCTGAACTTTCCAAACACATCAAGGATATTAGCCTAGAGAACAAATTGCAGGGACTATAAAATAAAGCTGAACCTATCCCATTCCCCTGGCACTGAGTTCTGAAACGTCAGGGCGTGATTTGCATGAGGCAGGGCGGGCGCAAAAATGCAGGACGGGGTGAGAATGGTTGTGGGAGAACTTTAATATACCTCAGCAAAAAAAAGCACACAAACACACAGAAAAAATAACAAACCTGTTTAAATTAAAATGAGTACAGACTAAATTCTTGCTATTCAATACCCGTTTTCCTCTGCCCTATTCTGCCATTACTGCGTTTATTGTTGCGATAGTAACACACCCTCCCTCCCTCTTTCATTCCTACTTCGGCGAATACGCGTGGAAAATGCTATAGGCTAACTTCACGTGCATTTTAAAGAGTCATAAAACGAGTTCAAGTTGAATTTCCCTCGTTTTGAGGAAGGAGGGGGCAGGATCAAAAAACGTAATAGTAACCGAACTACGAATCGTGACGTGAAGCTGAATGATATGGATGTGCTGAATTCTAAGCTTATATCCACGGAGGAGCTTACGACGTATTGGCTGGATATCGCGGACATCAGTTATGTATTCCCTCCCACTTCTTAATTTCAATTAATTACATATACTTTGTATTCAGATGAACGAAAGCACACAAATACCACCCAATGTTATGGCGAACCGATGCACAAATATTGCAAAGTCGTGGAATATCTGGAGTTCAATTGTATTCCACCCAGGTTTATGGCCGAGTTTATAAGCCCTAATGCGAAGGAAGAGAATTTAGAATACTCTGCAGGAAAGAATAAAAGACAGTAGAATATACGCGAATGTGAGCCAAAATTCCTCAGCTAGTGACGTGACTGGCTACATGCTAGAAGGTCACATTTTAACTAGGTTTTAGGGGGTGTTTCTTCGTTGTTCCTATGTCAGAATATGAACGGAGGCTGCCGAAACAAAGACTTTAGTATGGGCGACCGTTCCCAGCAGGGATAAAGAGACTGAAGCGTGCATTTTTACCTCAACTCCTCCCTAATCCTGAAACAAGTTGTGCTTAGGTACCGGTGGTAAAAAGTTTATTTGTAATTAAGTATAAAAACATTGCAAAGATAGCATTTCCTGCTGAAAAGTATAGATTCTTCTACGCTAAGTCATTAACTCAAAATTCCTAATACATAGCACATTGTGAAAATTAAATACGAAGCTTAATTAGTTTACGGCACGAGTGAAATGAGCAATGTATTGGACCTACCACAGTGAGCTATATACTGGTCTTATTACAGTAAGCTATATATTAGACCTATCAGAGTGAACGTCCTCCAGTATGGAGGGAAGCTGCGAATATATTGAAAGTAGTCACAGACAGCCGACAAGGGTTGGTCATCACAGCTTGGGGGTTGGGCGAGGTGCTAACAAATCCTCACCGTTAAAACGTATCTTGTTACGAAAAGTTCAAACACTTGAAAGCTTGGGGCCTGGACTGATACTTTGGATAGGGACAGGGCACTTGTGAGTGCGCTAATGAACTTTCGGGTTCCATAAAATGCGGGGAATTTCTTGACTAGCTGAAAACCGCTTAGCTTCTCAAGGACTCTTCTCCATGGAGTAAGTAAGTAATTAAGTATGTAATTAAGTATCAGACTGAAGACAGCTTTGTACTGGACTTACTAGACTGAGATTTTGATGGTTTGAAGCGTTTGTGAAAATGAAGTCCTTGAACTCAGTCATCCAGACCGTAGCGTGTTAATTTACTGCGTTAACCTACAATTCTTTCTCCTAAAATGGCCAATTCTACACTAAAAATTCTTAGGTCCTACAGGTATGAAGGCAATGGAAAGCAGAAAACCATTTACTTCAAATACAAATTCCTACAGCACGCATTTTACAGCTGACGTATAATCTGCATTTCCAATACACTTAACAAGCCACACTCCTGTATTTCTGTTGTGTGTTTATCCTATTAAATATTGACATTTCTTATTGTTTTCGCAAACATCTCGAGGACTGATCCGTCTTAACGCTCCCTTAAGCTGGGTGCGACTAGGCAGTAATCTCTAGTGCTAAATCCTTATTCTGAGATAACACAAACGTCGCAAAGGCCTTACGTGGCTTACACACGCATAAATGTAACCTAAAGCCAAATAAGAGATGCGCTAGATGAAAACTAATCCCACCATGTTATTATTACAGGGCATATGAGAGCTCACCCACTTGTGATAACAATATCCCGCCCTTCGTACCATCTCATCCCCAAAGTGGAATTTGCAGTAGCATTGATCATTTTCCCCACCCTATGATAATCTAGTCTTCAGTTTGTTCCTCCTCCAAATCATAATCCCTTGCGCTCGTAAACGTAGCCTGTTTTGCATAATATACGCTTGAACTATAAGCTTACTGCTCTCGGTTCAAGTCATGTAATGGCATTTCCAAAATAGCAATGAAAGCGATAGAAACAACCCCTCCTCTACACCCACCATCGCTTGATGTGTTTGTGCAATGGGCGATGAAACACCACTGAAGTACTTTCAGCTTCCTCTTTTTTCGATTTTGTTAGCAGTATAGATGAAAAAAATCTGCTGTACACAGTCCATATTTTTAATACTCTTCCAGGAAACAAAAACAGTTTTATTGACTCGCGGCATGCTAATAAAAATTAAAGAGGGTACTTAGTTTTAGAAAACGAATGCGGGCAACTATGACCCTTAAAACATTGTAGTGTAAGGGTTATATTTGCGTTATAAATTCAACAGAGCCTCTTTAAATGTGTTGAAATGTTCTGCGAAAAATAAATAGAATTAAATATTTCTCATGCTTTTACTCAAACTGGCATAAAATCGGTACACATACAATAAAAAGTGCCTTCGATAAAGCAGGATGGTGTTGACTGTGGCATATCCGACTTAGCATCAGTAATTGTATTCCTAAGGAACATTGCACGATGCGTAACACACACTTTCCTTGCAGGCCTTCCAGAAAACTGCTGCGTTCTTCTGGGTTGTTATGTAACGAGGAATGGTAATTTCTTACAGACGTTTCGGGACAACCTATCGGTCCCATCTTAAAGTGTCAAGAACCCAAAATCTTTTTAAGGATAGGACCGATGGGCTGTCCCGAAACGTCGGTAAGAAATTACCACTACTCGCTGCGAAATAACCGAGAAGAGCGCAGTTCTCAACTACGTCGCGGAGGAAGGCTGAAATCCGGCCTATTAGAAACTGTGACTTTGTGAGTGATTATATTTCAGTTACAAATGATCATTATAGGTTCGATTGTAAGGGGACGGCCCGGGCAAGTAGATAACCTAATAGTCTCCAAATACTTAAAAATTGCTCACTAAAAAGTAGGTTCTTTTGATTAATCCATCAACTGATGTTCCTTCTACTGTCTGTAAGTTTGCTCTCTAATTACAACATATTTTTAAAAAAATGTTTTATTTTAACACTACCGACATGCCAACAAAAGATGGGGGCTTGTTGTAAACTGAATGTTCTGAATAGGTGTTGTTGCTAGTATTATGGCACACAAAATATGACCCATTTCCATTCTGTGCCCAGCGAACACTCGACGTACTACTGTAAGTACCTGACATCTTCGTACAACATTTTACGTTCTCAGCTTACTATTCCTTGAATACTGTTTGCGCACCTAGTTCTGTTGTTAGAGATCTTCGTCTGCCCTTTACTTCCTTTTTTCTTTTTAATCTGTATTCCGTCTATTGAGACCGTTGTCTTTTTTAATTTGTCTATTAATTTCTACTCCCAAACTATCTAAATTTTTATCCTTATTAAATATGTGTGCGATACATTGGGAAAGTGCCGACATATTCTGCACTACTTCTGTCTTTGGAAACTTTTAACGGTGTCCGCTTTGCTTCCTGCCTAATGCTGCAGTGTCACCTGAACTGGTTTTTGCTTGCACCTCTTTCATCGTTGTTGTTACCACGTGGCTTCCGTGACTTCATCGTGTGCGTGAACTTTTCCGCAGGAACGTATGTGATTAGGATTGAAATTCAAAATACTTGACAATTTCAAATACCCTCAACACCACCCACTGAAACAGCACGATTCCACATTTCTGAAAACCTACATCCAAAAACGATGCTGTTCGTGCAGTCTTCATGCTTCTGTTGGTACGTTCTATATGTATCCTTACAGAATACTTTTAACAGACAATACAAGGCTCGTCAGTGCTGTTTTGTGCAAGAACAACAATAAGAATTTGATTCTCAGTGCTTTGTCTAGAGATGATGCGTGCGAACGGTTTGACCCATGCCCAAATGGAGATCAAAATTACTGCGTCAAAAACTATTGTTACCAACACAACAGTCCAAATAATTCATCCAATGACTTATCTGCTTCCACTCCATGTAACCATTCTCCAAAAGTAAGTCTGTTCTAGGTAAAATATGAACTTCAGAACTGCCATAATACTGCTGATCTTTCACCGCACTGGTGTAAGAAATGTAGTGATACAAGTACCAAATTTTCACAGCTAATCTAAGTCACAATATACCTCATGCCACTTTCGCAGGTTTTAAATTACCTGCAGACCGGTCTCATCACAGATGGAGGTCTTTGCTGTCTTCACCCCGGGGTTGTGGATGTGGAATAAATTTCAAGAAAGGGTGTAAATGTGTTCATGTTCTATTTCGTAAACTGCGAGCACGACTAAATAATAGAACTTGGACAACTCAGAGGCCAAGATATTAGTGGCTATTTAGAAACCCCCTAACCTAACTTTCTCCTCACAATTTCAAGCCGCTGTTAAATGTTTATTACGCAACATTCGTGAAAAGCAACTCTAAACAATACTGTGTGTATGTGTGTGTGTGTGTGTGGGGGGGGAGGGGTGTGTGTGGGGTGTGTGGGTGTGGGTGTGTGTGTGGTGTGTGGGTGTGTGTGGGTGTGTGTGTTGTGTGTGTGTGGGGGGGTGGTTGGGTGTGGGTGTGTGTGGGGTGTGTGTGTTTGGGGGTGGTTGAGTGTGTGTGTGTGTGGTGAGTCTGTGTGTGCGTGTGTGTGTGGTGT
>Ga0123353_10012614_pt1 | contig 12033 bp, 5 predicted proteins | sample TergutLab28metaG_3_FD_92763 | JGI IMG/M metagenome (GOLD analysis project Ga0123353, IMG submission 92763) | Labiotermes labralis P3 segment gut microbial communities from Petit-Saut dam, French Guiana - Lab288 P3 | ecosystem: Host-associated > Arthropoda: Insects > Digestive system > Gut ... | reverse complement strand
GGTATTGGGCTGTACATGTGGCGCGTATGGCTGAGGAGATGGGGGTGTATAGAGTCTTGGTGGGGAAACCGGAGGGAAAGAGACCACTGTGAAGACCTAGGCATAGATGGGTGGATAATATTATGATGGATCTCCAGGAGGTGGGATGTGGGTATATGGACTGGGTTGGGCTGGCCCAGTATAGAGACAGGTGGCGGACGCTTGTGAATCCGGTAATGAACCTTCGGGTTCCGTGAAATGCGGTTAATTTCTTGACTAGCTGCAAACCAGTTAGCTTCTCAAGAAGGACTCTGCACCATGGAGTAAGTAACTATTTCAATATAACTTCTATTTTTGAGTTATATACCTAAGTAAATTTGTTCTTCTCTTTAGTTAAGCACCTCTCTACGAAGAGGTACGATAAAACGGTAAGTACAGCTCCAAACATTCTGAATCCCGTCACTGTTTGTAAATGAATAAATAGCTTCACAACCTGCCATATTCATTCTCAAGGGACAGCATGCTGTTTAGGACTAGATTTGATTTTAAAGCTCTACAACAGAAAATAATTCCTGCCTGTGCCTGGTATCAAACCGGCCAGTTCACAAAACCTATACTTCCTAAAACATTAACTTTTAGACAAATCAGTTTTCGATTGATACACATCGATGGATACGAAGACAGAGAGTTGAGTCATATCTCGTAGTAGCGAAGATATCTTTACTCTGCGCGCATAAACGCACAAAATTCGATCGTTCTGAAAATATTTAAATAGGCCAGTCAATATCGTGTGCAACGAAATACACACATGACCTTCAGTGAATTTCATTATTGTAACGGACGTTCCATCATCAAATGAAGAGTGAAACAATATTTACTAATACAGTAATAAAAACGCCCAGAAATATTATGGAATATTCTCCATATTGTTGAAGTGATGTGAGTCCATGCAGCAGAGGTTTTGGTTACGTTTCCAATAATCCTTTTCCTTTTTCATTTTATTTAAACAAATAAACTTCATTTTTTTCATATTCGGTTCTTTCCACCGGTCAAGCGCTGTCTTTGCGTAAGTAGTGTGCGGCCTTAAGCAATCAGTGTGTTCTCCGTAAATTCGGGAAACACGACCTAAAATCCCTGGAGAATTTTATCACCAGTAACGACGCCGTCAGAACCGCATGTCTCGAGGGACGCGTTCTTCTGCTTGTACCTCATATATTCATACCACAAAGCTTTAGACATTTATTCGCTTCCAGGACACACAGTGCCAAAATCTGACATAAGTTAGTTGAATTTACATTTTTATTTCCGCTTATTACGATTCAATTGTTACAATGTGAACAATTCATGCACGTTACAATAATGTTATAAAAAGCAAATTCCAAACTGTTTCGGGCCTAACTGGACCATCATCAGATAATGCACAGTTGTATAAAACGTTCTTCAACACTTCTATCATTATTAGTAATTGTTGCACGTTCGTCAATACATGAATATAGTATAGGATATGTGCAGAGTAATTTCGGGAGCCTGTAGGTTTGTGCTCAAGACACATTCAGAGGGTTGGGCGATTGTTTTATATAAATATGCACTCCCTCAAGATGGGCTAGTTAGGCCCGAAACATGTAGCAATTTGCGTGTTAAAACATTATTGCAATTATGACGTGTGTGCGTTTGTTGGTCGCATTTTAACAATTAAAAGGAAGTTGCTGCATAATGATGTTCTGCAGCAGCATACTTAATGTAGCAACTCAACTTTACGCGACCTAACAAAATTCTATTCAAGGTAGGAGACCATCGTTAAACGGGTTATGGCTTCAATGCTCCCGTTTTGAATGGCCAGTAATTTCAGTTCTGAATATCGTATGGGCCACCGTTGTCCAATGAATAATACCTGGAGGAAAGGCCTTGAGAAATGGGGTAGAACGTACTAGTTACTGCAATTGTTTTAAGGCCCCAATCACGTCGACCAAAGGAAGTAAATCTAAGTACAAATGCAATTAAAGACGTATTTCGCATGTTTCGAAATTTTAAACGAAGACGGTGTTTTCATATTGCAGACTTAAATTAAGTATTAGTCTGCAACATATCCTGAGTGTTCAATATCTGCATCAAGTGATAGAATTTGCGAAAGCCATGATTTACTACAAACCTGACGGATAGTTAAAGTGACTTTGAGACGCGCTTCTCATCGTCTATTCCCTACACATCTAATCTGAATATTGATTTAATATCAGACAAAACTGAATACTGTTTGTGCCCAGTTTCTCAAAAATATTTGTTTTCCTATTCTATACTGCTTTCAGCGTAAGCAATTCAAAAGACGTCTTCAAATAAACTGAGAGCTTTTCTTGTGTTTGGGAGGTTCCCACTTCGCAACTTGGTTGACAGCAGCTTTCCTGACAGAGGTTTCTCATGAACTGTCTCAGTCCTTGAAAAAAAAACACCGAGATATTTTGATTGGGCACAAACTGCTTTCTTTGAAATCATTTACAATTCAACTGCAGTCAGCCTACTCTCACTTTATGTGTTCTGAATGAATGGGAACATCGTAGGATAAACCACATACCTACAACGACACTCAGCTACAGTTAATGGAGACTGATTTTATCATGACAGCCGTGAGACTTACTCTATCTTACTCTCTCTGTGCTTTCCCCTTTCGTACGAAGCGTCTGTCAAGATTGATCCGTTTTGTAATCTAATTTCAACAAGAAGATTAATGGAAGGACGAGCTACAATCTTACACGCTCTAAATAAAAATCACCACCTTGATATTCTGCGTGTTATATCAAACACATTAATTTATAATAAGTTGTTAATATGGCTTTATTTAAATCTTTAGATGAAGTGGCTGAAGGACAAAACAGACCAGCATACATACGACAAGAACATCAATTAAAAATCGCATTACGCTAAATATATCAAAATTATAATCCCACTAGTAATTGTAATTATAGAGACTAAGGAGGTATAGGAATGTAGTTATTTCCAGCCTTGCTTATCGGCCTGGAAACCAGTCGCGAAACGACTCACAAAATTAGAAGAAATTTGGCAATATGTAAGAAGATAGAAGAAAAGCGATTACAAGCATATATGCCACAGGTAAGAACAGAAATTAAAAAGTGCAGCAGACTATCGACTCCAAAATTCTATGTCTCAAACTACGCTCTCTTTTTGATCGACCGCGAATAATCTGTGTGTCACACTGGTAGATTCTACTGTTCATGTGGACGGTGTACACGTTTACATTTCATTTTATCTGCCTACATGGGTCATTAATATAAGGTACGTTGCATCTGAGATATGAAAATGGTGTTCAAAATATTGGTCGGAGTAAATGAAGAAAAAAATCAACTTGGGAAATCAAAACGTAGACTGGAAGATTATATTAAGATGATTCTTGGGGATATGTGATATCAGACTGTTGGGTCCCTTAATTTGTATCAGGAAAGTTGCCTTTGGTGGTTATGATCTTCGAAACCTACTTTTTTTTGACATTTAAGCCTGGAACTAAATCACAAAACACAAAACCATTGCCTACAGAGGAAAATATAGTGATTTTATCCATATCCCTTTTAAGACAACAACACGTGTTCAGCTGCTGAGTACATGCCAATGCAACAGTGACTTCTTTAAGGTAGATATGGGAGATGCCCTCATTATTTTTTCTTCATTATTCTGTTCAGTCATAGTTTCGGATGCTACTTTGAAACGTGTCACGAATGCAGACTCTGAATCCTCACTGACACAGTGTCCACAATCGTTTGCGCACCTCATACCAAATCCCGTAACTTAACGACTGGGAAACGGTATTATTAAATAATATGAATTGTGACGTTTGAAGTTTGTCTGTGGTCACTATAAACGTCACTACTCTCATCCAGGATGTTCAACTGCTTATTTATTTATTCATAGTAATTTAAAAACCTTGTCATTTATCCATGTTCTGTAGCTTTAAGCGGTAAACTTATTAAGGAGTAATGCAGGAAACGGGTGTGAAAGAAAGCGGTCCTTTTAAAATGTGTGGCACTTAGCTCAAATTTACATGGAAAAGCCGGGGAAGAGCATGAAGGACGTCAGGATAAAGGATCTCGGCAATCGAATACAGGACATTCCGAAAAGTTGGGTAAGTAGGTGTCGGAGATTTGGCGGTATATCCTGTATTTGTGTTACAAATTAGAAGTTACGGTCAGTATATTGCTTGGAAATTTTGGTACGTACTTGCCTCAGTATTTGACTTTATATTCCGGAAGGCAGTTATCAGTCGGTGATGAATTAATCGATTAATTATTTCACGCCTACCTTCATGTATCCAGAGAGCAGTATGCACGTGACAGTGCAGCTGTACGTCAGGAATTTTGAGAAATTACGACACGTCACGCTGATGGCAAAAATATTCTTTATTTTTCATGAACTGCTTTAAGATATTAGTGTTCTGGCTGAAATTTAAGCAGCTTCAAAACAGAGACTTGCCACTGCACGTCGCGGCACTGCGGTCTGTCTCTTAACTGTTCTACGTTCTGCCGTTGTCCGCTAATATATTTGGTTGTATTTCGTAAATCTCTTGTTATACCAAAAACAGTTTTCACTCTTATAACCCCTATGGATATTTCTTTTACATTTCGCACCTCTTACTGCAGTGTTTTGAGTCTTCTCTTCTCTTTATTTATAGTTTTTACTCTCTGCCTGTCCTGGTTTCCGTCTACATTTTAGAGCAAGTTGAGAAATATTTTTTTTTACGATATAGTGAAGTCGGTAATTGTAATCGATTAGCTGAAGTATTCAGATGAAGCTAAATACCGCACATATTACAAGCTTTAGGGGTTCACAAATGAAAGCATCATTGTTGATATTTTCTTGCAAAATAGTATAGAGTTATGTCACTTTTCACAGCGGAGATTTTGTGAGGTTTGATATTCTCGGGGTCTTTAGTGTCGAAGCGACAGTTCTGTAGAATGAGGCGTGTGACGTTGGTTAGTGATACCATCGTTTCGGACAGTATTGCTTTCCTCTTTTATTCTGAAAACTGAGAAAAAAATGCCTATAAAATAATAGTAGTCACATCCAGAAAACATTATTCAAAATACGATCAGTGTTTGAATAAAGGTAAAGATAACATCAAAAGTCTATGTAGGTGATATTTCACTAATGTAGTAATTTAACCAATGATGGCATACCCTCCATATGTAGATAGGTTATAAATGAGAGAAAAGTAAAGAACTCGACGAATTTGATAATTTATCCAATCTGCTTGATGAACTGCAGCTTCATGTACATGCTCGAGTAGGGAATACAGAATGATAAGACACAAATGAAAGACATACACAAATGCAGGTTAAAGAGGAAGAAGGGGAAGAAATGGGGAAGTGAGGAACAAAAATAAACATAGAGGAAATACCGCAGCAAGATGATGAAAGATGACAAAGAAACACCATTAACACAGGACAGAAGGGACTTACGAGAAAGAAGAGGTAACCTTAAATGGAATATTCGTAATATTGGTGGCTGTGGTTGCGGTGATATTGGGGTGAGGCGACTGCTGTGGCAGTGGCGGTGGTGTGACTGTGGCAACAGCAGTGGCGGTATGTACAGCGGCAAGGAATGACCGATCTTGAAGAAATTAGCAAGTACTGCATAGAAGTACATAGCTCATTTAAAAAGTTTTGCGGATGTATTAGTTCATTTGCAGCAGCATACTGCGACAGTGTAACATCGCGTCACAGTCGTTGGTAGCTTCGAAAAGAATTTCTTTCAAGCGTCCTACAATCAGAGTCGCCTTGATAGGAGGGATAGGTCACTCGTTTTCTTCATAAGCTTCTTCCCTTCCTAACTTTTTTAGAGCCTCAGATTTCAAATTTCTTATGCTCTTGCCTAAAATTTGTATGTATCCCCTTTAAAACTTCAACTTGCGATATAAATTTACGGCTCATAAAGTTGTGGCAGTACAAACAATCAGTCTACAAATATTTTGGTCTGTTATAGTATAATTTATATTTAACTTGCAAGAGAATCTTAAAATAACAACGGAGCACTTCCCAAGTTATTCAGACTACAATTTGCATGAAGTTGTCCAAACCACAAATCAATAAAATAAATGGTGCCCGGAACATGCTAGTATTTTTTCCTCCGTCTACCGACAGATATACAAAATAAGCTCTGTGGAGAAGATTCGGAAGATTTTTTAATGCTAGGACTGCTTATAACAACATGTTCGTCTTTCTGTCGGCTCCTTTCCCCATGATCTATTACCAACATTATGCATTGCTGTAGTAGAACAACATTTAATTTTCTACGTCTTCCTTAAGTTGCACCTACTACATTAGACATTTTTGCATTTTGTGTTTCTAAATCTTGAAAGAAATGCAGACCTACAATTGATTTCGACGCTAACCCGAATTGCAATGAAGCTGCCCGTTCTGGGTTGGAACTAGGGAACAGGCTTCCCTGAGATGTAACGGTTTTATTACTCATATATATTTTACGTCTTTACGTCGGCAAGCCAAAGTTTGTTCTGCTCACCCTGCAAATTCCGGCCTTGGGTTCTCCACTTAGCAAAGTTTGAGTTGCAGGTGTTCGGGGATCGTATTACAGAACTGATGTCAGGTGGCCAACAGAGTAACTGACGTTTGTGGTGAAAGCATTATCCACGTGATCACTTCGGTAGTATCAAGGCAGCGAGCAGGATATAAGTATGTGTGCTCTGGTGAACATTAAATGGTTCGAATTCTATATAACAGGCTGTTTTCTGTAATTTCGAATTTGCTTGTCTTTCCTGTCGTGTATATCCCCCCGATATTCCTTGTGAGGAAAAGGATCGCTAGAAAGACCGAGTACAGCGGATTTCATCACCTTTCTGCGCTCTATATTTTACCTACATAAATATGTTGTAGCAAGATGGAGGCAACAGAAATTTCGTTATAAGAACAAGAGATGTGATAAACTGAGAAATGAGGTTGTCGCAATAGAGGTAAGTGAAACAGATTTACGGTGCAGCATTTAAATTGAAAATGAATTGGCTATTAAAAGTGTCTACAGGGCCTAAACGCAAAAGGTGAAAAGTTTCGATACGCCCAGAGAAGGACAGATTAGTTATCGTAATGTCAAAATGAGTAGGAAGAAGAAAAGTCAAGTGTGTTTTTACATGGATAAGACGACTTTTTTTTAGGCATGTTAGCAAAAACTGTTTTAGACACTTAAATTTTGACGTCATGGGTGTTTTGCGTAAGGAACATACCGCTTTCTGTTTTTTTTTTTGTGCTTCTGAAGTATTTCCTTGTCTGAAGCAAAAGCGTACGTTGTGTTAGTTTGGAAACTGAGACCAGTGAATAATACTTTGAGCAGTTGCAATATCCGAAGGCTACGAAATTTCATCAAAGACTGGTACCGATTTTGTTACGAAAGTAGGAAAGCCCATCCCCCCTTCCCCTCCCCCAGAAAAAACCTTGAGTATTAGTACGTCCATTCGCTTCAACTCCGTTTCTTGCGTAGATAGCTTGTTTTGTTAATGTAAACTGCAACAAAATTAACTGTTCACGAATGAAAGATATTTCTTTGTACACTTGGCTGAAATCGGGATTCGTACTTTGAAAAATTTCATACATCTGCTTCATTTGATCTCTTTTATCTGTCGCCCGCCTTTTTGCTGTTACTCCGCTATGAAATTATAATTGGCCATCCGTAGAAAAAATGTTGTCTGGGATAAATATAAATCCTTCCTTTAGTTTCTGCCACTCTTCTCTTGTTATAAACGCAAAGACTTTTAATGGCTTTCGAAAATTAATGAAGGCCTTATATGTAATGCAGCAGGATGTGGAAAGTCGGTGAGTTTTAAACAATTACAACTTCATGTTGGCAGAGATCCAACGTTTTTTATATTCGCTAAAAACTTCATTATTCATTTGAAGCCGCCAGTGTGTTCTCGTATCCCTCAGGAAAGGAATGAACCTCAATAAGCAAGGGAAGAAACTGCTGGAAGGGAGGAAAAGCCTAATAGCTTATGGTAACTCTGCTGTGCTTTTCCTTCAATCAATCTTCCTCCTTCCTTTGCTTTGCCTTTCCAGCTTCCCTCGTCATGCTGCAGATCTGCTGTATCTTCTCCAGCACAGACTCCAGCTAACGAGAGCCTACACACGTAAGACTGGGCGGCTTTCATGTTAAAGCAGACAAAGTCGCAAAATCAAAAGGGATTAAAATTCGCAATTGACTAAACATAAAGCCTCGGTGAATTAATCGGTTACACATATTAAGACAAAATAGAAAAGTTTAATTTGCTACTAAACAAAAACAGAGGAATGATTTTATGTATGAAGAAGAAGGCATTTCTATACTTTGCTTTGTCAATGACTTTGTCTAAAACGTAATGTGAGGTGAGAAATTTATCTATGAAAATTATGGATTAAGATTACAAAGATTAATTTTGTTCATCTTTATGTCCGACATCCATGACAATTTCTCGTTACTGTTAAAGCACCTTCGCAATTGTGTCAAGGATTCCTTAAATATGTCCCAAAATGAGACGATGAGGAACGTAGGTAATTTGCTTGTACCTCTGCATGAGCTCTGGTCTTTTGCAGTTTCATATATGGTACCTTTCCTTATGGTACCTTCTAACTTTTAGGCCTGTGACCAACATACATTTTAGAAAAAGGATCCTGTCATTCTCGTCCTTTGCATTTGCAGTTCTTGTCTTCCAGCTTTCTTAAAAGTGCAAGAACACGTGTGTGGCCAACAGACAACAAACCCCGGGCTCCAGAGCGCCATGGCGACTAAACTTTGTATGGTGACGGTTTATATTTGTGGGGCCTTAGTATGAACTGTGTTTCATTTGACCGTCCTAGCGCATATAAATTTGAGGTGACTCCAAGAATTTTGGAAAATGTGTGTACTCCTGGGTATGGATATTATTACAGTACAGAACTTTAGTGACTTTGAAACGGCCTTCATGTTAACTTATTTTCTTTATAAAGGTATGCACTGCGGACTCTTTGGTAATGACGCATTGTCGTGTCCACGTGAATATCTGTTGATATTCGCAGATAGACAGACAGGGTGTCATACGTGACGTATTCGAGAGGTGTCCAGTTCAAAACTCGGCCAGGACCTAACAGATATTCTTACCTCCTCCAGGGAAACGCCGACGTATTTTCTCAATGAAGAGGACAAACCTTATCCTTACAAACAATTTCTAGCTGACCATGAACCAGTCGTCGCACCGTCGATAGTTAGCCTCAGAGGTAAAGTAAAAAAGCAAAGAAAATATTTGGTGTGGTATTTATTGGTCTGCAGAACTTTCAATCATTTTGTTCCAAAAAGTATGATAAGTTTCCATCTGAGGTGAAAGGGTGTAGATGCACATAACGTGATGGTCCGACAGAGCTATTGTCAATTACTGGACTGCACATGTCATGTAATTACTCTTACGTTAGTACACAGGACCAGGTGCACACACTTGTTATTAATCAGAGAACAAGTGATTTATTGTAGCTCTCTCCATTTGATCCAGACAGTATGTGACTCCACAGCGTGTTAACTGAGAACACGAATATATCCAGTTTCGGAAATGTTGTGTTGTTTTTGAGTATGAAACGACGGACAAAATACAGGAAACTGGTAATTACAAGTACCTTGTGTTATCTCCATAGTCCCGTGAAATTAACGTGTATAATTTAAATTTTTCTTTTAATTTCGATGTCATACATCAAGACATGAGTTTTATCGGAGATGTAGTTACATTAAATTTTAGTCTTGACGTGTTTTTCTCCCCTGGAACTTACCGTTCTGTGTACACTATATTCTACGGATGAATAGGCTGACGATGATGCTGATGAGAAGGAGGAGGAAAAGGAATGGAAGGGGGGAATTTTTCGAGGATTCATTATTTCTTGACGTGTCATTTGGTTTTCTTCCACAACAAGTTCCTTTTCTCTTCTCGTAGAACGACTTAATTGCTAATCATCTGATCATTAAATGACAGTGACGATGATGATGATGATAATAATAATAATAATAATAAGTAAGAAAAGGGAAAGAAGGATACTGAGACGCCATTTGTACCTTAATATTACAATCTATTATACGGAAGTTAATGCACTATAGTGTTCTGATAAAGCTAAATATTTCTTAAGTGTCTTTTCTCAGCCGGAACCGGTGTATAAAATACTTTTTTTAAAGGGTTTTGTCATATTGTGTATATTTATCGATTACCCTGATATTGTAATTGTCAAAGTATATCCACAATTTCATGCCACTTAATAGTGTCAGGCAGATAATATCAGACCCTCTCAAAGGTGGTTGCCTGTTAACCAAGCACTCTCTAATCGGACTTGCAAGACTATCATGAATTCACTACTTCAGTGTATTGCCCAGAAGAAAGGTTGTAAAAGTCAGCTTCACAGAGTAAATTTCTTTGAAGAACTGAAGTATTTGATTTTTTTCACTTCTGCATACAAAACAAGCTTGTAAATGAAAGACGCTACAAATTAACGATTTGATGTTCCACATTTCCTCTTCTTTATACTAGCCTACCATTCCGACAATTTTTTGTAAATACAAATTCAAAGACATATTTCTCGTTGTTACTGTGCTAAACGTAAAGTCTGGCACCTCGTCCTTCACTGCATTTTACATTTGCAATGAGGTAAAACATTTATCAGTTTCATTTTCAAGTTGGCAATCGAAACCATACCACAATGCAAAGTTTCAAACTTCTTACATTACGTTTTCACAAACGTACATGAAAACACTTCTTATCACTCGTAAACTGCATGTCAGAAAGTCTAGAACGACGTTTGTTTTGTTACAACTAACAATGAATGCAAATTTATCGCAGCTGCTGATGCGAATTTGGACAGCTGTTCTTATTAAATTCCTCATACAAGGGCACATTTAAGAATCGAATGGGAGATGGAAGGATAATATTAAAGCGAAAAGATATAAATGTAAATAATTTTGGTCGATGAAGTCTGTTTGGGATCTGATCTTGTTTCTTGCTTTAGAGGTGGCACGTGCAACCTCCACTGTTCTGTAAGAACTTACTGTGACTGTGCCCGTATCATCCGAAAGCAGGTTTCCTTCCACGAAATACACTTTCGCTGAGTAGTCAGCACAAGTTATGGATTTTTTTTTTTTAGAATAAAAACCGATGCACTGCGTTACGAATAAACTTGTGTTAGCTGCACAGTTTTCCGTTCAGTCACATAAATATTATGCTGTCATTGGTCTCTCAGCTACTGAGATGGAGAAAACAGGAGGGGAACAATGATCTGGTCACATTAAATTATAGAAAACCACATGAAAATGTACAGAGTTAGTTAAAGGAACTATATTTACGTTCTAAGCTTATTTCCACGTCGCTGCTAATACAAAGCCTTCTGTATCATTGACGCATTCTGTTGCTGTTCTCTGCAGTCAGAGGGCCGAAGATAATACTTATCTCTTGTTCACACTTTCAACAATAGAACTTCTAGATTACATTGTGGCGCGGAATGAAATAAAAAGCTTGCGTCATAGTCACAACATGGTCACTGTCCGACGCCACAAGATCACTGTGCTTGCAGCCACCATTACATTAATGGTGACTGCAATGGCTCGACAGAGAGAGCTAACGTTGCCCTGTGTTTCCTGACAGGAACAAGTACCGTGTATTGTATGTTATCTGTGTTCCATATCAGTCTTCAGATGCTTGGCTGTCGTGATACGATTATGTCTCCTGTACGCTCAGCAGTTCGAAACCTTCACTAAAAGAAACTCTGTATCTACCTACACATCTGTCCGGCTTTCACTCTTCCTTCCTCGTCGCGTCGACAACTGTAGCGCAAAAATTATTTCTTTTGACGTAATAATGTCTTACAATTTATTTATATGTGTATTAATCATTTCAAAAGTGGCAACGTAAAGGCTTCTTGTTCTTGTGCTTCTTGTTCTTTTTCTTGTTCTTCTTCACCCGACATTATAGTTCTTGGTGAACCTCAGCCATTCCCAGAATCCCCCCCCCCCCCCCCCCCCCCCCCCCCCCCCCCCCCCCCCTCCCCCCCCCCCCCCCCCCCCCCCCCCCCC
>Ga0123353_10012612_pt1 | contig 12034 bp, 9 predicted proteins | sample TergutLab28metaG_3_FD_92763 | JGI IMG/M metagenome (GOLD analysis project Ga0123353, IMG submission 92763) | Labiotermes labralis P3 segment gut microbial communities from Petit-Saut dam, French Guiana - Lab288 P3 | ecosystem: Host-associated > Arthropoda: Insects > Digestive system > Gut ... | reverse complement strand
TGTCAATGAAAAATTCCAGTGACACCATCTGGGATCGAACCAGTGACCTTCCGATTTGTAGCACAGCACCTTAACCTCTGTGCTACCGCGGTCCCCACCCACCATCAGATACTACATTTAAATGTAGTATTATAAACATAGCTGTTTCATTCTGTGAAAGGTAAGGAGGCTGAATAGGGGGACATATTTCTACGATAGCATCTTGCATTTATGTATTACGAATAGCCTTCGACCAGGATGGGGCTAAGTAAATTGAGTGAGATAATGATGTGTAGGCCTCTTCACTTAAATTCACATAGGCCAATTCACCTAAAATTTTGTGTATATTTCTCATATCGTTCATGCTTGATAAATTTTCCTCCAGCGCAACATGCATCTTGGTATAATAATCAGATAAATCTGTAGTGAAGGACACAAATTATGAAGCTCCTCAGTATTCAGTTCCCTCCAGCTTGCTCTTACCCTGTCTTGAAAGTCCAGGCTTTGTGTTCCTCAGTGCACTTGAAGATATACTTGAAGGGAGGTGGTTTAATATGCGAGCTATATACATGCGTTGTATTGTGATATACAGTGTGTTTCAAGAAGAATAGTAAATATTTTAGGAGATGGTAGTATGGTTTATTCCAAGTAAACAAGTTCATATAAACATGTGTCCAATTTTCAATGGGTGTGAAGTTGGCAGGTACAAATCAGATTTTAGTCTGTGGGGGTGGATGAAAAGCGAAGTCTACAAAGAAAAAGTAAACACAAGAGACGAATGGTCGCTAGCATTATGAATAGTGCTGCTCTTATAAAGTAAGAACGCCAAGACAACCTCAGGAAAGCTACACGTACTGTTGCCAAGAGGGTTGAAAAGTGCATTGAAGTCGATGGTGGGATTTTTGAACACCTACTTTGAACTGTTGCTATTTATTGAGATCATTTACATAACCAATAAATGCAATCAATACGTCATTTTTCTTTTCTTCATACCTTTTGTAAGGCTTTATACGCGTAACATTCAAACAGCTGTATCACCACTTGAAAATTGGACACATGTTTATATGAATTTATTTACTCGGAATAGTCCATACTACAACCTCCTAAAATATTTACTATTCCTCTTGAAACACCCTGTATATTTCCAGCCATCACACACACATTTACTGACACTCTTGTCTCAGTTGACTTGCCGTAGAAACTGTCGCAAGTCCCTTATTTTTCCCCCTTTGTCACCTGGTTCTCGCCGCTTTTCTGTGCCAAAATTATTTGCATCGCCAGTGACTCACGCTGAGTGTTGAGCCACGCGTCGTCGTAGCCTCGTCCTTCAGGGATGCTGGGACTTCTTCCTTTAAAAACGGAACTGAGTATTTGTTTATATTGAGTTTAATGTGCAGGACAAGTACGTAATTTTATTTATGTCTGTGTAAACATTGTCTGTTATCACGAACTGGATTGTGCATTCTTTCTTCCATAACCTGCGGTTCAAAAACTGATAATTCATATTTAACCGCATAATTTCCAACTTATTGTAATTTACCATCCAAATTTTTAATGACAATTAACGGTGAGCAGAGAGGTCAGTAAATGATTGGCCAATTGTGAATGACTGTTGTCCGATTTCTGCTAGTGCAAACGTGTTTGTTTACACACTACTTCGAAGCAGGCTGCAAGAGCAATGCAGTCGGTACCGGAGACTCGTTCTCCGTGAGTAAACTGAGTGCGTTTGAAGCTGATCATTCCTCTTCTAGTGCCTTGCTTGGAGCTTTTCCTGTACTGTAGCTAGATGATTTCATTTGAGTATGTCGCTTAAAACGCACTAGATTAAAATAAATTTTTTTAATAACTGCATGGTGCAGAGTCTTGCTTGAAGACCTCGCTGTTGTTCACTTGGTCATTATATGCCCCTCTTTTTTAAACCCCTAAATCCTGCCGTTAGAAGATCCTGCTGAATCCTGTTTATACAGTCACAACTGTTATTCGTGAGCCTCCTCTTGTTGTCCATAAGACAGTGCCTGGGGCTGTCCTTGTGGCCTCTTCTCAAGAGGTTTTACAACAGAAATTTTGTAATTATGTCGAATGTCGCGCTGTTCATGCTGTTAAGCGAATCACTTCTTGTGCCAAGTAACCAACATCAAGGGGTGATAACGGATGGTGAGCGCGTAATCTCTTGACGGGAAGAAAATGCACTTAGACTGTGTGGGATGTGTGGCAAGGTAATCCTCGTCCTACTGGAGACCTCGAGAGTGCAGGCACGCTGGGACCTTCGTAGTTGCGGAAATGCGACTTTGGTTTTCTTGAGCTTGTATCAACAGCTTAATAATAATAATAGTTGGAAAACCAGCAGGCCGAGGAAAATCCGGATAGTGGCGTTGCTGATGTGCAAGAGAAACCCATCGCTGTGGGAAAATCAGATTAGGCCAGTTGTTTGTAAATGAGGAAACCCACTTGGGAAAAATTCCAGTTACAGCTGCTTTGGGCATCAAGGGAACTCCAACCGTAAAAAATTATCTCTTGGCGGAAACTGTAACTAGGTCCGATGCCAGGGTACGAGGAACGTTATCCCTCAGGAAAAACTTCAGTAGTGTTGTTGTACGATACCGGGAAACCGTCATTCGCGGAAGATTCAGCGCTGGATTGTAGTTAGCGTCTTTCGGTGGTAACTGGGAACACAAACTGTTTTTTGCAAATTAGTCTGCATGGATCAGCTGGTAATAATTATGTAGACGATAGTATGATAATAATAATAATAATAATAATACGTTACAAAAAGAGACGTGGGCCGTGTAGCTCAGTCGGTATAGCGACTGGCTACGGGCTGGATGGTCCGGGGATCGAATCCCTGTGGGGGGCGAGATTTTCCGCACCTGTCCAGACGTGCCCTGCGGCCCACCCAGCCTCCTGTACAATGGCTACCGGGTCTTTCCCGGGGGTAAAGAGCGGTCGGGGCGTGAGGCTGACCCCTCACCACCTTCTAATGCCGTGGTCAAGAAATAATAGAGCTATACCTTTACTCCCCCTATGGACCGTACGGCCTGTACAGAGCCTCAGTGCCTGTACAAGGGTGCACTGTACCTTTACATTTGCATAAGGAGATATTATAGTGTGTGTGCTCAACTACATTTTGACTTGTGGTACGAAATAGGGGTAAATTGAGAAGGCTGGTCGTTGTGTGTTTGAAAGTGTTGTCGCAGTCTTCTCGAAAGAGAGACCAGACAGAATCACACGATCCGTGGACGGCCTTTATCCCGACCGAGGTTCTCACCAGGACTACCGTCACCGCTACACCATGCAGATCGACGAACTTCACAGATACTTTTCATTCTAAAACGCTCTATCGTACAGTGTTCCTAGACCTTCCTCTCCCTTCTCCTGAAAACTTGTTTGTTGCAGTTTAAGCAAAAATGCATCCCATCTGCACTGATGGTTGAGATCCATGTTTTCTGGGTTGTGATGCTGTGTGGATCGGTATTTGCGGCGTCGTGTCCCAGAAGACTTGAATTTTCACAAATACCGCTCTGAGAACCTCATATCTCGCATCTACAAAGTAGTTGCAGAATTATTTCGTCGGCAGTGTTGCTACCCTTAGGACCCTTTTCTCATAATATCATCAATCTATAGTTTGTCCTTATCGTGAGAGAAAATGTTTCGGGTCCATTCAAAAACTAGTAAAATTATGGGTCTTTGTTTTAATCTCAAATTTTGCAGATAGAAAACGGGAAGACCAGAGAATTACTAGTGAACGGTACTGAGTGTTCCTTGGATTTAAAGCTCCTAATTTTGTCGTGGATGAAATTTGAAGTTACAATATACACTGGAATAAATGTTTGCTACTTAATCTGCGTCATCTGAAGGAATTTAGAGGAAACTGGAGGACGTTCAGTTGTACGCTAAATGACACTGTAATCGTTTGATATTAATATCCTGATGGCTTTCACTTTAGCCTTACTGTCGTTAGCCGAGAAAGTAAAATAGCTTGATTTGTGGCAATTCAGTTGTGTGCCCGCTTGTCCTATTATTGCGCGCAGGGGGGCTTGGCTGTTCGGATTGTCAATTTAATTTCATTTCTTTCATCATTCAGTGAAGTCACAAAATTGCAGCTGACCTACCTTGCATTAGTTTTTATTATTTGCTCTTAAAGAAACGTTAAGTGGCCCCTGGTTAATAAGCAGGGCTTTACGCCAGCTACTCCTATCAACTGCTGGGCTTAGAAGACTCGCCTTGCTTGGTAACATTTTTCAGTTTGTCTCAGTCTATATTTATTTATTTTAAATAATAAAGCCAATCATTGGAGTAGTGAAATTCTCAAGTGACCTGTGTAATTAACGCAGTTTTTAAGTAATATGTGGACTCGATTTCTCGTAGCAAGAAAATACAAATATAAATCACGTAAAAGGCAATAAAGAATTTTGAAACCCCCGCGGTGATTTAGCGTCATTCTGTTTTAATCTGTAGTGCATCATTCGATCCCAATTTCATCAGAAGCGGCTTGTTTTAGTAGGAAATGGGGCACGTATTGTCATCATGATCGTACTGTATTTGGATGTTTGACTTCTTCCAGCGCGGATATAATTCTTACCATATCTCATTAAGAAATTTTAAAATCCAATCAGGAACTTCGTTACTAGTTCTGATTTTCGAATCTGTAACGTCGAGTTACTGAAGTGTTTTCTTCGTTACCTTCATAGAATATAGGGCCTCTCCTGGTTTGGATCGATTTTCATAATATATTCATCCGATACTGTAATGTTTATTCTTTCTAGTATCGATACTGTGCTGTCCTATCAGCACCTGCTGTGTGCATTGTACTTGAGCAGTCAGTATGCAGCCAGTGCGCAGGCGTCTTGCTGAAGCTTATATTATTTCGACTGTTTCAGCCCTGAGCACAAATTACACAATGATTCTACATATACCGTATTTCAGTACACAGCTGTATTGTGTTTGTGCGAAGGTTTGCTCAAATGTCTAACGTCGCACACAGACCTAGAACGTTGGTGATACGACAGGTAAAGGTTTGGATGGGTGGGTTGTTCTGTGAGCTGTAAAACAAGCATTACCTCAGCTGTACCCAGATCCATGTATTAGAACTGGAGGGTATGTGACAGAGTGAAGTTTTTGAGCTGCAGAACAGAAACGTGAAGTTTATGATCAGTCATAATTTATTCTCAGAATCAGCTTCGTAAATATCTCGAACGTCGTTTTGAGGTAGTATGCACTTCATCGTCAAGTGGCCTAGTGCTGAAAACTCGACACAGAAATGGTTTACTGAACGTCGCGATCACCTCCTGCTGCTTGTTCGTGAGGTCTCGGCTTTCTGTTGCGGCCGGAGACAGGCTGTACTGACTGACAGTTCTATTAGTTTTTGTTAGCCTGTTTGAATAGAACTTCAAAATTGGTTACGACCTTTTTTTCCCCACATACCTTCCATTTCGTACTTCGATGATCGTCCAACCATTCGACGCTTTGTAGTGCGATCTATTGGAAACGTTTGTAAACGTCTGAACATTTCGAGGTTTCTTCTGTCTCAACAAATGCAGCTATTTCACAGCTACTAACTGTCGTTCTTCACTGAACAGCTTGAGCAGTTTTGTGAAGTACATTTAAAGGAAACAAATTATAGTGTGTTGCGTAGAGAAGAAAACCAACTAGATGCTACTAAATGGTTTATTGCACTTGTAATCTGCTCAACATATTTCGGGCACTTATATGCCCATCATCAGGAGCTCGAGGCTGTACTTGTGTTATTACCGCATATGGTGTGTAATGCCTTGGTTGCTGGTGGTCGGCGGTCAAGTGCAGGGCAGCAGGCTATGCGTCCGGTATGAGGGAAGCTGCTCGACTGGCGACTAGTCGAGCAGCTTCCCTCATCCCGGACGCATAGCTGCTCGACTGGCGACTAGTCGAGCAGCTTCCCTCATCCCGGACGCATAGCCTGCTACCCTGCACCTGACCGCCGACTACCAGCAACCAAGACATTACACACCATATGCGGTAATAACACAAGTACAGCCTCGAGCTCCTGATGATGGGCATATAAGTGCCTGAAATATGTTGAGCATATTACAAGTGCAGTAAACCATTTAGTAGCATCTAGTTGGTTTTCTTCTGGACGCATATACAACGATGCGAAGGCCTATTCAATTTATAGTGTGTTGAGTTTTTCTTTTATCTGCTTGACTTCACCTGGTGAGATTCTAGGCAGTCTATCAGGACAGAGTTTGTCAAGTTTCATCTTTGTTTCAACATTTGAGTTATTGTGTTTTATTTCTTGTATTATCCTAGCTTACTTCATGAGTAATGCCAATTATTTTTATGAGGTTAAATCAAGTTACATTCTAGTCTTAGTGTATACTTTCGTATTTAGTTCTTCTTCCTTTCTTTGTTCTTGTCCGAATTTATTTCTTTCCTTCTGTCGTTATTCTCGTTAATTATAATCAGCTATATTTATGCCTTTAATTACTATTTAGGTCTTATCTTGTCCACATATCGGTGCTGGTGTTCTAGTTTTTTTTAATGAACGTTGTAGTATTGACTGCGTAAACTTCCAGTGTCGTCGTGGACACTTCGTTTGGTAACTGAAAGGAATGACAAGGATGCGTAAAGATAATGCTCTATGAAAGATAAACTTTGAACTGGAGTTCGTGTAGAGTGTTCTGCTCTAGGATAGTGTAAGTGTATTATGTTATGTGCACGCGTGAGACTCTTAAAGAGACTACTATTACACTGTGTTCTGCGGCAAGACGCCATGTTACGGGCCAGAACCGTTCATGCACCTTTAATACGAAGACATCATACTTATCGCTGCATGACAGTTTTTATGCTCAGGTGTGGTCTGATCGTGTCTAGTAACCCGCGAATGCATTTGTCAGAACAAGCCTTCTCGGAAACCGCCTAGGTACCGGGCTCCTTCCGCGTGGTCGTCCAGCTGGAGTGAGGTTCCTGCTGCGGCCCGTAATATTATTCTTACACTTCAGCCATGACATTTTACTTCCCACTTGCAATTTCTATCTATACATTGACTTCATTCGGACTAGCCATTCGTACACACAGTGAGAGAGCGCTGTCGGTATAGTGCCTAGGTTACGGGCTGAACGACCGAAGGCCGAAGGTCGATTATCGGCAGAAGCAAGGGATTTTTCTGTTCTCCAAAGCGTCCATACCGGTAGTGGGGCCCACCTTGCCTTCTACTAAATGGGTACTACTCCGGAATTTTCTTTAAATGGCTAAGAAGACGCAAGAAACCCTCAGCTCAACTACGCTATGTCGCGACCGACGTCCAAAAAAGAACCTGCCGATAAAAAAATTCTGAATCTTTACCTACTGAGACCGCGTGCTCGAGAGGATAAAATAAGAATCCAGCCAGAGACCTAATTGAAGAAAACCATTATTTTTGACAGTTCCATAGGTTTCGAAAAAGCGTGAGATGGTGCAGATGTCTGTAGTGACTAGTTACGAGCTGTAGGTTTCTTTCATGTTTTGTATTATGCACCCCATGAGAAAACCAGTCCACAAAACTCCGTTTTGCTTCTCAGTCTATGTTTTGGGTACTGTAAACTGCGATTGTTTTATATGGATGGAATTATTACACGTCTTTAGCGTATTTTCTTACTTTGTAGAATGGAATTTTTTCAGAAACTTTTTACGTATCAGTAAATTGGTGCTGTATTCAGAACAGGAGCGTTAGGAAACTTTAATCCGAATTTATACGACACTTCTTGCAACAAATACACGCAGCGTCGTAAGAAATCCTCGTAACGACTATACACGACTCGTAGACTCTCCGTTAAACATGAGAGCAACACGGCAGTGAGGTGGTGAGTGGGCTGGTTAGTTGCTATTGGCAGTTCTCTGTGTGTCCAACATGCATAGAAATAGACGCGACGTACCGTTTCTAAAAATAAATACATGGATATAACGCGGAACTGAATTCAGCAATGAATCTTAAATGTGTGAAATAGATCATTTAAGACTGGTTCAGAATGTGCCTCTGAGCAAAACTAACACTCAGAGATAAAGCTGAACATTTAAACCTTCTGGGACTTTACACCATATTGGACCTGTTGACTGTGAAGATCCTTCGAAATGTTGGTAAGCCTTACCAGTCGACGTAGGATGGCATCCCGGAGACTTGAATCTTCAGCGGCACCGCAGTGAGGAACATCTCGAAGAAAAAGTGAGATTCGTGCTTAAATGATGATGAGAATGATAATAATATCTCGGTATTATTATTGTTATTATTATTATTATTTAGTTTGAGAAATATCTTGTCGTGTACTTCAGAAATACTGGATGTACACAACAGTTGCTTGTTTTTTGCATATGTAAAAGTTGCCCTGTTACTGTGAGAGAACATAATTGCGTTCACAAGCATACATGAACAATTCTGGACATAATCCACCAATGGGGAAGAACTTGGTGGATTTTGCAGGTCACCTAGGTGTATTGAGGTACCGAAATGCAGAAGATTGTCATAGGCGGGACATAGCCAGCGTGGGGGACGATGAAGAATACGGGCATTGGTGATGGGTAACTGCACTGAAAAGCGTCCATGTGGGAGACGGGAAGAGGCTGCGAGAATGAAATTACGATGAATCTTACTGAGATAGGCTGTAGGATGGGCGTGGATAGAACTGGTACAGGAAAACGTCTGGTGGCGGGTTTTGGTGTTAGCGGTGGTGAAGCTTGGCTTTCTGTTACCAGAATATTAATACCTATATATTTATCTATCCCACATTCTGGGTTATAACTCTGCGAAGGTTCTCTCCAGGCTTAGACCAGTGCTGTGACCACAGGATAAGTCCGGGGATGTAAGTGGCACAACAGAGTGTATCGTACGTTGGTTTGACCGAGCCCTTTCGAACCTAACTACTAGCCGCCGCTGATCTGTAGTAAACTCGGCTACTGAATCTGTAATGTTAAGGTGAGAGGTAGGACGTGACAGCACTGGGAGAGCCGTGTTGTTATACACGAGTATCCTATTAACCAAGGTTGAACTACGCACTTAGAAACACTTCTAAAGAAAACCCCCACAACTATACTGACCGGTTTATCCCTGTTTATTCAAATGGATCATGACGTGTAAATTACGGAACCGTCGTCAACTGTACACGGGGCCTTTTCATTATGTACAGCATCCTTCACCTCAACTGCGGCGGTTTTCTTGTACAATTTGTTACACATTTTGAATTATTGTAGGCCTAAGAAATGTATATTCTCTTTCGTTAATTAATTACAAGCTTGGTAAACAATGCTGTCTTAATTTGGCAGACTTACTGACGTTCGGTGAAGATGGTTGTGAATAAAATGCGCTGGTAATAATTTGGAACGAGACAGCTGTGGTCTGTTTGTGTACAGTGTTCCGGCAGACACCTTGAAATACTGAGATAATGAGTGTAGTAAGGCACTGCGAAAAGACAGCGGACTCAATTTACGGCTGTAAGGGAAATGCAAGTGTCGTTTAAAGGCAGGAAGTGACTGCGACTTGCTTTAATGTATTATTTCAGAATTTGTCTGGAAGATAGGAAGGAGAAACACCGAAAACCCGTTCTAAGAATAGACCACCATTATTCCGAAAATCAAACCCGGAGCCCCATATATGAGGCAGTACGTGGCATTTTTTAAATGTTATTACGTCTCTTTCGGTGCCGGTTTTTTCTTTCCTCTCTTTCTGAAGTACGAAGGTACAAGTCTTCTGGGGCGTTACGTTGTATTGACTGATAAATGGTTATCTTCCTCCCGAAGAGTCGTAATATCTCCCTGGTCTTAAACTGTTTAACCTTGAAGATGAAGGCACTACGATCCTTTGAAACGTCTGTGACTGTCTGCTAGTCGACACGGCGTAAAAACCCAGAAGACTTGTTGTATCTTTAATAACAACGTTGTGAGAAGTTCCATTCTTCCCCGATTTTTTTTCCTCCCCCGTGTACGTGTGCTGCATCTCGCAGCTAAGTTCAGCCGTAACGCAATTTAATTGCATTTGTAAAAGTACTGGATCAACAAGAAGTGTTTCAGACTTGTGTGGCCTCTAACTAAGACTGTTCGAATCTGTGTCTTCTGTCTTTGCTTTCCCACGTCACCGATTAAGGATTTGGCTGTCACAGTTAAGGGTTTTAGTAAAAACGTTAAACAAAACGGATACTGGGGAATTAGCCAAAGTATCCACATTTTTTAAATGTCCAAGTTTGCTGTTTTGTATGTCTCTTTGGCATTGATATTTATTTATGGTGGATGTAAATTTAGCGTTGCATAAGTAATTTCGGTACAGATATCACAATGCAAAGGACGAGCTTTTGTTTTTCTTCGTGTTTCTTTAAATAATGGACGTAACTAAACATGTTTCAAATACGGTCTGCGGAGCTTAACTATATTTTTGTTTAATGCCATGTATGACGTATAACTCATTACGTTGCATCGAGCTGGCCGGCCGGATTAATGCAGTAACCCAGGATCTTAGAAAATGAGTGTGCCTTGGTTATGGGTTCCTGTGTCAGTCACAATATCTGTGTGTTGAGGTCGGCTTAGATTGGTCCAGAAACTAAGTTAACTTCCACCAGGCTGGAGATGGAGGCCTCGAGCACCAGGAAGATGCGACCTACTTGGCTCCTTTGCTGAGGAAGATAGAAAGTTGGCCAACAGCTACAAGACTGTCCATGGGAAAGGGACGTGCGCGTGATGACTGATGACGAAGCTTGCACTTCATTCGTGTCATGAAATGATTTATGACACTTTCTGTTTTATAAACAGAATATCTTAACGAAACGTATATGCGCGAGTCTGTTTTCTTGTCCTTTTGTTTATAAATAAGGCACCTTAATGCCTTTACCCAGTTCAGAATTCGCGTTTGAGCGTTTCTTTGGTCTTCTTATTCTCCAAGCCCCATAATTCCCTTCTGTCGTCGGCCACCCCTTACAAGATTTATTTATACAGAGAGTTCAACTGAAATCCGAACCCAGACACACGGCCAGGTTCACGGCCTTACATCTCAGCATTTTATATATATATATATGTATAATGTGTAATATGTAACTAGGGAAGCCAAGGCCAAACTTAAAGAGCTGTAATGCTGAAGAAGAGAGAGAGGGAGAAGAGAGATGTTACTTACCGCATGCTAAAGTGTTGGCTTTAGTGCATACGATATATCGAAGTACACAGTTCATGTGTTTCGCGGGTCTCTAGAGTGTTATGATGAATCGGAGTTGTCAACATTGTTTCTTTCAAATGGATAGCTGTCAGAGTCTCTGTTTTGATTAGCTCAGCTCAGCTGTTTCGGACGGTCACATAACCTTCCAACCTCAACGTTCTGTGTATGTCAAGGCCAGCCGTACGTACACTGAAAATAGGGTGGCAAGTACCAACACAATATGTTCCTACAGCTTGGTCTGCACGCTGATAACTATATAATAATTCCTGCTAATTATTGTTAATATCAGCTACACGGTATTTTAAGAGTTACAGTGGCTGACGTTTTCATTTCGCAACACCGCACCCTCGTAGCGCTGTGCGTGTCTGCATTGCGTAACATAACTCGCACTTGCCGTTTTAGGGATGATTCCTTCACTCTGGAATCAAATCGCCACACCGTTTGAAGCATAAGTACAGAACTTCTGTTTAAGACTTACGTAAAAAATGTGAAACTGAGAACTTCCCAACAAATAAGAGCGTAGTCTACTCGTCGTCCGTCGTCACTGACTGCACTAACACGTACTGTATTGACAAGACATGATCTATTAGTTGACAACGCTGTAAATGGGATACAGCAACTTTGTTCCCCTGTTAATGTATCCAGCTCTTTTGTCAAGTGTTCAGAAATATTTATGTTTCATTTACTTAACGACGCTTCATTATCTTATTGCACATCGACGAATGGGACAATGTTGAGTTACAAGGATATACAGGGTGTTTCACGACTTTAGGGCATAACTGCAGGAGGTGATTTCCTAGGTCTTTGTGATAAAAAAAGTTCATATAAACATGTGTCCGATTTAGGACGGTTACGGAGTTATGACCGTTTTTTAATTCCCGTACACGCCCTCGTGTGAACCGCGTCTGTCAGGTG
>Ga0123353_10012609_pt1 | contig 12036 bp, 9 predicted proteins | sample TergutLab28metaG_3_FD_92763 | JGI IMG/M metagenome (GOLD analysis project Ga0123353, IMG submission 92763) | Labiotermes labralis P3 segment gut microbial communities from Petit-Saut dam, French Guiana - Lab288 P3 | ecosystem: Host-associated > Arthropoda: Insects > Digestive system > Gut ... | reverse complement strand
GTCAACGATTTCCTCTGCCGGGTGGCCGGAGTGTTTCACGTATCCGTCAATGAATTTTTCGGTTCTCGCGCGGGCGCCGGTTAATTTACCGGAGATGATGACTTCACAGCCGAGCGCACCCGCCGCCATGACGGCGCGGATGGTGTTGGTACCGGCTTTTCTGAAGTACCATCCTCTTTCAATAGACGCGGCCAAACGGTTGGCCATAATCTGTGCGTTGAGCTCGGACTTTTTAATTTCCTGAGCGTCGATTTGGGGGTTGTCCACACCGTAGATGTCGACAACGTCCTGCGTTAATTTGCGGATCACTTTACCGGCTTTTCCGATAACCATGCCGGGTTTTTCGGAGTAGATGGTAATTTGTGTGCCGAGCGGCGTTCTGCTCATGTTCATACCGCCGTAACCGGATCTTCCGAGCTGTTTGGCGAAATGTTCATCCAAAGAGGCTTTGGTGTAGCCTTCTTTTACGAATTTCTTCTCAACTGCCATATTACTGCACCTCGCTTAAAATGACTTCAACGTTCACCGTGGTGGTGTTTTTCGGGGAGGCGCGTCCTCTGGCTCTTGGGAACATGCCGCGGATAACTCTTCCTCTGTTGGCACGGATACTGGAGATATACATGCGGGAGGGTTCAAGTCCTTTGTATTCGGCGTTGCTTTCCGCATTTCTCAAAACTTTCAGAACTTCGACGGAGGCGTTGACGGGGTATTTACCGTTTGCCATCGGTCCTTTTTTGTGACCGGAACCGTCCGTGTGTCTCTTGAAAGGAACCGCCTTCTTCAATGCAACGACATCGTCGAGGAATGCCTGCGCCTGAGGCAACTTCATTCCTTTGATGTGGTGGCAAATTTCTCTTGTCTTCTTAAAGGAGATGTGAAGTTCTGAGGCTGTTGCCCGAGATGTTGTCTCGGGGTCAGATTGTACTGCATAATTAAGTCTTCCCATTTTCACACCTCACTTCAACGGAACGAATTTACTGGAACGGGTTGCACCGACACCGGCGCTGCCGTGGGAAACTCTGCCTCTGGTCGGCGCAAACTCGCCAAAGCGGTGAGCCACCATTTCCGGTTGGATTTCGATGTCGGCAAACTTTTTGCCGTCGTAAACAGAGATTGTCTTTCCAATCATTTCCGGCAAAATAATCATACCTCTTGTATGGGTTTTGACTTTTTTGCCTTCCCTCATGTCCGCAAGGGCTTTCTTTTGGACTTCGGTGAAACCTCTTTTAATCGTTCTTCTTTCGCGAGAGGGGAGAAGCTCTGCGAATTCCTCAATGCTTAAAGCCTGAAGCTCGGCAATGGTCTTTCCGCGGTAAGTATACTCACCCTTACGCTTCGGTAATCTTGATGCTCCTGATTTTTTTGCTGCCATAATATCACCTTAACGTTTCTTTCCGGTTCTGCGTGCGGCGATGTGACCGACTTTAGCTCCCGGAGGCGCGTTTCTGCTGACTGTTGTCGAGCGGGTGGGGTGCTGTCTGTTACCGCCACCGAACGGGTGGTCTCTGGGGTTCATAGCGACACCTCTGACACGCGGGAATCTCTTTGCGCGAACTTTCATTTTGTGGAATTTTTTACCGGCTTTGAGGAACGGTTTTTCAACACGTCCGCCACCTGCGATAATACCGACCAGCACACGGCATTCGGGGTTGAACCATTTCAGGACGCCCGAGGGCATCTGAACGGAGGTTCTGTCTCCTTCGTGCGCAACGACTGTTGCGTAAGTTCCGGAGGAACGAGTGAATTTGCCGCCGTCGTTGGGTTTTCCTTCGATGTTGCAGACATAAATACCCTCAGGGACCTTTCCGACGGGGAGGATGTTTCCGGCTTTCATTTCGGCATCGGGGCCGCAAGCGATTTCCTGTCCGACAGATATTCCCTCGTTGGCAAGGAGCAGCTGGGTTGTGCCGTTTTCAAAGAAGACTTTAATAATCGGCGCGGCTCTTGCAGTGTCGTGCTCGACATCGATGACGGTTCCTTTTAAGGTAACGCCGGCATCGACTGCGGGGTGCATTAATTCTGCTTTAAATTTGTGAGAAGGCGCTCTGAAAGTCGGGCTTCCTTTACCTCTTCTCTGTGCAATAATTCTCTTACCCATTTTATCACCTTATGCAAGTCCGAGCCTGGTTGCAATTTCGTGGGCTGCATCCGGCTTTTCAAATGTGATGATTGCTTTTTTCTGTCCTTTCATGGTGGTCATGGTTCTAACGCTGTTGACCTTGAAACCGTAAAGCTCTTCCATGTCGGCTTTGATTTGGTGCTTGTTGGCACGGAAGTCGACGATGACCTGAAGTTTACTGTCTTCCATGTGGAGCATGGCCTTTTCTGTAATGAACGGATATTTGACGGACATCATTCAAAAACACCTTCCTTTGCCGCGAGTTGGTCGATTGCCGCCTTGGTCCAAACGGTCAGACGACCGGCGTGGGTACCGGGGGCAAGGAGCTCTGCGTTCAATTCGGCAACCGATGCAATGTCAACGCCGGACAGGTTTCCGGCGGCCTTGAAGACGGATGCTCTTTCGCCGGTGACGATGAGAACACTCTTTTTGTTCTTGTATTTTCTTCCTCTCATTTTACCGCGGCCGGCACGGATATTGCGGCCTTCTTTCGCGCGGATGACGTCTTCGTAAATACCGATGGCTTCAAAGAAAGAAACGACGTCTTTGGTTTTGGAAAGGGCTTCAAACGCGTTGTCGGCAACGATGGGGAGTTCTTCGGTCATGAAGATGTGTCCGCGGGTGATGACGAGGTCTTCGCTGCAGGTGGCTGCAATTGCGGATCTGACGGCCATACGCTTTTCCCTCTTATTCACCTTCTCGGAATAATCCGTTTCGGGCTTCGGCGGGTGGGCACGGCGACCGCCTTTTGAGTGGGGGATACGCGCCGCGCGGGAGCCGTTGACGATTCTTGGGACGTGTGAAGCGCCGCGGCCGGAACCCCAGCCGGTTGCAGAGGTCTGCATACCCGCGTAAAGTGTGGGACCGTACGGATGTCTTCTGTTTGCCTGAGCGACCAAGACGGCTTTCTTGATGAGGTCCGGGCGATAGTCTTCGTCAAAGACGGGCGGAAGTTCAACTTCCCCGACCGGGCTGCCTGATAAATCTAAAATTTTTGCTGTTGCCATTTCATTCACCCCTGCTGAGACTGCACGCTGACGTGAACGATTTGAGGTTCGCCTGGCTGTGCTTTGCTGAATCTGATCGGGTCTCTGATGCGGATCAGTCTTTTGGCCGGACCGGGGACGCTTCCTTTAATAAGGATATAGTCACCGCTGACAAGACCGTAGTTGATGATACCGCCGGCAGGCGTAATTTCTTCGCCGTTTGCGCCGATCTTCAAAATGCGTTTGTTGTATTCGGTTCTCTGGTGATAGCCTGTCTGACCCATGGCGGGGACCTGCCACAGAACGTGTGCCGGACGGAACGGGCCGAGCGTACCGATTTGTCTCAGACTGCCCTGTCTGGAGTGCTTTCCTTTCATGAGGGCAATACCCCATCTTTTAACGGGGCCTTGAGTTCCTTTGCCGGTTGTGATGGCGGCCGTGTCAACGATTGCACCGTTCTTGAATACGTCTGTAAAGCGGATTTCTGTTCCGAGAATAGATTTGGCGTATTCGAATTTTTTGGCAGCGTTGGCGCCGCGAATTCCGGTTTCCATGATATCGGGCACTTTTTTGGGAACGCCTGAAAGGACTTTGGGCTGGGTGTAGGTCATGACACGGATGTCGGTCACTTCACCGCTTGCAATGAGCTCTTCGATTTTTGCGAAGGATTCTGCCGTTTTGTCGGTTTTGGGGACACGCAATCTGCGGGCCAGCTCGGGTTCAAGCGCTGTTGTCCAGGCTTCAGCCGCGGCTGTTTCGCCGTAGGCATTCTTCACATACGCGCGGATAGCGGCAACGAAGATGGCAGGGGTTTCGATGATTGTCACCGGGACGGCGATTTCCGCGCCGGCCGTGATGCTGTTCTTTGTATCATCGACCATGATGACGTGAGTCATACCGGCTTTGTATCCTGCAAATGCCTGTAATTTGGGTTCGCCCGAAACTTCGGGCCAGGATCTGAATTTCGGAACGTGGCTTTTTGATCTCTTGCGAGGGCTGTAAGCTCTGGATCCTTTGTCAGGTCTGTGTATGCTTGACATTTTTTGACTCCTATAGTTATTCTACGCTTCCGGGAGCCAAAACAACAGGTCAGAAGCTATGGAAAAGATAAAGAAAACCTGAAAATCAAAGCTGATTAAATGAAAACAGCAAGCGTTGAGGCGGCATACATTGAGCAGGCCCCTCGCTGTAACACTTGAATATATTCTCAATCAAAATCAGGATTTTGACAATAAAATGTCTTCATGTCATCCTTTTTTTGTTAAATCCATCCACAACATCGACAACGAAAAATATTAAGCTATTAACATTTTCGTGTTTTCCGCCTTCGAAAGAAGGGGAATCGGGCATTCGTGAATTGGCCCTGACACTTATGTTGTTCCTACAGTTCTCACCGGATTATATTCAACAAGCGGGAATTCCGCATTGTTAATGTAAGTAAGACGAAGCGAAAATAGAACAAGTTGTATTTAAAGATGTTCCTGAATAGCGTGGTGTAAATGCCCGATATTTACCACATTTTATGCAAAATGATACTTTTTGGAATCGAAAGAAAATTTTCTCTTTGATTTCTCTTTGATATGATATATTTGCTCTACTCATGACCCTTTAAAAAAATCAATGATTGATTAAATAATAATTTCTTCAACTCTTTCATATAAATCTTCTAACTCACGCTCATAAACCCGAAAACCTGTTCCGTGATTTCTGGCGGATGTACCATTATCATGCAAACGTAAATCCACCAATAGCTGCTCATTTTCGAATTTACTTTTTAAGATTTCAACAGTCTTTCCGCCGGTTAATAATTTTGCCCGATCGAAATAAAAGAACTCCACATTGTCACGCATTTCGGATTGTGCTTTTACAAGTAAAACGTTTTTTACTTTCTTTTCAAATACTTCGCAGATAGACAAAAGTGACCATGACACAATGACTGTTCCGTCCACATGACGAACTTCAACTTGGTTATTATCAACATATAGAAATAAACCAGCACCGTTTGGTTTAATGCTCATTGTATAGTATAAACCGAGTCTGCCGTTTTTATCTTTACTGCCATATCGCTTAATAGCTTCAAGAGGGTCCATTTTCCATGCTCTTTTATTAAAAGTGAAAAGCGTAATCATACTTTGTGAATTCGTACGCGTCGCTTTTAATTCAACATCACCGAAATCTGGCAAAGGTATGTTATTTTCAGATAAACCCATTAGCGTTTCAAGTGTGTGACCAATACCTGTCGGCCCTTTTCGTGAACTTGGAACAAATCCTTGTGATTTAATTTTTTTCAGCTTCTTCTGAACGTCTGCTAATTTCATGTTTATCCTTTTTTCCGATAATAATGTATTCGTAAGACATGGTTTTATCTTTCTTACCGGCTTGATTGGAAGGGGAATTACTTAACGGCATAACTTTATTAGAGATATCTCTCACCAATATTTGTTGAATAGTTATACCGCAATTTGTCATCATTTCGGCAGTAATTTGATCAGTAGGGATTTCTACGCCCTTTACCCGCCTGTTACCGACAATATAACAAACTGTGCCCCCGATAGGTAAATCCGATAAAATATTTTTTAATATGATGTAGTATTCGTTGAAAAAATTTAATACATCAATGCAACGTACGCCGTCTATGCTGTTGATATGAGACAATACGTCCATTAAAATATAATTATCAAATAAACCCTCTGCAATATCCCTTTTTCTGCCAATTGATTGTTTATCGATGTCATATTTAATTTCAAAGTTGCCCAGTAAATCATTCACCCATTCAAGAGCAAAACTGGAAAATTGACCATATGCAACTGTTGTCCTGCTGTCACCATATGGCGGTGAAGTAATGATTAAGTCATATTTGAGGTCATATTTACGAATATTTTCAACCGAATCGAGAAAATGCAATGGTGATTCAACAAAACCGCCGGATTTTTTAATAATTTCGAAAGCCGCGTCTAAATTCTCAAAAAATTTTTTAATGCTTTCGTCTTTTTTATCTTTTAATTTTTCAGCTTCGATGCGATATCTTTTGAATTCCCCGTTTCTTGTATACGATTGGTTGCGGCAAACTAAAGCAAAACAAGTTATCAGTAAATCAGAATAATTATAAAGATTATTTTTTAACACGTAACGTATTCTTCCCAAACTTTTTTGCGCGGACGGACTATACCAATAGTCTATGTTTTTAATATTCGGGACATCCGTTAAATCATTTTTATCGATATCTTTTTTGACATTTTGAATATCGTTTTGTAACAAGTTTAAATCATAATTCGTGTTTTTTGATTTTGAAATTAACAGAGCCAGCGGATTGATATCAAAACCGATTGATCTGTAACCTTTCAAACCCGATTGTAAAAGTGTTACGCCGCTTCCGGAAAAAGGATCCAGTACAACAGAATTATTATCAGCGTATTTATCAAGCAAATAATCAACCAGCAAAGGGTGTAACATTGCGGGGTATGGATGAATTTTGTGTCGGCCCTGCCTTAAAGGGTCGCCTTTAAAAGAGAGAGATTCGGTATATTGCCGAGTATACCACAGTTCACATTCGTAACTACTCATTTTTTGCCACCTTCAATTATTTCATATATCCAATCGAAATAGGACATCGGGGAGGCTATACATCATCCATTTCACATTGTTCTTAAATGATTAAACCTATCACAAATAAGATTTCTGACAAGACCAATTAACTCAATTAATAAAATAGGTCAAGTCATATTTATAAATACTCAAACTTATTCCATTTCATAAAGGTGTGTCGTCCCGACTGGAATTAAAATCTGCACTGACTCTTTTCATGTCGTCAAAAAATTCGGGATAAGAAATCCGAACACAGTCCGCCGTGTCAATCGACACGCCGCCGACCATCATTCCCGCGACAAACAGAGACATAACGATACGGTGGTCATCCCAGCCGTGAAGGGCGGCGCCCTTTATATTTCCGGCGCTTTTGCTGCCGGAAATGATCAACCCGTCTTTTGTTTCGGAAATTGAAACGCCCATCTTTTGAAGCTCCTCAGCCATCGCTTTTAAGCGATCTGTTTCTTTGAGCCGGACGTGCTCTGCGTTTGTAATTTTCATCTCGCCGTCCGAAAACGCGCCGAGAACGGCCAGCGTCGGGACGAGGTCCGGCGTTTCACCGACATCGACGGTGATTCCTTTCAGCCGGCGGCCATCTTTATTGGAAACGCGGACAACGCCGTTTTCTTGATCCCAAGAAATATCGGCGCCCATTTTTTCCAAAATTTCAATCATCGCGCTGTCCCCTTGCGCCGACCGGAAAATGTTTTCGACAGCAATTTCGGCTCCCGGAATGAGGGCGCCGGCCGCTAACGCGTAAGAAACGGAAGAAAAGTCTCCCGGTATTGTATAATCGGAAAGGTTGTATGTCTGGTTTCCCGGAATTTTATATGAAAATCCGGCATCCTTTTTTCCGAAAACCTTGTTTTTGGATTCAATAATACGGATGCCGGCTTTTTCCGCGATTTCAAGCGTAATATCGACATACGGTTTTGATTTTAATTCGCCGTCAATGGAGAGAATGGTTTCTCCGTCCAAAAGCGGGCAGGACAGAAGAAGCGCGGAAATAAATTGCGAACTCATGCCGCCGTCAATCGAAACGGTTCCCGGTCTGACCGGACCTTTCACAACCAGCGGCGCGCAGCCGTTGCCATTGACAGAATAAGCGTCCGCACCCATTTTTTTCAACGTTTCCAAAAGCGGCGTGTTCGGTCTTTTCTGAATAGACGCGTCGCCCGTCAATGTGATTTCCTCGTCCATTAGTCCCGAAAACGCGGTCATAAAACGAAGCGTCGTTCCCGAATTGCCGATATCGACCGGCTGGTTGGGGAGACAGGGTTTTCCGCAAAACCCGCGGACATCGACAACCGTCTCTTCGTCCGCCGTCTTTGTTTCTAAAACGTCCGCGCCGAACATCCGGCAGGCTTCCATCGTTGACCGGGTGTCGGCCGACAGCAGGCAATGGGAAAGGCGGCACTCATTTTTTCCGAGGGACGCGACAAAAACGGCGCGGTGCGTATAACTTTTGGAAGGCGGCGCATCGATGACGCCGAAAGGAACAGATTTTCTGACGGAGACAATCATGAGATGCCATATTGTCTGAAAGATTATCATCTTTTCTATGGCCGACTCATCCGCGCCGTTTATCCGGATAAAAAAACGCTATCGATCTGACTTTTCGGGAGGATTGGTAAGAATAACGGATTTAAAAAAACCGAAATCATTTCGGCATTAATCATCGTTTCGTTTTAGGTCCGAAATGATTCAAACGGATTTTTATGAATGAATAAAAAAAGAACCGCTGTCAGAACAGCGGTTTATCGTTTATCTTGATCGGTTTATTTTTTGGGTTTATATTCATCTTCCTCTTCGTTTCTCCATTTCCATATGAATATGAAAGCGCCCACTGCCATCGGGAACAACAAAACGATCCGGAGGAGAGGGGTAACATCGGGTAACGGTGGTCTGTCCTCTCTCTGTCCTCCCTCCGACGAGTTGTTCTGGCCGGGTGTCGAAGGACCGGGACCGGAGGGATTTACGACATTTGCGCGGCCGGAAGAGGTGCCTTGAGAGGAGGAGGACGTTGGGGTAAAGGTGTAAATATAAGTCACAGGACCGAGCACACCGGCCACCGTTGAAGGATCGGTGTCCCAGTTACCGGAAATGTAACTGATAACAGCCATAGGCGCCGGGATGCTGGCCGGTATACCGCCGTGGGTAACATTCTCAGAATAGGTGGTCAAGCTGTTCTCGGCCCAGATACCGTTAACGATCTGATAGGTCACCAGATAGAGGTTCAGAATCGAGTAAGTGTAGGTATAAGTCACCGGACCGGTCACGGCCACCACCGGGTCGAGGTTCCAGAAACCATCGGCGTAACCGAAATCAGGCTGAGGCGTTGGAATGCCGGATGGTATGCTGCCGTGGGTGACGGACTCGGTAACGGTCGTGTTCGCACCATCCCAAGTACCTTTGACGATCTGATAGGTCACCGTATAGCTTTCGAGAGCTGAGTAGGTATAGGTATAAGTCACCGGACCTGTCACGGTCACCGTTGATAAATCTGCGTTCCAAGAACCGGAAGAAGAATTGTAACCGGTATTCGGTTGAGACGTGGGGATGTTGAGCGGTGACGGTGTGCCGCCGTGGATAACATTCTCTGTGTAGGTGGCCAGACTGTTCTCGGCCCAAGTACCGTTGTTGATCTGATAGGTCACCGGATAAAAGCCGAGAGCTGAGCAAGTGTAGGTATAGGTCACATCGTCGGTCACATTGGTTACACTTGACGGATTAATATCCCAAAAACCGCCGGCAAAACCACTGTCAGGCTGGGGCGTGAGAACACTTGCCGGCGCACTGTTGTGAATGACGGATTCGTTGGTACTGGTATTGAAACCGTCCCAAGTACCGTCAATAATGACATAAGTCACCTCATAGGTGTTGGGAGTCAAGTAAGTGTAGGTATAGGTCACATCGCCGGTCACACTGGTCACAGTTGACGGATCGGTGTCCCAAGAACCGGGCGTTTGGGTGTAACCGGCACTCGCCACAGGCGTGGGGATGCTTGTCGGCGCGCTGTCGTGGATGACGGTCACGGTGTGGGTGTTCAGACCATTCTCGAACCAATTACCGTTAACGATTTGATAGGTTACCGTATAGGCGTTGAGATCCGTGTAGGTGTAAATATAAGTCACCGGACCCGTCACGTTCACCGTTGACGGATCAATATTCCAGAAACCGCCGGCGTAACCGAAGTTAGGCTGAGGCGTGGGGATGGTGAACGGCTTGTTGCCGTGAGTGACGGAGTCATAGGTAAAGGTGTTGGTGCCATCCCAAGTACCATTGAAGACCTGATAGGTCACCGGATAAGTGTTGAGAGTTGAGTAGGTGTAGGTATAGGTCACATCGCCGGTCACACCGGTCACAGTTGACGGATCGGTATCCCAAGAACCGGCCGTTTGGCCGTAACCTGCATCAGGCTGAGGCATGGGGATGTTAGACGGTGTACCGCCATTTGTAACATTCTCTGTGTAAGTGACTTGGCTGTTCTCAGACCAGATACCATTGTTGATCTGATAGGTTACCAAATGGACAGCGAGAGCCGTGTAAGTGTAGGTATAGGTCACATTGTCGGTCACATTCTCCACGGCCGGATCAACATTCCAAAAACCAGTGGTGACACCACCGTCAGGCTGAGGTGTGGGGATGGTGATCGGCTTGTTGCCGTGAGTGACAGATTCGTAGTCAATGGTACTGGAGCCATCCCAAGTACCGTCAATGACGATGTAAGTCACCGTATAGGTGTTGGGAGTCAAGTAAGTGTAGGTATAGGTCACATCGCCGGTCACACTGGTCACAGTTGACGGATCGGTGTCCCAAGAACCGGACGTTTGGGTGTAGCCGGCATTTGCCACAGGCGTGGGGATGCTTGTCGGCGCGCTGCCGTGGATGACAGTCTCGGCGTAGGTGGCCAGACCGTTATCAAACCAATTACCGTTAACGATTTGATAGGTTACCGTATAGGTATTGAGAGTCGAATAGGTGTAGATATAAGTCACCGGACCCGTCACGTTCACCGTTGACGGATCAATATTCCAGAAACCGCCGGCGTAACCGAAGGCAGGCTGAGGCGTGGGGATATCGGATGGCAGACTGTCATATTCGACGGTCTCGGTGTAAGTGATCCCACTGTTCACGACCCAAGTACCGTTGTTGATCTGATAGGTCACCGGATACAGGTTGAGATCTAAGTAGGTGTAGGTATAAGTCACCGGACCTGTCACGATCGCTGTTGACGGATCGGTGTCCCAAGAACCGGAAGACGAATTGTAACCTGTATCAGGTTGAGGCGTGGGGATGTTAGACGGTGCGCTGCCGTGGGCAACATTCACGGTGTAGGTGGCCTGATTGTTCACGGACCAAGTACCGTTGTTGATTTGATAGGTCACCGGATAAAAACCGAGAGCCAAACAAGTGTAGGTATAGGTCACATCGCCGGTCACATTGGTCACCCCTGACGGATCAATGCTCCAAAAACCACCGGCGAAACCGCTGTCAGGTTGGGGCGTGGGAACGTTTGCCGGCGCACTGTCATGATCAACGGATTCAGAATAGGTGGTCAGACCATTCACGGACCAGGTACCGTCAATAATGACATAAGTTACCGTATAGTTGTTGAGAGTCAAGTAAGTGTAGGTATAGGTTACGGAACCGGTTATACCGGCCACCGTTGACGGATCGATGTCCCAAGAACCTGTCGTTTGGGTGTAACCGGCACTCGCCGCAGGCATGGGAATGCTTGCCGGCGTGCCACCGTGGGCGACGGTCTCAGTGTAGGTGATTCCACCGTTCTCGATCCAGGTACCGTTGTTGACTTTGTAGGTCACCGTATAGGAATCGAGAGTCGAGTAGGTGTAGATGTAGGTCACATCGCCGGTCACACCGGCCACCGTTGACGGATCAATGCTCCAAAAGCCGGTAGTGTAGCCGGCAGCAGCCACATGTGTGGGGATATTGAGTGGTGCGCTGTTGTGTTCGACGATCTCAGTATAGATAGTCCCGCCATTCTCGAGCCAGGTACCGTTGATGATTTGGTAGGTCACAGTATAGAGATTGAGAACCGAGTAAGTGTAAGTATAGGTCACATCGCCGGTCACACCAGTCACCGTTGACGGATCAACGTTCCAAAAACCGGTGGAATAACCGTAATCGGGTTGATGCGATGGGATGTTGGGCGGTGTGCTGCCGTGAACAACAGGCTCAGTCTTATCTACGGAATCGGTGCCGTCCCAAGTACCGTTAACGACTTTGTAAGTCACCGTGTAAGTGTTGGGCGTAAATGTGTAGGTGAATGTCTCATTATCGAGGATCAACGCGCCGGAAGGATCGGGTGACCAACTGCCATTG
>Ga0123353_10012606_pt1 | contig 12037 bp, 6 predicted proteins | sample TergutLab28metaG_3_FD_92763 | JGI IMG/M metagenome (GOLD analysis project Ga0123353, IMG submission 92763) | Labiotermes labralis P3 segment gut microbial communities from Petit-Saut dam, French Guiana - Lab288 P3 | ecosystem: Host-associated > Arthropoda: Insects > Digestive system > Gut ... | reverse complement strand
GGTGGTTATAGTAGTAGTAATAATAGTAGTGTTGTTCGTTGTGGTGGTGGTGGCAGTAGTAATAGTAGTATTATAACTGCATACACCTAACTACGTCATCCGCACTCTACAGTGAACAGAATATCTTGGCATTATCTCGAGAAATTTTTTTTAAGATGTGTAAATAGACACTAAATTTCGATGTTTGTAATATAATATTTTTCTAACGTATTTCGTTCAATTCATCCCATTAAATTCAATCAAATCATGTCAGGAAGATGAATATTCTATATCTACATTCCTGCATGCTAAACAAAAACACCCAAATGGAAATTATGAAGTCTCCTTTCAGTTTACAAGAGTCTTAAAATTTCGTTACCTAAATTAATACACATTTAAATACTTAGCCACTGCAACGTTCCGGGGCCATACAAGTAAAATACTGCCGATTCTATCACCCTCTATACCAGAGAGAGAGACGAGATATCAATTCCATTCTTTGGCATTATTACTACGAAAGTTCTCATTGCTACCACTGAATGCAAAGAATCGTTTTGCATTTCTAGAAGAGGGGACTGGGTTGATGTAAAAAATAATGAAATGTATCTTCTGAGAATTTAATCTCTGGTAACAGCCTCACATTCGGATTTTCAAGGCTAATGTCCTAAATGCACACACATTATCCCAACAACAACATTAAAGTCAAAACTTTCATCCACCAACTTTATGAATGTATAGTCACACACAGCTACAGGGACAAGAGAGCAAAATATTACAGAAAGTTTCAAGTCCTACTGAAATACTTAATACTGAAATACACGAAGCGTTGTTCTACCTTCTGTTTCATTTTCTAACCCTAATGCTAATCACGGGTGTTATAAAGAAGCACTAAAGTACTTTGACCTAGAAGAGAGGAAGTGGATTAAATGAAGAAAATTAGATAAATACGGAACTTTTAATTTTAAGCTCATGGTTCCGTGCATCATAATTCAATATTGACAAAAATCACACTAGACGCAACAGTATGCGTTCTGATTTATTTTACTGCACTCTACATGTTTCGGGTGTCCACCGCACCCATCATCATGAGTACTAAAATCTGTAACCGCAGCTACCTCCGGTACGGGTCATAATATCGGTACAGCTACCTCCCTCCAACGTGAGTTCCGATCTGGCCACATTGGAGGGAGGTAGGTGTACCGATATTATGACCTGTACCGGAGGCTGCGATTACAGATTTTAGTACTCCTGATGATGGGTGCGGTGGACACCCGAAACATGTAGAGTTATTTTGCAGTAAAATAAATCAGACTGCATACCTGTTGTATCTAGTTGGATTTTTATCAATACGGAACTTAATATTTGGTTAAGATATAATATCATATTTGAGGTAATCAGACAAAGCGTCCAAGATTGGAGATTTGTCGTACACATAAGAAAGACGAAAAAGAATGCATAGCTCTGATCGGAACACACAATTGTAAGAGACGGGTTTAAGTTAGAAATAATATATGATGAATTTTGAAAGAATAAGGTTAATTGATTTACATTTGATGTAACTAGTTAGGCTAAGATCCATTTGCGATATGTTAGGTTACTATTATTCTTTTTCTTTATTTTCTGACACTTTCTAAATTATACTGGTTATTTAGCTTCTAAAGAACCCAGATTTGTGAGTGAAGTAACAGCCAACATCTGAAAAACTTGACTCGTTGTAATTAGTTATCAGTGCGAGTAGTATTAACATCGACCAAAGAAGGTATAACTCAAATAGTAATTGTTGTAAGTTAACTGCTTTATTAAGAACAATTTGTGTTCCACTAGACCTGTGTACTAACTTTTGAGAAAGTGTGTATCTGATATGTAAGGGCTGCAGGAGTTCGTTGACAGAAGATGTGAAATATGCATGATGAGATTACTAAAGTTTGTCCTTTCCGAAGTTTAAGAAAATTCAACATTTTATATTTATAACGAATATAGATGGTTTCACTCAAAGAAATTCGAGTCCATTCCCGGTCAGACAGGTCGTTACTTGACAAACAGTGGAAGCTCTTCTCCGTGACAGTGTCATAGAAGCACAGTGACGAAGGTATAACTTTTTCAATATATTCTACATGTTCGAAGCATCAGAAAAGAAGAGGGTCAATCATTGGATGCCAGTCACTGAAACTGAAAGTCGATATCCGAGTTCTTTCGTGCGGCCATTGGAAGAACGTCTTCTCAAATAAAGTTGGACAGGAAACAATTCGTTCTTCAGGGGGTCCATTTCAGCAGCGTTCATTTTAAAACGCAACACATATCACTGTATGTCTCTTCCTTCTGTCGTTCCGTGATAAGTCGGTAAGGTATAAGATCCACATCTCCATTTTCTCTTCCTATCCATTGAATTATCTCTGCTAATACATTTTGCCTCTTGCTATACAGCAGGTTTTAGAGATCGAAAAAATATTAAGTCACATTCTGAATATCTTTAAGTTATCTTAAAAGTTAGAGTGTCCACTGAGTACAGCAACAAGCCCAAATGTATGATTATGTTTAAATATTAATGCCTAAAGCAAATGCCTGCCAAGTACCCTCTGTTCTAACATTCAGAACTTACATTTTGATACGACATGTATTTATTTGTTTGTTAGGGTTCTAGAACAAACAGCGATTATTTCACTGTAAGGCATGAAGGAATTTGTCTTTATAATGGGAAAAGAATGTGTTCTGGTTGAGGTGGCAACTGAACTTACATTAGAGGAACTTCTGCCCCCAAATGGTCAAGTTTAGCAACCATGGAACAGGTATGAAAGCAGAGAAGAGGGAGTACAGGCTTAGTTCTATTCTTTCCTTAACCTCGGGGCTACACAGTAGTGGTGGTTAACGCCATACTATGGAGCTTTATTCTCGGAAATGACCCGGGTTCAGTTTCATTACCTCTGCTTAACAGAAAATCCTACTCTCACAACAGACTCAGTACAAAGTAAGTTCTACACTGCGACATTTAAGACTCCCACAGCGGTGTTACTGAACACTCGAATCTTTATCAACGATGCTGTAAAAAGTGCATACGGTCTAAATAAAGTAAAAAACGAACAAGGACCAGAATCATTCTTCGAAAACTATTCGTTCTTCAGAGAGTTATGCAATTCACCACAATTTACGGAAGATGAAGATACATTTCAGTGGTCACGAGAGCCCATCACTTGTATCAGTCCCCAGCCAGACAGGTACGGTCCGCGCCTTCCCATCCTCAAAATGTATTATGCATTTTGATATTATCCTACCCCTATTCTTAACTCTTTTAAGCAGTTTAATTCCTCCAGTTTGACACACGAAAACCCTGCGGACAGTTATCTTCTCCCTCCTTTGTGCTACATGACCCACTTACCTAATCATGCTATAGTTGACCAATCTAAAAATTTAGGCAAGACAAAATTATGATCCTTCTCACTTTGCAGTTTTCTCTAGTCTCCTGTAACTTCTGTCTTTTTAAGCCTACTCCTACTACTACTACTACTACTACTACTAATAATAATAATAATAATAATAATAGTGGTTATTAAATCACTTCTTATATATTTTACGTGCTAACCAAATACAGAAATAATTTTCAATGTAATTTAATTCGGCACTTTTTAGGCAGAATTAAGAAAAGCGACTACTAACTTCGTCATAACTGTCCGTCCGTCCGTCCTTCCGAATGGAACAACTCTGCTGTTACTGACCGGATTTTCATGAAATTTGATGTGAATATTTTTTTCGAAAATATGTCGAAAAATTCAAATGTCATTAAAATTTGACAAAAAATAACGGATACTTTACATGCAGACCTTACACTTGTTTGATCATATCTCGTGCAGTTCTTCTTAGAATGAAGAATGTTTCAGACAAAAGTGTATAGAAAATCGAAACACACATTCTGAGTTCAATAACTTTCTTTAAAAAATTTAAAAAATGAGATAATGTGGTAGAGTATTGCAGGACCGGACAGGCTACGGGTGAAAATATGGCGCATGCGCATTGCATTCTGGTTCATTAAGGCTACAAACACACATTCAGAATGATTACTACTTATTGCTTTTGCACTACAAAAATTGCTGCACGAAGGCGCTTCAATGTTACGTTTGTACGCATATTGCCGGTCTTGTTTATTTTCGTGCTGATTTCACGGAAAGAAGGCTTTGTAGTTAGGCCGGGTACACATACAGAACACAAATATTTAAAAAGAAGACAAGAAAATAAAGAGAATAACAACACATAATGGCACAAACATAAGAAACACATCAGTACATAAATATTTTATAACTGTCTCCCAGTGTGTATAAATTTTACAACTGATACAACACCTTCAATACACAGCGAAAATAATGAACATTACCGCTGAGGTCTTCACATTTCCGCGATTTTAAACAGCGTTGTTTGGTAGCTGTGTAAGAACGTTTCGGAACAAAATACCGTTTCCACATGCAGGGGTCAATGTCGATCCGTTATTCAAGGGTTAACTAAGCAATAGTCTTGTCTCCAGATCAGAATGCAGTACAAAATCACAATATGCAGACTGATAACAACTTCTTTGAAAGGGTGGAACAGTTCAAATGTTTGGGAACAAACATAACACATTAAATTTCTATTCAGGAAGAAATTAAGAACAGAATGATTTCGGTGAATGCTCGCTGTCACTCGATGTAGAATCTTTTGTCTTCCAGTTTGCTATCCACAATTATAAAGATTAAGATATACAGAACTATAATTTTTCCTGCTGTTTTGTGTGGTTCTGAAGCTTGATCGCTCACATTGAGGGAGGAAGGCAGGCTGAAGATGTTTCAGAATAGGGTTCTGAGAAGATTATTTGGGCGTAAAAGGGACGAGGTAATTGTGCAGTGGAGAAGATTACACAACGGGGAGCTTTATGATCTGTACTCTTTACCAAATGTTATTCGGATGATTTAGTCGAGAATGAGATGGGCGAGGCATGTAGCACAGTGGGGGAGAGGAGAAGTGTATACAGGATTTCGGTGTGGAAACCTGAGAGAAAGAGAAACTTGGAAAAGACAGGAGTAGATTGGAGGATAATATTAAAAGGTTGCTTCAGGAAATGGGATGGGGGAATGAATTTGATTGATCTGACTCAGGATAGGGACAGGTGGGAGGCCCTTGTGAGTGCGGTAATGAACCTTTGTGTTCCATAAAAGTGCGGGAAATTTCTTAACTAGGTGAGACCTGTTAGCTTCTCTAGAGAGACTCTGCTCCATGAAGTTGGTTTTCAAGGGTGAAACTTGGCCCTTGAAATATAACCAATAGGTTATTTCGAAACGTCGTTAAATTACTACCAACTAACAGTGTGCAAAAACCCAGAGGAACAGTGATCTCAACTACAATGCGGCCGAAGCCTAAAATCTCGTACAGCATTATTGCTACTACTATATTATCATAATTATTATCATCCTTATCGTCATTCCTTCGTAGCAACGGGCTGATAAACAAACTAAATGGAAGATATTACATATTTACTGATTTCTTAGATTTTAATATGATAGAGGATAGGGATGTGGCTGAAAAAAATTGACTCAGGAGAAAAAATATGCGAGTTCTTTTGAATAGTGAGAAAACTTCGTTATTTTTAAGTTGGAAATGTGTTCGCCATATGAGCGTTAATTAGCTCCTTAAGCAGGAACAGCCTATCTGATATAAATCCCGTCGGTCGCATTCTGTCAACGTCGCATGTCCTCTGTGTCGTAAACCCCCTCAATTTTATTAATCCACACGAAGAATAAAGCTACTTCTGACCTGTCAGCGGAAGCAAACTGTCTTGTTGAAATACAAATGGAGCGTCTGAGAACTATTTTAAGGTTGCGTTATGTAGCCAACGAGGAGGCTCGCAAAAATCAACAGTTTGATAGCTGGTATTCAAAAGCGTATGATATAGGTACAGTCTTGATTAAAACTGCCCTCATTTTAACGGCAGCCATTTCTCTTTGTCTTGCGTAATTTTGACTGTTCGATGTACGAGATTGCTATCTTAAACTCTCAATAACTTAACCTCTAACTGTGGCTTATTTTCAGGCCATCGTAGCATAGACAAGGACCGAAGAAATTTAAATTATTAACTTTGTAGCCGGGTAATGATACCTTACAGTTAACTGCGATATCATTAATATCTTATACAATTATAAAATAAACTATACGCGCCATTTCAATCAAACAACTAATACAATCCCGACACTTTCCCAAACACAAATGGCCATCCTCAAAAGACAAAACCTTTATCCAGTAAAGTTCATTAAATAATGTGTTTGGTGGTATATTTATCTTAATAATTGTAACGATAATCTATCAAAGGACATCAATGACAATTTCTTTCCATATTTCTGTCAAAAATGAATCATTTCATGTTGTTTAACACCAGGAGTCCCGGGGAATTAGTGGGCGGATGATTAACTGACAGTACAGCATACTAAATGCTTCTGCAGTGGAAACATATTTTTGATAGGAGCCATACCGTTGTGTCACACAATATGACAAAGTAATTTATTCAGCCAAACAAAACATATATATGTAGTCAATATATAGTTGGCAACATGTTTCGTTTATAGTGAGCCAGCTTCAGGCCAATTCTTAATACACGGACATGGTACATTCCCATAATGTGCGCACTCATTGAATGCACCAAGTCCGTACACTAAGAATTTGCCTGAAGATGGTTCATTAGAACCGAAACATGTTGCCAACTATGTATTAATTGAGTATATATGTGTGTTGTGTTTGACTGGATAAATTACTTTATCGTTGTAGAAATAAAACCTGCAAATTGTACGTAACTGGATTCGAAGTTGAAATATTAAGTAATCTACAGTGATACCTGTAAACGGAGAGGCAGTAAGAAGTGATCTGATTGTGTTAATTACACCCTCTTTACACGTTGATACGATTCTTCCGCTACAAATTCACTTTCTGTGTAGTGCTTCGACAGCGCAATGTTTAATTCTTTTGTCGGCCATTTTAGAGTGTCATTTTCAATTAGCTGATCTACTTTTCTTTTACAACGATACCATAAAAAAACAAAAAATCTCATCAACAATGCTAATGTTAACTCGGAACATGCAGTACCAGCGGTTGCATTTAACCTTTCTTCGGGATTCACAAATAGCAAAGTCGTATAAGTAACAGCAACTTATGTGTGTTACAAAATTAACATTTCACACATGGTGACATTACATGAACAAAATAAAGTCGTGAAATGGCTTTGGCTTTGCCTTCGTACATCTTTCAGCATTAGGTCTAACTTCCGTTGGTGTATCTAGTAGGCATATGTCTAGTGTCCCTATACGGGATGGGTTCTCATGTTTTAGTTCACGGTTTTCAATAACATGAACGTTCGGTTACGAGACGGTCGGTCGACACAAGCAGCTTAATGAAAACATACATGTTTCGCGTTAATACCAAGCCATTAATAATAAGATTACGATATATGCAAATATCCAGTTATTGGAATACCTTAAGATCGTTAAGAATAAACTCGATTTTTCTTCATTTGAGACTTACGTATACAATTATGAAATGTGTATAAAGTTCTTTAGTCGTCCTTTCTCAACAGATTTTTTTATTCAATTAAAAACGATACATCCCTTCGTTATTTGCTGCCGGCCGAGTACAAGTCAGAAGCTTACCAATGATGATATTCGCTGTTATTTGTGAATGTACTGTATTACTTTCATTACGTTATGTCGACTGATCCTTGGATTTTCTGAGTTGCACGTAAGGGTATGACCAGTGATAAGTTTCCAGCTCCACACTTCATGTATAAAAGTTCATAATAATATCATCCTCTAATGCAGACACAGGACAGTCAAATTCCCTATTTTCCTTAGCCTTGCAGACGAAAATATTTAGGTGTTTTCCATCTCCTACACGCATGTTACGTGTTCCACCAATCTCGTCCTCTTTAATATAATTGCCTTATCTAATAATATTTTGCGTATATTACAAATTCATAGTAAATTAAATTGTGACAGGGTAGAAAATTCAGAACTGAAGGCAAAAGTAACTGATTTGCATAACATTCGAATGCAACGCCGTATTCATATTTCTTTTACGGCAAAACAAAATTGTTTTATACAGCACGGGAAATCTAAAATGAAGAACAAATCTTCGTGTGGCAGATTGACATTCCTTTGTTCACATTAAATATGGAAAGTGTATAAAGTTGAATCACAGCTTTTAATTTGCATGTAGCTCTACCAGCAGTCTACATTCTAACACGACATGCAGCTCAGTTCAGCCTGAAACCGCGGCTTGTTGACATCCTCTTTGTCTATTCATAAGAGTCAGTCACATTGTTCACGGAAAGGATTGGCAGTTTTCGTTAATAAGGTTCGCACAAAAGGGTTGTATAATATTTCACAGCTCTAAATGGAATTATTCCACCATCCGCAATTACGAAGGCGACATAAATGAAATATCAGCACGTGGTACTGCAATTTCACGTACAATGTACCATGTAAAGATTCAGTTCGTAAGTAACGCTTGTGACAAAAATGACGTTAAGTGCCGAATTAAATGCAGGTAAATGGAAAGCTACCTCATGTAAATTAAGTGGGTGTGGGAAAGTCAAAACACATCTGTCTTTGTATTCTATTTATTAGGTTGACGAAGCTCAGAATTGGCACAACTAATGTTCTTATACTGTGTATTTCCTCCTCATTATATATTTCTATGACCTGAAGATGGCCCACAGTGACCGAAACATGTCGTCAGCCTAATAAATAGGATACAAAGACAGTTGTGTTTTGACGTACCCACTCCCTCCTAATTTACATAAAACACAGCGGGGAAGATGCATCTGAGGACCTCAGGTAAACTGGTAACAACTTGGCCCTCATGAACTTAGGTACTGTCGCATTTACCGTCGCGTAAAAATAGAAATCAATAATTCATCATCTTTTAAATTTTTGAGACATGCTATCATAAGTTTTGACGTTTTGCTGACCGTGCCATCTCAGTATATTTATCTCAGTAATTAACCAACTTGATGCACAAAATTTTTGTTTTACAATAAGTTTATTTCATGCCTCTACATGTTTCGAGCACATGTGCTCATCATCAGGAGGTCAATATTGCATTACACAGCCTCTGGTATCATGACACCTATAGGTGTGATGATACCAGGGGCTTTGTAATGCAATTTTGACCTGATGATGAGCACATGTGCTCGAAACATGTAAGGCATGAAATAAACTTATGGTAAAATAAAAATTTGTGCATCAAGTTGGTTAATTACTGATATAAACATGCTATCATAGGGTTCCCTTACACAAAAATTATTCCGATTATGGAAGAACGACGGTTTAATCCAGTAATCATTGACGCTGTACCAACTATTTATGTTGCATAGCGTAAATCTGGAAATGAAAAGAAGCTAGCAATGGAAGTACGTGGAAATTTGGAACATTTGAGAAGAGACAAAATAAAAACAAGCGGTCTCTTCGAAACGTCTTTAAGTATTTAATAATAGAAACGGCGTAAAATTCCAGAAGACTTGAATATTCAGAAACGTAGCTGTGAAAATCCTAAATGTTGTAAACTTTAGCATAAAAATCCGTTTCCCGACTCACATTTGAACCAGATACATTCAAATACAAATCAGTTGCACGATTTCAGAGGTGAAGATCCTCATTAAGATTATTTAGAACATCGTTCCATTCATCGTTAATGCGGATAATCGAATAATTTGATAATGGAAACCACACATGTATCTTTATATGCGTAAAGTGGTACGTGTAATTGCACTGACCTTTCAGTGAACAGTGCCAGTTAGATCTATCACATGTTTTAACTTTCAGAGATCTAGGTCTTGCCTATACAGTGCCAGTGAGGGATTCTTACGATTCTAACAGTAAACAGCCATTATTTGTTTAGTCTATACATCAATAACCGGGTGTTTTTGTAACAGGAAACAATGTGTGTTTTCCAACAGTCAGTAAATTATTTCTTATAAGTCACTGAGGTAAATTTAATACTTCACTTAAAGACACTAATTAAATGATGAGGACTTGGATCAAAGAGGATGTTTCCTCTTAATTGTATAATTATGATACCGAAACATGTATGAGCAACCAACACACAGCGTCACCACCATAATACAGAGCAAGGACCTTCGTTCTCATTCTGATGCCACTTGTGTAAAAAGTTTGAAAACGGAAGAGTTTAAAATTGTATCCGAATTGGAAGTGTATGTGTCAAGTGCATTCTCAGCGATTCTTTCACATCTACAGCATAGAAACTCCAATAATATATGTTTGAAACCGTAACAAGGGAATATAACAGTTTCCCTGTAAATGACAAATATTCATCAGTTTACGATGTAGAGAGTTGGTACTATGCCGATACTGATCTGACACTTTTTTATCAAGTTATGATAAGAGATATGTACTCCCTGTGAAGTCCAAAGAACATAAGAGACAGAATAAAATTCGCCAAACAGCTTTTCTTAAAGATTGATATCTACGAAGTAGTTTCGGAGACCACATATGTGGGAATAGCGACTCCCCTTTGTGTCCATTTCGCTGTTTTTACAATGAAAGGATCACAGCTCTCATTTTTCTGAAGCAAATTTACCTCAAATTTTTAAGTACATAATTCTATTTCAAGCCTTCAAATTTTATCCAGGAAGTTGCATTTTTTTAAACAGCTGGGACTTCTTATCCATACAAAAATCGAGAAAACCAAATGAGGTTTTTTTTCATGTTTTGATAACCGTGCATTCTGGTACGACGCTGGTTAAGTGACCAACCTGATGCACAGTCACGTTACATAATACGTTTATTATTATAATCCTCTACATGTTTCGAGCAACTCTGTGCTCATCATCAGGAGTTCAAAGTGTATAAATACAGCATCTGGTATAGTACTCTCTGTAAGTGACCGTCCGGTGTACACACCAGATGGTCACTTACAGAGAGTACTATACCAAATGCTGTATTAACACAATTTGACCTCCTGATGATGACCACAGAGTTGCTCGAAACATGTAGATGATTATAATAATAAACTTATTATATAACGTAATTGTGCATCAAGTTGGTCATTTAACCAGAGTCAAATGAGGTTGTTAAAACAACGGATGGGGAGCATCAGCTAGGCCTACTAAGATATCTCATTATTTTAATGCACTCATGTTAGCAGAATTTCATTTTCTTTATTAACAAAAGCAATTTTCATTTGACGACAGACTCGTAATACACAGTCGTCGTCAGAATTTGAGATATTTTCCCCCGTTCTCTTGACTGAGTAAGCAATATTTCACTTTGTTTTAATGTCCACAGAACAAAAAGAAAGAACCACCTGGAATGTGGCGAGCGGATGGCAGAGCGATCCTTCAAGGGTGAAACTTTTCTCAATTCTTTCGCTTCTTTTCTCTTTCTTCCCACAAGTAAGTTCAAACGCAGCATCAAATAACCTGTTGGTCAACATTCCATAATTTCGTGTGCGCTTGGACTTCTAAAGAATATCCCCCCCCCCCTCCATTATGATTATCCTTCTAATTCTACACCATAGATTTTGCACTAACTCCGTTTTATTAAACTCTACATGCCTTTATTTCAGTTGTATTGAGTGTAACTGTGTGTTTCGAACTAACCCTTTTTTCTAATCCTTTTTCCCCCTTTTCCTTCTCCCCTGTACAGCCACCCTGCTCCTCGCGGTTTTACCTTACCTAGTATTCTCGTTGAGCACTTTGTCTCTAAATTCCTCTTTTTAAATTTATGCACAGGATAAATCAATCTTCTCTTCTAAAGGGCCATTCCCCTTATTATCGAACTCGAGAAGACAAAGAAAAAATTTATCAAATGAAGCTGCAAGCTAAAAAATAATAACTCTTGCCATTAAGGAAACTCAAAAGAGTGTCTGAGCATTTGTCTGTTCGTCCATCTGATTGTTTGTTTTTCTCTCTGTCTGCCTGTTTTTCTGTCTGTCTACAATTCAGATTTGTTCCCAAAACATTGTATTGTTTTTACATGTTCTTTCTATTGTATATCTTAAAACTCTGAGCCTTTTACACAATAAATGTACTGAAACG
>Ga0123353_10012601_pt1 | contig 12038 bp, 8 predicted proteins | sample TergutLab28metaG_3_FD_92763 | JGI IMG/M metagenome (GOLD analysis project Ga0123353, IMG submission 92763) | Labiotermes labralis P3 segment gut microbial communities from Petit-Saut dam, French Guiana - Lab288 P3 | ecosystem: Host-associated > Arthropoda: Insects > Digestive system > Gut ... | reverse complement strand
TTTGTAATTTCAATCTGATACTGTTTCCTAACCTCCAGCTCATTTAGCTTACTCAGGTTAAATCTGTGCCTGTCTAACCTCTGTGTCGGTCTAACCTCTGTGTCGCCTGCTTGCCCACTGCTAATCTTTCCCTAACCTTTGTAATGACCAGGTAATGATCTGTATCACACTCAGCTCCCCTGAAACTTTTCACATCCAGTACACTAGATTGCCACCTCCTATCTATCAATACGTGGTCAATCTGGTTGTGAGTCTTACCATCAGGGGAGGCTTTCCTTTGTATAGGTTTTAAAATTAGAACACATTCTTTTTCTTTGTCTTCTTAGTTGATGATTATGTAGAGAATGTTGCTGTAAAATTCCTGTATGAATAGTTTGCTTCCCACCTTCATATACCAGGTGTTCCATACGTCCAGTCTTGTAGGGAAAAGCAGCTATTGAAATTGTCCTTTCAGCTGCTCACACAGATAGATAAAATACCACATGCAGCATCACACACACATTCTAAATTCTGACCATGATGTCTGTAGTAGTGTGGGTATTTTCTAGCAGGTCATCAATTGTAGGTGGGCAGGTATGATACACATGTGACTTCAGATGACCCCAGAAGGAAAAATGTATGGCTGTGAAATCCAGGGATCTTGGTGGCCATTTGATTGTTTCTCTGCACCCAATTGATCGCCTGGGAAGAACTTAAGTTCTGTACCTCGCCAGTGCAATGAAGTGGTGCTCCTTCCTGCTGAAAGGAAAACTGGTGCTGTGCTGTGAGTGGTGTTTTATCCACATGTATTTCTGATGCATGGCTTAAAAACTGGAGATATTATCTGGTCTCCATGAATTGTGGACCACACTGTAGTTCTTGTATTAGTTTGGTGATGTGCTTCAACTGTGACATGAGGGTTATCCTGCAGCCTGTGCATTGTTTTATGCCAGTTTATTTATCCATGTAAGTAGAAACACTTCATTGCTAACCATGATACCATCTGCTCGGATTTATTGTGACTCAGACCATTCACAAAATTGAACTCCGTGATCTGTATCATCTCCTTGTAATTATTATACAATCTGTATGGATGATATTTGTGATGTTGCATTATTCATTGCACACATGACTTTGGAAGTACAGTTCCAGGTGCAATCTTTGTGACTGATCACTCTTGACTTACTGTCATCTTGACAAGTGAAAACATGCTGCTATCATCATCAGTTGAAGTCGGGGGACATGCTGGTGGTTTGTCTGAAGGACTCTGAATATCCTGGAATCTTGAAAAATTTGACCAACAGAACCCTGTCCAAGTCATGGTATGTTGGGATGATGACAGTGCAGTTTTTCAGCTGTCTGTCATTGGCTAAAGTAAGAGGCATGTGGAAGAACAGCTGTTGCTTTTTCCTTAAGTGTACATCATTGATGTCACCAATTATGTGTTATTCTTCCTGCAACAGAAATGATAAAGTTCCTTTGAGATTTACCGTATGGAACATCTGTGAACTTGCCCCAGTTGCCTTAACAGTATGTGACATATTTCATAAAATACAAAGTTTTGTGTCCTGTAGTGGTTTTCATTCTGTATTTCTGATTGAATCCTTCAGTGTTTCGAAGTGTTCTCTTTGCTTTGATGTCTAGCAACTCAGTATTTTTCCCACAAAGTGTATATATTTTCTTGGTTTGACTACAATGCGATGGTACAGACAGCAATATGATGGTATAGACAACAACATGTTGGTACAGAAAGAACATGATGGTGCAAACAACTACATGATGGTGTAGATAACAACATGATGGTACAAACAACAACACAACTTAAGGGAGATTAATGTCTACAAGAAAGGCAACTTATAAGTGATTGTTCCAACTGCTACAGTAAGAATGGAGTGGAGAAATTTGAAACAATAATTTTGGATGCAAGACATATTAACAGTAGTACATCAACAATATTTAATTACACATTTCATTGTTATGTACACAAGTAGAATTATGTAATAAAAGACCTTTTCATTACTGTATTAAACAAACAAATAGTAACATATTCCATGCAATATAAAACATATATAATGTGAAGGAATTTGAGAGGTCAAACAAAACCTTTCCTGATAAAACATAACGTTGTAAATATTTCTTCACTGTGTTTTTTTAATTTGGCATAATGAAAGATTCTAATTTAAGTCAAAACATGTAGGCAATTTGTTTGTCATCTGAAGTCACTAGAAGGAGTTGTTTGAGACTGACAGGATGCTGTTTTATTGCATTAGACTGATATGATGCCGTGTTATCGATGTCTTGTACTTATGGCTTTTGTTTATCAGCACAAAGAATTACTTGTTTTTATTAAAGTGTTATATTAACTGATAAACGCCACCATACAGGTCTAATATATTGGTTTTTTATTCAGCAATGCTATGTGTTCTGGCTGTCTACATCTGCCATCATCAGGAATGACTGATGTAGACAGCTGAAACATGTAGCCTGGCTGTCTACATCTGCCATCGTCAGGAATGACTGATGCAGACGGCTGAAACATGTAGCAGTGCTGAATAAACAACCAATATATTAGATCTGTGTGGTTGTGTTTGTTATTAATATAACACTTTAATGATAGGCATTACACAACTGGGTTATGTCACCTAAGCTACTTGTTTCCTAAATTATCTTTTCAACTTGTGTTTTCATAGTGGTAGGGACCAGATTCTTCAGTGCTGTTTAATTGAGCTTCATGGACCTGGGCTGTGCTGTGGCCATTATTTGCCAGCCTCTCGCCATGGAGGCCCAGGTTCAATCCTGGGCCAGTCTCTAGGGAATTTGTGGAGGACAAAATGGTACTGGAACAGGTTTTCCTCCTAGTACTCTTGTTTTCCTCTGTCAGTGTCATTCCACTGGTCAGCCAAGTAGCACTGAGACAGAACTTGTATGGATTTTTGCAGATTCTCTGAATAAATTCCAAATTTATTTATGACATGGTTATGATTCTGAAGGGTCTGTTCAGTCAGAATTTTGTTGCAGCTGCAAGACCTCAACATATCAACATACACTGGACCAAGAAGCCATGACACACCAATAGTAGAAACACCACTGCCAGAGCAGGCCAGCCATCTGTTGCAGCCTTTTTTAATATATTATTCTGAAGGAAAGGTGGTAGGTCTGTCTGTGAAGGCAGGAGAGGAGGAATGGTCCATTAACATGAAGCGGGGTTTGGTAAGCCTGCTGCAGCTGGATCTGTTACACCTGCAGTCTTCTGCATTTATCAGCACTGAGGTACATTATCTTCATTATCTTCCTAAGCCTGTGAAGTTGTTTAAAGCAGTGATCAAAATCACGTGGCCTGCAGGTTGCATGCATCGCACCAGTTCATTTTGTGCAATCCTCAAACTTATTGTGTTGTAAGTACATGATGTGGTCAGTACTTTAATTTTGAACGATTAGAAATGGTTTTTGTTAGGGTCTGTAAGGGCTGTAAGGGCTCAAAGAATTTTGCTGTTCCTCAGTGGCAATGTAAAAAAACACGTCAGCATAGAGATAGCACTGAATTGAACCTTTGTTATCCTGGATCTTAATATACACTAAAAGGAATTATATTCAAAAACTATATTTGTTCTCTTATTAAAGGCATTTAATTCATTTCAAATGAAATATTTAACTTACTGGTTGCTTAAAATGACACGTGACTCTCCTTAATTTTCAAAATTGGTTCTTTGACCTGCATGTGATTTGAGTGTGAGACCCCCCCCCCCCCCCCCCCCCCAAAAAATTCTTTTTTTGCTGGGGGGTTTCTTTTTTTTTTATTTTTTTTGTCTCTCCGAGAGTGCTTGTTTTCTTTCCCCTTGTGGTTTTTGGTGAGGGACCCCCCCCCCCCCCCCAAACTTAAACTCTCTTGTAGGCTGTAGGTTACTTTCTTGCATTAAACTTGTCTGGCCACAGAGTCCAGTGTCTATTTCCTCCACAGAAACCTTTCTCTTGACCATGGTGGCCAAACCGTGTCTGGGGCCCACCCAGCCTCATATGCAAGGATAAATTACACTGAGTGTGTGATATGCAGCTAGTGTGAAAGTTAAGAATACAAGGAGTTTTACTTCCATAGTGTGATGCCTCAGCATAGCAGTACCTCCACCTGTGCCAGTGAATACACATTTCCATAGTGTTAGCATTTCAGTGAACTGGCACATATTCAAAGTTAGTTCCATCGACTATAAAGTCCAGCTTTTCATTTAGTAAATGGAACACAAAAAAATAATCACCATGTTACACATTGTAAATACACCTACTGCTGCTATTGACACATACAAGGTGGGATCCTTCAAAACCGCAAATCTTGCAATGTTGCTTGTTTCAGAACAGTCAGTATGGCCACTGCAGTGTGCAGTATTCAGTTCAGAGCCACAGTAATGGAACTGTGGCCATCCAAAAGTTTGTGGACCTCCCAAGCTGTGTTAACTTCCCAGTGCAGAAGATGAGCAATGTGCGGAAGATATTCTGCTCCTCAGAAGCCCCCACGGTAGGTGTCTAACTGGCAGTCCTCCTCCTGCAGCTTCTCAGGATCCCTCAGCCCCCATGGTGGTTGTCTACCAGTCAGTCCTTCTCCTGCAGCTTCTCAGGAGCCCCCAGCCCCCACGGTGGGTGTCTACCAGTCAGTCCTTCTCCTGCAGCCCCAAAGGACCCCTAGCCCCCACATTGGGTGTTGGCCAGTCACTCCTCTTCCTCCTACTGCTCCCCATTTCAGTAGAAGATGAAAAGTCTACTGTCGCTTCAATCTCCCCATAGTCTTTCCTTTTCAATGCCTTGCCACTTGTATTCTCTCTTCTTGGTATCACCCAGTAGTTGACTGAACAAGCTTAATCTAATGTCTCCTTAAACTTTATATGAAACATCCCTGTTGGTGTAACATTCACAATATCCAGCAATACCCCGATTCACAACCAACCCACACTTCTGAACATTTTCATTAGATGGCAACCAGCTTTGACCCTACGTTTAGGCATCATCAGGCCATGATATAAGAATGTGAACACAATTTATTAATCTAGGATGCAATTCTCATCATTCTGTATTATTAAATGGCGATACATTGGGTGGCATGGCATGCAGCATGCAGGTCCTTTTGTTCTTAATACAGTTATTAAGAAATGTCACAGTCGACATGCAAACAATACAGCAACACCTCTACCTTGTGTAATTATTTTAACTGGTATTTTTAAAACAGCTTTCTAAAAACAAAATAATTATTACTTTTTATTAACATCCTTGGACCTTTTTGTAATTAATTTTACCTTTGCATACTTTACATGCATTTTTTTTAAAATGTATTTTTGATGTATAAGAGGGAGATCTCCAACTCATGATTTTGGTTTCTGTTTGTGTTCACATTCTTGTACCATGGCCTGATGTGACCTGAGGCTAGGGTTGATGCTGGTTGCCATCTACTGAAACTGTGTGCAAAGTGAGTGTTGGTTGTGATTGAGGACACTGATGGATACTATAATGTCTCCTTCCTAGGCCTTAAAATGCATTAATTTTCTCATCCCCAAATAAGGCCCACAACATTGAAAATGAAGGACAATTTTTTTTTTTGTACTCATAAGTCAGTTTATGATGCTGTGTGAGGTACACAGGTGAAACTGTTGGTGTTATTGCAATGGAAGTGGTCAAGTAGACAACAAATACAGACAGAATTTTTGTTGGTGGGGAACTTGATAAGAGGCCTTGTATCCAACCGAAAAGAGTGTTGAAGAGCAAAATGAAGATGAATCTTATTGCTGTTGGTTGTGAAGAGTTAGTTAACCGAGAAAATGTATCATATTGAAATAGGTTATAAAGATGAGAGGTGGATGGAGCTTACTCAGGATCATGTGCGGTTGTGGACTTTGGTATTAGTAGTGTTAAGTTGTCGGGTTCTCCTACCATACGACATTGGCGAGGTGCTGTCAACTTTAGATGCTGTTTGTTGCAGGAAACTGTGAGCTCTGGCAGTATGCGTACCTATATTCTGGAGCCATCTGGTCCTGGCGGGCACCTGCTGATCAACAGCATTCAGGCTGATGGGGTCACCCACCTGCAACACCCTAACATGTACTTTCTGCAGTCCTGGTGAGTGACAGCAAGACACACAACCTTCACTTACAGTAAGGCACTAATTACTGTCCTGTTTCTCTGGAAATGAAAATAACACAACATACACAAATAAAATTTTAAATACTTCTGTCTTTATCTTAGCCTCTCTTTCATCCTACATTCTTCTATTCAGTGTTGGTTCTTTTGCTGTGGTTGCAGGGTGAGCCTTTATATGTTGTGGCAGCACAAGATGGAAGCACCTCTTCTTGTGAAGGGAGGGGGTGAGAGAGTGGAGCTAGTGCATCAGATGCCAGGCGCAGATGTGTCTCAGGGCCGTAGCCCCCCAAGTCAGCAGGATCTGCTCACCATGGTACTTACGTTGCATATGCACACATCAGTATAGCACCACATAGCACTCTTTACTAATGGGGCTTGTGCTTTAGGTGACAGATATCCTCAGAGAGCTGGCAGATAGCCTCGAATGGTGGCACCTGGAGACAAACCTGGATAAAGTGCATGAAGAACATGTAGTTCATGCTTTGCACCTCCTGTCCCTGCTGGAACTGGACAGTCTGCACAAGTTGTTCTTGGAGCTGGAGGTTGGCACCAGCTACCAGCGTGAGACACTGAGGTTTGTTATGTTGGCAGCACTCCTGTAAATGTGGTGATGTCTGTGTTCAAAATCATGGAACTGTGCCTGGTGTTGAAGATGTGATGCTGTGTCACTGTACAATTAGTTTGTCTTCTTCACCCTGCAGATGAAGGCAGTAAGGTTGTCAAAAATGTCTACAACTACTCTTCCCGTTAACACAGTGTCACATCTCAGAAGACTTTCGTCCCAATTTACACTGCAGTGAAATTATCATATCTCACTTTGTGCCTGTTGTGTTGGCAACAGGAACCTTTTTCTCGAGCTGCTGCCCCTTGTTGGATCCCATGACTCCATGCTACTTGTACGAGACCTTGTGATCAGAGGAACCGTGAGGAATGATACGGCCATCCACCTGCTGTCATCGCTTCCATTTAACGTTCACCAACCATCAGAACAGCTGCTTACAGATTTGGAGGTTGTAGCAGACAAACTTTTTACTGCAAATTGCAAACTGATGATAGCCATTCACAGTTGAACATGTTGTGGTCTGTGTACAGGTGCTGCTGCTGATTCCAGAGGACACACTGGCACATCCGGCAGCATTGCTGAGTTTTGCCACACTGGTGCACAAAGTGTGCAGCTCTGGGTGCTTGGCAGAGACTGTGGATAAATATGTGGGTCAATACCTGGACCTGTTTATGGGTATGTGGATCAATGAGTGAACCAGGTACCTAGGGGTATGGCTGCCACCTGACTGACTGACTGAGTGGTTGACTGACTGACTGAGTTGCTGACTGACTGGCTGACTGAGTGACTGACAGAGTGACTGAGTGGCTGACTAACTCAATCACCCACCCACTCACTAACCCACCCACTCACTCATAACACATCCACCCAATCACCACTCATCCACTCACCTAGTCACCCACCCATCCACTCACTCATCACTCAGCAACCCTCTCACTCACCCACTGACCCACTCACTCACCACTCACTCACTCACTCACTCATTCACTCACTCACTCACTCAATCACTGTCATCCCACCAACTCACTCACCCACTCACTGCACACCCACCACTCACCTACCCTCCCACTCACCGCCCACTTACCCACTCACTCACCCTGCTCACCACCCACCCACCCGCCCACCCACTCACTCACTCACCCACCCACCCACTCACTCGCCCGCTCACTCACTCACCACTTGCTCACTGACTTCCACCACCTCACCCACTCACTGCCCACCCACTCACCCACCCACCCACTCACCTACCTGCTGTAACCGTCTTTTTGATTTGCCCGACTTCAGTTACAACTATTTGTAGCTCGTCGTAGGCATGGGTCCCTCTCAAGGAATATACAGGGGGAATTAGAAGCTGCTTTGCTCTTTCAGTAACTCTTTATTTGCTGAGATTCCAGAACTGACTATCTTGGTTGCTCGTTGTTCATTGAGAATTCACAACCATGAACAATGTACACCTGAGCACAACTGACTAATCCGTAAGCAAAAAACATCAATCATGTATGGAAAAAGAAGGATGTCGGCATTCTATTCTTATGTCTCTCTCTCCCCTTTGTCAAAGAAACACGCTACTGCAAAAAAAAACACGAGTGTAAAAACATTTCCACAACAACTATACACTTGCATAAACCTTAGTGACACGGATACTATCAATGAACACCTGTCCATAGCTGACATCGCAAAAGCATGAGAATCAAATCATATGTGGGAGGGGCAATTCAGCAGTCTTATTCATATAGCCTGGTAGGTGCACATCTGCACACTCAACAAACTTTATCTCTCCCCTCTCAATATAAGCTAGCCAATGCTTGATGACCGGTCTATCTTCTCATCTTCTTGGTTGCCTAGTCTGAGATTTGAACTACGGACCCCAGGCCGGTTACACCACCCACCCACCACTCACCTACCCTCCCACTCACCACTCACTCACTCACTCACTCACTCACCACTTGCCCACCCACCAACTCACCCACCCACTTACCCACTCACTCATTCACCCACCCACTCAATCACCACTCACTCACTCACCCATTCACTCACAAGAGTCCCTCTGCAGACTCCTTACATAGTTCCATCTGTGGAACTGAAACATTTGCCACTGGGTTCACAAGAGATCATAACACTGCTTGTTGTCCCTGCCTTGAGCCAGGTCAATCTAATCTACACCAGTCCCAGTTCTTTTAAGACGCATTTTTACATGATAGTCTCATTCCTGATTAGGTCTTTCAAGTTGTCTCTTTCCTTCACATTTTGCCACCAAAATCCTCTATGTATTTTTCTTCTTCTCCATATGTGCCACATGCCCTGCCCATCACATCATCCTTGATATAATCACCCAAATAATTATGAGAAATATAACCAACCAGTGCCCATACAGATGTGTATATTTATGGTATTATGAGCGGCATAGACTGCTATGTTTCGATAACCTACTGTGGCTGCATGGTGAGACCAGCAGACACAACACCATACACATAGTACACAGCACATCAACACACAGTTCAGCACAAGTAATTCTATCAATGTTCCTTATTTTAACATAGATTTTAAACCATTTGTTTAAAACTCAACATTTTATATTCGTAAGTTGTTTGACGTCCTATGTAACACATCCTTCAAAGAACACCTCCCTGAAGATGCAAAAATAGATGACCAAAACAAGTAGCAGACCAGACTGTTTAAAATACAGTGAATTTACACATCTGTATTTGCACTGGTTGGTTTTATTTCTCATACTGAATCATCGGTGCATGGACAGGAATCATTTAAAATTCACCCAAATAATATTTATTGAGGTGTACAAATCATGAACTTCCTCTTCTTCTTTTGAACCTTCTCTATTATCCTATTTCTTTACAGAGTAGGACATTTTAGACATTTCAGCAGTCAGCTGTGCTTCAGTCTTTCGGTGAAGAAGAGCCATCTTTCTAAATATCACACGTCTTAGAACTTAGGATGATGGACAGTGTCATAGGCGCAAGAGGAGCCTTTTGATTTTTACGACATTTTGGAAACTGGCTCTGCTTCCGTCTACAGGTGAAGAGGGAAGCAGAGCCAGCTCCCAAAACGCCATGCTTCATTATAAATTAGGATGATGGACAAAGTCCAAAAGTAGGAGATTGTTTTGCGTAGTCATGTACCATTGCCAGAGCCCTATAGAGATGAATGAATTTCCTCATTATGTGGTTTTATCCAGTGTCCTGCTTCTTCTTCCCTCCTAGCCCCCCAAGTCCTCAGCACCCTCAGTCTACACTCTTTCCTTAGTGCTTCACACCAATTTACACACCATACAAAAGAATGGGTTGAATAATCATTCTGTAATGACCAATACTGGAACTGTTTATGCACCTGGTACATATTACAGGCAGCAAGGACTATGCACACCAGATGCTGTATCTGGCAGCACTCACCAACTTTGAGCTGCAGCAAGTTGTAGAGTTACTGATGCCGCTCATAAGTGGTGATGACAACAGGTATCCACATCACACCCGTGCGCTGGCCATGTGGGCCACCATGGGCTGCACTGCACTGCAGCCAGAGCAGGTATATGTCCCGGTTTCTGTGCACCACCCTAAATGAGAACATTTGAGGTAGTTTAAATTTTGAACTCCTCTGATTGACTGTGGTTAGAATTTAAACTCCAACATTGTTGTAGGTTTCGCTGTTTCATGTTTCACTGGCATCACTTTGACCACCTACTGTATATCATTAACACTTGTAACATGTTTTTTCTTTAATCAGTTACATTTAACAGGCTTCAGTAAGTAGCAACTGTATGCCAAATAACATACAACAAAACCTTCATACCAAGGCATGTTGCAGGATGGATTCCTGTTTAGCTGTCTATCACTGTTTTAGTCTCTTTACTGGCATACTTGACTGACATAATTCATTGTTAGCACTACATAAGTCACATGTACATCAGTAAGTGATAGATATGTTGCAGATGTACCACCCATCCTGGTCATGGCTGTAGTATAAGCAAGCAATAGATACGAGTATGTTGTTGATTTACTTCCTACGCAGGTTACAGTTGATGTTGGTAAGTGATAGTGGTGTTGCAGGTGTACCACTTGTACTGGCCTCTGCTGACAAACTGTAGTGAAGACCTGGAGGTGCGGGTGGTCGCACTCACAATGCTGGTGCTGGGGCAGGGGCAGCCATCTGGGACTTACCTGTACAATTTGATGCTGTTCATGCAGCAGGAACATAACACACACCTGCGTCACTTCTGGCACACAACTTTGCACTCGCTGGCCCACAGCCAACACCCGTGCCACATTCACATGTGAGTAAACACCCTATCATGTTTCATTTTTGGCCAGATGTCTTTGTAAGTTGTCACACACAGTGCCAGGAACTTTCTGCATTGAGGCAAAAGAGAGTGTCACGTTTACTGTTATTTTATTGAATATTAATGTAAAATGTTTGAACCTGAACAAGAAGGTTAGTGTTGTGGTAGCAGCAGTATGTGTGTTGGACACAATATGTTTATAATATGTCAGTTATTTGTGGCCAGCCTCACTGCTATGGCAAGATACCTCTTAAAATGAGGAAACAGAACCAGCAAATGAACATGCTCTGATCTATATTCATGTTTCACTTCATTTTTGTGTATTCCCTCCTGAATTCTAGCCATTCCATTCATATGAATGTTGATTTGAGGTTTCAACAGCAAGTATATTGAGGATTCGGTTCTCCTGGGCTCTCATGCTGAGTGTCAGTGTTAGTGATTCCAAATGTTTTGAAGGAATATATTGCCAGCATCTTCAGCTGTCAAGGAGTCCTGGAAGAATGCCAGATCTGGGAGATGGACGGTAACTTATAGACCCTGTGGTCCAATTTTTTGAGACAGGCAGGTCTGGCTAGCCAATCAGGGAAGGTGTGCATGGGGCCAGGCATGATTTTGGGAGCCCTGAAAACAACTGTAATTGTATGTGCAGTTGAGAAGCATGAACTTAACCAGTAACCTTCATTAGTTCTAACCTACCATTCAGCATAACAGCCCAGAAGGCCTGAGTGGTCACATGAAAGTTGGTAGTAGGTGTGAATGTTATTTAATGATGCTGTAAATTGCAAAGATTGTATAGCATTGGTGATAGATGAACAAATGAGTGTGCAGCACTGAAGGACTGATTCTCACGATATAAAAGCAAAGCGCTGAGACTGCGTTGGGACGAAACTGGGACGAAACTGGGACGAAACTGGAACCAAACTGGGACCAAACTGGGACTTCTTCATTGAGGCGCCTGTTACTGAATGTTGGCAGTGATAACCATATAAAAGCAAAGCGCTGAGACTGTGTTGGGACCAAACTGGGATGAAACTGGAACCAAACTGGGACCAAACTGGGACCTCTTCATTGAGGCGCCTGTTACTGAAT
>Ga0123353_10012600_pt1 | contig 12038 bp, 7 predicted proteins | sample TergutLab28metaG_3_FD_92763 | JGI IMG/M metagenome (GOLD analysis project Ga0123353, IMG submission 92763) | Labiotermes labralis P3 segment gut microbial communities from Petit-Saut dam, French Guiana - Lab288 P3 | ecosystem: Host-associated > Arthropoda: Insects > Digestive system > Gut ... | reverse complement strand
CCTTTCTGTGAGTACTCTGGTCCTTCACTGTCAGTGCCATTCCACCAGACCTGTATGGAGCACCTATCACTGACACTATATAATTTTCTGCAATTTACAGCAGCATAAAACATGCACACATTATTTTTTTTGATTTATGGGCTCTCACTTGTAACTGCACATGAAAAAGTAATTGAATTATTTGCTGCAACAAACACCAACACACATGTGTGTGTAAGCATGCAAGCAGTCCAAGAACTTGCAGAGCTCAACCCTGAAGATGAAGGCACTGCTGTCCTTTCAAATGTGAGAAACCATCAGCCTGATAATGCTGTGCCATCTCTGAGCACATCTCTTTGAGAACCTTGGACCTCACAGAGCAGTTAAAGACATCTGCACTCTACTTTGATACCTTTTTAGAACAAGTTATTAAGTCACTTACTTGCATTCATATTCTACTCCTTTGATTGAAATTATTGTTGTTGCATACAGCTGCTCCTTTCCAGCATTAACTGGATACCTATTTCCCAGTTGGCACTGGAGAGATCCACAGCGTACATTCCTGGACACATACAAAATAATGCAACTTACAAACACAAATCTAACCAGTTCCACATTTTTCAAAGTGAAATTCTGCTGAACAGTAATTGCAGTATTCAGATTCAGTTCCATGCAAAAAGTTTTCATATTTTTAAACAAGAAATAAGAGCACTGAGCTTAATCACTTGAATCTGTTATACAACCAACTGTGCATGCATACAGATATATTTAGCATAGGTACATTTTTTGTTATCTCAGTGTTAATTTCGAAATTCCAAAACTTCCCTTTTCCACAATATATACTGTAGATTTCAGAAATAAATCATTTTAAGACAGGCTTTCATCTAAACTATGTATAAAAATTCAGTTCCTACCTCACAGCATACACAGTCCAAATATAATCTTGTACACATAAGTAACCACTGCTTATTTTGAGCATCATACAAAATATATGAGTATGCTGTGAGGCCAAATGCAGAGTCTAGTAACGTTTCAGCAGTTGGTACAAACATCACTGCAGACATTTAATCAGTTAAGCAGCTTATAACAGTACAATCAGAACTGCACAATACATTTGAATTTGATAAATATTTCCTTTGCTAAGTAGTAAAAAATATCCTAAGCATTATACATTATTAGAAGTGGTTAATAAGAGGTTATGTTTAAAGCACACACTGGGCATTTTTCAGTTCTTGAAGTTGGTGTAAGCGAAGAGACACAATCAGTTGTGTACCATTTCAGCTGCTGACATACATCAGTTTCAAATAATAATTATACATGAAGATTCAAGTCCTCTGGGATATGGTACCATTTCAATTGGTGAACAGTTACCAATATTTTGGAGGAGCTTCTTGTTTTTACTTGCAGGGTCTTCAAAGTCTCAAATATGTTTATAAAACTGTACTTACTATGTTTAAAAGTACACAGCATGTGGAAAGGAGAGTGACACAACAATAACTACTTAAAACAAGAACGGTAGGCCATAATAAGGTAAATACTGTGTTACACAAACATTTCTAGGTGTGTCTGCATAAATAGCAAAGAGCGCTTATTAGCTTGGTATTGTCTGTCCATCTGCCTGTGTATCTGAATAGATCAGCACAGCCCCCACTAAAAGAATTTTTGTAAAACTTGAGTTGGGGACTTACAAAAATCTGTCACGGAACTACAAACTTGGTAAATGGGACTACAACATTTGGCACTTTACATGAAGACTTAAGTATGTTTTTATATTTTTCTATAGCACAGGCAACAAAATCATTAATTAGGGTCAGATTTCAGGCACACTGGCATGTCACAGAAGTGCCCTTTAGTTTCATCATGTCTTTCCATCTGTCTTTCCACATGTATCAGTGTGGCTCTCGTTAGATGGATTTTTGTGAAACCTGATACTGGGGACTTTTACAAAAATCTGTCAAGAAAGTCCAAATTTGTTACGACTGGACAAAAATATCTGGCACTTTATGTGAAAACATAAGTCTGTTTCGTATAGTTGGCAGCAACACAGTGCAACAATGGACAGAACATATTGCTGTGATTCCAATGCACAGCCTTCAATATTTATTACTAGGCTTAGGATTATAATAAGCCTGATGATAAAGGTAAGACAGTTTCCTAGCACTTTCTGTTGTTAACCAAAACGTGGAACTGCCTCATTATCATCTTATATTCAGGGAAATTCAGTATACAAACACATATAATTCAGTGTGATCTGCTAATTCTACGATATCAGAATAGAAGTTGTGAAATCTAACCAGAAAGTTAACCTTGCTGTCATAGCAGGCAGCCTTGGCCATACCTCATCATCGTCTTATTCTTCCATTCCGGTAATAATTTTGGAACCTTCTTTCACAAGGGTAATTAAAATTTATATTTTCTGCACAAAAGATGTATATTGTCTACAGCTATTTTATTTGTGGTTTATTTGTATGCTTTTAATACTTCAGATTGTACGGCATCAAATCTATCATTAAATTTCATGAAAGGTGATGTATAACATTATGTAATTAACTGAAACATTATTCTATTACCTGACACTTAATGTGAAGAATTAAGTTTGTTTCATATTGTTGGCAGCAACACAGAACATCTTGCTGTGCTTCCATGGCACAGCCTTCAATATTTATTACTAGGCTTAGGATTATATGCATTTTCAAGCCTAATTATAAAGGTATGACAGTTTCTTTGCACTTTCTATTTTTAACTGAAATGTACAATTGCCTACAGTCCACCAATTAAGGTAGCTAAGAAACTCTATGCATTTTGAATAATGCAAAATCCATATAATCATAAGCTTCTTTATTATACTGTTGACAGAAACATACACAATTCAGTAATACTAAAGGAAATAAATGATGCATTTCTGGGGCAACAGTAGTTACGTTAACATGTCATAATGTTATGTTAGAAGTTTCTTGCTCCCCTTGTTTTTGTCATAGGCCATTTCTAAGAAAACAGATAAATCCAGCAATCTGAACTTCCTATAGAGAAGAATTTATATTTTATTGGTGTACATGAAAATTAAATTGTTTGATAATATTTAGTGTATGCTCAAAGTACCAGATTTCACTAAACTCTGTTCACAAGGCAACAGATGCTGACTCCTCATCATGTGGGTTTCTTTCAGATCCCTCAGCCCTTAAAATGAGGGCACCATTTCCCTTCAAAATGTTGGGTAACAGTAAACCAGCTACATAGTGTCACATGATGGAAGACCTAAATCCTCAAAAACACTGCTGTGAAACCAATTTTGTCTTCATTTTATGCACTATTTTCATACAATTGAGACTGAACACTTCAACAGCATTTGGTGAGAACTGATATGATTATGTCACTTAATCTGAAGTTATTGGAACTACCCTAGCAGGGTAAGAGGAATATATGGCAATGAAATACTTACTCTGGATCACACTTCACATACTGTCCATTACTATCTACACCACAGTGCCCATTTATGGAACCTTTTGAGTTGAACTGGTCAAAACACTGCTTATCACCAGCAATGCCACCTGTGACAATCATCCAAAATTATCAGAGAAGACTTCATCAGTCTGTTTCAAAATAGGATTAATCCTAACATGTGATCAGTCAAAGAGCCTGGAAGCATGCATGCGCACGCACGCACACACACACACACATGTAGTGCACTTATTGTGTGAAGACCTATATCACATAAATGAATTACTGAGATCAACTCCTTCCCCATCCCCATACTCCATAATTCACCAGATTTGGCAGGTGACTTTTCCTTCCTGAAATTAAAAACAAAGTTGAAAGGTAATGATTTCACACCATTTTAAATATCACGGCAATGCAACCGATCATCTCAAGGAGATAATTTTGGAGAAATTTATAGAATGCTTTTAACAGCTTGAAGAAGAAGATGTAACAATCCACACACAGCTCCAAGGCGGCTGTTTTGAATGGCCTTCAAAACAAATTATTTTTCTAAATATATTTTCATAATTTCTGCCTCATTACTCTTCAGACACACTGTGCATGTACATATTTACACAAATTGCAGGGACCCAAGTCAGTTGGAATTAATGTAATAGGTAGAATAAATCATGAGTTAAACAAAATATGGTTCAGTTGTACTAATGTAATTACATGGTTAACTGTTGAAGATTTTTAAGTCTAAATAATAGGTATCTCTTTGAACACTTCAAAGTTTTCCATTTGCTCTACAAAGATCATAGTTTTTCTACATATTAACACTCTGAGCTCTTAAATTTGCCTGAAAATATTGTAGATTTTGGAGTGAAATATATTAATGAAAATATTATGTTTGGGTTGGTATTACTTCTTCAATAGTACTCCTTGCAAATTTCCATTCAGATTTATTACAATAATCAGCCAATACAAAGGAAATGCTGATTTAGATTGTGACATTGCTAGAGCTGTGCATGTAGCACACGGACTGCTGTGTTATAATATGGAACATGCTGAAGTGCTGCGAGTGTGTTACTTCCTCAAGTGCAACCTGGGTTGCAGTCGCTAATTCTTCCCTGTATAATACATGGTTGTACTGCTGTACTTTGAAGGCATGTGGCTGCTGCAATGCATGGGGAGAAGACTAAACTGTTACCCTCTGACATGACTTCCTGTTACTGTTTTGACATGCCTGTTTTCTTCTTTGGAATGAGTGGCTTTGTGCTTTGAATGGCATGCTTTTTATGTCATGTAGCCATGCAGCTGGCCGTCCTGTGATTGGCGGGTGAGTAAAGCATGTGTCAATGGTGGGTCGAATGACTACCATTGTCGCGCCATGTAGAAGGGCCATTTCTGCATTGTCATGCTGCTCTAGGTGTGACAGCCGGTGTGACATGCAGCACTCGAGTCACACCATATAAAAGGGCTGTTTCTGACTACAGTGGTAAGTTCCCACAATATGTATTCATATGCAACACGTAAAATCTTCAGTGCCAATAGAACTTCACTTGAATCTCTAGATTTGGCACTAGTCATGTTTCTAACACCATTCTTTTATTTGGTAAATATGCTTTCACTGCTAAACAAATCAACATACCACTCTCCCTCTTACACATTGCAGCATTATTATGCATTTCATGACAGGTGAAATTAAGCAAGGTACATTGATTTGAGGTCTTTCTCTACATAGCGGTGGATGAAGAAGAAGTGGAGAAGGTAGAGAAGGGGACAAAAATATGTGTAATATTCTGCATATCACTCCCACATTTTTGTTATTTACAAAGGCATGTAAAAATGAACATCCCTCCTGTGGTGTGGGTGTTGATGGGTTATGACCTTTTTAAAAAGTTAGCAAATAAATTATGTATCATGGAATAAAGTAATGGAACTTCATAATAAGTTCATATTTTATGTGTATTAATTGAATACCAGAAATGGTCCTGCTATACAGCATGACGGGGTTAACATAATATTCACATGCCAATCCACACTATCTTTCATCCGACATTTCTTCAATCACGTTTCATACAGTCATTAAAGTACTGATTATTAAATTACTGTTTTCTTGTAAATATGGCTGAAAGCAATAATTCTTGACAGGGGAAAAGTGAAACACACCTCAAGCAACAAAAAGATCACAACTAAACTTATGTGTTCAAAATCTAAATCCAAATGCTTTCATGATTGCTTATCATGTAAGTGCAATATGAAATCTGCCTGAAGACAACTGTGAAAAAAAAATTAAACACTGGAATGAAACTTTTTTTATTTTAATTCCCATTGTGTTGGAATTCCAAAGTAAAACAAAATGTTTTAAAGGTACCAACATAACACAAAAAAAAGTGTATAATATTATTAGTATTTTATTGTGGCAACATGTTCGGTCTTATTAGACCATCTTCAGGCCAGCATTCAGAGATATGAGCTACAATCAGAGTATATCATGTACTATGGGATCCCATATTACTTACAAGGTGTACACTCAGTTGAACAAAAATCCATTGGCATGATATTTCGTACGTCCCACTCAGGCAGTGACATGCGGTACAGTTGCCATCATAATTCAAGTCTTTTTCTTTCCCCATATTTGCGCATTTGTGGTGTTTCTTCGTCTTCCATTCAATACAATCAATCACACCACATATATATTACATAAGACAACAATACATTTGCTTAATTTGAAATTAAAACATTAATTAAACTACATTAACTTTCCCAGGCATGAGGCTAGCTAGCTAGCTGTGCTGCTAGGGATGGATGAGTCAACCGGACCCTTCATTCTTATTGTCAGCAGGTGTAGCCCAGGCAGTTCAATGCGTGCTATCAGTAGCCTTCGGAAACAAACTATGTTGGTTTGAGACCCACTATTGGCATATTTCTTTATGTAGCCCAGGCAGCTGAACACGTGTTAGCAGTAGCCTTTGGAAACAAACTATGTTCGTTCGAATCCCACTATCGGCATATTTCTTTATGTGCGTATTTAAAATCTAACTGGCTACAGATGATGGCAGTTATGAAAACCAAAATGTGTATGTTTTACTAATAATAAAATCAAAGGCAATGAAGAGCTGCACTCATTAAATTAAGTCAGGTTTCTTTCAATTTTCTGCCAAATGAAGGGAATGTCTTCCGCAACTGCATTATGGTAATTCACAATTTTAGAGCCGTGGACGGAACAGGATATCTGCTGCTGGTCATGGGTGAAAAAGTAGGGTAGGGAATTACCACCATCATCATCATCATAAACATCAAGGATTGGAACCTTTGACCCGTTCCGTCTACAGAGTTACAGCTGCTCGTGCCAACGCTTCTTCAGTCTTCCAATTGTTCTCCTTCCTTGTGGTCTGTAGTGGTATGATTTCAAAGGGATTCAGTTTTGTGGCATTCTTTGCAAATAAAGAAGCCAGTTCCTTCTGTATTCAGCCAAAAACTGACCTGGCTGTGACAATACATTCATTAACCCTGAGTTGAGTGGAGGCCAAAACCCTCCACAAAACAAATACTGTCATAAAAGTGAAGGTGCCATTATTCACTGTATGTCAGCACTGGTTAAAGCTACACGTTCTTCATTCTTATTACGATGGATCACCATGACAGATGTATTCGCGAACATGTCATCGCTCTTGCTGAGAAGGGAGGGTTGTCTGCCAGCACTGCTGGGGAACTCTGCAGAGTTCCCATGTCTACTGCAAGGGAATGGCTACGGAAATACCGGAGGGATCAGCAAGTTGGAAGGCGTAAGGGAACTGGGTTATGGTGCGTTTCCAGCCCAGCTCAGGATGTTGCATTAGTAGCTGAAGCTGAGAGAAACCCTTTCTTCAGTGCAAGGGATCTTAAAGCTGCTACTGGCTTTCCTGGGCAAAAAGACACATTTATTTCGAGACTTAGGTCTCAGGGCACAGCATGCTGTGGTGAAGGAGCTTCTCACTGATGAACATAACTATACTGTTTAGCGTTTGCTGAGACCAATGTAGATCACAAGTGGGATAGAGTCATATTCACTGATGAATCTACATTTACCTCAGCAAATGATGGGTTGGTTTTAGTTTACAGACCTCAGGGACAGCGATACAACCCGCAGTATATGTCTACCTGCAAACACAGTAGTCGTGTGTCTGTAAACTGTTGGGGTTGGATCTCCCATGAAGGGGGTGGAATTCTCCATCGTATAGAGGGTCACCTGGATGGCCTGCAGTATCAGCACATTTTGCAGAACATAATGGTGCCCTCTGTATGGATGCTTTATCCCGAAGGCATAATCCATTTACAGCAAGACCAATCCTCCATTCATGATTCTCGTGTGGTTCAAGAATGGCTATCGCGGCAGGCCGACATCGAACTCCTTGACTGGCCACTGCGAGGGCCTGATATGAACCCCATCAAGAATATGTGGAGTGTGGTGAAAAGGACAATGCAGGAAACCTGGCCTGACCTCCCTCCCAGAAATAGCGATGAGCTATGGGCCCTTGTGTCAGACACGTGGGATGAAGTTGCTTCGTCAATGCGTCACATTCGATCACTGATTGAGTCCATGACATGACGAATGAAATCAGTCGTCGAAGCAGAGGGGTTCTGGATTTCTCATTAAAGAAGTAAATTTCTAAAAACATCCCTTTTAAGGGTTGAAGTATTAATTTTCATTTTCTATGAGTAGGTGCGATACTTCACCGGTCCCAGTGGCCGGGCGGTCTACGGTCCCTCACCTGCTGAGATTGTGGTTTCGAATCCCACTGGGGGCATAGATGTCTGTCCTTTGTGAGTGGTGTGTGTTCTGAAGGCTACTGCTAGCACGCATTCAACTGCCTGGACTACATAAAGAAATATGCCGATAGTGGGACTCGAACCAAAATAGTTTATTTCCGAATGCTACTGCTAGCACACGTTCAACTGCCTGGGCTACAAAAATATGCCGATAGTGGGACTCGAACCAATGTAGTTTGTTTCCGAAGGCTACTGTTAGCACGGTTCAACTGCCTTGGCTACATAAAGAAATATGCCAATAGTGCGACTCGAAACAACATAGTTTGTTTCCGAAGGCTGCTGTTAACACAAGCTCAACTGCCTGGGCTACATAAAGAAATATGCTGATAGTGGGACTCGAACCAACATTGTTTATTTCCGAAGGCTACTCCTAGTACACACTCAACTGCCTGGGCTACATAAAGAAATATGCCGATACTGGGACTCGATCCAACATAGTTTGCTTCTGAAGGCTACTGCTAACACACGTTCAACTGCCTGGGCTACATAAAGAAATATGCCGATAGTGGGACTCGAACCAACATAGTTTGCTTCCGAAGGCTACTGCTAACATGCGTTCAACTGCCTGGGCTACATAAAGAAATATGCCGATAGTGGGACTCGAACCAACATTGTTTGTTTCTGAAGGCTACACCTAGTACGCATTCAACTGCCTGGGTTACATAAAGAAATATGCCGATACTGGGACTCGAACCAACATAGTTTGCTTCCGAAGGCTGCTGTTAACACGAGTTCAACTGCCTGAGCTACATAAAGAAATATGCCGATAGTCGGACTCGAACCAACGTTGTTTATTTCTGAAGGCTACTCCTAGTACGCATTCAACTGCCTGGGCTACATAAAGAAATATGCTGATAGTGGGATTCGAACAAACATAGTTTGTTTCCAAAGGCTACTGCTAACACGCGTTCAGCTGCCTGGGCTACATAAAGAAATATGATGATAGTGGGACTCAAACCAACATAGTTTGTTTCCGAAGGCTACTGATAGCATGCATTGAACTGCCTGGGCTACACCTGCTGACAATAAGAATGAAGGGTCCAGCTGACTCATCCATCCTTAGCAGCAAAGCTAGCTAGCTAGCCTCACGCCTGGGAAAGTTAATGTAGTTTAATTAATCTTTTAATTTGAAATTAAGCAAACGTATTGTTGTCTTATGTTAATATATGTGTGGTGTGATTGATTGTATTGAATGGAAGATGGAGAAACACCACGAATGCATAAATATGGGGAAATTTAAACAACTCAAATTATGATGGCAACTGTACGTCACGTGACTTCCAGTTCGGGACTTAGAAAATTTCAGGCCGATGGATTTTTTTTCGACTGAGTGTACATAAAAAAATAGTTGAAAGTGATACAAATTATAAAATTATATATGTTAAAAGTGGTTAAAAAAGTGTGTAATGGTATAAAATTATATTGATCAGTATGGACATATACTATATATAAATTATTAGCATATGGGTGTCTTAATAATTTGAACAAGTTGGGAAGGTACTGGGATACACATTTGAAGGTGGTCAAATCTCATAGTCACATTTGCACTCAAGTTCAAAGTTGTAGTGTATCACACACGTAATTTTGATTTAAGTATTCACATCTCTATATGTGTACAGTACAAAGATGTACTGAATTATGGTAGTGGGTCTATTAGTCACACATTTGGTGTATTAGTTTCTGGTTGTACACATACACATGTAAATTGCAACTTGGAGTGTACAAGACTTCTATTCATGTGTATGTTGATATATCAGACGATGGTTGAAGGTACTCTTACACTTAAACAGAATTCAACAAATGGATATCTGGTGTGGTCATAGAAGTTTTTTCCTGTGAAGGTAGTTGATTTTGTTGTGGAGTTTGAGCAGAAAGACTACAGCACAGCCAACATGGATGTGTATGTCTTTCTTCTCAAACTCTACAATAGAATCAACCACCTTCGAATGGAAAAACTTCAATGACCACACCAAAAATCCATTTGTTGAATTCTGTTTAAGAGTAAGAGTACCTTCAACCATCGTCTGATATATCAACATACACATGAATAGAAGTCTTATACACTCCAATTTGCAATTTACATGCGTATTTGTACAACCAGATACTAATATACCAAATGTGTGACTAATAGACCCACTATCATAATTCAGTACATCTTTGTACTGTACACATATAGAGATGAGAATACTTAAAATTACATGTGTGATATAGTACAACCTTGAACTTGAGTGCTAATGTGACTATGAGATTTGACCACCTTCAAATGTGTATCACAGTACCTTCCCAACTTGTTCAAATTATTAATCTTTAATGTATGGACTTTTAAATGCTGCACACTACTCTGACGCCGGAATTTAAATGCCCTTTCAACCCTAATTTTACAGTATTTTCGAAAAAAATTGTAGTTCTTGTTCTAGATGTGATAAAAATATGAATAAAAAAAGAGATTATATTTAAGACATGGGCCTGCACACTGAAAAATTCTTATAATATAAAAGCTGCTATGTGAATACATATGACTAAATTAATTTAATTTTCATCCATATTATTTAAAATAAAGTACTTACAGGCATTGTTGTTTGGCAGATGAGTGATGTTATCCTTATACACTATTTACAAATTCACTTATTCACACAATAGGCTATGAAGGAATGGTTTTTGGCAGGCTGTACATATTATACACTGTTATCTTTGTGTTGAGCTTGGTAGCTCACGCTATTCATTCACACATTCACACGCATATGCCATCTTTCAAAACAGTCCACGATGCACAAACCAACATCACACTTGGCGCAAAAATACAGTGTGCTCCCTCTTTCGTTCTTCATTGCACACACACGGCAACGACATTTCCCTTTTGAGGGCCAATGCTGGGAATGTTTCACTTCCAGGCGAAGTATTTGGTATACAGATGGACTTGGTCTCCCTCGAGATACGCCACTTGCAGTCACATTTTGCTTGTGGGATTCCGTAATCAAATTACGAACTAGAACCTCCCTGAACCTTTTGTGTGTCATTTTACCACCACATGTTTTATGGAGCAGGAAAGCATTGAGGATGGTCATATCTGTCAGGTGGAAAAACAGTTTCTTAGTCCACTTGCATGTTCTCCTGGCAATTCTGTAACTATTCACCCTCCTTTCCGATTTGTCCACATATTGCATGTGAGCGTTATAGACCTCTATTACATGAGGTTTGACTGCATGGCCAGATTCGTTGCAGAAACTGCCTTCCACTGGAGGAGTATGCATGTTTGTGAGAATATAGACATCACGTTTATCCTTCCAGCGTACAATAATTTGATTTCCTCTGACCCGCATGATAATTTCTCCCTTCTTTACTTTCATTGCCCGGGATGAAATGTCTTTGGGCATTCCTCGCCTGTCATTGCGAACAGTTCCACAGCAATTTATCTTCCTTCCGGATACATCGTCGAATATAGCAGGCGATGAGAAATAACTATCCATATATAGTTTATGGCCTAGTCCTTCCACTCTTCTTATCAACTGTAAAACAATGCCATGTGTTGCTGACATTTTCTGTATTGCCAAGAGCCGTTGCTTCCCTAGACAGACGGACATGTCATATGTGTATCCTAAAGCGTCGCACAATTTATAAATTTTGATGACAAATCACTTGTGTTTCTTAGGAATGTACTGCCTAAATATTACCCTTCCTTTGAAGAGAACAAAAACTTCATTAACTGCCAGATCTCCTGTTGGATTATACAGTTCGCAAAATTTGTTGTTCAGGGTGTCAAAAATATTTCTTATTTTCCAGAGCCTGTCATAATGTGGGTCATCACGGTTAGGAGGGTTATCATTATT
>Ga0123353_10012599_pt1 | contig 12038 bp, 10 predicted proteins | sample TergutLab28metaG_3_FD_92763 | JGI IMG/M metagenome (GOLD analysis project Ga0123353, IMG submission 92763) | Labiotermes labralis P3 segment gut microbial communities from Petit-Saut dam, French Guiana - Lab288 P3 | ecosystem: Host-associated > Arthropoda: Insects > Digestive system > Gut ... | reverse complement strand
TGCCGCTGCTGCTGCGCACCACCGAGGAGGCGCTGCAGGCCGTGCCCGACCTGTACCGCGAGGGCGCGTTCGGCCTGGGCGCGGGCAGGCTCCGCACGGTGTTTCGCATCGTGCTGCCCTCGGCCGCGCCCGGCATACTGGCCGGTGTGATCCTGGCCGTGGGCCGCATCGTGGGGGAAACGGCGGCGCTGCTCTACACCGCGGGCACGGTGGCCAACTTTCCCAAGGGACTGCTGTCCTCGGGCCGCACACTTTCGGTGCACATGTTTGCCCTCGCCAGCGAGGGGTTTTACGTAGATCAGGCGTACGCCACCGCGGTGGTATTGCTCATCGTGGTATTTGCCATCAACGCGCTGTCCGGCTTTGTAGCCAAGCGCATTGCGAAGGGGTAACCATGCAAAAAATTAGCATTTCAAATCTCAATTTATTTTATGGGGATTTCCAGGCGCTCATCAACGTACATATGGATATCCGCCAGCAGGAAATTACCGCGCTCATCGGGCCCTCGGGCTGCGGAAAATCCACGTTGCTCAAAACCCTAAACCGAATGAACGACCTGATCGAGGGCTGCCGGGTCGAAGGCAGCGTCACCCTCGACGGGCAGGACATCTACGGCGCCATGGACATCAACCTGCTGCGCAAGCGCGTGGGCATGGTGTTTCAAAAGCCCAATCCCTTCCCCATGACCGTGTACGACAACGTGGCCTTCGGCCCGCGCACCCACGGCGTCCATGGAAAGGTAAAGCTGGACGCCATCGTGGAGGAGTCGCTGCGCAGCGCCGCCATCTGGGACGAGGTGAAGGACCGGCTCAAAAAGAGCGCGCTGGGCCTGTCCGGCGGGCAGCAGCAGCGGCTGTGCATCGCCAGAGCCCTGGCCGTGGAACCCGATGTGTTGCTGATGGATGAGCCCACGAGCGCTCTCGACCCGATTTCCACCGCGCGCATAGAGGAACTTTGTGCTGCGCTGAAGAAAAAGTACACCATTGTGATCGTGACCCACAACATGCAGCAGGCCCTGCGCATTTCCGATTGGACCGCCTTCTTTTTGTTGGGCGAGGTGGTGGAATTCGGCAGCACGGAACAGGTCTTTTCCATGCCGAAAGATAAGCGCACCGAGGATTACGTGACGGGGAGGTTTGGCTGATGCGCATCCAACTGGACGAACAATTGCAAAAGCTCAACGCGGCGCTCATCGAGATGGGCGCAACGGTCGAATACGCGATCGAGCAAGCCTCGAAGGCGCTTGTTGACCGGGACGTTCACCTCGCACGCGAGGTGATTGAGTTTGAAAAAAAGACCGATGCGATGGATCGCGACATCGAGTCCCTGTGCCTGAAGCTGTTGCTCCAGCAGCAGCCGGTGGCGCGGGACTTGCGCCTGATCTCCGCCGCGCTCAAAATGATCACCGACATGGAGCGCATCGGCGACCAGGCCGCCGATATCGCCGAGATCGTGGTGATGCTAAAGGGCGCGCCCTACATCAAGCGCCTGGAGCACATCCCCGAGATGGCGAAGGAGACCATCTGGATGGTCAAGACATCCATCGATGCCTTCGTATCGCGAGACCTCGCCCTCGCCGAACAGGTGATTGCGCACGACGACGTCGTCGATGAGCTGTTCGTGCACATCAAGGACGAGCTGATCGCCCTGATCGAGCAGCGCGTGGATGCGGGCGGCCAGGCGCTCGACCTTTTGATGATCGCCAAGTACCTGGAGCGCATCGGGGACCACGCGGTCAATATTGCCGAGTGGGTGGCATTCTCCATTACCGGCATACACAAAGGAGATCCGGCATGATCTATTCTGTCGAGGACGAAGCGGACATTCGCGACATGGTGCTCTACGCGCTGCGCCAGTCCGGCTTTGAGGCCGAGGGCTTTGCCTCGGCCCCGCCCTTTTGGGCTGCCTGCGATCGGGAGTGCCCGGAGCTGGTGCTGTTAGACCTGATGTTGCCTGGAGAAAGCGGTCTATCGATCCTGCGCCGTCTGCGCGCACAGGTGAACACGCGGGACATCCCGATCATCTTACTGACCGCAAAGGGCGCTGAGATTGACCGAGTGCACGGTTTGAATGAGGGTGCCGACGACTACGTTGCCAAGCCTTTTAGCGTCATGGAGCTTGTGGCGCGGGTTAAAGCGCTTCTCCGCCGGGCGGGAGCGCCTGAAAGAGCCAAGCGGCTCACGGCTCACGGCCTTACGCTGGACGTGGAGGGCCACTCGTGCACTATAAATGGTGAGGCAGTCGATTTGACCTTGAAGGAATTCGAGCTGCTCCGATACCTGATGGAGAACCGCGGCATTGCCTCTAGCCGTGAGCGCTTGCTGAGCACCGTATGGGAGGCCGAGTACCTGGGCGGAACGCGCACGGTCGACGTGCATGTACAAACGTTGCGCACCAAGCTTGGCGCCTGTGGTTCCTGGGTGCGGACGGTTCGCGGTGTGGGGTACCGGTTTCAGGAGGGAAACGAATGAGGCGACGTATTATCGGATCCATGATGTTGCTGGCGCTCTTTACGGTATTGGTGTTGGCGGCGTTTATCATGCCGCGAGTGACCGCTACATTTGAGGCGCAAGCGTATGGCACACTGAAGAGCGCGGCTGGCGTCCTGGCGGTATCCCTTGAACAGTCCACAGACGCGAGGGACACGCTTTCCGCAACCTATGCCGCGGTCCGCTCCATCCGCATTACCTGGATCGCTCCGGACGGCAGCATCCATTACGATAGCAACGCGGATCCCGCCGAGATGGAGAACCACGCGGATCGCGCCGAAGTGATCCAGGCGATGCAGGACGGCGAGGGGCGCGACAGCCGTCTCTCCAGGACGCTGAATCGGCAGACGTATTATTATGCCCTGCGGCTGCCCGATGGATCAGTGTTGCGTCTGTCTGAGTCACATCAAACCGTGTTGGGTGCGCTGCTCAGTTTGATTCCTGTGCTGATCATTGCTTTCATTCTGGTGATGGCATTGGGCATTTTGATCGCGGGCAAACTGACCGCGCTGCTGGTACGCCCAATCGATGGGATCGACCTGGAAAATCCGGCTGAAAACGATGTCTACGAAGAACTCACCCCGCTTCTTGCGCGGTTGCAGGCGCAGAACCAGCGCATCGATGCGCAACTGCACACCATGGAGGCACACAATCGTGCCTTTGACACGATCACAGAGAACATGGCGGAAGGGTTGGTTGTGCTAGCCGATGATGGCACGGTACTGTCCGTCAATCGGAGCGCGGCACAGCTATTTGGTGTAATGTCAGACACCGCAGTGAGCGGGCATTACATGGCGCTCACCCGAGATTTATCTGTGCATAACGCCGTGAAACTTGCGCTGTCCGGCAGCACAGCCGAAGCGAGGCTCGAGCGCAGTGGGCGCATCTATCAGCTTTTAGCGAATCCGGTGCTGGCCGAAGGAGTGACCAGCGGAGCCATCCTGCTGTTGTTGGATATTACGGAACGCGAACAGGCCGAAGAGACGCGGCGGGAGTTCTCCGCAAACGTATCCCACGAGCTGAAGACGCCTTTGACCTCCATCGCCGGATACGCCGAGATGCTGGCAGCGGGCATGGTTCAACCGGAGGATGTGCCCGAGGCCGTTGGAAAGATACATGCCGAATCGCGGCGGATGATCGCGCTAATCGAAGACATTCTCGCGCTGTCTAAACTGGACGAAGGGAAAGCGCCGGCCGAAAAGGAGCAGGTGGAGTTGATTTCCCTGGCGGGCGATGTCGCAGCTTTGCTCGTAGCTTCTGCTGACGCCCAAGGGGTTTCCATCGCGGTAGAGGGCGAGGCCGCGACCATTTCGGGCGTGCGCTCCGTGCTGGAGGAGATGCTATTTAACCTTATGGAAAACAGCATCAAATACAACAAGCCGGGCGGTAAGGTTCGTGTGAGCGTTATGCAGACGGACGAAGGCGTGGCCGTGACCGTAGCGGATACAGGTGTCGGCATTGCGCCGGAGCATCAGGAGAGGGTGTTTGAGCGATTCTATCGCGTGGACAAGAGCCATAGCCGCAGCACCGGCGGCACGGGCCTGGGCCTGTCGATCGTGAAACATGGAGCCATGCTGCACGGGGCAAAAGTGACCTTGACAAGCAAGGCCGGTGAAGGCACCGAGGTTGAGATAGTGTTTTTGCAGTAGAAACAGGCTGCCTTTAGCACGCTTCGTCGGAAGGCTGATGTCCATGTTTATGGGGATCAGCCTTCTCCGTTATTCATGCAAATTTACAAACATTTTGCATAGAACCAATCCATAATTTACAATCGGCGGTTATAGTATTCATATCAAAACATCGAGGAGGAAGAATATGAACAAGAAATTCCGGTTTGTCCTGTCCCTGTTCCTGGTAGCCGCAATGGTGCTTTCCATGGCCACAGGCGCCTTTGCCATCAACAAGGAAGATGCAAAGCGGCTGAACCCCGAAATCAAAAACATCATCGTGCTGATCCCGGACGGCATGAGCGTGGACGGCTTGGCGCTGGCCCGGTGGTACAAAGCGTACGATGCCGAGACCGGAACCTTTGACACCTCGGTATCCTTGGCACTGGATGAGCTAGCAAGCGGCCTGATTCGCAACTGGTGGCAGGCTGGCGACAAGATCGGCGGCATCGTTGACTCGGCTCCGGCTGGGACGGCAATGGCCAGCGGCATCAAGACCAACGACAAGTTTGTGGGCGTGACCGACCAGAGCGTGCCGGTAGCCAACATCCTGGAAGCGGCGAACCTCCTCGGCAAATCCACCGGCTTGGTTGCCACTTCCAACATACAGCACGCCACACCGGCCACCTTTTCTTCCCACTACAACGCTCGCAGCCAGTATGGCATCATCGGTGAGCAGCAGGCGCACAACAACATCGACGTGGTGATGGGCGGCGGCTCCCAATACCTGACTTACAATGACCGCGACGTCATCCAAGCCATCAAGGACATGGATTACCAGTATATCACCACCAAGGACGAGATGGACGCCATCACCGCGGGCAAGGTCTGGGCGATGTTTGCGCCCGACGCCATGGCTTACGACTTTGACCGGGCCGAGAACGCTCCCCACGAGCCCTCCCTGGCCGAAATGACGGTCAAAGCCATCGAGCTGCTATCCCAGAACGACGAAGGCTTCTTCCTGATGGTGGAAGGTTCCAAGATCGACTGGACAGCCCATGCCAACGATCCCATCGGCCTGATCTCCGATATCCTGGCCTTTGACGAGGCTGTGGCGGTGGCCCTTGACTTCGCCAAGGAAAACCAAAACACCATGCTCCTCATCATGACCGATCACGGTACCGGCGGCATCACCATCGGCAACCGGGACACCCAAAACGCTCAGGCGGCCCTTCCTTACGACAGCTCCGCCATCGATCACTACATCGTTCCCCTGACCAAGGCGAAGCTGACCGGTGAGGGCATTGAGGCGAAGTTTGACGAAGGCCGCACCAACATCCGGGAGGTAATGGCCGAGTGGTACGGCATCGAAAACCTTACGCCCAGAGAAGTAGCGCTGATCAAAAACACAGCGGCCAGAAACATGAACTACACCGTGGGCCTGATGCTTTCCGAGCGCGCTTTCCTGGGCTGGACCACCCACGGACACACGGGCCAAGAGGTCAACTTCTTTACCTACCTGCCCGGCGACGGGCGCATCACCGGCACCCTGGACAACACCGACATCGCGCTGATCTGTGCCGGCGTGTGGGGCATTGACCTGCAAGCCGTGACTGCGCAGCTCTTCAACGAAGCTGAGACGGCCTTCACGGCCAAGGGCGCAACGGTGGAAGTCGACTTGGAAGCCGGCGAGATGACCGTGACCAAGGACGGTACCACCCTTGTGATTCCGGACTACAAGAACTATGTGTTCCTGAACGGCGACAAGGTGGCGATTGACAGCGTCATCGTAAACCAAAGCGGCACGTTCTATGTTCCCCAAGGCGTCCTCGATATGATCCAGTAGTATCGCAAAACCGCCTTGAAAAAACCCGAGGGAAAGCACCTCGGGTTTTTTGATGTAAAGAAGGTACTTAGCGTGAAAATTCTCTTTATGTCGAGCAAGCCAAACACAAATCAACCCCAATACTCATTTTTATTGACAATTCGATCTCTTTTACTATAATGATGTGAAGAAGAAGTGAGGTGTCTTATGGAAAAAAACGAAATAACCCAGCAATTTGACATCATTGCAGAAATGAACAGGAATTGCCACTCATACGCAGGTCCCTTCAGTGTCCTTTGCGAGTATTTTCGTAGAATCGGAGGGATTGCATGCTTCAACGCGAAGATGCACTTTATCAGATATTGGAAGAACTGGAGATCGTCTATGAGCGCTATGAGCATCCACCGGCGTACACAGTTGAGGACTGCGCCCAAATGACTATCGGCAAAGCCGTACACTGCAAGAACCTTTTTCTATGCAACCGCCAGGCGACGGAGCACTATCTGCTCATGATGCGCTCTAACAAAAAGTTCAACACGGCGGAAGCTTCACAGCAGATCGAACAATCGCGCCTGAGCTTCGGCTCGGCTGAAAAGTTAATGGAATATCTGGGCGTGGAACCAGGCGCTGTCGGCCCTATGGGACTTATAAACGATGCGGCCAACAAGGTTTCGTTGTTGATAGACGAGGATCTTCATGGCGAAGCGTTGTGTGTACACCCAAACGTAAACACGGCATCCATCGTGCTTTCTTACATGGGTTTTGAGGCGTTTCTGCGGCACTGCGGGCATCAGCCCACGTATTTGCATCTTAATAAAACGACGTAAGCCTTTGAGAGCTAGTGAAGGAGACGGAATGGGCAAAAGGAACCGCACGTATTTAAGGTGGCTGTGCTTTACAGGCAGCTTCACACTGGGTCTGTTTTGTGCCATTAACATGACGCTGCTCGTTCGCGTTTGTGCCGAATTCGGTGTGGGCAGCGCCGCGTACGGGATCATGACCGGCCTCTACGGCATCGGCATGCTCATCTCAGCAGTGGCGCTAAGCGAGCTGATTGAGCGGTGGGGAAGAAAGAAGTGTCTCCTGCTTGCGCTAGGGCTGGGTTGCGCCGGAAGTGCGGGCCTGGGATTCTCCACGGGCTACTACTCAGCGTGCGCGGGATTGCTGGTGGCCGGGTTTGGCCTGTGCATGCTGGAGTGCACCATCATCAGTATCCTGGCCGATCGCGCGCCGGAGAAGGCTGGCCGGGAGCTCAACCTTTCCCAAGCATTTTTCAGCGTGGGTGCCGTCGTGTCGCCGATCTTTGCCGGTCGCTATGTCGCGGCGGGCGGAAATTGGCGCGTCATGTATTTTTCCATGGCCGTGATTCTTGCGCTGCTGTTTGCAGGGTTTGTACGGGAGGAATTCGGCACACGCAACGCACAGAGCGGCAAGGCCAAGGCTTCGCCGATCGCATTCACGCTGCTGCGCTCCCCCCTGCTGCTATGCTACATGCTGATGATCATGCTCTACGTTGCGTGCGAATGCGGCGCGATGTTTTGGCTGTTGCCGTACCTTGAACAATTCTTTGCAATGGATGTGCCTGGCGAATTGGGGATATCGGTTTTCTGGTTCGTGATGACGTTCGGCCGATTGATCGGCGCTCGAGTGGACCGTCAACGCGAGTTGATAGTCGCAGGCTGGCTGGTAGCCGCTGTAGGGTTCGCGGGGTTTGTATTGTTGCCGAACTTTGCGTGGAAGCTGGCTGCATTGGGTGTGGTTGGTTTCGGCATGGGACCCATCTGGCCCAGCTTGCAGGCGTTGGGCGGCATGCAATTCCCAGCGCATAGCGGCGCCGCGTTTGCGATGATGCAACTGGCTTCGACTTTGGGCATCGTCGTAGGGCAGCCAATGCTGGGAATCCTTGTGGAGGGAAACCCTGTGTCTTTGGCGTTCTGGATCATGGGCGCATTATGTGCGCTCTTCGCACTGTTCTCGGTCGCCGTCATGGCTTTCGAGCGCCGAAAAAAGACTTGCCCATACGTGACGCAGACACGATCTGATGCGTAGCTGAGCGCTACATAGAAGCAAAAGAGACAAAGGCTGTTCAAGCTAGGACTTGAGCGGTTTTTGTCTTCAATCTGGAAAATATTTCTGGAAAATATTTTGAATATGTCCAAGTTTTGTACTTGACAAATCAACCAAACATCCTTTATTATGTGATTGAAGTTAGCGCTAACAAAAGTCTATATTCCCCAAAAACAAAGCTTTTTGGCAACATTTATATCAGTCATGATATCGATATCAAATCGAGGTGAAATATGGCAAACATTGGTGATGTCGCAAAACTCGCCGGCACTTCGACAATGACCGTTTCAAGGGTGCTAAACGATACCGGAAATGTTAAGCCTGAAAATGTAGAAAAAGTAAAAGACGCAATCAGCAAACTGAACTATCGCCCCAATATGCTCGCAAGGGGGCTGGCAACAAAGCGAAGTCACACCATTGCCCTCGTAATGGTCAACATTTCCGATCCGTTCCATAATTTGGTGTACGAAGGGATGGAAGATGTATGCTATCGGCGCGGATATACGAATATTATTTGCGACACGTTCACAAAAGATCGCGAAACTAACTATATCAATTGGCTGGGTGATAGGCAAATTGACGGAGCAGTATTTCACCACTTGGATCTTAGCGAGCGTGATGTTCTGGGATTAATGGAGAAGGGCGTTACATGCTTGTTATTGGATAACGAGCGCATATTAGACAATGCGTGCAACATCATGACCAACAATTACAAAGGGGGTAGGCTAGCGGCAGAACACTTGGTCTCAAAGGGTCACCAAAGAATTGCTTACTTGCATGGGTGGCTTCAAAAACCGAACATCAGCGGAGTAGCATTTGCTGAATCGTTTCAATTCAACATATGGAGGGAAAGGACACGGGGTTTCCTAGATGTTTTGCAAGAAAATGATTTAGATACAAAACACGCTTATCAGGCCGAGCTATACAGAGACGAGAATTTTTACGACTTTAATCATTTGCTTGAAAGCTTGCTTGAAGAAACGGCCAAAACCACCGCAATATACTGTGAAAACGATGTGATGGCTATGGGTGTTTTGCGAGCTATACACAAAAAAGGGTTAAGGGCGCCTGATGACCTTGCCGTGATCGGGCATGACGGCCTAGACATATGCACATGGGTTTATCCGAGCTTAACGACGATTTCACAGCCAAGGAGGGAGATGGGGTCGGCTTCAGCAGAATTACTCATCGATTTGATCGAGAAAAAAGCCGCACCGCAGAATATTATTTTAGAACCGAAACTGATCCAAGGCGGTACGACCTGACAGCAATCATTCGAGATTGGCCTATCGCATGAAAGGAGTCACAGTTTATGAAAACGATCAACACGATAGCAGGAGAAAAAAATGTGTGCGACTTGGGGCTTATCGACCCGCACGAGCATATATTTTTTAGTGCGGTAAGCCAATATCCCGGCCGAAAGAAGATTTATGACATAAACGGAGATGAGGACAAGGTCTGTTTGGAGAATGTAGGCGCTCTAAGGAGAAATTGTTATTTGCTGAAAGACAACCTTGTGATCGATGATTTCGACACCCAGGTGAAGGAACTTTCCTACTTCAAAAATGCGGGCGGCAATACCATCATTGAGCAAACGCCTCTTGAGCTGACGCCCTTTGACGTTGAAACGGATAAAGCCCTTTACGCCATTCATAAGCTGAAAGAGCTCTCGGAAGCGACGGGTATCAACTTCATTCTTTCAACAGGCTTTTTTACAGATGATGTGTTTCCCGCGCGGTACCGTGACGTAGGCGAAGCCGCTCTGTCCAGATTTTTCATTTCCGAATTGACCGAGGGCATCGCCGGAAGCGGCATAAAGGCGGGAGTCATTGGCGAAATCGGCACCGGTATGCCAATTACGCCAACAGAAGAAATGCAGCTCCGCGCTGCGGCCTTGGCGCACAACGAAACGGGCGCGAAAATAAACATTCACTTATACCCATGGGGAAAAGAAGCGTTAAGAGTGCTTGAAATACTTAAGCAGTACAATGTCAATCCACAAAACATATGTATGTGCCACCTTGATGTGCAGCTTGATTATGACCATATAAAAGAAGTCTTAGACAGCGGGGCTTATGTTGAGTTTGACGACTTCGGGAAGGAGTTTTATATCATCAGCGAACCCGGCGAATTTGCGGGAGGTGCTTTCGCAATGGACATTGAACGCGTGAGGATGCTGAAAAGGTTGGTAAGCGAAGGATATGAAAAGCAGCTTTTGATTACAAACGATCTGTGCATGAAAAGCATGCTCCACAAGTATGGCGGATGGGGTTACGACCATATATTGCACAATATCGTTCCAATGATGCGCCAGGAAGGGATGGACAGCAAGGCGACCGAGCGAATCGTTTATCGCAACCCGCAAAGCTTCTTGGAATGATCGGCACTAAAGGAGTTTTTTCATGGAAAGCATTTTGCGCCTGAGCGGCATTGTAAAAACATTTCCAGGCGTGGTCGCGCTGGAGAACATGAAATTTGAGCTTCGTCCTGGGGAAATACACGCGGTATGTGGCGAAAATGGCGCGGGTAAGTCTACGCTCATGAAAGTCATTACTGGGGTATACGAACCCGATTCAGGCGAGATTTGGGTCGAGGGTGAAGCGGTTAAATTCAAAAGCCCCAACGACGCCTTCAGGAAGGGCATCGCCATCATTCATCAGGAAACCAGCCTGTTTGAAGGCATGACCGTTATGGAAAACATGTTCCTCGGCCATGAAACGACAAAAAAAATTGCAGGGTTCACCATTATTGATTATTTTGCCCTCAGACAAGAGGCCAGGCGGATTTTCAAACTCATGAATATAAGCATGGATTTGAATGATCGCGTTGAAGATTTGGGTATGGCACAAAAGCAAATGCTGGAAATTGCAAAAGCGCTGACGTTTCAATCAAAGATTCTTATCTTAGACGAACCGACGGCTTCCCTGACGCAACGCGAGGTAGATGCGCTGTTTGCAATATTGCGAAAACTAAAAGCGGATGGGGTAGCCATTGCCTACATAAGCCACCGTTTGGAGGAAATATTCGGCCTTTGTGACAGGGTCACGGTCATTCGGGATGGAAGTTTTATCACATGCTGCGAAGTGAAAGATACAACAAAAGATAAGCTGGTTGAACATATGGTAGGACGCAGCATGAGCAATTATTATCCCAAGTCGGATGTGAAAATTGGCGGCGAGTTGATAAGGGCGGAAAACATCGGCCAAAAAGGCATGTTGAAGGATATAAACTTTTCTATCCGCAAAGGGGAAATCGTAGGCTTCGCTGGACTTGTGGGCGCAGGAAGGACAGAATTGGCACAAGCAATTTGCGGGCTGACCAAACTTGATAGCGGCACAATGTACATTGATGGAAAAGAAATGAAATTTGAAAGCTATCGTGAGGCGATAGCAAATCATGTCGTGTATGTCCATGAGGACCGCGCAAAATTTAGCCTTGTTCTTGAGATGAGCATTAGGCAGAACATAACGCTTTCAATCCTGAAGAAGATAAGCAAGCGCTCATTCATCAACGAAAGCCAAGAAGAACAAGTTTCAAGCGAATACATTGAATCAATGGGGATTAAGGCGCCCGATTCCGGTTTTTTAGTCGCAAACTTATCCGGCGGCAATCAGCAAAAAGTATCTGTCTCAAAAGCGCTTGCCACCGAGCCGAAGCTGCTCATACTTGACGAACCCACTCGGGGCGTCGACGTGAACGCAAAAGCGGAAATTCATCAGCTGATTAGCTCCTTGGTAAAGAATGGCCTTACCATTTTTCTGATCTCATCTGAAATGCCCGAGCTCTTAGGAATGTGCGACAGAATTTATGTGATGAAAAGCGGCACGATCACGGGAGAGCTGAACAGGCAGGAAGCAACCCAGGAAAAAATCTTGAAATTGGCCCTTGCGGCCGGATAAGCGGGGTACATATATGGTCTCGCAATACAAAGTGAAGCCTAAAGCGATAAAAAGCCAGGAATTCTATTTGTTTCTGCTGATTTTAGGAATCATGGTTGTTATTGCTCTTGCTGCTCCTGAGTTTTATTCGGTTAATAACGTAATGGCGATA
>Ga0123353_10012598_pt1 | contig 12038 bp, 6 predicted proteins | sample TergutLab28metaG_3_FD_92763 | JGI IMG/M metagenome (GOLD analysis project Ga0123353, IMG submission 92763) | Labiotermes labralis P3 segment gut microbial communities from Petit-Saut dam, French Guiana - Lab288 P3 | ecosystem: Host-associated > Arthropoda: Insects > Digestive system > Gut ... | reverse complement strand
TTTATCCTCGTGGTTCTGACAACTGGGCAAGGCGAGGAGGTTGTTTCTATTGATATCAGCAATATTCACAGAGGAAAAATATCGAAAAGTATAATGCGACATGCCTCATCAGAAAGAGAGCATTGCATTCTGAACAACAAAGCAAGCCCTGCTGTTTTGAATAATGCCTATGCATTTTTCGCTGGGGACGCAGGATGTGTGTATAAGTTTTGTCTGATAAATGACCGCACAGAAGCGGAGTTAACTTCCTTACAAATTGATTTCCCAGAGGAAGCAGTTAATCATTGCATAAATCAAATTACTGCAATAAATGAAAACAAGATACTCTTAGTCGACCAAAGCGGTAACACGTTTTCTTTGTTTGAAATGAGGGGCGACAAATTCGGTTTTGTTGGTAGCATTACTAATTTAATGCAAGATAGAATTAGTTTCTTAAGCGATGATATATTTATGTTTGTAAAAAACAATGAAAACGACAAAGGGTATTCTTATGCTCGCAGCACAAAAGAAACATGGGAAAACACTGGAGACAAACTAGAGTTTCTAACTCCCCAAATTAGCGGAATAAGAGAAAACTGTGTTGTACTTTTGGACAACAGCCCACATATTGTGTATTTAGTAAAGGATAACAGCCATTTCGCTATTAAAACTCAGGCGTGTAATCAAGGAGGCATCGTTAAGACACGACATAGTATTGATACAGTATTGGAACCAAGGTTTCAGATTTATGGGAATTATCTGATTGTCTATGAGAATAGAGACCATAACAAAAAAATCGAGTTTATTCATCTATAGGAAGTATACCAGCTGGAATACTCTTATGAATAATCTACTGGGAAAGGGAACGATTATGATAGAAGGAATGATAGAACGGGTAATGTCAGTCACCAATAAGAACAGAACAAGTGGTGCAAACTCTTTTTGGGCTGGTTGCGTTGTTATGCTACTATGCAGCGTATTTTTGTTAATTACGAATGTCGTTTTCCCGCGTTTTTTATATTCATTTGATGCGATTAGATCATTTTCTGATTTTACATCTCTCTCAGAGTTTATTAACTGGCGCGACAGATTACTGACCAGCTATGTAATATTGGCAGTTGTCTTATGGATTCTGTCATTGGTGTTCATGTTACTGTTTGGTCGTATATTGAGTAAAAAGAAAGATGAAGAGCCCTATTTTTGGACATGGTCTTCATGGGCGCCGATTGGAGTCTTGCTGTTTTTAGCGTTGCAATTACTACTTAGCGACGGAAGTATACTGCCACTTATATACTTTCACGGGATACGACTTTTACCGATTCCAGTTCCACTTACATTATTGTCCTATTTTTATTCACGGTTGAGATATGCGTTACATCAAGCAGAACGAAGAAAACCTCACAAGAGATTAATTGAAAGGTAGGTTTAACAATGATTCACAATTATGCTATCGGAATCGGAGGGACGGGCGCACGTGTTATGGAAGCGATGGTGCGGTTATGTGAGTGTGGCTACTTGAGCCTGGATGATGAGCTCACATGCCTAATCATAGATGCAGATACCGTTAATGGTAATGTGCTAAAGACTAAGAAACTATTCGAAAACTACAAAAAATGCCAAAAGGATTTAGAAACCAGCACAGATAGGAGAATCTTTAAGACTACTCTTTCCGGAGTCCCAAGTGCTGGAGGAACACAGAATCATTTTGCTAAGCCATTTGCTGAAACTGAACTCGAAGAGAACACAGAGATTTCAATTCTTAGTTTAGCAGAGAAATCAAGAGATAAAAAGGCTTATAACTTAATGAAGCGGTATTTCAAGAAATATGAGTACGAGAGAAATCTGACAAAAGGTTTATATGGGATGCCCGGTGTAGGAACTTTTATATTTGCCTACTATTCAGATAACTCACCAGTAATCAACGACTTGTTACAGAAAATCGTAGTAGAAGCACAGAGTCCAAAGACTAGTAATATCAGGATTTTTTTGGCAGGTTCCGTCTTCGGGGGTACAGGTGCATCGGGAATGCCTTACTTAGCAAAGACAATATACAATAGAGTAGAAGAACTTGGAGAGAGTTGCCTCGACCGAATAGAAATTTTCGGATGCTTGATGCTTCCTTATTTTACATATGATGACTCAGAAGATGGGAGCAAGGTTAATCAAGACAAGTTTGAAATGAATGCATATGAATCGATAGATGACTATATAAAGCTTAAGCGTGAAGGCGTTTTTAAGAGGATTTATTTAATAGGCGATACGAGTAAGCCACTTCGTGGGAGACGTAGCTATGAAGGTACGACACAAGTGAATATGCCGCATATATCAGAGTTGTTTGCAGCGTCGCAGGCGAGAGACTTTTTTATGGGAAGTATTGGTCAAACTGTAAATAATGCAGGTTTTAATAACGAGGTAGATTATGCCAATCCTTTAGCTTTAGATGGAAACTCTATAAAGGAAGTGAAGTGGGGGGACTGTGCAGGTGGAGAAGAGTTAGGGAAGTTCGTTTCAAACTTTATTACCTTTAATTTTTATTTTTCAATGGGTGTAGTTCCATTGATATTCGACTTCGACGGTGGAGCGAGTAGTTATTTTAAGTTGTGTGCTGATCCAAAGCCCTTTGCTAAGCGAGTCGAATCGTTGCGAAAAATGAAACTGTTAGACGATTGCTGGGTAAGAGGCGGGAGATTTTCCAAACGCAAGTTTGCGAAATGGATTGAAGACATCATCGTTGCAAAACCGTATATTGAACTGTATAAATACTTAACTGACAGTGCAGCTTGGTATTATATGCTTACCTATCAGTACAGAGCAGATGCTAGAGAATGCATCACATGTACTGACTCATGCAATTTTAAGTTTGAAGACGCATTAAAGGAATGTGCATGTTCCGTTCCAATGCTAACGCAATTGTTTAGCGAGAAAGGAGCGGAAATGCTCAGGAATAGGAGCATCTTACCGCTTTGGGTGAATAAGAACCAAGGTAAGCGAGACTTGTTCTGGGAGTATAACCGTGACTTAATGAGTAGTATTGACAAAGATTTAAATTTAATTAGTGGTATGCATAGTGATAAATCGGAAGGGAGCGCTGATACTTCAGACCAGTTTTTCCGAAAGCTTGTAAGAGAACTATTTAGCCATATCGAACAAACCTTCGCTTAATACAGAGTGATTCGAGTTATTGAAAGGGGTACTCAGTAATGGCACATAAAATGCTAGTGAAGACAAAGACCAACACGGAGTTTATTAAGGACGAACCCATACTTGAGCAAATTAAAGCAAAAATGGATACACAGAATGCATTTAGAGCCCAATTTGTCAGGGTAGAAGACAAGAATGGGAAGCTAAACTCTGTTCCTGCGCCATCGCCAAGGGCTACGGTGTTCTCAGATGCAGCGCAGCGTTCTAGCGTAATAGCTCAGACTATTGATACGACCGACCTAAAGCCGGATGAGATAGCGCTAGCCAAAGCGTCAAGAGAACGCTTTATAGATGAGTGGTGTGCACTAGTTTCCATGCTTGCCTTAAACTACGAATGCGAGTATGGAGTTAAGTTTGATAACAACACTCTGTCGGACGACAGAGAAGAAAGGTTTATCTTGACTTTAGTTAAGGAAGCAAAAAAAGATCATACCGACATTCAGCAGAAGTATGACATACTTTATAAATACAGAGAACTGGATGACAGGGAACAGGATATGTTATTGGGATCTACTCATAAAGAAATGCTTGTCTGTCCGAGTCCGAATATGTCTGATGTTATTGCAACTAGCGATGTACTTGAGTTATTGGAAAATAACGAACAATATAGAAGAAGAGTCGCGGTATGGCTTCGTGAGCTGAAACTAAGAGGAGTAGGACTACTAGATAATCAAACGGATAGATTAATTAATGAGTTCACAAAAAGAATTGGGAAGCTATATGATAAAGAAGACTACCACCTCAGCGAATCTGGAACAGGTGTATTTATGTCAGCAGGTTTTTTTCAAGATGGAGAAACGCCTGACCAACTGAATAGTCTGCTCGATAAAAGAGTTATAGACATACATGACCCCCCTGAAAAAGATACATGGCGTGCTTTTTTTGCTGCGTTGGCGTTGAATGATATTCGAAGTTATGGAATGACCTTTAAGAGGGACGGTAGGATTGTAATCGGAGACAGCACCATAGCTAACAAAGACGTTTACTCTCATTATTCTCCCCAAAAAGGAATTTTTAAGTTTAACTCAGAAGATTTCAGTCTGTCGTATAATGGGGCAGATAAACCACTGGACGCATTCGAGCTTACATGTCTCTATGCGTGGCTGGAAAGGTTTTTAAATAAATACCCGCAAACGAATGATGTTGAGAAGGAAATCAATAGTTATGCGTTGAACCTAAAAGGTAAGATAGAGGAGCGTTTTAAGACCTATGATGCATATACCTGTGAGAGTATTTTGAAGAGAGTCAAGGCTGCAGAAGATCGTTTTAACGGAGTTGATATTGAAGACCCATTTCAAAGCAGCATAAATAAGAAAGTCACATCCTTTTTCTGCGATGATAAGGAAGGTTCTTTGGGCAAGACAATACGCCAGCAATGGTGTAATGTACTATTTCTGTTAGCCTTAAGGGATATGCGTGGGTTTGACTTAGAATTCACTGAAAACAAGATTAGGTATAAAGACAAAGATGAATATGTGACAATCGCGCAAATGGGCGGCTCTATGCAAATTGAACCTTGTGATAGTGCAAGTTCTGTTGTATCACGAGCCATAGATAGCTTGCTAATACATGAAAAACTGCTTGTTGCTTTCTGGTTTTCTGAGTTTGGTAAGAGAGTTGAAACATGTAGTTTCAATGACAGTGATAAAGCGTTATTACTTGAGCTAATTAATGAGTATTCGAATAAGCTAATGAACAAAGGGGATAGCTACGATTATGGAAAGAATGTTGAGGCATGCGAGTTTTTGACAAAAGATGGCTTGCTCTATAGTATCAAGGAATATGAAGGCTTCCTGTCCCCTCTTGTTAACTACTACATTAAAGACAACTTGTTCGAGCCAAAAATCGTTGTGTTTAACTCAGATTTTTACGACGTAGTTAAAAGCGGACCAGAGAAGACTGATGCCACCTCGATTTACTCAATAACTTCCGTTAATCAGAATATCTCCGAAGCGAAATACATTTTGCTTCCGTTTTGTGACGGGATGATTACGTGGATGAAAAAAGAGATGGATTCGAGGACAAAAGAAAAACGACTAAATGAACCAGCAGATTTTCCAATAAATGGTGTAAGAACGGTGTCTTGCAGTGACGGATATATCTTTGAGTTCAAGTTTAATAGCGAGCTTCTTTCATTTTCCATGCAAAAGAGTTACGAAAGCAATAGAGTCAAAAAGTATGGTGATGCCTTTAATGGATTGGGAGGCGCAGCTATATGGCCGGACATAGAAATCGAAGGATTCAGAGCGTATAAGCTTAATTATATACAACTGTTTAATTCAAAAAATATGGACATTGATATACCTGATTTCGCAAACAAAGTCATTGAAAAACAAGTTACAGATAGCCCTGTGGTTTTCAGACTGGGGCAAAATGAATCCAAGTTTAACTCATTTGCCTTTAAGCTAAGTGAATTTCCGAGATTCGTGAAGTTTAGTTGCTCTGAGGCAAGCGGCTGGATGCTTTTTACCCCAAGTGCACGAGTTTGTAACCCAAAAGATAGTATATTTAGTTATCGAACAGAAGAGGGAATAATTGGAATAGATCTCGGAACATCAAACTCGTTGGTATGGATAAGAACAAAAAAACAAGGCGGTGATACAGAAATTATGAATCCACTGCAGTTGGATGAATCCGATGGAAAGATATTACTTGCACCGAGAGAAGAACAGTATTGCTGGATCTTTTTTCAAACTCCATTTGCTAGTGGTGAAAAAAAAGGGGATATATTCCCAACGATGTGTACGGTTCCAAATCCTATAGACAGAACGGGCATCGCGCAACCATTAATTAACGGTAATATATGTATTGTGGCAAGAAATGATAAAAAGAGAGATAATGATTTCTTTAGTATGGCGGATAGATACTTATATCATAACCTTAAGTGGGACGACATGCGTAGCCAGGAACTTGAGATATTCTTTGGCCAGTTAGCGTTATCTGCTTTTGTTTATTTAGTGAAGGAACAAGGAGAAAAGCCGAGGAAGATATCAATAAGGGTATCTAATCCAGGCGCATTCACAGCAAATCAAATTCAGAATTATGAAAAAGCATGGGAAAAAGTATATGAAATGCTTAATGAAGATATTGACCATATAAATGTGGGAGATGGTAATAAACTCTTTAGTGAAATCGAGTTCTTCACAGAGAGCTACTGTGCATCTAAGGCGTCAAGTGATTGTTATAGCGGAGGCAGAAACTACATAGATGGCCTTGCAGTAATTGACATCGGGGGAGGTACGACAGATGTAACCTGGGCGCAAAGCTATGAAAAAGAAGAAAACATCGCCGCTACTGACCTTGTCAAGGCGGAGTTGTCAATCAAGTTCGCAGCTCGATCCATATTTAGTAGTTTGTATCTTAAGAAGGGGAGAATTGATTTTACAGGTCTATGTAACATACTTGAGGATGGTTTTAAAGACCAAATCGACAGCGCTAATAAAGAGTTTTATGATTTAGAAAGTACGATTAAAGCACTAAAAAGCCTTGACACTAGTCTTTCGGATAAGAATCTAAGACAGGCAGAATTCTATTTTGAGCGCCTCCTAACTGTATTTGACACTTTAGTAGATAAATTAGATAAAATAGAAAAGGAGAAAGGAAGAAAAATACCATTTAGCGGGTTGGGGATGTATATTGATCCAATACGAATGTCGACGGAAGCAAAGAAAGGCACTGATGATAAAAGAACTGAAAAAGTTCAGGAGTGCAGGCATCATAATAAAATCAGGTTTATGTGCGCAGCGCTTTTTTTCACAGTTGGCGCGATGCTAAGTAGAATCAAGATCGCAAAAGGATTCGACTTCTCAATTGGTAAGATACTACTTGCGGGCAAAGGTTCTAGAGTTCTCGAGTTTTTTAGCGATTTAAGGGATGAAAAGGAAATCAAAGAAACCCCTGAGGAATACTTATTGAAGTTCTATCGTGCAGGTCAACAGCATTATCGCGATATTATTGACATCAACACGTACGGATTAAAAATAGAGTCTAGTAATAAAAAAAGGCGTAAACATGAAGTTGCATCCGGTCTTGTGGGGACAGATAGCAAAGGGAGCCGCAGCCCGCAAAGTGCTCCAGTAATAGCTGAGCTTCGAGTAATACCAAGTATTGCTCAAGATGACATTGATTTAGAAGCGCAAGGCTTCACCCCGCAGATGTACCAAATGACCAAGAAAGTAGGACATTTCTTAAGGGTCTTCAAAAAATGTTCAAGAGTAGATTTTAGTGTTCTTTTTAACGACAGAACAGATATTTTGAACTTGGGTGATATAACCAGTGACTTACTCGAACAGATAGACTATGAAATAAAGGGAGTTATTGATACACGCGACAGCAATAGCAGAACACTGTTTCCTTTGGATGATGCTTTTGAGTATGCAGTTTTGGAGTTCGCTGCACAAGTCATCATGAACTTCAACGAGGGGTAGATGAATATGAGAAAAGTGATCTCCCCATACTTATTCAGCCTATTACTTTCGCTGATTCTTGGGTCACAAGCAGGGGGATTATGTGGGTTTTCCTACGGGATGTTAGTAGGGCTGATTGCAGGGATAATTGTCACACTTATTACATGGCTGTTTTTCTCTCAGAAAGTAATTACTGAGAGGATTGTAGCTTGGACATTATTCAGAGTTTTTTTCTTAACCGTCTTGAATGCAATCCTACTCTATTTCTCTCTCAGCATTAAGATATGGCTGTGGGGTTCTATTTGGGTTGGGTTATGGATCCCGTTCGCTGTGTTAGCGGGCATTACACTTACTTTGACAATATACCTCTCATCCGAAAAGGTGTCGGCCAAAGAGATAGTTAGTTCCAGCATGCACGAAGACAACGGAAATGATGTAAACGATGAGATTGATGGGCTTGTCAGTGAGATAGTTCGTAAAATAGAATGCGGAATGCTGAGTGAACAACTAAGAAAAGTGGATGAGAGGGTGGGTAATGTCGAGAAATGGACTCTAATACAAACCAGTAGTTTAGAAAAAAACTTCTCTACCACACCTGGAGAAACGCACTTAACAAAACCGGAAGGTGACAAACATAATCTGTTACCATCTCTTTCTCCGTTGTGTTATAAGGAAATCATGGAATCCTACAGTCTTGCATTACTCTCTGAAAGTGAGAGAGATGGCTTTAGAAAAAAGGCAGGTAAGCTTAAGTTGATAGACTATGATGCCTCAAGAAAACAGGATGTTTATGACTACACACAAGACTTCTTAGAATTGACTACTTTTCTTTTGTTTAGTGGTGATTCTTCCGGGTATTTATTTCTTGATTTTGAGAAACTCCATAGATCAGATATGTTAGGATATGCAAGCAAGAACGTAGAGGTGTTCTTTGAAACTCCGGGATGGAGCGAGCCTCATCCAAGGGTTATTGAGCCCGCTAAGGTTGAGCTACTATCTCAAAACAGAATCAGAGTTTTGAAGAAAGGCAAGTTGTCTTAGATTGCCTATAGATACAAGATTCCGCTGTTATAAAAGCAGTTGGCATTATTGGCGAGGCGTATGCTTCAAGCCAGTACATATGCGCGATTGTCCGCCGAAGAAAACGGTCGAGCGAGATTCTTTGTAGAACTGTAACCCGGATTGCGGTATGTATCATTGTGAAAACAAAAAACAGTACTTCAACCCAAATTTCAGATGCGAACTATGTAACGCGATGGTTGTTCCAGAAAAAACTGATGGGATCAGTAAGTAACAAGTATTGAGTTTGGGTGTTGTGCTCTTTCGCCTGTCATGAACGAACGAGTGGTCTGCTTTCCACTCCATAATTTATCACGAGAGGGGGTGTACAAAAATGATGATAAGACTAATTAGGCGTAAAGCAAATACTATAGACAGAAAATGTCCCAAATGTGGTGAAACCAAAGATATAGATTGTCAAAATGGGATTTGGTATTGTTACAGATGCGGGCATGAGTGGTAATTTCTGTTATTTGCAGAGATGGCGATCAAAGCATAATATGACAGAGAGGATTAACGATATTCATGAAGAACGACTACGAGAATGACTTAGAAAGAGAGGGTGGGTATAAGGGATCATCTGTGTCAGGTACGCTACACCCAAGCCATGGTCGAGCTATTGCATCAATAATTATAGGTGGCGGTACCCTTTTGCTTATCTGGTTGAAATTCATCGTATTCTTTTTCTCATTCATTTTTATTGGCTTGACTATAGTTGGCATCGTATTAGCTGTTTCCGCCCGAAAGAGAAATGCGCTCGCGGGCTATTCAACACTCCTAGGTTCAATAGGTCTGGCACTCAACATCGTCGCATTAGCGGTGCATTCCTTTTTCTTGATTGCTTGCAGCGCGTGTGCAGCGTTTGCGTTTTCTTTGTTCCAGTGGTAACCAGATGATATGCATCCGTTTATCGAGTTACTTGGTGTTAGTATATCCACATATTTCCTAATGTCGTTTATTTCGGTATCCGCTGCCTTTATGGCGTTACTGGTTCGAACGCGTGGGAGTTCACTGCGGCATGATGCAGTAAATCTTTTCTTCTGCGCATTATGCGGAATATTCGCGGGTGCTTGGCTTTTATATGCACTGTTGAATGCACCAGTTATGATTTCGAACTGGTCTGATATACGTGAGAACTTCTCGTTATATGATTCTATCGAAATTGCCTTTGGTATGCTGGGTGGGGCCGTCTTCTATGGCGGGGTATTCGGTGGAATGGGAGCAATGTTTATTTACTCCAAGGTGTTTAGCGTGCCTTTATCACCGTATTTGGATTTACTTGCGCCTATCGCACCGATTGCGCATGGCATCGGCAGAGTTGGTTGTTTTTTGAGTGGTTGTTGTTATGGAGTACCTGTGTCGCCAGACCACCCACTAGCTGTTACATATCCACAGGCTTCTCTAGCTGCTCCAGCAGGTGTGAGCTTGTTGGCAGTGCCGCTGATTGAAGCAGTGACGAATCTACTAATCTCATTTGGATTGTTTCTTTACTCCCGGCATTGTGTCCATAAAAGACCTGGTGCTGTAGCCATACTCTATCTGCTGACCTATGCCCTTACACGGTTTATCATTGAATTTTATCGCGGCGATGCGATAAGGGGTTTTTTCCTTAGCTGGTCAACATCCCAATGGATCAGCATTGCGATAATTATATGCAGTGCAGCATTATTGCTTTATAGGCAGCGCGGGGAGAGGGCGGCATGAGGCTGTGTAAATAGAATTGATATGAGAATTGCCACGTTATGTCCGCATATTGTTCCCTGAGATTTGTTCAGTATTGTAGAAGATATATGGGAGTTAGGGGAACAGCACTTAAACGCGATATCAGTGACCGTGGGAGGAAGTGAACATGGGCGAACCTGTTTCTGAGGGAGTTGTGCGCATTATCGGCATAGATTTCGGAACGAGTACCTCCTTAATTAAGGTCAAGACTTATGAAAACGGTAAGCCTGTTGGCGCGGTTGAGTTATCCGACTATGTGCGGTTCGACGGCGTTAACACAACAGTACCATCGGTTGTCTGCCACGCTTACGGCGAATACTTGGTTGGGCATAAGGCATTGCATAATAAGGAACAGGGTGATTACTTTACAGCTTTCAAGCTGGATCTGGTTAGCTCTGATAAAGGTGTACGCGAAAAGGCAGAATCGCTCGTAACTCTTTTTTTTGGGTACTTGTTTGAGGAGTATGACAATCAGCGCCAGCACTTTTCGCCATGCGACAGCGAAATCACTTACGTCAGCTACCCGGCAAAGTGGCCAGAAGAGGTCACAGACACCATGTTGAAGATCGCAGAGAAAGCAGGCTTCCTGAATGTGCGAGGTATTGATGAACCATCAGCCGCTTTGCACACCGTAATGATCCAACAAAGGAAGGTTCTGGAAAGGCTGGGATTGGGCAGCAATTACGTACTGATGATCGATATGGGGGCGGGTACTACTGATCTCGCACTATGCCGCTTCGTCGCTAGGGAAAAGAATATCGAGATATTGAGTACATGGCCTCAAGCTTCCGGGGTTTCATTTGGAGGGCGTGAGGTGGATGACGCGCTCTGGTCGCATGTCAAATTGTATTTAGTTAATTGCGGAATATCAAAGGGCATCAACGATAGCCAGTTTATTCCCGGGTGTAAGACCTGGAAGGAGACCAGCGTATCCCCAGCTTTAAGCAAAGGTAAAACGGTGGAAAATTGTGCTTATATCGCTACAATGCTAAGTATGTACGGGGAACATAAAGCGTTCCCACCTGTCAGCCGGGAAACGTTTGAAAACCTGCTCAAAGGGTATCTTTGCCAGTTTCCAGATCTGATTAACGGACTGTTTGATAACACCGATGAAGTCTCGATCGAAGATGTGGATCTGGTGATTCTGACAGGGGGTCATAGTCAATGGTACTTTGTGAAGGAAATCGTCAGCGGCGCAATAACAAAATTCGGCGAAGTTAACCTAACTAAAATCAAAGCAGAGCCGTGGCGCTTGATTGAACTCTCCCTCCCGCAGGAGACAGTCGGCTTAGGCATGGTTTTTCAGCCCATCGATGACGCAGAAGAAAACTCTGCGATGACGGATATACAGACATTACCGGCAGCGATAACAAGCAAAAAGCGTAGTCCCTCGACAAGTTCGATGGACGCTGTTATAAGCACGGATGACAAAAGTTTGCGACCATCTGCATTGTCTTCCTTGGTGAAAAGGGGCTTATCGCCTATAACCGAGCGAGTCTCGCTGGAGAAGCATCAGATGTCTGAGTCGGCAAATCAACAAAAGCTGAACTCGATTGATGAATTATTAACACGAGCTTTCTTATTTTTGGAAGATGGAGATTTCAGGAAAGCAAAAAAGCAATTTGAGCTTGTACATGAGCGCGATGTGAAGAACTCAAAAGCATACGTAGG
>Ga0123353_10012594_pt1 | contig 12040 bp, 8 predicted proteins | sample TergutLab28metaG_3_FD_92763 | JGI IMG/M metagenome (GOLD analysis project Ga0123353, IMG submission 92763) | Labiotermes labralis P3 segment gut microbial communities from Petit-Saut dam, French Guiana - Lab288 P3 | ecosystem: Host-associated > Arthropoda: Insects > Digestive system > Gut ... | reverse complement strand
CTGTGACCATCTTCCTCTCTGTCCTCACCGCCGTCTCTGTCTGTGACCATCTTCCTCTCTGTCCTCACCGCCGTCTCTGTCTGTGACCATCTTCCTCTCTGTCCTCACCGCTGCCACTGTCCGTGACTCTTTATAAACTTGCAATTAAATTGGGAGCGATATAGACGATTCATCATGGTCAGTCTGGTCAGCCTGTCGACTGTAGCAGACAGCAGAACAACACAAAGAGCTGTAGAAAATGTACTTATAGTGAGACTAGTTGATTGAAGTGTAGGATAAATGTATAGCACATGAGTCATAATGCAATGTGAGTTTGCCTTTAAAAGAAACGAAACACTATATAGGTAGGCCTACCACCCGTAAATGATGATAGCATAAAAGCTGAAATACTTCGGAGGAAAAACAAACAACAGTCGAGTTTTGATTGCAGTTGTGGATGTGCTGAGGTGGTAATATGGTAACGTTGTCTTCTTTCCTTTCTTATTCTGACCTGTTCCTACCTACCCACTGTAGGCGCAAAAGGATGCTGTTGCGCCTGATCACACACACACACACACACACATACCATTCGGTAGGCCTCCTCTGGACGAGGGATCGGTCCGTCGCAGAGATCTTTGCCTGAAAACACACAACGCTCCCAAGAGATAGACATCTATTCCCCGGCGGGATTCGAACCCGGGAACCTAGCAAACGAGGGGCTGCAGCCCCATGCCTTACACCGCGCGACCACCGCGATCAGCTTCTGCAGTAATCTTATGTAGCTAAATATATTTCTGACGCATTACTGGCTTTATTATATTTTTAATTTGAGAATATCTGAAGTATATTTGTGACGTACAGAGCTGAAGTACACACTTGGTGTGTCCGGCAGCCTGCGGACAGGCTGCTGCTAAACCCTGATGTTTTGCCGTAGGCATTGTAAGGAATGTGAAATGTAGAATGTGTGATTGCGAGGAAAACTTTTGAAGTTGCAATTCTTGTGGTCACTATATGTACCACCAGTTTAACACTCAACAATTCTACGTTCTGCCCACACAGTGTGTTTGTGTGTTTTGTGTGGATCTGAGAACGAACAGCGATTGTTTCCCTATACAGCATTAAATTACTGCACTCTCCGTTCTCTCAGAGGTACGAACTGAATTGTTGTATGCGCTCAAAGTCAGTTACGCCCATTCTGAAAAGTTCCGCTGCTATTTCGAATCGGATGAGCTAAGGCGTACTGCGTGTATCCTTCGACTTACAGGATTTCGCTGGGAGCGAAATTTGCATTCAAGCTCTACCTCTATTTGACATTCAAAGGACCGTGCATCGAGATATATTCTTATAATAAAACCAACTAGATCCACTAATGTCTCAAATTTATTTTTGGAATAAAACTCTACATGTTTCGGACGGTTCCTCTCTCCATCATCAGCAGTCTAGCACTGTGCACGCAGCAATACATACGGGTTTTGCTGTGTGCACAGTGCTAGACTCCTGATGATGGAGAAAAATACTGTCCGAAACATGTAGAGACCTAATCGTCCTAATCCAAAAAAAAAATTTGAGATATTAACGCATCTCGTTGGTTTTATTTCAAGAATACATATATATCACGATGCACGGTCACCTGAACGTCACTATATCACGATGCACGGTCACCTGAACGTCAGAAACTTCCCAGCATATATGTTTTTTCCCCCTTGAGGATAACCAGGATTGGTCGGTATATCTAGGGTAAAATTACGGTACTGTTTTACTGTATTTTATGGCGTATGGTAAGTTTTATCGTAATGAGTGTTTGCTGTGGGTTGGGAAGTCACTTTTATGTAGACTTTTTTTTTTTCCAAATTCGTGATCGAAATGACCTGCCACTTGACCCAGCTGGGTCAGTGCCAGCCACAGTCTCATAAACCTCATTAATTAAGACAAAGCATGTGTTTGGAATGTGAGATAAATCTTTGTTCAGCCGCGTTGTGTTGGACGGGCAACGCCCTGCGGGTGTGTGGTTACTGGAGCAGAATAGGGCCAGGGTTCCTTCTTGCACGGTAAGTGCAACTGCTCCAGCGAGAGGCTGAGCCTCTCCCCTCCTCCCCCTCCCCCTAACCACCCACCTTTCTGCAGTCACTGTAGCGTGATGCAGAGTCGTGCAGCCAGTTTTTGTTGTGTGCTCAAACAGCAATATTAGCGACATGTTAAATTAACCTGTTTCAGTGGAAACTTGGCGAAATGTTTGTTTTTAAACCTATGGGGTCATGGACATGGCTGGTCAGTGGGGGCATTCTTTGACGTCAAAATTTACTTACTTACTCCATGGTGCAGAGTCCTTCTTGAGAAGCTAAATGGTTTGCAGCTAGTCAAGAAATTCCCTGTATTTCACGGAACCCGAAGGTTCATTACCGCACTCACAAGCGTCCGCCGCCTGTCTCTATCCTGGGTCAGCCCAATCCAGTCCATATACCCACATCACACCTCCTGCAGACCCATCCCAATATTATCCACCCATCTACCCCTAGGTCTCCCCAGTGGTCTCCTTCCCTCCGGTTTCCCCACCAAGACCCTATACGCCCCCCTCTCCTCACCCATACGCGCCACATGCCCAGCCCATTAAATTCTTCTCGATTTTATCACCCGCACAATATTGGGCGAGGAGTACAGATCATTTAGCTTCTCGTTATACAGTCTTTGACGTCAATAGTTGACAAAAAACGTGTGCGTGTGAGAGACGATATTGCCTAGAGAATGGGTGAACTTTCGGGTAAGATTATGGAGCTCTGAGTGGAGATTTTTAAGTTCGAACTTTGTTTATTTAATGCTAACCAGTTCTACGGAACAGAGTGCTTGAAAAGCTAACAGTTTATCAGCCAAGCAAGAAATTTACCGCCTTTTATACAAATGAAATTCTCATTACCCTATTCACAGGTGACACCCACTCTACCCTATCGTGGACGAAATAAATACTGCTGCTGAATTTCTGTAAAATCCATTTCAAAATTATTTTTCAGTACATTTCTAGGTCTTCTGGCAATCCCCTCCGTTTTGGTTTCTCGACCAAAATCGTGTACACATTTCTACATCCCACGTGTGCTAAAAGCCTTGCTAGTTTTTGTACCTAAATGTAAGGATATGTTACTGACATTTGTGAAGAATGCACATTATGAAAATTCTCATTGCGCAATTTTGCCACCTGTCAGTCGTTCCGTCTAGCATATCTGAATAAAATAGATCTTTAATTAGAGGTTTGGGAATTCCATAAAAATGACCACTAAGTTTACTATCGTCTGGGATGTGATGCCGTGTATTCTGGAATAGAGTTACCGCATCAATTCTTCCCTACGCAATCTGAAGAAACTTTCGAATTCCTGATTCACTTGGCTAACAGTATCCAGACTGTTCAATAAAACTGCAGTTATTTGTACGGAATTTTGTTCGTTTTTTGACAAGAGATTTGCGTTATTTTTCTAATTTGTTATCTATTACCTTTCACCGAGAAGACAAACAGAGAAACAAAGTGAGAAGATTAAGCTTCGTCTCCTCTCAATTAAGCGCAACTCCATGACGTCATAAGGACATAGACGCTACAGCTGCGTGGATTATTGACCTTTACGCTGTATGGATACGGGCTAGTATGATGGTCCGGCCGTTACTAGCTCTATGTCTTAAATAGGGCGGTTCGGACTACGGAGCCTATCTGGACGCTTTATAGTAATGAAAATATGTGAGGCGTGCCGGAATCAACCCACGATTTCTGTGTCGTCAGGCCCGTAAACTGGTCGCTGGTTGGAACATAGGAGAAGCACCACATCTACAGTATATACACATAATACCTCAGGAAACTAATCAATTTTTACGCCATGTACAAGCACAAGAACTGTGCATACAAAGGACATAAAATTTTAGGAGTCTGGTGTTAACCTTCTAAAGCCCAGTTGTCACTATATGTACCGCACAGTGGTCACTATATGTACCACAAGTTTAACATTCAGCAATTCTACGTTCTGCCCACACAGCTGTATTTATGTGTTTTGTGTGGATCTGAGAACAAACAGCGATTACTTTCCTATACAACATTAACTGACTGGTTTGTATAGCCGAGATGAAGTGCGTTTACTGTGCGGTACGGAATGGATTTATATATATGTATATATATTGAGGTTAGCGCTGTACCTTGCCTCAAGTCTTTACCAGAAAGACGAACCAGTACTGCTTGGAACTTTCAGAGTAGTACATTTTCCGTCACCGGTGATTGGTGACTACATCCTACTGCCTTGTATGTTCTGTATTTGTCTATCTCTCTCTATCTCTCTCTTTGTCTAGATTACTCTTTAAATTTATAATTGTTTACAGCCTCAATTAAAACACAGTTCATAAAAGCATACTGCAAGAGTAAAGACAAATTAGTGATGTTTCATCGCTCGTGTCTGCGTACAGTAAAAGGCATTGTAAACTGTGAAACGTGAAGGAGTTGGGCAGTCGCCTTTATGTTCAAGATGTTTATGTTCAAGATGTTTATGTTCAAGATGTTTATGTTCAAGATGTTTATGTTCAAGATGTTTATGTTCAAGATGTTTTACGCCCCCCTCCCCCACTAGGAGACCGACTGGGCCCAAAACCTGGTCAATTCGCGGAAGAGAAAAGAAAACTCGCTAACATGTTTTCATTTGCATTAGGGAGTGTAGCTGCGGCTTCTATAGGACACTTTGCCAATCCCATGTGTGACAGATTAATTAGTATGGAAAAGGGGTTGGACAATATTAAGAGGGAAACTTTGAAGAGATCAGAAATAAATCACAGTTACACCTTTTGCACTACAAATGCCATGCGGACTGCTTTGAAGTATGGTTTCTGCATCAGACCTGCAGCCAGAGGGAATCGAACAGCGGCCGACAAGTATTTGACGTCTAATCTTGCTGACAGAACTGAGTGTCCTGTGCGATCTTATGACATATGTCAGGATGTGTCAGCACAATAGTTCTAACAGTGACAGCGCTCTGATGTCAGCCACGGGTCGCTTAACAATCTGTCTGACAACAGTGGAGAGAAGGAAAATGTATGAAAGTTGGATACATTTAGAAGCCCATTTTAAACAGAAAATCCTTCCAGAAAAACATCCGCGAATTGCCTCTCTTTTTGTGAGCACTTTGGGAGAAGTTTTGTAATGCTACAGTCGGGGCGCGTTCTTCCGTCCTCCATACGAACTTAAGCGACCTTGACCCTGATCCCAGCGACTTTCTAAGACGAGTAAACAATCAGTTGTCAGAGTTCCACACACGGACGTAGTATCATTCTCTCATTCTTCCAGACTCAATAAAAACGAAATTCTTATTATTATCCGACGTATTTTATAGTGATTTGATATTATTACAATGTTTTGTTCACATAACAAGAGAATCTGAAATGTGTGAAGGCTGTTTGAGTTCTAATTGTCACTTAATTACATTACTCACTGGAAGATATGGGTCTGCATGACAGAATAATATTAAAATGCATCTTAAATAGGCAGAGCTGATAGTTGTGGTTTGGGACAGCGACTAATGGTAGGCTGTTGTGTAGACAGTAATGGCACTGCAGATTCCGTACACCGCGCGGCCTGTCTACATTATCTCTGCATTTGTTTGATCCTGTAGAGGGACTCTACCGCAATTAGGTTCCGTGCTGCGAAGCAGTTAGGTTTTTGTGGCTTCCGATGGCCGATAATCAAGATGGCCGCCCCTGACAGAAGTTGATACGTTTTAAAAAATTGCAATTGTTTATTTATTGTCTTATATTTGGACCAAAAATGTAAAAATTCTTGGGCCCAGCAAATGAAAATTTTCGTCTAAAATATTTGTTTTGCCACCCCTTGGACCCCGGTGCCCGCGGCGGTTGCACCAGTTGTCATCTCAACTACGCCCTTAGTCACGTGCCCACAAGTGTGTTGCTGTCACCTCCTTACGTTTTTGTTACTGTACATATATTCCCCGGTTTAAGATGGTCGCAGTTTAAAAATAACCGCTCACATCCATCTAGAATTACGGTGAAAAGTGAGTGGATCTACATCTCCATTCCCCTATTTGTCTACACGGCTGCAAAGGGGCAGGATTATGTTTCACGTCAGTTCATGTAGTCATCATTGGCTTCATCTTGCGGCCAACCGCTGAGGGACGTCTGTCACAAGCGGTAGGGCGCACAGGGCGTACTGCAGTCAGAAGTCTGCCGATACACGCGGTCCTTTGGGTGGTTGTCACTGAGACTGCACGAGAGTTGACCGACAGATGATGTCTGAAGTTACATGTAATGGGCGGTGGAGGGCTGTTGGTGGGACGTAATTGGGCATTGTGGCAGTTGGTGTGTCAGTCTCATGTAAATTGGGTCGCATCACAAAACAAAGTGTGTTGCACAAACCGACAGCACCTCCCCCCCCCTCCAAATGCTTCCCTGTCGAAGTATTCCACTCATTCATACAATTAAAATATTGCATGCCTGTCCTATCTCTATTGTGTATGCTACATTCCCCGCCCTTCTTTTGACCAGCTCAGTAACATTCAGATGCAAGGCAGGAGACGTGGCAAGCAGTACGGCGGCTCAAGTGCAGCCGACTGTTCTTATCCGAATGCCAGCAATGATACAGGGTGTTCAAATTCCTGGATGTCCCATGGCGTACCCTTGACGTTTGTGAGGGAAGGCACTTTCATTCTGGCTGGGAAAATAGCTGTTCTCAAATCTTTATCCCTCATCCCTTCTTGCATTATTTACCCCTTCGTACATTTATTCCCTGTCGGCTTGTATTTCGCATTATTTTCCCCGCGTGCTTCATCTGTTTTTGTATCGGCAGTCATTTCCCCTTACTTTCCTCCCTCTCTTGTACTGCAGTAAAGTGTCACTGGACATTTATCACTTATCGCCCTGCCCTCTATCCTGTGTGCACTCAACGTATGAAGCGCTGGAGCCTTTTCTCCGCTGCGAGCACAGAAAAGATAAGCGGGTATAACACTGTCAGTTGTGTGTCTGTAAAATAGGTGACAAGGCTGCAAATGGTGCATTCTGTTACTGTAGCTTGGCGTTCTTTGCTGCCAGAATGTTACACCGTTCCACGCGTTGCAGGAAACTCGCTAGTACTGGGAGATATTCTGTGCCAAACGTCGCACAAATATTTGTAGAAGTATGTAAAACACTGCAGGAATTCACTGACTCGCTCAAGCAACTGGTGGCTGTAACTGTAACTGATCCGATTTTCACGAAACTTGCGCTCGGTCGACAAATTTCTGTAAAAACTGCTATAAAGAATTTCATGAAATTCCCACATACAGTTTAGTATGTGAAACTACGTCACAGGCAGGAGTAGAGCGGTCGGTCGTGATCTCCATAAAGGCATTTTTTTTTACTTCGCAAAGAACGCCTACATGAATTTTATATATTTGTTAACTGCAATTGGGTTCTCACCCGGTGGCAGTAGTACAGTACACATTTACACGCAGACAATACATAGAACAACACAAATAACAACAGAACAACACAAGTAACAACTAATTTGGAAGAATGCGGGCCGTACCCCGTCTTTGCGAACTTTACTGTGGCATTTGCCTTACAACTGAGGAAAAAGCACGGAAAAACCTCAGTCAGGGTAAGAAAAACCTCAGTCAGGGTACAGTATACGTTTGAATTTGAAATCACAATATCGCGATTTACAGGTTACTAGATCTGAGGGGTATTTGCGCTGGTACGCTGTACAGCTGAAGATGATGTCACTTTGGAAGAATGTCCTGTTCATTGTAATGAGTTTAGGCTTAAGGGATATCGGCCTGCGTGCATGCTGAAGAGCTGTACTGAGGAAACACACGGGGCAGAGCTACAGCTGCAAGCAGTCTTTATCAGAAAACTAATTTAATGTGAGCTGTTAGCTTCACGCTTCAGTTGGTTTAAACCTGGGTAAAGAGCCTGTGACAGTGGATGTGATACTGGTGCTGTAACCAGCTGCACACGTACAGCGGGGCACATGTGACTGATTGCACTGACATGGTTAAAGAGCTGCAGTAATAAGGATCGTTTACTGAGAAAAATGTGGGGTGTCTTGAACAGTGAAGTGCATCTGGTAGGCGAGATGAATTATGGGAACAGAAAAAACGGACACAAAATAAACCTTCTGTGCTGCCTACTGTCTGTGTTTAGTTCTGAACAGTATTATTATTATCATCATCATCTCTGTGCTGCCTACTGTCTGCGTTTAGTGCTGAACAGTATTATTATTATCATTATCATCATCATCTCCTGTATGCAGGGTATTTATACTTATATTCCTGAGACAAACTATGTCCCTATGGAATACAGTGTTGCAGCTATTCTGTTGTTACTATTCATGGTGCTTATATTGTTAGTTTCAGTGTTGAATCTATTACATTAGTACTTTCCGAAGTATGTGTGCAGTGCCCAATATGGCTGTTTTCTGTAGTTCCTTAACTTCATGTTTTCCCGGTATGTTGCTCACGTATTTTCTGAATGACTTTGAAATAGTCCCAGTAGCCCCTATTATTACTGGTATCACCTTTGTTTTGACATTCCACATGCGTTGTATTTCTATTGTAAGGTCTTTATATTTTAGAATCTTCTAGGCTACTTTTTAAATCACATTTCTGTCTCCAGAGATTGCAACGTCTATTAACATACAATTTTCCTATTATTATTATTATTATTATTATTATTATTATTATTATTATGTATCATGTTCGGTTAATTGCTAGTTCGTTGTACGTGGTCATTGAACCCACTGGACTCATTGAACCCAACAAATTACACCGTTAATCAGACGGCGCTTTAAGTGGCAAGCTGCAGATAGAATCGAATGGATGGACACAGTGATATGTGCGAAGGGGAACTCATTGGCGTAGTGACAGGCGACGGTTTTGGCTTTGGAGGGAGAAATAAATTTGTTAGAGTTTTCTAAGCCTTCGCCCTATTTTCCTTCTGACAAGAATATTACAAAAATGGACACAGAAAAATAGAAGTAATATCTTGAAGGCATTCTCAGCGAATTTTGATTTCTTTATTATCGTAGGCGTTGATATTTTGGAGTTAAAATTTGGCGGAATTTAAAGGCAGGTGTTTACTTTCTGTGAGTTGATTTGGGAGGGCTTCATGAGAAGCATGTAGCAGCAACTTGTGAGTTAGAAACCATCTCAGTATTTGTTCGAGGACAGAGGAATACCGACAAAACCTGTATCCAGATGGCCGGTCGCAGGATCCTCCGGATGTAACTGTCTTCTGTCTACCTGTTCGGCATTAAATTCAGCTCAAGAGTCAATAACTCGCAGCAGATGTACGTAATTTCCTCACAACGGTGTTGCTGAAGATTCTTTGGCTAAACAGCTTTACATTGCGAAGTTGAATCTTCTTACTGTCTCTTCGTGACAAATAAATCGTTTGGTACTGCTTACTGAATTGTGTTTATTTCAGCACGCAAAACGCACAAATGTGACTGTGGGCAAATTGCCTTGTGTTAGATGTTAAAGTCTTTGAAGTTCAGGTGACCCTGCATCGTGATAAATTCTTATAATAAAACCAACTAGATGCACTAATTTCTCAAATTTATTTTTGTAACAAAACTCTCTATGTTTCGGACAGTTCCTATTTCCATCATCAGGAGTTTTCACTGTACACACAATACATAGAGGTTTGTTGACTGCTTGCGAGCAAGATCAGCCTGCTCGCAAGCAGTCAACAAACCTGTATGACATATACCATTGCTGTGTTTACAGTGAAAAACTCCTGATGATGGACAAAGGAACTGTCCGAAACATGTAGAGTTTTATTCCAAAAATAAATTTGAGAAATTAGTGCATCTAGTTGGTTTTATTATAAGAATGTTAAAGTCTGTTTTTTTTCAAGTTGTTACTCTACATTAAGCGGTTGTTACATATCAGCTCTTCATTATCTGCAGGTTTTGTTTATGTAAACCGCTATCAGAAGGCCATGCAGTAGCACATCACTTTCTAACCAACCCTGTGTCAACATGGGGCACCACTTAGCCGTCCGTCACCAGGCGCTATAGCCCTGCCTTAGATTTTGTTTTGTTCCTATATTCTTCAACGGTGATATGATCATTAGCTTTTCTGAAACTAATCTGAATTTTATAACGCCCTTTGTTTTGCCAAGTACAAGTGAACTGAGTGATTAGTTGGTGATAATCACCGCAGATGGCAGCATTGCGACAGATGAAATTACACCGAGTTAATCACAACATCTAGATTGTATTTGATCGCATTGTTATTATCGTTGTTGTTTTCCATTGCTGAGTACCGCAATTGTACGTAATGTCAGATGATCGAACATTCCAGAAAATTGTGTTAGAAGTACTGAAAGATTGAAATAAATATGACTTTTGTTTCGTGGCACATTATTACCGGATATCGATTATCATAATCGATATATCGCCCATCTCGAATTTCGTCTTACGAAAGTTTTAAAACAGTTTATTTGTCACTGTGTTCCACGAATTGTCCATTAAAAGCATCTATTCCGGCGTTTCAGGTTTCCTTTTCACATTCTACATTTACATGTGTCAAATTTACGTTGCCTTTACATGTGCAAGGAACTGCGAGGAAGTAAATTGTTACGTTCGCGATGCGCGTTTTCAATGAAAACTCTTCTGATGACTGAACATTTACGACGGATGTAATAACAATGTTTGCAGCAACTAAACTTGAATGCCATTCTTGTTTCATTAGATGTTTTGCACTTTTTCGCTTTCAAAAATAGCCGGTTTTAACCATATTTGCAAGACAGCAATAATATACTGATCTGCACTGGGATGGCTCATTCAGTCGTCATGACTCTATAAGAGCAAGACGAAAGTCTGTGTGGCTTATTGTCTGAATATTATATTAACCTCGTGACATGACTGTCCTTCTCTTAGTATTATGTTATTCATCTGAACTGACTGAGTACAACAAGGAAGAATCTCAGTAACAACCAATTGTGGGATTTGCAACTCGCAAAACTCTTTCGAAAAATAATGTAACATGTAATGTACACTGTGTGTGTATTGCTGTTTTTACTTTAGATGCCGGACTGCTGGCTAGAAGTCAGTACTCGGAAGGTCCTGCGACCGGCCACCTCGACACAGGTTTTTCTTGGTTTCACTGTGTCTATAAGCAAATGCTCATACGGTTCCCAACATTCCAAGTTGCCACTACATGCTTCTCATGTAGCCCTCCCGACTTAAATCTAGTAGTAACCAATATAATGTTTTGTTTACATGTAAAATAACCACTGCCACCGGGTAACAACCCAATTGCAGTAAGTAACTAAATAAAAAAAAGACAGTGATGCCGAGAGCTCTCTTCAGGCGTCGATGTGCGCGCGATACGTGTGTAGCAGACGGTACACACCACACTTAAAATTAGTCACCACTGACGTGTCAGCATTTGTCTCACCGCGGTACAAAGGATTGTATCACGGCGTAGAAGAAATTGGTGTCAGGTGCCTGTAGACAAGAGCCGAAAGTCTGCCAAGTCAGGTGCCTGTAGGCAAGAGCTGACAGTCAAGTGCCTGTAGATAAAAGCGGACATTCTGCCAAGTATACTTCTAAGCACGATTGATCGCAGCAAAAAAAGAGACTCTTACCTACTTTTTGCACCTTCCTTGAAATCAGAGGAAATCTTCTTAACATATTCCTCATTTTTCCTCAACAAATTCCGTTCAGACTAACCTGGCAGCGAAGTCGAGCCACTGTCTTGAGAAGCAAGTCTGAAGTATGGCACGGCCAGTTTCAAAGGGTCAGGGCGTCTAATTTAGTGTTCTTGAAGAGGTCAGGCAGGTCTGGCAGGAATTGCCATGTGTATCTTTTCGTGTCAGTGGCATGACCTTGCAGAATGCGGCCCCTTCAAACGCTTCACTTCTTCGCCACACATTGTTAAGGTCAAGAAGCCACGTGACTTAATATCAAGTGCAGTGGCCCTTGTCTCTATAAAGTGTTACACACGTGCTAACCTGATATTATGAAAGTGTCGCCTCTGTGGTCTAGTGGTCAGAGTTACTGGCTACAGATACAGAGGTCCCGGGTTCGATCCCCGGCGCTACCAGATTT
>Ga0123353_10012593_pt1 | contig 12041 bp, 11 predicted proteins | sample TergutLab28metaG_3_FD_92763 | JGI IMG/M metagenome (GOLD analysis project Ga0123353, IMG submission 92763) | Labiotermes labralis P3 segment gut microbial communities from Petit-Saut dam, French Guiana - Lab288 P3 | ecosystem: Host-associated > Arthropoda: Insects > Digestive system > Gut ... | reverse complement strand
GCCGACACAGGTGAAGTGATACGCAATTTCAGGCATTATGCCGACAAATATCGTCTCCCGAAAGCAAAAACGGATGCGATCGATAGCGTTTTACAAAAGCCTGGCGCGTAGGCTGAGTGTTGTCGTAAACAAATGGTAACTGTACTCCAGCCATTGGCGCTTGAAAATGGTGAAAATTATTGACAATACAGCAGTTTTCATATAATATTCTTTTTCACACGATATCAGACAGACACGGGCATAGGAGCGTGAAGATATGCTTATAAACACTGAAAAAACAATGGATAAGATCACAGCGCTGTGCAAAGGCAGGGGCTTTGTATTCGCGGGCAGCGAGATCTACGGGGGGCTTGCCAACTCTTGGGACTACGGCCCGCTCGGCGTCGAGCTGAAAAACAACGTCAAGCGCGCGTGGTGGAAGAAGTTCGTTCAGGAGAGCGAGTACAACGTCGGCATAGACTCCGCGATCCTGATGAACCCGAAAGTCTGGGAAGCATCGGGGCATGTCGCAACGTTCGGCGACCCGCTGATCGACTGCAAAGGCTGCAAAATGCGCCACCGCGCCGACAAACTCATCGAGGATTGGAATGCGGAAAACGGCGTGACCGACGTATCGGTCGAGACGATGGGTGAAGAAGCGCTGATCGCATACATCCGCGAGAAAGGCGTCGCCTGTACATACTGCAAAAAAACCGACTTCACCGACATAAGAAAATTTAATCTAATGTTCAAGACCTATCAAGGCGTCACGGAAGATACCGCCGCACTGGTATACATGCGCCCGGAAACAGCTCAGGGTATGTTTGTCAACTTCAAGAACATCCAGCGAACGACGCGCAGGAAAATACCGTTCGGCATTGCGCAGATGGGCAAGTCTTTCCGCAACGAAATAACGCCCGGTAACTTCATCTTCCGCACTCGTGAGTTCGAGCAGATGGAACTGGAGTTCTTCTGCAAACCCGGGACCGACCTCGAGTGGTTCGACTATTGGCGCTCATTTTGCCGGGACTGGCTCCTGTCGCTCGGAATGCGCGAAGAGAGCCTGAGGCTTCGCGACCACGCAAAGGAAGAACTGTCGCATTACTCCAGAGCGACGACCGACTTCGAGTTCCTGTTCCCGTTCGGCTGGGGCGAGCTTTGGGGCGTCGCGGACCGTACAGACTTCGACCTCAAGGCGCATCAGACGCACTCGGGCGAGAACATGGAGTACTTTGACCAGGAGACTGGAGAAAAATACATCCCCTACGTCATCGAGCCGGCGCTCGGCGTCGACCGTATGCTGCTGTCGTTCCTAATCGACGCTTATGACGAAGAAGTCGTCGACGCGGAGAAAAACGACGTGCGTACGGTGCTGCATCTGCATCACGCGCTCGCTCCGTACAAGTGCGCCGTACTGCCGCTGTCAAAAAAGCTGTCGCCTGCGGCGGAAGAGGTGTTCAAACCGCTTCGCAAGAGCTTCATGACAGATTTCGACGATACCGGATCAATAGGCAAACGTTACAGGCGGCAGGATGAGATAGGCACGCCATATTGCGTGACTTATGATTTCGACTCGGAAAACGACCGTTGCGTGACCGTCCGCGAAAGGGATTCAATGGCGCAGGAACGCATAACCATAAACGAACTGAACGCGTACCTGACTGAGAAATTAATCTTTTAAGGAGAAGTGTATGGATATTAGCAAGGAAACCAAAGACCTCAGAGTCGTGGCGGAGACTATCCGCCTTACAACGCTTGAGACATTTGCAAATCTTGGGTTCGGGCATGTCGGAGGCGCGATGTCGGTTGTAGAGCTGCTCGCCGCGCTCTACGGCAGCGAGCTTCGATGCGACCCGGAAAACCCGCGCTGGGAAGACAGGGACAGGCTCGTGATGTCCAAAGGGCATGCCGGCCCCGCGCTTTACTCGACGCTGAGCTTACGTGGATTTTTCCCGGAAAAGACTTTACTGGAACTGAACCAGGGCGGGGGCAGCCTGCCAAGCCACTGCGATATGCACAAAACGATAGGGATCGATATGACGACAGGCTCGCTGGGGCAGGGCATATCGACGGCTATCGGGATCGCGATGGGCGCCCGCATGAACGGCTCGGAGATATTTACATATCTTGTGCTCGGCGACGGGGAGTGCAACGAAGGGCAGGTCTGGGAAGGCGTGATGTTTGCCGCGCATAACAAGCTGGGCAGGCTGATCGCATTCGTGGACTGGAACAAGCAGCAGCTCGACGGGTTCGCGAAAGACATCATCGACATGGGCGACATCGAAGCGAAGTTTAAAGCGTTCGGCTGGCACACGTTGACCGTTAACGGCCATGACCCGTACTGCATCAAAGACGCTATCATCGCAGCGAAAAACGTCACGGACTTACCGAGCGTGATCGTACTCGACACGATAAAAGGTTACGGCTGCGACTTTGCCGAAGGCATCGAGGCAAACCATCATATCAACTTCAAAAAAGAGCAGATCGACAATGCCATCGAAGTCCAGAAGCGCAGGCTTGAAGAAACCCGCGCCGCCGCGAAAGACAGTTAGGGGGGAAGCAGATATGTTTAAAGTACTTGAGAGTTTTGAGAAAAACCCCCGGATGATGCGCGAGATCTATTGCGAAACACTGACGCAGCTCGCGGAAGAAAATGAAAACATAGTCGTCCTCGACGCGGACCTCATAAGTTCATCGGGCATGAAACCATTTTTCAAGAAATTCCCGGACAGGGCGATCCAGTGCGGAGTCGCGGAAGCGAACATGATAGGTATCGCTTCGGGGCTCTCGGCAATGGGCAAAATACCATTCGCACACTCCTTCGGATGCTTCGCTTCGCGCCGCGTTTGCGACCAGATAATGATCTCAGCCGCTTACGCGAGGCAGAATGTCCGCATAGTAGGCAGCGACCCCGGGATAACAGCCGCTTACAACGGAGGCACGCACATGCCTTTCGAGGATATGGGCGTTTTGCGCTCCATACCCGGGATCACCCTCATTGAGCCGACGGACCCGGTCATGCTGGCTGACCTGGTAAAGCAGTTAGGCAAACTTTATGGCGTGTATTATCTGCGCATGGCGCGGAAGAACGTCACAGCCGTCTACGCCGAAGGGTCGGAGTTTGAGATAGGGCGCGGGAACGTGCTGGCGGACGGGAGCGACGTGACGATCATCGCCAGCGGTATAATGATTGCCGAAGCGCTGAAAGCCGCCGCGATACTGAGCGCTGAGAACGTATCCGCCAGGATAGTCGATATGTTCACTTGGAAACCGGTCGACGCCGGGCTTGTCGAGTTATGCGCGAGGGAGACCGGCGCGCTGGTCACGGCGGAAAACCACAACATCATCGGCGGGCTTGGCTCCGCGGTCGCGGAAGCGGCTGTGCAGTCATACCCGGTGCCGATTGAGATGGTGGGCATAAACGACAGCTTCGGACAGGTAGGCACAGAGGACTTCCTGCGGGCGGAATACGACCTGACAGCCGCTGCGATAGTAAGAGCCGCAAAGCGAGCGATTTCAAGAAAGTAAGGGCAGCAATAGCCGCCCATGACACAGTCATGCAGGGCAATCACCTGCGAAGGTGATTGCCCTTGCCCGAATAGTTGAACTTTGATGAGTATACCGCGAGGCAAACATGCAGCTTCAACAGTTTTTTGATGATAATCCGCGTATCGCCGCAGCGTTTTCCGGCGGCGTGGACTCCTCGTACCTGCTGTACGCGGCGAAGACCGCTGGGTGCGACGTCCGCGCTTATTTTGTCAAGTCGCAATTCCAGCCGGGCTTTGAGCTTGACGACGCCGTCGGCATCGCTGCGCGCCTTGGCGTTACGCTGACTGTAGAGGAGTTCAGCGTCCTCAACGACCCGGCGGTTGCAGCTAACCCGCCGGACCGGTGCTATCACTGCAAGACATTGATGCTCAGACGATTGCGCGAACTCGCCCGTGCGGACGGATATGACGTCTTGTGCGACGGGACGAATGCCGACGACGACGAAACTGACAGGCCCGGGATGCGCGCGCTGCGCGAGCAAAACGTCATATCGCCGCTGCGCGACTGCGGGCTGGACAAGGCAACAATACGGCTGCTATCACGGCAGGTTGGACTGCCGACGCACGACAAACCTTCTTACTCCTGTCTGGCGACGCGCATACCGACAGGCACGGCAATCACGACGGACGTGCTCGGAAAAATCGAGCGGGCCGAGGGAGCGCTGAGTAAAATGGGCTTTTCCGATTATCGCGTCAGATACCAGCCGACCGGAGGCGCGAGAATCGAGCTGCCGGACGACCAGATAGAAAACGCGGCGTCACGCAGGGCGGAGATACTAACAGCGCTGCAGCCCGAGTTTCAAACCGTCACTTTAAACTTGGTTGGAAGATAGGAAGCAAGACAAAACAAGGGAGAGGACATGGATCAGATAAAAACCCTCGCGCTCCTCAACAGCGTGCAAACAGGGGAGACCACGCCGGAGGAAGCGCTGCTTAAATTAAAAATGCAACCGTTCGAGGACGTGGGATACGCCAAGGTCGACCACCACCGGGGGCTGCGCCACGGAATAAGCGAAGTTATCTACGGCGAAGGAAAAACGATAGAGCAGATATCCGGTATCGTCTCCGCTATGATTGCGCGGGGCGGGAAAAATATAATGATAACGCGCCTTACGCCTGAGAGGGCGGAGGAGATAAAAAAGCTTCATCCAATCGAGTATGATCCGGTATCACGCATCGGAGTAGTCTTGCGTGAGCGCGAAGCAAGTCCACGCGGGCTTATCGTCGTCGCTGCGGCTGGAACCAGCGACATCCCGGTCGCGGAAGAAGCCGTAGTCACCGCGGAGACGCTCGGGAACAACGTCATAAGGCTTTATGACGTGGGCGTTGCCGGCCTGCACAGGCTTTTGGATAACGTTGACACGATAATGAGCGCGCGAGTTATGGTCGTAGTCGCGGGAATGGAAGGCGCGCTCGCCTCGGTAGTGGGCGGGCTAGTGGCGTGCCCGGTCATCGCCGTACCCGCGAGCGTTGGATACGGCGCTAACTTCGGCGGGCTATCGGCGCTGCTGACGATGCTAAACTCCTGCTCGGGTAATGTCAGCGTCGTGAACATTGACAACGGCTTCGGCGCCGGATACATCTCAAGCCTCATCAATCACATCGGCCTGTGATGATTTGCGACCTATGCCTTGCTTTGGATGTATTCACGAAACATTGGCAAATCAAAAGCTACTTTGCCGTGGCCTGCACTGCTTATGAGCCCTTGCTCTATCAGACGCTTACGATATACTCCGGCGTATTTTGGCGTAACAACCATACGTTTCGAAATATCTGAGATGTTGCTGTACTCCTTGTCGTCCAACATAGCTGTCAAAAAGGCGATATCTTGTTCGGACAACTCTCTATATGTAATATCAAAGATCATTCTTTCGAGATCGTTTTGGGCAAGGATGATCCCCTCTTCAGCGTCATCATAAGAAATATGCAACTCTTCCGGATTCTGCCTCCACATATGATATCCAATCAGTTGGATCATAAACGGAAACCCTTTTGTGTTCTTCACTGCTAATCCAAGAGCCTCTTTATCAATCGTTCGTCCGGCGAGTTCTATTGTTTTGCTCATCGAAAAACGAACTTCACTTTCTTCAACGGCTCCTAAGTGGTGTTGAAAAGCTCTCCTTAGAAAGGATATTGAGTCGTCACGTAAGATGCTGGATACCTTCGGCGGCAAACCCGCCATTATAATGGCAACATCCCGTCGTTCCCGTACAAAGTGCTGAAAGGTCGAAACGACTGTTCGCAGTTCGCCTATCCTTGGATCCAGTTCATCAATAGTAATTAAAAGCCCAACGTTTTTTTCATTCAACTCCTTAACTACCGATGTCATTTCCGAGCGCCATGTGGTTTTTCGGTTGCTCTGTTTCACATTTCTGGATATGCCTACGCCGGCAATGCTTATGGATGTGATGTGTGATAATGTTTCAGGGGTTAGAAACTCTTTTGCATTGTCTCTGATTTGAATCAGTATTTCGTCAAGCATGTTGGGATCTGCATTCACATTTGCGCATATCCACCCGTTAGCTGAGGCTTCCTCAGCTATTTTAGCAAGTAAAACAGTCTTGCCTGATCCCCTCGCACCCATAAAAATCGTTGCTCTATTAGGATCTCCGGGTTCGTTTTCAAGACCTTCCAGGATATCACGAATAATACTGTCCCTACCTGCCAGTTGAAGTGGTATACTCCCAAATGTCGGCGTAAAAGGGTTCTTCATCCGTCCATTCATCACTGTTCCTCCCGCATGCTTCGGTCGCAATCTTCGCTGCCTTTTAGTTTTCTTTAGAACTTTTTAGTTTCTTTTAGTTTTGCTTGATTATAGCCTATTGACGCCCAAAACACAAGATGTTTGTCGCAGGTTTTCGATCCCTGAGAACGAAGAAAATGTAGGCACATACATGGGGGGTCCTTCACATTAAGTGGCTCGGCAGCTCTCTTGGGGAGTGTCAGTCCTTCTTATCAGACAGGTAATCCCTGAACTTCGCAGAGATTCTTACGATCCTATCCATATCCTTGAAAACAGAAGCGATGAGCGCATCAAACGCGATTACAAGGATGATGCCATACTCAATGGTGGTGGTGAACTTCTCAATATCTTCATTTACCGGCGTCGGGATGAAGGAAAGAACTTGCGAGACGACCAGAATGATGATGTAAAACAAGTATACAGTCGTTCTAAAAGAAACATAACTATCCATATACATGAAGCGGGCGAAACGGTAGTTCTTCTTAGTGAGCACAAAATCTTTAGACTGCAATACGCCGTGAATGATGCTGTCCAGAGTCAAAGATAGAATGATCATCACCATATTCCCGACATACGTGTACAACAGGGACAACCCTGCAAACTGTTTGTATATGGAAAAATATGAAATGCACCCATATACTGTGGTCGCGAAAATCGCATATAGGATATATTTGGCGAGAAAAAACATTCTGCTCATCATTAGCGAAAACCCTCCGGGTTTTTTTCACCTGAATTGATAATGCTTCCGTACAGGCTTCTTGACATTCCACACACAGGACAGACCCTTTGGAAACTCGACATAGTCGCCCGCGCCGAAAAATACTCTGCCGCCATCGTATGAAACCGTCACCTCCCCTTCGGTGAGCATACAGATTTCTTCATCATCGTAGTGCCATTCAAACTCGGACACTTCGCATCCCCATGTTGGCTTAGATTGCATTTTGGCTCTATCAGCGTCGGTCGCCTTCCTCACGGTAATCTTCATCGTAGTTCGCTCCTTTTGAGTTTGTTATATATTTACCACTCACATCAGAGTGTGCAAGAAGACAAACAAGCAGGTACAATATATCACAAACATGCTTTTCGGACAATACACTTGCGTCGCAGTCTGCGCACTACGTGCGGTGCAGTACTTGAAATACAAAAGTATCACCCCATTTGGGGCGGTATATTCAAAATTGCATTGTTAAATACTGAGTTTGATTATATAATGGCTCCACCTACATAGTTACCCAGTAACGAGGAGATAACATGAACTTATATCTTGAATGTTCAATGGGCGCGTCGGGCGATATGCTAATGGCGGCTCTATACGAGCTGCTTGAGGACAAGCGGACATTCCGTGAAAGAATGGAGCAGCTCCAACTGCCCGGAGTTAGCCTGGATTTTACATCCACGACGAAATGCGGGATAAAGGGGACACGAATATCAGTAAAAGTAGGCGGCGCCGAGGAAAAAAGCGAGGACGTGCTCATGCAGTGCGGAGACTCACATGCTGCCCGCCACCATGAGCATAGCAACGAGCAGCAGGATGAGCATGAGCATATTCGCAGCAATGATCATGCTCACGACCACCATGATCATGACCATTACCATTCGCACAATCATAATCATAACCATAATCATGACGAAAGGCATATACACAGCCACGACCATCATACCCACCACGATGGTAAAACCCACAGCCACCGGCACAATGGCCGAAGATATGGCTATAACGAAATACTTGAGCTCATCCGCGGACTGGATCTTCCTGAAAGTGTGCTGGAGAATGCGCTAGGAGTTTACCGGATAATCGGCGAAGCGGAAGCAGCGGTACATGGTGTGCCGCTTCATGAGATACACCTGCATGAAATCGGTTTCCTCGACGCCGTCGCTGACGTTGTCGGATGCAGCCTGCTTATAGACATGCTCGGTGTGACAATGGTCACTGCGTCGCCTGTTCACGTCGGCTTTGGCTCCATTCGATGCGAGCACGGGATCCTCCCTGTTCCGGCGCCTGCTGCTGCCGAGATTCTCAAGGGTATACCAGTTTATGGCGGGCGCATTGAAGGCGAGCTTTGCACGCCGACAGGCGCGGCGCTGCTCAAACGCTTTGCCTCGAAATTCGGCGATATGCCAGTAATGAGAAGCTCAAGGATTGGCTACGGTATGGGCGCAAAGGACTTCGCGGCGGCAAACTGCCTGCGTGCATTCCTGTATGAAGATGCTGCCCCGTGCGCTGATGGCGGAAATAGCGTTTACGAGATATCGTGCAACTTGGACGACATGACCCCGGAGGCGATAGGCGCTGTTTTTGGGACTTTCCTGGACAATGGTGCGCTCGATATCTATGCAACACCTATAATGATGAAGAAAAACCGGCCTGCCGTCCTGCTTTCCTGTCTGTGCGCGGAGGAAAAACGCGAAGAGCTTGCGAAGCTGATGCTGGAGCACACTTCAACGCTTGGGGTGCGAATAACCGAATGCAGACGAAAAACGCTGGAACGCTCCGTTACGACAGTAGAGACAGAGTTCGGCGAGATACGAATCAAATGCGCACATGGACATGGTTTGGCCAAGTGCAAACCGGAGTATGAAGACGTATTGGCTGCCGCAAGGAAGTACAACGCAGCGTTTACGAGAGTGTATGACGCAGCGCTCCGGGCGTGGCATGCAGAATAATTGGAGCATAAATAACAACACAGAGCATAAATAACAACACAGAGCACAAATAAGCTATTGACAAACTCACATAGATAGTGTACTCTAATAACAGTTGAACAATAGCTCAACTGTTACTTTCGAGAAACGAAAATCGCAACAGGGCTGGAGTTAGGAGGAAGCGGTAATGTCGGAGAAAAAAACTCTATATACATGCGATTGCGAAGTCATCCACGAGGACATCGTAGCCAGGGTTCGAGCCTCGATGCCGGATTCTGATTATTTTTACTCGTTAGCCAACCTGTACAAAGTCTTCGCCGACAACACCCGCGTAAAGATACTCTGGGCGCTAACCCGCGAGAGCATGTGCGTCTGCGATTTAGCCGTACTCTTGGACATGACGAAGTCCGCGATATCGCACCAGCTAAAAACGCTTCGCCTAGCCGGGCTTGTCAAGTATGACAGGAGGGGTAAGGAAGTATATTACTCGCTCGCGGACAGCAGGGTTGAAGCGATAATTTCACCAAGCGCCTGAGCCTCTAATGACTCAAGTAACGAGTGTTCCCGGCATGCTATAAATTGTTAATTGAAATCCAAGGACAGAGAGGTATATCAACATGAGTGACGAGTGTTCATCCAATGGATCATGCTGCGCGAGTTGCAGCGCTGAGAACGAAGGCAAAATCGACAAGAAAAAACTTACTATACTGATTATCGGCGCAGTCATTCTCGCCGCGGGCATAGCGGCGGAATACCTGTTTGAGATAAACGAGTACATTTTTCTCGCTGTGTACGCTGCTATATACATCCTTCTAGGCGGCGACGTTGTATTAACTGCGGCAAAGAATATTATGAAAGGCAGGGTCTTTGACGAACATTTCCTTATGGCTATCGCCACGCTTGGGGCGTTTGCCATCGGTCAGTATGCAGAGGCCGTCACGGTCATGCTGTTTTATCAGGTGGGCGAGTTTCTTCAGGGGCTGGCGGTCGGCAAATCTAAGAAAAACATCGCCAGGCTCATGGATATCAGACCGGATTACGCAAACCTGCAAGTCGGCGGCGCGATAAAGACCGTGTCTCCCAATACCGTTAAAGTCGGCGGCGTGATCGTTGTAAAGCCGGGCGAAAGAGTCCCGCTGGACGGCATTGTTATCGAAGGCGAATCCATGCTTGACGCCGCAGCTCTGACGGGTGAGTCCGTCCCCCGCAGGGCGTCAGTTTCAGACACAGTATTATCGGGGTGCGTAAATCTCAACGGCGTCCTGACGATCGAGGTCACGCAGACTTACGGCGAGTCGACCGCGTCAAGGATTATCGACCTTGTGGAAAATGCCGCAGCGAAAAAAGCGCCGACAGAAAAGTTCATCACTAAGTTAGCGCGATATTACACGCCCGTGGTCGTCATACTCGCATTGCTGATCGCGGTCATTCCACCTCTGGCGGCAGGCGGCGATTGGCTGGAGTGGATAAGGCGAAGCTTGATTTTTCTTGTGATATCTTGCCCCTGCGCTCTTGTGATATCCATTCCGCTCGGCTTTTTCGGCGGCATCAGCGGCGCGGCGCGCAAGGGCATTTTGGTCAAAGGCGGTAATTATCTGGAGGCGCTGAACAATCCTGAAATAGTGGTTTTCGACAAGACGGGAACGCTTACGAAAGGCGTGTTCAATGTCACGGGATTGATGCCGGCGGAAGGTTTCACGGAGACGGAGCTGCTTGAAACCGCCGCTTGCGCCGAAGCATTTTCTAACCATCCGATCGCGCAGTCGATCCGGAGGCGCCTCGGAGACAATGGTGCGACATATGATAAGTCCAGCCTGTCCGACTACGACGAAACTGCCGGATATGGAGTGAGCGTAAAAGTAAGCGGCACGATGGTCCTGGCGGGGAACAGGAAACTGATGGATAAGATGGGCGTCTCGTTTGAGGAAGCGCCTGGCAAAGGCACAAAGGTCTACGTGGCGGCGGATGGCAAGTATATGGGATGCATCGTCATCTCCGATGAAGTAAAGCCTGATAGCCGCACAGCAATTGCCGAACTCAAAGCCCTCGGCGTAAGGAAAACGATCATGCTGACCGGCGACGACCCAAAAATCGCCCAAGCTGTCGCCGCTGAGCTTGGCATAGATGAAGTGTTCGGCGGTCTGCTGCCGCAGGAAAAAGTCGAGAAAGTCGAAGCCATGAAGGAGCAGCAATCGCGCAAGGGGAAAAGTAAGGGCGTCGACAAGAGCACGAGCAAGAGTGCAAACAAAGGCAAACTTGTCTTTGTGGGCGACGGTATCAACGACGCGCCGGTGCTTGCGAGCGCCGACGTGGGCGTGGCGATGGGAGCGCTCGGTTCCGACGCGGCAATAGAAGCCGCCGACGTCGTACTGATGACGGACCAGCCGCACAAACTCGCCGAAGCGGTCCGCGTCGCAAGGTTCACGCGCGTTATAGTCTGGCAGAACATAATATTCGCGCTGGGTGTAAAAGGCATATTCCTTGCTCTCGGCGCCGTCGGAATCGCCTCAATGTGGGAGGCGGTCTTCGCCGACGTCGGAGTGGCTTTGCTTGCAGTGCTCAACGCCGTGAGGGTTATGAGGAAGTAGTGTACCGCTATCAAAACAGAGCCTCATTTCGGCTCTGTCTTTCAAGATCATTTTGAATCCTTTTGACTCCACTACGTATGCGTAATTGTTTACATATTTGCTATGCCGGACTTAAGACTTCTAGCACTAAAGATGAAATATACTCATCAAAGAAATATTGAATCCTTTCATTTTCGTTTAACAAGCACGGTACCTGTCCCCTTGCTTTTCAATCACGCAATAGAGATCGTCACAGCCCCGTCGTCGAGTGCGACATCCTTCCGCATGATCGGGTCAAGTATATCCTGGATTTCGGACAGGGTTTCCCGCGATATGTCATCCGCATATGCATGAACTACTGACATGATAGCATCCGAAGCCGATTCAAAGTATAGAGTGACCCTGTCTATGACCGCGAAACCGGCTTCCTTGCGCAACAGCTGGCTGTGGCGCAGGACTTCCCGGTAGACGCCCTCGGCTTTGAGTTCCGGCGTTATCCCGGTGTTGATGGCGACAAGGACGCCGTCCTGCGACTTTGCTATATCGTCCTTGTCCTTTGAG
>Ga0123353_10012592_pt1 | contig 12042 bp, 7 predicted proteins | sample TergutLab28metaG_3_FD_92763 | JGI IMG/M metagenome (GOLD analysis project Ga0123353, IMG submission 92763) | Labiotermes labralis P3 segment gut microbial communities from Petit-Saut dam, French Guiana - Lab288 P3 | ecosystem: Host-associated > Arthropoda: Insects > Digestive system > Gut ... | reverse complement strand
CGAAGCATATCCATTGGGCAACCATTTTTCTTCTCCTGGGAATGATGATGCTCGTAGGGGTTATCAACAGAAGCGGGATATTTGAATATATAGCGGTCAAGACCGCTCAAAGTGCCAAAGGCGATCCCGTAAAAATTCTGATACGGTTAGCTATTCTGACGGCTATAGGGTCGGCCTTTATAGACAATGTCACCACGGTGTTGCTCGTTGCCCCCATCACTATCGCCATCGCCAACACAATGCGCATGAATCCCATTCCTTTTCTTATTACCCAGATTCTTATCTGTAATATAGGAGGTGCGGCTACCTTGGTGGGAGATCCTCCCAATATTATGATCGGTTTAGCGGCCGGTTTTTCTTTCAATCAATTCCTTATCCATGTAACACCGGTCATCATTATCTGCATGATCGTCACCAATGCTTTCATGAAGCGCTATTTTGCCAAGCACTTACACGTCGATGAACAATATCAAAATGTACTCATGGAAGCCGACGCCAAGGATTACATTAGAGATTCGGTTTTGGCAAAAAAATCAATTTTTGTTTTTGTTCTTACCGTGCTTGGTTTTCTTACGCATCAGTATGTACATGTGGAGCCGGCAACGGTGGCCTTGAGTGGCGCAACCCTGCTTATGTTAATTGGCACTAAAGGACATGAAGTGGAAGAAGTATTTCATACTGTGGAGTGGCCAACCGTTTTTTTCTTTTGCGGTTTGTTTGTATTGGTCGGCGGTTTGGTGGAAGTGGGCATAATTAAAAGAATTGCTATCTGGATGATCGAGGTTACCGGTGGTGATGTAACGCGCACTGCTTTTATCATGCTTTGGGGAGCCGGAATTGGATCGGCCTTTATTGATAATATTCCTTTGGTGGCCACAATGATTCCCATGGTTCATGATATGGGTGCCCAGCTGGCTTTGACACCTGTGGAAATTAATACCCTCTGGTGGTCCCTTGCTTTAGGCGCTTGCTTGGGCGGTAACGCTACAATAATCGGGTCTTCCGCGAATCTGATAGTCGCTGCTATAGCAGCCCGGGAAGGAAGTCCGATTACGTTTATAAATTATCTTAAGGTGAGTATCCCTGTTACTTTGATCACTTTGGTTCTGGCTAACATTTATATTTATATTGTTTATATAAGGTTCGGTTTTGCATAAGAAGCATGCTTCCCTAAATCAGAAAGGATGAAGTTAATAAATACATGGGGGTTGGCTATGGAACCAAGTAACTATAAAATGATCGTAACCATTGTGAACAAAGGAAAAGCGGGAAAAGTTGTAGATGTTTCCCAGAAAGCCGGGGCTGTTGGCGGAACTATCATTCCCGGGCATGGTGCCGCCGTCCGACTTATGCTGGGAATAAACATCGAACCGGAAAAAGATATAATATTGACGTTAATTGATGCAGATAAGGCACAGACAGTGCTGGACGCCATTGTGGAAGAGATGGAATTGAATGAGCCGAACAAGGGGATTGTTTTTTCTTTTTCCCTTGATCAGGTAATGGGTATCAGAAAGTAGGCAGCAGTAGAACCAAAGGGTAAAATAAAGTGTCTGGGCCTTTGCGGCGGATAACTCCAGAATTTTTTTGCGCGGGTGCTTTGCAGGAAGAAGGGGTTTGTGTTGTGTGTTTCCCGACTAAAAAATGCATAATTGAGCACGGTTTAAGCATGGGTAGCCACCCATATGATCAATCTTACCGGAAAGGGTGTCAGAGAGGAAAAACTGTTTTACGATATCCGACAAAGCGATAGCTATCGCAGCTTCGGTGCTGGAAGGGCTGTTATATCTCAAAGGACGCGACGGCCATTGAGAATTAAATATCAACAGGGATGCAACTCATTTTGCCCCGTGATTAATTGTTAGTTAGATCATTGCTGTAAAAGTCACTCAATTCGTTACCCGTTTAATATTTTTAGATGTAATTATAATAAGACACAGGGGAATACGAATTAATAAAGAGTAAGCGAAGCAATCATTATTTCTGGCCGCTATTCATATTAGGTGCATTTTACTATGGGCATCAATCTCGTGACTACAGTGCCTAGGGAATATTGGAAATAATCGTTGTAGGATACGTGATATTTTAAAGGTAAGGCATTTTTCAGTTCCCTATATCACGACGATATACAATATTTGCAAAAGGCATGGATTAAACGGGTTAGGCCGTGCAGAGAAACAGGCGAAGAGAAAGATCGTTATGCAAAAAATCGGTGAGCTTGTTCATATTGACACACATCTTACTTGACTTCTACAAAAGCGAACACATGGGGGTAACTTAATTATGAATGAGCTTTTAACAAAATTGGTATCTGAATCTCAAACAGAGCAGGTTCATATCATTATGCCGGGAGACACAAACGGCAAAGGACGGTTGTTTGGCGGGCGTTTGCTTGAGTGGATCGACGTTGTTGCCGGCGTGGTCGCCAGACGTCATTCCGGATGCCAGGTAACCACTGTATCTATCGACAATCTGCATTTTAAGGCTCCTGCTTATGTAAACGATATGATCGTATTGGTCGGCCGCGTGACGCATGTGGGTCGGACTTCCATAGAGGTAAGGGTAGATACATATGCCGAATATATGAGCGGCCAGCGCAGTGCTGTAAACAGCGCGTATATTGTCATGGTCGCTATTGATGAAAACGAAAAACCTACCCTTGTTCCGGTTTTACAGCTTGAAAATGAAGAGCAACGGGAGGAATGGGCGGCCGGGGAAAAACGTCGTGAGTTTATCAAACGCAGGCGGCTTGAGGATTTTTAAATAGAGACTTATTTGAATTGCCAATCTCCATGGGCACATTGAAAAAGGGAAAAACAGTAGATGCTGTGCCGGAATATCATCGGCACCTCTACCTCTCTTAACTTTTGCGTACACCACCAATGTAACTCTCATCAAGTTCCATATGACCGGTAAAAACTCCTTTAGCGGCCAAGGAAAGATAGTAACTTATCACTTGGCGAATTCCTAGCGATAAAATAGTACCCCATGCGCCAAATCTGTTCAAACAAAGATTCGATGTTAACAAGTTAGATAAAGCAATGTGCCAGATATAACGTATATTCCTACCGTTCAAGGTTGGTTATATCTGGCGGCAGTTCTGTATTTATTTTGCAGGAAGGTAACGGACTGGACTACAAGCAAAACATTAACTACAAAACTGGTAATAAAGGCCTTATACAATACCTGGATAATCAGCAAACCGACAAAAGATGCGATATTATATTCTGATCGTGGGAACTAATATGCAATTCTTTGGTAGCGTAAAATTGCAGAGAGATACGGTTATGTGCAGAGTACAAACATCACTGGTAACTGCTACGACAATGCTGTTATGGAAAGTTTCTCTCACACATGACAGAATGGGTATCATTTCACAAGTACAGGACGAGAGCAGAGGCCACCATTACTAGCATCTTCGATTATATTGAGACATTTTATAATCGGGAAAGGGGGCATTCAAAACTGAACTATTTATCACCAGCGGATTACAATGTGTTAGGATATGGCACATGTTTGAGGTGTCCTCTTTAAGAAAGAAAAGTTCAGTTCAGACAGAGGGATATTACTGTGACATTTTCAGCGGCTCGCCTGTCTGCTGCAGGCAAACCTCGCGTTTCATCCCGCATAAGCAATTAACCGGCCGTTCTTAGATGATTTGACGAGACGTCCCTCGGTGTCCCGTCAACGTTTTCCCGCGGTACGGATGGTTAAGAACCCACCGTGCCGTTTTTTGTATGCGCAGGTAGTAAATCCCCCGTTACGGTATTTGCGGACAAGTTGAATGAGTGATAGAATAACTCAAGGGAACAAGCCAAAAGTGAAGAATGGTACGACGCAACAATTAAAGAAGGATATATTGCGGGTATATTTGTAGGAGTGACGCCTGCGCTCCCATGGTAAAGGTGAAACATGGAACAAAAAAATCGGGATTATTTTGACCAACAGGTTGAGTGGGTGCTGGATCAACTCCCTGAAAATATTCTCCGCATTTTGAGTGAAACGCCGCTCCATGTGGAGGATCAACCATCGGAAAAGTTGCTGCAAGAGTTGGGTATTACAGATACAGAGGAACTCTGTGGTTGTTTTTCCGGAACGCCGTATACTGAGTCGAGTGTCCTTTCGGTGGGTGTTTCGATGCCGAATATTGTCACGATTTTTCGGCGGGGAATTATTGCCGCGTCAAGGGATGATTCTGGAAAAGTCCACCGAAGTCAACTCCGCCGACAGATTCGCATTACTATTTTGCACGAACTTGCTCACTTGCACGGTATGACCGAGGAGGAAATCACGGAAAGCGGGTACGGATAGACTCCGCCGGATGCGGCTTGCGCATTTTCTTTTTGAACAAACCGACGCCACAGCTCTTTAATTGCCTTTATCATTAATAAATATCAAGATTCACTTATCAGGCATGTTTGTAAGCACCGCCGTTTAATCCACATTTACTTCATAGCGCCCCCAAATGTGGTTTCGGAAGTCTATGAGCAATCTTCCTTGTTTCCAGACCCACCGGAAAACATAGGAAGACGGTTATCTTGTACGGTAGTCGGCGCCGCAATGCAGAAAATTTTTTAAAGCGATAAAGAAACAAAGAAAAACAGCCATTCGCCAAATGAAAGCAAAAGAGATATCTATCCCGTAAATCAACCCCCGACAGACATAAATACAGGAATTATCAGACGGACTTAGTAGCATAAAATAACCATCTCCTATGCACCTTACCACTCTCAAGTGTGTTACAGCATCTTTTTGAGCTCCTGGTAATCCGTCTTGCCGCTGCCGAGGAGAGGGATTGCCGCTACGCGCATGACGCGGCGCACGGAATAAAGGGCCGAAAGTCCGGCAGCGCGCAGGGCGGCGTTTGCTTCCTGTGTGGAAAGCGTCATGGGGGTAAAGAGTACGATTTCCGCGCCGCTTTCTTCGGGAGCGGCCTCCACGGCCAGGGCAGGGCCTCCGGTCGGGGCATCCTCACGCTTTGCGAAAGCGGAAAGCAACGTTTCCTCAATCTGAGGAAGCGAAATCATTTCTCCGCCTATTTTGATGAAGCGCTTGAGGCGACCACGGAAGAAGAAACGCCCTGTCGCATCCTGGCTGACCAAGTCGCCGGTACGGTACCATGTCTCGTTCTCAAATGTCACAAAAGGAAAAGGAGCATCTCCAAGATAGCCGCCGAAAATGCTTGGGCCGCGCACAAGCAGCATGCCAGCCTCGTCCGTTCCGGTGCGACCGAGAATGCAACCGTCTTCCTCGCGCACCACGGCGGCCTCCACGGATGCCATGGCGTGGCCGATACTGCCGGGAAGCACGCTTTCCGGGCGGTTAACGGAAATGACGGGTGAACACTCGGTAATGCCATATCCTTCGCACAGGGCGGCATCAGGACATTGACAGGCAAAGGCACGGTAAACGCGATCCGGACACTTCTCCGCGCCCACGAAAGCAAAACGCAGAGAAGCAAGATCCTTTGTATCGCGCGCACGTTCAAGCATGGCCTCCAGGAAGGTGGGAGGAGCAGCCAGGAGTGAAAGCTTGAAATCCCGCACCATGGCGACGAGCGGGCCGGCTTCCGTGGGGTTGGGGTAATAGGCTGCGCGTACGCCGACGGTGAGTGGCAGCACAATATCCACCAAAAGCCCGAAGGAATGGAATGGCGGGAGCATGGCCAGCAGTGAATTTTTACTCTTCACCTGAAGGGCTTCAATGACCTCTCTGGCGTTGGTCATTAGGTTGGTATGGGTAAGGGGTACGGCCTTGGGCATGGATTCAGAACCGGATGTAAAAAGTACCGCCGCCGTTTCAGGAATGCGGTAGCCGACAAATGAACGCAGAAAGCGGGCCTTCAGTACGCCACCGATCTTTTGCACGATGCTGATAGATTTTGCCATCTTTTCCAGAGGTAGCCACTCCACAGGGATGTTTTCTGAAGCGAAGCCCTGGCGTCCCAGTCGTTCAAGGAGCGCAGAGGCGGTAAGTACATGGCGGATGCCGGTGAGTGCCACGCAATGGCGCATGTTAGCCTCCCCCACAGTCCAATTAAGGAACACCGGCACCTTGCCAGCCAGAACGGAGGCCAGCCATACGGCTACCACGGCCGGAATGGAGGGAAGCATGATGCCGATACGTTCCCCAGGCAGGGAGCGGATGCTTCTTGAAAGCACAAGAGCACCGGTGAGGATATCGCGTCTGGTACGCAGAGAAGCCCGTTCAGCCAAAAGCGGTGCAAAAGGCGCTTCCCGGACCAGAGCGGCAAAAGCATCGGGAATGGTGGCAGACCCATCAGGAAAAGTAAGGTATTCGCGGGGCGGAGGGGCGAACCATTTTTCGGGCACACCGCCTTTCTGTTCCTCGCCACCGAGCTTGCCGGAAGCGGCCATGAGGCAATCATGCACCGTTATCAGAGATTCAAGGCTAAAAACAGGTATGCCCTGCACCGACTCGAGACTGAGACTGAGTTCCATGAGTCCCAGGCTATCCAGGCCAAGATCGGCGGCAAGGTGCATCTCATCGCTGATGTGGTGATCCGGCGGGAGTTCGGCTACTTCGCGCAGGGCCGCATAGACGGCTTCGCGCAGGGCGGGGGAAAAGGAAATATCTCCACGCACAGCACCGTGCTCGGAAAATTCCTGAATGGGATAAGGGGTTTTTCCCTGCCAGAAGAAGCGAGGTACAGCCATGGCTGGACGTTCTGCCTCACCATAGAAGTCTTCCAGCCAAGGGTTGAGGATATGTTTGTCACCGTCACGGGGGATATCTCCGGATTCTATGAATTCCACCGTCACTTCCCGGCGTGGGGTAAAGAAAATCAGGTTGGCAAGCACCGTGGCGATACCGCGCAGCAGCTCACCACTCAGGGATGGAGCCTTACCCCTGGCTGCATAGCTGAAAGAGCTGCCCCACAATCCGGTGGTGCGTACAAGTACCACACGCACATCCGGAAGGTCGCGTAATATGGACGTTGTGCCGGAATTGCCGCCTATCATCTCCTTTTTTGCACGATAGATACGCCCTGACGGATAGAATAACACGGAGTCGCCATCGCGTAGAGCATCGGAGATCGCCTCCATGCCCATTTTCAGGACATGACGAGCTTTGGCGCCGTCCTTACGCAGATCAGGAATACGCACCGCACGGATGATCCTGGCCGTAAGACCACCGAAGAATCCTGATAACTGGTTTCTGTCGGCAAGGGGGCGGGGTCGCACGCCGGCAAGCTGGGAATAGATAATGATAGGATCCATCAGGGCTGGATGATTGGGCAGGAACAGGATAGCATTCTTACCCGGTGCGGCGATATGCTCCAGACCACGTGTTGTAACCCTGTAACGCAGCCCCACGCACAAACGCAGAAAAAGCCCGAAAAGATTGCCACGTGTGTCCGCCAAAGTTTTTTCTGGCAGTGAATGCAGCCGCCACCCGGCCCAAACCAGAAAAGCAAGGATGGCAAAGCCGGCGCAGGCCAGCAGCAGGGCTGGTTGCAGGAAGCCGAGGAAGGTAAAAACGAGGCCGGATAGTAGAATGCCGGCAAAGGAAGCGAAGTTGGAAATGGCGATCACCTTGCCCTTTTCTCCAGCAGGAGGTCTGATCTGGACGAAGCTGACCAGGGGAATGAGGTATAGACCACCGCAAATGCCGGTAAAGGCAAAGGCGCCGAAAAGCCAGGGCAAGCGCAAACCGGAAGGCATGAACGGTGCGCAGGATGCTATTACCAGTCCGAGGGCCATGCCCACTCCGGTGGGAAGCATGAAACGCCGCCAGACTCCCGCCTCGTGCCGCCCGGCAAGAACGGAACCTATGCAGATACCCACGGTGAGAGCCACAGAAAGTAAACTTATGACGGTGAGGGAAAAGCCGAGGCGCACCCCGATATTTGGGATGCAGAGGAGTACAAAAGAGGCAATGCAGTAAAAAAAGGCTTCCCCGACCAGGGCGAGATACAGGGGAAAATCGTTTCTTCGGCATTCCAGCGCGTGGCGGAATGAATCCACGGGGCCGAGCCAGGGAAAGGCGGCCTTTGGCCGCTCTTTCTTCGGACTTTTGTATATACCATGGGCGGCAAGAATGCCGATCACGGAAACCAAGATCGCAAACCCGCCTACGGCCATACGACCGAAGCCCAAATCTCCTTCGGGCAACAGGGAAAGTATGAATGAGGGCGCGGGAATTTCAAGCACCACTCCAGCCAGGGAGAAACCCAACAATATGGTGGTTGTGGTGGCCAGTTTGAACAAGGCGTTTACCCTAGGCACCTCACTGGCCGGGAAGTTTTCAGGAATAGCGCCGTTGAGCGCCGGGCTGAAAAAGGTGGATTGCAGGCCCATTAGAAACACTACGGCCACCATACCCCACCAGTGTGGAATGAAGCCCGTGGCACAGAGGGCGAAAATGCCGAGAAGCATGGCGCCAAGTTCCAAGTACTTGGCCCGCACGATGACCATTTTCTTGGGAAAGGCATCTGCCAACCATCCGCCCCAAGCGGAAAATAGCACGAAGGGGAGGGCAAAAAGTACTGTGGCAACGCCCTGGATCCACTCAAGACTGGCAATGGCGGCCAGTAACAGTGCGGCTTGTTTAAAAAAATTATCGTTGAAAGTACCCATAGCATAGGCAATACCCATGCTGACAACGCGGCCCCGGCGTCGGGCGCGGCTTTCAGGAAAGAGTGATTCGTCATTTTTATTCATGGCTGGTTGTTCCTGTGTTCGTGGTAAGTGGTGGGATATTCTTCCTCAATGTACAGACGCAACTTCTCCAAGGCGCCGAGGATGCCATCAGGCTGTACGGAGTATAAAGCGAGCTTACCCGCACGGCGAACGGTCAGAATGCGCGCCTTTTCCAGTACTGCCAGATGGTGTACCACGGTGGTGCGACCGAGATTGAACTGGGCCGCTATATCCTTGATAGAAAGTTCTTCTCCTTCCTCAAAAAGCAGGAGGATGCGCTGTCTGGTTTCGTCGCCCAAGGCTGAGAATGTCGCGGCCACCGGCTGCCAGTGTGGAGGAAGTATTGTACGATACTGTGTCTTCATAACTACATATCTAGTTTTTTAGTTATAAAATGTCAAGCAAATTTTTCATTTCTTCTCCTTGCGGCATGTATCGTATTTAGGAAGAAGTTTTCAAACAGCCTTTTTCTCTTCGTGTCGTGGATATGCAGTCCAAAAAACTTGAAAGCTACTACTAAGCTCCGTTTGCTTTAGTTTTCTTTTTATTTTTTGGTATTGTTATATTGGGTACTATTTGCGTGTCTATTAGACACCGCTGTCTGTGGGATTACTGGTAGTGGTTGCTCTCGCCTGATTTTCTGGAAACAAATAACAGCCTTTCCTTCTCTAATATTTTTATCGCTCGAATGATGGATCGTTTGGACAGCCCCGTCCCTTTGGCTATTTTCTCATTTGAGGGAAAACTTTTCCCATCCTTATTCGCGTGCATCATCAAACAAGACCAGACCACCCATCCATTCGGCTCAAGCTTCGTGGCATAACATTCGAATAAGTTTGTATCTCTTGTAATATCCGTCAGTCATTACCGCCTTCCCTTATTTTTGCACTCATAAATAAAGACTCTGCTCCCCTATTTCTCTGATAACGAATATCAGGCCTTCCTCCTCCAATTTTATTATCACCCTAATAATACTTCTTCGTAATAGACCAGTCAGAGTGGCGGTCTCTCTGAGTGAGGGCACACATATCCCAAGTTCGTTTTTGGGCACAAGAGGCATAGATATACTTGCATCCCATAAGGGCCAAGTTTGGCCGAATATTTGCTCCATGGTCCCAGATTTATCATCGTTTCTCCCTCCGCACATAAAAGATCTGCCTGAACAGGAAATCCAGCGGATAGGGAAAATCATCGAATTTAAGATTTGGGTATGTAAAAGGTAGGTAAACGAAAAAACGATTACGTCAAAATTAACAGAACCACTTGATTTTATTTGTAAATTATATCGTGACCGCTCCATAACAAAACTAACATCCGTAAAGTGGCTTATAACACCATACCAGCTGAAAAAGGCTGCAAAAACTTGGGTGAGAGGAGAGCTTCGCATTGCAAGAGGCTTTATGCCGTTGACAGGTTACTTTCTTCTCCCCACCCAAGTTTACCTCCTACTTAATAAATTCGCCTAGAGGAAATTGCTTTGCCATGGTCAGCAGATATACATAGTACACACAGGTGTACCCCTATGGTGGCAGCACTCAGGCGAACGGAATACTGAGGGTTTTCTCATTTTCTACGCGGCATATACCGGTTTTGCAGGGATGATAGTAATCGTCCCGCATAATTAAAGGAGGATCGTGAAAATCAATTGACGGATTGCCATCGTCTGCCTGCCATGGGCAGGAAATGACTAATTGTGATGCGTCATGAAGGGATGGAACGTATTTTGCACCTCTTTTCCCAATTTATCACCACTTGTTTTGCTGTCCCGAGAAAAAGAATGATCATCAAAGTATTCAGTTGTACTACAATCGGCATCGAATCCTGCCTTATTGATGTGGAAGTAGATGTTTCTCCCGGCCTTCCTCAGTTTTTCACGGTTGGCCTTCCCGACATCGCCGTAAAGGAAAGCAAAGATCGTATTCGAGCCGCAATGAAAAATTCCGGATATGGTTACCCTCGCCATCATATTACGGTAAACCTCGCACCCGCCGATGTTCGCAAGGAAGGAACAGCCTTTGACTTACCCATCGCCGTAGGTTTGGCCGCTACGGAAGGATTGATCCAACAGGAAACGCTTCAAGACTATATCATTATGGGAGAACTATCCCTGGATGGCCGTGTCAAAGCAGTTCAGGGTGTTTTGCCCGCCGCTTTTCTCGCCAAGGAAACAGGATATAAGGGAATTATTATCCCCCATGAAAATGTACTTGAGGCGACAATGGTCAAAGAAATAAACGTCATTCCCGTCAAAAACCTACCAGATGTGATTGCCTTTTTCCGCGGCGAACAGCCTTTTACCGCACCCCAGATTGATCCGGAAGATTTGTTTTTCCAGCGTGATCCATCCCCAATTCTTGATTTCAGCGAAATAAAAGGTCAGGAACAGGCGAAACGAGCCTTTGAGATTGCGGCGGCAGGAATGCATAATCTTATCATGATCGGTCCTCCCGGCGCGGGGAAAACCATGCTGGCTCAGCGGATGCCAACCATTTTGCCGGAATGGTCTTTTCAGGAGGCTATCGAAACGACCAAAATATACTCCGTTGCCGGTCTTCTCGATAAGGAACAGATGATCGTTCGTACGCGCCCCTTCCGTTCACCCCATCACACGATTTCAGACGCCGGACTTGTGGGAGGAGGTCATATCCCCAAACCAGGCGAAATCAGTTTGGCCCACCATGGCATTCTTTTCCTTGATGAGTTCCCAGAGTTTAAAAAAAATGCCCTTGAATCCCTCCGCCAACCATTGGAAAGCGGTGTGATCACTATCAGCCGCTCTTCCTCCACGGCAACTTTCCCCGCCCGTTTTATGCTTCTAGGCGCGATGAATCCCTGCCCATGTGGCTATTACGGCGACACGCAACGCTCATGCCGCTGCTCCATGACGCAAATCAGACAATATCAGGCCAAGATCTCAGGGCCTCTTCTCGATCGTATTGATATTCACATTGAAATTCCTTCGTTGCGCTACCGCGATCTTACATCACAAGCAGAAGCCGAATCATCCCGGCAAATACGGGAAAGGGTTAAACGGGCACGATTCATTCAGGCCGAGCGGCTTAAAGATGTTCACCCGCCTGTAAATGCACAAATGTCAGCTCCGGACATAAAAAAATTCTGCGTCATTGACGAGGCATCACACAAGCTTCTGGAAATGGCAGTTGATAAACTGGGCATGAGCGCCCGAACATTCACGCGTATCCTTAAAATTGCCCGCACCATTGCCGATTTAGAAGAAGAGAGAGACATCCAATCCCGCCATATTGCCGAGGCCGTTCAATACAGAGACCTTGATAGAAGAATCATTTAATGATAGGTATGGTACGATCTTAAAAAATCTAAATCGAAATGAAAAAGGTGACATCGTATGGAAATAAAT
>Ga0123353_10012591_pt1 | contig 12042 bp, 8 predicted proteins | sample TergutLab28metaG_3_FD_92763 | JGI IMG/M metagenome (GOLD analysis project Ga0123353, IMG submission 92763) | Labiotermes labralis P3 segment gut microbial communities from Petit-Saut dam, French Guiana - Lab288 P3 | ecosystem: Host-associated > Arthropoda: Insects > Digestive system > Gut ... | reverse complement strand
TCGAAACATGTAGAGAGTGAATGACGACTACCCATGTAAATAAAGGATAGTCTACAAGTGACATCGTGTTGGTTATTTTAAAGCAATTACAATGATGCACGGAACAATGAATGTAAAAAAAAAAAACTCCTTATAATGCTCTAAAGGCTACATCAAATGTATGCAAACGGAAGGCGATGTCTTCCAGTTTGTACATTAAGACGATCGCATGGCTATTCTTGAACTCTAAATGATGCATCGTCTGATGACGGCCTGAATAGAAGGCCGAAACTAACAACTATTGTAAGTTATTGATGGTGTTGTTTCGTAACAGTATAATCAATAATTACACAGTTTGATAGTTTATAAATGCCATTCTTAGACATTTTTAATTTTGTACTTTAGGCCTTAGCATATTAAACAAACTCTGATCGACCAAAAAGCCTTGTTTGGATTTATATTCTAAAACAAGTTTGTAACCTTTCTGATCTGGTGGCTAAAATACTTGGATATATTCCACGTTTTAGAGTCTCTGTTTTTATGTTTAATTTTGCAATTATGTCATTAGAGTAACCGAAACTTTGTGCAGTTCATATTGTTGTATTCGATTTTCTTTGTTTAATTTGTAATAATTAGAACAGTTAGTGTATATTGTTTACAAGAAATCTGTAGACTGCAAGTTTGTATTCCAAGGGGTGTCCAGAATTAAATGAATTTTACTATCAGTAAAAGTGGGTTTTCTACACACATCAACATTCAACGATCTGTATAAACTGTGAACACAAAACAGTTTTGGTTCAATATTGTGCATAATGTAATGGCCCACATTCGCGTACTGCTGCTGCATATAATTGGCTTGTTTAGCCCTATATATATTAGTTTCAGTCTGTGTCGATGTTAGAGTTTGTTTGATATTGCTGCATGACCAGTCCACACCATACCCTTTTTGTTCAGCTCGTTTTCAAATAATGAGGCAGATACGCACAAGAAGCAGACGTCCGGTTTCTTCGAGAGGTAACAGTCCAAAACGTTCTAAGTGTGAAATGTTCCATTAATATAACAATAATTAGTGCCATGAAATGGAGCTGTTGTTTGGAAGCACGATTCGATAAGTCAGTCATTGCTTGCCATTTAATTTGTTACCCGCGATAAATTGTCCAAATTGGTGATTATAACTTGTCCAAATTTAAAGAAAAAAGTGGGCACTTTGTCCACAAAGTTTATCGGCATACTGGTAAATTATCGACTAATCTTTATGTACTTACTGAGGTTTGAATTGTCATAATACAATAAGCAACCAAACCCTAGTGTCAACTCTAACATATATGAAGCAGAAAATACATGGTATAGGTGCAAGCAAAAGGACAGGACACTTCCCAAAGGAACAGTATGTGTGCGTAACACAGGATATAATACAGTACCGTTACACTTGCTATCACGTGCCATAACGTAGTTTAACATAGGTTATACAAAGATTAAAATCAAACGAAAAACTGATGTTGTTCTTAGGATTTATGAAAGTAAATCTGCATCTAGCAACCCTTTTCACTTTATGGTCCACTTCTTCGAATTGTGTTGAACAAACTGTGGTTTCTCAGTACTTCAGCTCGAGCACGTTACGTGATTTTTTTTTTAAATATAGTTTCTTAAATATTATGAAAGGTTAATAATTCTTTAGTGATGTATAATATTTCATTAATGAGTATGCATACAGAAATGTCTTTTATATCTCTTGTAATTAGTTTACTTGTTTCATGGATCTTCATTTGAGTTGGATGTATTAAGTGTACTAGAAAAGTGTGGGGTATCTTGTAATTTCTTGATGAAGAATTCTTCCACTTCGTATGATGTTGTATTAATGTTGTTAGCAACCGGTCTTTGTTTGCGAGTTTTTAGTTCGGCCTTAAGTACAGGGGGAAATGGATTCATTTGTATAAGGTATTATGTCTGTTTTTACAGATCAAATTTTTGTAATTTTGTATCGCTTATTATATTTGTTCGTGGGATATAACAGTTTTAAGATATTGATTTTCTGAAATAGAGGCTTCAACTTTCTGGTTGTTTTTAACATTTTCGAACGAAACTATCTTTTTATGTTTATTAGCTCCTGTAAAGAGTAAATTATTTACATCTACTCTGGTATGTATTACATTACATTATTTATTACAATTCCACTTAACCGGTTCATTAGAATGTATTATTTTAAACAATAACAAACCTATTTTATCTTATCGGGTATATACACTTACTATCGAAAAATTACCTTTTCTATTTTATCAGTCAATTCATTTTATTTTTACTATTACACTCAGAATTAAGTTCTGATCATTTTTAAATTAATTACGTTACAATATTTTTAATATTTTTCACGTAGACGTGAGTCTTTTACTGCACCTTTATGGTAACTGAATACACAACTCGCAATCCTTCGAATTTTAATCAATGTTTGTATTGTATACAAAAAAAACAAACTTACCGATATGTATTGGACATGCATTAGTTAACACGTTGTACTGATGATATACACTAGTGTTGTCATGCATGTTCTCTTGTGTTTGATTCTCCCTCTTGGTGGCTGAGATGAGCCGAATCAAGTAGGAGAAACTAATATTATAATAACTGAATACGTATTTGTCTCCAGGCTTATCTCATTGGATTTTAATAAATCAAAATAAAACTTAATATTTCTTTACACGTTTCCAAAAAACATCCTTGAACAAGGCCAGATCAAATGTTTCGAAATATTTTGAAGTAAAAATAAATGGTTTAAAGCTTAATAACTGGAGTTATAGAAGGGCCTTTTGTTAGCAATTAGGCAGACCATGATCAGACACTAAGTTCTTGAAACTTTCATGTACTGAGTAGATAACATATTAACGGACAGGAACGTAACTGTCAATAATGGGAATACAAACATGTAATTGAAGCCTGATAAAAGCTTCCCACAGGAACGGGTCTTGTCTCCACTTTTGTGGTGCCTCTAGGTAAACGACTTCTTACTATTTCACACATAACATGCCGTGCCCATGCCGTGTCCCTAATGGTTTAGATTGTGTCTCTTCCATTTGATTTACACAGTGAGGCCGTGTTTGATTCACGCGTGCCATGCCGTGCCACGACTATGCCGTTCTGAAAGGGCCTTCTCAAGGCCACGGCATACGGCACATGAAGAATCCAGTATTTTCGTTTCACTAGCTTTCCTTCTTCGGAAAGAAGGCAAAGCCCACATGCAGTTACCACCTGCTCTTCACAAATATCCATGCTGACGACTGTCAGGAATGATACCAGCAGAATTCGAAAGAGGATCCGTGAAACTGTTGAAGTAGCAGTTCGGATTTTTCCGGCTACCACGCGGACTTTCACGAAGAACACGGCACTGTCGAAGCATCGTAGGGGCGCGGCACGGCATGTTCGGGGCACAGCAGGGGCACGGAATGGTATGTGTGAATTAGCCTTCAGCCTTTAGAAGAATTACAAAAGAAAGGCTTTCTAGGTTACGGCTATGCAGATGACAGAGTCATCTTGGTGAGCGCAAATTGACAGACCCAGCAGACAAAGAGGGTTTGGCTGATGATTCTGACGAAAATATCTAAAATTGAGTTCAAGCTTTGGCAAAGTACGGCTTCTCGAAAACTGAAACCTTTCCAGTTTATACATCTCGCGCTTCATTAGCGTAATAGCGCTTTTGCTACACGTCGCAATTTGCAGCGACAACTGCCTGCTATAGCGACGTGATTAACGACGCTGTATCAACCGCGCTTACTTCCATGTGTTTTGTAATATAGAAAGTTCAAGCGTCCTGTTGTTACCAGGCTAGAACACTGCCACGACTTGATATTTATGTGCCCTGTGGCAGAAATTCGTCAGCCATGCAGCTTACCTAGCACCCTTTGACAACTGCAATAAAACATTTCGATAATTCATTTAGAATTACTGCGGCCAGTCCCACAGCATCTGTTGCATCCCCTGGCAAGTTAAAATGCACTGACCACGAAGATTTCAGCCTTTCAGATGCAACAGCATTAGGTCAAGTAGATATTTTCCCACGTTTTAGTGGAACTTACTGCCTTCCTCGTTGCGTAGAAGAGGGAGGCAACAGGCTGCTCCAAACTGCTGGTGCAATGGCGACACACCACGGAAAACAGTTGTCCGCAAAGTTACACTGCCACATAATTTATGCTCATAGTGACAGTACAGCAGCACATAATCTGGAATAAGTTGTTCAGTAGAAACTGATAGAGCGACGACCGAGATTGAACCAGATTAATTATATGTTTCACATAACACAACTTCATGTGACATGTCACAATTGGCGCAAAATAAGCTAACGACTAATTCTATCGCGTATTTCGATCATTATGTAAATATGAGAGCAGACCCATAGCTTATAGCTATAAGGTTAACAACTTACAAGCAGTGATACAGGAAGTTTAGACGGAAAGCTGAAATATATACGTACTAACTTCAAGGAAGAGTTATGTTTCATGAACCTAAAAATCTCTGTACTGAAATCTAAAATGTATTTATAAGCCAGCCACGCCATTCTTATCCATTACACAACCACATGTCACTGAACATGAGCTGAAGTATTTATGAGAGTAATTAAATATTATTGTTGTTAACTAATTTTAATCGTTTTTATTTGTACCTTATTGGGAATAATATATTATCAAAGATTAGTGTACACTTAAATGTAAAAAAGGAACATCTCCCTAACAATTCCTTTTATGTAATTGTAAATTGACTACATAATAACATCCAGAGAATAGGCCGAAATATGTCGTATGGAAGAAAATAGAGTACAAGCTATTTCTTGAAGTTATGTTACTCTGAACATATAATTAAACTGGTTGAATAAAACGCGATGGATTGACGACACTTAAGCTTAGAGACATTAAATTCGGCTCATCTTCACATTAAACAAAGTAAAGAATTTGCTGGGAACGTTCCTAAACTGGAGAAAAAACAGCAGGATCCTTATCAGTTTTGTACCCACCCACTATGCTAAAGGAAGTTACCACAATATTCCTTACTTTAAAGAAGTGTCTGTTGTAAACAATGTCGTAGGCACCAAGGGTGAGGCCGCTGTGAAGCAAGTCATAAAGTGTGCGAATGGATGTCGTGGACGACTGCAGGAGAGCCACGATGCAAGCGGAGTATGAAGTGTACAGAAAAATGACGATCAGGAACAGAGAGATGGTGATAATTCTGCCGGGAACTCGTTGGGCTTCCACTGTTATGCCTGCAGTAAGATTAGTTATTAAAGGAAGTCAGTTACATGTTCACAGTAGCTACAGCGGTAACAATATATCACCTCTGATTTAATGTGTAGCCAACGTCACTTCGCCCACTAAGCGCATTTCTGTGTACAGTTCGGTCATAACAGCAAATACAGAATTTTTCCCCAAAACATCCAACGTTTCTAAGGGAGAATGAGTGTATTTTCTTTGAGGTGGGAAGTATTTTTATAAGAGACCAAGCTATGCTATCAAATTTCTGCGAGTTGCTTGCTTTCGGAATAACATTTCCCCTTAGCAGGTGTTGATCAACTCTGCATGATTTGTAACAGGTTCTTCAGAGTTTCTTCAGTAGTGAGACGCATCATCACATTAATTCTAATCAGGACACAATTCCTTACCCTGCTGACATACGGCGCCCACAGTCAGCAAGGCTATGTCGCTCCACGTGACTTTTGGCTTCGGGTGTTCCCAGCTGAGTGCTCCGTGCAGTAAGAAGCCAATGATGGCGACGAGGGCCACGCTGGTTAGCCACACGGAACCGGAGAAAGGCAGGATGAAGATGTTGTCTACAAAGGATAGCGGTGGCTGACGGAACAGGAACGCGTTTCTGTTGCAAACACAGAATTGGTCATGCATAAGCACTCTTATCCTTGCCTGATGAACGCCACTGGAAGTCAGAAACAGTTGCTTATCACCATTTCCCTCATTATTATCAAGAATGAAACATGCAGGGCCGATAAATATTTACTTTTCGATCATATCTGACCAAGTGTAAGCTGAGTCAGAAAGTTCATACTACAGAAGTGTTCGGCGGCATTGAAACTTCCTGAAGGACGGCATTGCCCTTGTACTGTACCTAAAAGCTGCAGCTGCGAGGTTCCGCTTCTCATCAGCTACTGGTAGTGTAGGTGTGCCGAGGAAGAAGATATATGTATCCTACACTTGCTTCCATATTGTCCTCGACCAGGCACGGCATATCCAGCGCTAACAGCGGGCACGTGTCTGGAGACGACCACATCAGTTGACTAGCCTACCAAATTAACAAACCCGGAGCGCCTGAATGTCGCATTGATGACGATATGGTTACGCGGTCAGCCGCAGTGCAGAGGATCATTACATGTCTGTGGTTGGCAGGAAAGGAAGATGATAGTTTTGTCCTCATTGTGGAAGCCTTCTCTGTAGGAACGGCCGACTTTACATTCTCTACCCGTTTCAACCATCCCTTACCAGACAGGACATATCCGATTCAGAAATGCCTAAGTAGCGTGCTGTCTTACCGAGACAGCAATGGTCGGCAGGGGAGTTTCTTGCAATACAGTCAGTACCTACTACTTAAACTGATGGACGTATTAAACCTTTATTGGTTGACATGGAATGCAATAATGGAACTGTGTGTACTCTCAACAATATACTTGAAATTCGTATCAAATCTCACTCATTTTTCGTCACACAAATCAGTCTTAAACTTACATCTGCACACCCATCAAAGTACCCTCTCACCTACGATATCATTCAGCGCCAGTAGTCCATCGTTCTACGATGATATTAAAAGGACAGTAAGGGATGTATGTCACGTCATGAGTTCGGATATATATTCAGTCCGAGGCTGAGCTCCGCCCAGGAAATTTAGAGGCCGACTTTAACAACGGATACGTTAGATCTGACTTTCAACATGTACACACACAGAAACCATGTTATTAATTCAACAGTTTCTCATCTTAAACTTTAACACTTTGCTTTTCACAGTCAAGTACAGTCAAGTACCTCCGAATTCTAAGCGCCTGATGGGTGTTAAGAAGCAAATTTTGTACTCAGGACCCGCAAATATTAGGCGCAATCTTACAAAATTAGTAGCCCGGGCGAGCTGCGGCCCAGGATTATACACCCCTGAGTATCACCACTTACCGAAATAGGTAATAGCAGTTGTAATTATGTTAACACTTTCGGGACTTCACTGTTTAAATTAATACATCTCAATGTAATCCTAAGAAATCTCCGTATCAACAATTTTCTCGTAGTTCACGGACACAAACCTTCTAGAACAGTCCCATTATTTATAATTTGTATGTCCCAGGATTAATTTTCGAAACAAATTTTACGTCTGTCATCTTCAGCACCAAACTACCGAGTGTTTTGCGTATTGAAACCGCGTGACTTCACCGGAAAGAAATATGGTTTGCACTCGAATTAGAATTAAATCTAACCTACTGACTGAAAGTTGCGGCGTGGATATTGGGCTTCTGAATGGTCAATCAGTCGGAAAGTCAGATTTTCCAATACCATTTGTCTCCCCACAAAGAGAGTTAGAGCACCGTTCTCGAGGCAGCTGACACTCTGTCCTAACAGTGTTTTCGTGGTGCAGTGTCTGCTGTACACCCAACCGAGTTCGTAGGGGGACTTAAAGATAACAAATACCAATTTCCTGGCAATCAGTTCTCGCATTACAAGTTCAATTGTGAATCAGTAAACGCAGATCTGCTTTTCGCAGCTCAACTACAAATTTCGTTGCAGATGCCATCGCCGCTTCTTTCCTAGTTAATACACTGAATTGTAGAAAGATCACTCAATGAATCTTTCATATGACGATGGCAGTCCCTGTATTCGAACTCAGGCTGCCCTACAGTCGATCAAACTGCTTGAAACGAGGTGCTCAGCAGTGTATTTGGAAATTGTGAAACAGCACCGAGTGAAGTACGAATAAAAGCTTCTGAGAGATAATTAGGGTAATCAAACAAAACGAGAGTGAAATGTTGAGGTGTACAGCTCATGTGTAAACACGAAAAAGGTATAGAATGTTCGTCAGAGAGTTCGAAGTAAGAAGCCATTTAGGTGCACGGTCACGGATTGTACAGCAACAATAAACTGGATAATTTGGCTCAGAATAGGCATTAGTGACAGGCCTTAACCTACAAATATGGACATTCATCTTCAGGTTGAGAGAGTGGCGGAACACATCTTCACCAGGTGACTAAATATTGGTTTCTGAGAACGTCCTCTGCCACCGGCATCGCAACTTACCGTGTGCGTGTGGTGCCTGCCAGGTAGGTCAATACGGAGCTGCGGCTCTCTGTGATGTACAGCGCTGTGGCCCCGACATCGGCGTCACCGCTCTCCAGGTAGCCAGCCATTCCTGTCCACGACCCGTTCACTTTGTATCCCCACGAGTTGGTCACCGCCATTTCAACACTATCAAAATGCAACAACATCACACCTTACAACAGACATTGCTTGTCAAAACACAGCTCTAGCATTAAATATTTAAGTGTCGTGTTGCATTGTCACCTGCATTTTATTTTTATTCTGCAATTGACTGCAACTTAACTTTTAACCTTTTACTGCGCATTTCAGTATGGCCGTATCAACTTTAAGCGTGAGTGTCATATTATTTATTATATTGCGAGTAAATGGTCAAAATGAAGCCTGGGTGGGGCAACTGCGCCTGCCTTTGGCGGCAAAACAGCGAACTGCAGAATGACCAGCGGTTCCAGTCGCCGCAATAGGATTCGAGAAAAGTCAGGAGTACCTGAGGAGGTATGCGTGAGCGCATAGTGTCAACCAACTGCCACAAACAGGGACAGCAGAAAGCCAGTTAAGAGAGCAAGATACACAGAGCAGCCATTTGTGAGCGAAATGTTAAAAAGCAGTCGAACAGTGACGTAACAAGAGAGGAGTGTCGACGTGCAGAGCAGTGAGTGAGCTACCAGCGGAACAAGCATGGTGAATCCAAGTGCCAATGTAGAGCATAATTACAGACTTACTGTGAGGAAACTGAAGAGCCATGTAAGGGCAGGGCATATGGATCTCGAAAATTTGTGACATGCAGAACCCTTGCTCCAACTCGTCCGGACCACTTACTTACTTACTGTATGGAGCAGAGTCATTCTTGAGAAGCTAACTGGTTTTCAGCTAGTCAAGAAATTCCCCGCATTTTATGGAACCCGAAGGTTCATTACTGCAGTCACAAGTGCCCGCCACCTGTCCCTGTCCTGAGCCAGCTCGATCCAACCCATAACCCCACATCCCATTTCCTGAAGATCCATCTTAATATTATCTTCCCATCTACGTCTGGGTCTCCCAAGTGGCCTCTTTCCAACAGGTTTCCCCACCAAAACTCTGTATACGCCTTTCCTCTCACCCACACGCGCTACATGCCCCACCCATCTCCTTCTTCTCGATTTTATCACCCGAACAATGTTGAGTGAGGAGTACAGATCATTAAGCTCCCCATTACGTAGTTTTCTCCACTCCCCTGTTACCTCGTCAACGTCCGGACGACAACCAATGAAAATCGGGGTCAGACACAGCAACGTTTGGACTCCGCCCACTAACACTTATTGGTTCGCATCCAACCATGAGCCAGGCCTCAGACAGAAAGGTTAATTCATTCAAAAGGTGAAATGCAGAACACACAGCAACTCTTTCGCTGACTCATAAGTCCACGAGGGTACAGTACAAGGAAGGAAACCTGATAGATTTACTTTATTACCCGAAAGAGTATGTGGACAATTACCTATAAAATTTTAAGTTTATTTTTAAGTTTTAACTGCATTTTAAGAAATAGTTTTTAAAAAATATTAAAGAAATTTTAAAGAAAATCATGACAATCACATAACCTACATGTCATACCGTCAAAACTACAGTATTATTCTAACAATACATTGTAATATTTGAAAGATCTCTCAAATAAAAACATTTTACCTTTGTGTTTAAGATTTTGTAGAAGAACAACTGACAAACATAATTTTTATTCGAACATGTAGCTTTTGAAAATTGCAATAAAAATGTTGTTAGATGAAGTAACTTGAATCTACTTGTATGTCAATGATAATTAGAAACAGAGGGATGGATTCTGTTAAATTAATACAGATCGGACTTTTTTGGACTGATGTTTTAGATGTTATCTATTGTTCCTAGTTGTTTAAATCATTATGTTTTAGAAAATGGTTTTATTTCCTTCATCAGGTGAGAGGATAAAATAAGTTTCATACACGTTAGGCACAGTGTGGGTCTGGCTCTTCTAAGAGGCCCGACAGAGTAGAATTGTTCACTTTATCTACCAGCTTCGTGAAGGAAACAGTTTCCGGAATGTTAACTGGATTGATAATGTCCAACATGTCACCCAGAAAGAAAGGTGTGCATGATTGTCAGAAACCTTCAGACATGCTGATAGGCTATGTCATTATTTCTCTAGAACAGTACTTGGACAGTGGTTTTTTCTTTCTTTCAAAGCGATCATGGTTTGTATCTCTTCATATTCGTTCCACTTTCTCTGTCCTTTCTGTCATGTTCCGGGACATCATACGAGATGCTGTTGTTCGTGCGTCTAGAAGGACTGCTGTACTCATTGAATCTCTGTGGTTGACATTCACTCATTTAAAATCGTAACTGCTGTACAGGCTGGAAAGACATTCATGATAAAATCTCTTAATCATCGTTCTTACAAGAGTGGGTTAGTGTTTGTCCATCTGTCAGGTACCACACACCATCTGTGGGGACTGTGCTAACTGGGGTTCTCAAATCCTGGGCAACCAAATTTTGTATGGTGGTAAATGATACTTGTGAATCTTAGTATAGAACTTGCCGTTTGGGGGAAAGGCAGCTGGTGCGTAGGGCTGACAGCCTTACTACCTTCATGTGCCAATTTTCTAGAAACTCTGGAGCCTCAACTTTATGGAGCCCTAAGGGCCTATCCAGGACTGTGATGGGATAGCTTTGCCTTTGTGTGTTGAAGCATGCGCAATGTAGCAACGAGATTCTGAACTCACTGCGGTTTTGTACTCAAAATTTGTATATAAAGGCTAATTCACACATAGCATGCCGAGCCCATGCCTTTCCCCTGCCATGCCGTGCCGCGCCCCTGCCATGCTCAGACAGTGCCGTGTCCTTCGTGAAAGTCCGCGTGCCGGAAATATCCGAACTGCTAGTCCAACAGTTTGACAGATCATCTGTTTTGTACTGTGCTGCTACCACTCTTTACAGTCGTAGGTGTGGATCCTTGTGAGGAGGATATGATCACTGCTTGTGGGCTTTACCTTCTTGCAGAAGAAGAAGAAGAAGAAGAAGAAAACTAAAACACTCAATTCATAGAGTGTTTCGAGCAAGATAAGAGGAAGGAGAATTTCACAACCTGTTTGGACGTCTGAAAGATGACAGGCAAAAAATTTTTTAAATATTTTAGAATGAGTTTTTCGAAATTTGAAAACTTGAAACAGTTGTTGCACACAGATATTGAAAAGAAGAATACCCAATTCCTATGCCAGCTTCCTCTGTCTCTCAAATAGGAGTTAAGAGAAACGAAGCAACAACGAAATAAAAAAGCAAACAAAGAGAAGGTTCGTGATTTGCATTGTGGGATAAAAACAATAATATTTTTACCTTGCATTGAGGATGTCCACTACGATACAGAACAACGCGTAGTTAACTTTACTCATGGTGTCAATGTGTCTGTCGATGGTGTCCGTCAAGTGCAGTAGGCTGTCATTATTTACCACCTGCCAACAGCACCACCACCATGCTTTTTTTTCACAATGTGTAACAAAGTAACATTAACACAATTACATATTTCTGTAACAATCGGTTTCGAACCCTATTCAAAAACAGTACACCTCTGTGCCGTGGGCCTCGGCCGTCCGCTATCTAGGCCTTGTGCTAGATTCAGAACTTCTCTCCACCCGGCACCGGCACACCGTAGCCAATAAAGCCACGGGCATATTCCGTAATATTTTCCCCCTCTTCGTCCTAGACTCAACGCTCACACAATCCAACAATTTAACCCTCTATAAATTACTTATTCCATCCATTCTTACAGACGCCTCCCCCCCCC
>Ga0123353_10012590_pt1 | contig 12042 bp, 8 predicted proteins | sample TergutLab28metaG_3_FD_92763 | JGI IMG/M metagenome (GOLD analysis project Ga0123353, IMG submission 92763) | Labiotermes labralis P3 segment gut microbial communities from Petit-Saut dam, French Guiana - Lab288 P3 | ecosystem: Host-associated > Arthropoda: Insects > Digestive system > Gut ... | reverse complement strand
TCGTCCGGGAGCTCAGCGCCCTGGGCGGCGAGATGCCCCGCGCCGCCGACGCCTGCGCGATCCAGTGCCGCATGCTGAACTTGGGGCACGGCCCTGCCGTGCACGCCCCGCGCGCGCAGATCGACCGCCGGGCATATTCCGAATACATGAAGGCCGCGCTGGAGAACCAGCCTGGCCTGGATTTGAAGCAGGCGGAGATCATCTCCATAGAGCCTGTAGGGGCGGCGTGCCAGCCGCCCGAAAACAAAACGCCGCCTGAAAATAAAAACCTACCCGCGGTATACTCACAGCCCCGCTGGCAGCTCACCACCCGCACCCAAACCCGCTACACAGCACAGTGTATCATCCTTGCCACGGGCACCTTCCTGCGCGGCCGCGTGCACATAGGCGAGCTGAACTACGACGGCGGCCCTGACGGCATGCCCCCGGCCTCCAATTTAAGCGAATCCCTGCGGGCCTTGGGGCTGCCCATGCGCCGCTTCAAGACGGGCACGCCGCCACGGGTGCACCTGCGCAGTGTGGACCTTTCGAAGACCGAGCCCCAACCCGGCGACCCGGGGGCCGTACCCTTCGCTTTCGACGCCCCGGGTGAGCCCCTGCAAAAGAAAATCTGCTACCTCACCTATACAAATGAAAAGACCAGGGAGGTCATCCTGGCCAACCTGCACCGCTCGCCGCTCTACGGCGGGGCCATCGAGGGCGTGGGCCCGCGCTACTGCCCCAGCATCGAGGACAAGATCATGCGCTTCCCCGATAAGCGGCGGCACCCGGTCTTCATCGAGCCCTGCGGCGAGAATACCCAGGAGATGTACCTGCAAGGCCTGTCCTCCTCCCTGCCGGAGGATGTGCAGCTACAGGTGCTGCGGACCATCCCCGGGCTGGAGCGCGCCCAGGTCATGCGCCCGGCCTACGCGATAGAGTACGACTGCGCCGATCCCCTCTGCCTGCGCCCCACCCTGGAGTGCAAGGCTCTGCCGGGACTTTACGGGGCGGGGCAGTTCAATGGCTCCAGCGGCTACGAGGAGGCCGCCGCCCAGGGCTTTATGGCGGGCGTGAACGCGGCCCACCGCGTGCTGGGCAGGGAGCCCTTCGTGCTGCGGCGAAGCGAGGCCTACATCGGCACGCTGGTGGACGACCTGGTCACCAAGGGCTGCAATGAGCCCTACCGCATGATGACCTCCCGCGCGGAATACCGCCTGCTGCTGCGCCACGACACCGCCGACCGGCGCCTGGCGCCCCATGGCCATCGCTTGGGCCTTCTTTCCGAGGGGCGCTGGCAGGCCTTCCTCGAAAAGCAGACGAAAATCGAAACCGAAAAGCAACGCGCCCTGCGTACGCACATACAGCCGACTCCCACCCTCAACGCGGCGCTGGAGCAGGCCGGCACCACGCCCATTACCGGCCCGGCAACCCTCGCCGAGCTGCTGCGCCGCCCGCAGCTGGGCTACGAGACCCTCGCCCCCTTCGACCCCGCCCGGCCCGAACTGCCGCCCGAAGTCCTCGCCGTGGCGGAAACCGATCTCAAGTACGAGGGCTACCTGGCGCGGCAGGAGGCCCAGGTGCGCGAGATGAACCGCCTGGAGGCCGTGCCGCTCCCCCCGGATTTGGACTACGCGGCCATCCCCTCCCTGCGGCTGGAGGCCCGGGAAAAACTGCGGCGCGTGCGGCCCGAGACCCTGGGCCAAGCTGCGCGGATTTCCGGGGTGAACCCGGCGGACGTGACAGTGGTGATGATGTGGGTGAAGGGGCGGTAGGATTGCCGCATTACTCGGCGTGGCTAAGCCGCGCCCTACAGGGATTGGGCCAAAGGCCCTCTGGTTGTCCACTCGCAGAAAATCCCGGCCTCGGGCCGAATGCCTGTAGGGCGTTGCTTCGCAGCGCTTAATATATAAAATATATAATTAGATAGCCACAAGGAGCCCAAATGACCTACCCCTCCCCCCTCTTCCAGACCTACGAGCAAATCCTCCTGCGCGAAAACGCGAAGTTCAACCTCACCGCCATCACCGACCCGGCGGAGATAAGGCAGAAACACTTCGCCGACAGCCTGGCCCTGCTGGACGACGAGCCCTGCCCCCTGACGCCTGATTCCTCCATCCTGGACGTGGGCGCGGGCGGGGGGTTCCCGGGCGTGCCGCTGAAGCTCGCCCGGCCCGGCCTGCGGCTGACGCTGTTGGAGGCCACGGGCAAGAAGGCGCAGTTCCTGCGCTTGCTGGCGGAGGAGCTGGGCATAGAGGCGCAGGTCGTAAAGGCCAGGGCGGAGGCGGCGGCGCACGACCCCGCGCACCGCGGGCAATACGACGTTGTCACCGCGCGGGCCGTGGCGGCGCTGCCCCTGCTGTGCGAGCTGTGCCTGCCCTTCGTAAAGGTGGGCGGGGTGTTCGTAGCATACAAGGGCCCGCGTGAAAATGCGGAGGGGGAGCTACGGGCGGCGGCCCGGGCCATCGCGGTTTTGGGCGCAAAGCCGGAGCGCGTGCACAGCGAAACAACAGCATATGGCGGGCGCACAAGAATTGTTCTCCGCAAATTATCGCACACACCGGCAGGTTACCCCAGGAACCACGGCGCTATGCGGAATAAACCTCTGTAACAGGGGGCGGCTTGTCGAAATCTGCGATGGAAATTCCTGGACAAGCCGGTGCTTTCGTGATATAATGCAATAAAAGCAAGGGAAGCCGCACGAATGGTCTTGTGAAGCAAAAGTGGAGGCCTGCAAAATGCGGGGACAAGCCAAACGGGGGCAGAGGGCCGGCGCGGTCCTGATGCTGTCACCGGACGAGATTCTGCCCAACCGGAACCAGCCGCGGCGGCAGTTTGACATGCGCGAGCTGCAGGGCCTGGCGGAAAGCATCCGCGAAAACGGGATCCTACAGCCGCTGACCGTGCGCAAAACCCAGGGCGGCTGCTACGAGCTGGTCGCCGGGGAAAGGCGCCTGCGGGCCGCGCAGATGGCCGGGCTGGAGGCCCTGCCCTGCCTGCTCACCGAGATGAGCGACGAGCGCTCGGCCGTGCTGGCCCTGGTGGAAAACCTCCAGCGGCAGGACCTCGGCTTTTTCGAGGAGGCGGAGGGCATCGCCAGGCTGATGGACATCTGCGGGCTTTCACAGGAGCAGATGGCCAGGACCTTGGGCCTTGCGCCCAGCACGCTTTCCAACAAGCTGCGCTTACTTAAGCTTTCGCCCGAGCTGCGCGCGCAGGTCAACGGGGCGGGGCTCACCGAACGGCATGCGCGCGCCCTGCTGCGCCTGGAGGACCCGCAGACCCGCCAGCAAGTCCTGACCACCGTCATCGAGGGGCAGCTGAAGGTGCAGGAAACGGACAGGCTCATCGACACGCTGCTCACCGCCGCGCCAGTGGGCAAGGCCGGCAGGCCGCCCACTAAGCGGCCCACTATCCGCCTGGTGCGGGATGTGCGGCTGTTCGTCAACACGATCCATCACGCGGTGGACGCCATGCGCCGCAGCGGCATCCCCGCCGTAAGCGACATGACCGAAAGCGGGGACTACCTGATCTGCACTGTGCGCATCCCCAAGGACGACGCCATAGGCAGCGCCACGCGCCGGGAGGAATGCCGCCGGACGGGCTGATCGAAATGTTGTAAAAACAACAGAATGTTTCACGTGAAACAATTTGTTGGAAATACAACAAGAGCGCGTGGGATGCGCGGGCGGCTGGGCACGCCGCCCCTACAGCGGGGGATTCTCCCCACTACTTTGCTATCATCTTTCTCTTTCACACCCCCACATCATCCGGTGAACGGGCAGGCGAGTAATCGCTTGTCCGTTTACCGGTTTTTTTGGGGGCCTAAAAGGGGACCTTTTTAAAAATGTAAAACCCCTTGCGCTTTTTGGCAATCAATGCTATAATAGAATGGGAAGCAATGCGGACAAGCAATTTGCGCGGGGAAAGGATTGTGGAGATATGGGGAAGGTTATCGCGATTGTGAATCAGAAGGGCGGCGTGGGCAAAACCACCACCGCCGTGAATTTGGCTGCGGCCATCGGCGCGCAGGGGCACAAGGTCCTGCTGGCCGACGTGGACCCGCAGGGCAACGCTACCACAGGCCTGGGCATCAATAAGAAGAAGCTCACGTGCTCCAGCTACGAGGTGCTCATCGGCGGCAGGAAAGCGGGCGACGCCATCCTCGGCACGCAGTTCGCCAACGTGTGGCTGCTGCCCAGCAGCATGAATCTGGCCGGGGCGGAGCTGGAGCTGGTGGAGCTGAACCAGCGCGAAAGCAAGCTCAAAACCGCCCTTGCCATGGTGCGCGACGACTTCGACTTCATCTTTATGGACTGCCCGCCCGCCCTGGGCCTGATCACCATCAATGCCCTGTGCGCCAGCGACACCGTGCTGGTGCCCATCCAGTGCGAGTACTTCGCCCTGGAGGGGCTGTCGCAGCTCATGGGCACCGTGCGGCAGGTCAAGCGCCTGTGGAACCCCCTGATCGACGTGGAGGGCGTGGTACTCACCATGTACGACGGGCGGCTGAACCTCACCCAGGCCGTGGTGGACGAGGTCAAGCGGTTTTTCCCGCGCCGGGTGTACTCCACGGTGGTGCCGCGCAACGTGCGCCTGAGCGAGGCCCCCAGCTTTGGCCAGCCGGTGATGTACTACGACAGCCTTTCCCGGGGGAGTACGGCGTACAAGGAGCTGGCGACGGAATTTTTGAACAACAACAGCCGGGAAAAGGTGGGGGCGTAAGGGGCTGGTGTGTTTGTCCCGGCGGGGCAGAGCCGCGCCCTACAGGGATGCGGCCCGAGCCCATGGAACAACCCTGCGTGAAAACCACAAGGGCCTTCGGCCCAATCCCTATAGGGCGCGTCTGTGACACGCCGGGGATACATACGAGGCGAGAAGGAGAAAACGAAGCATGCCAGTAAAAAAAGGCGGCCTCGGCCGCGGCCTGGATAGCCTGTTCGGCGATAACGGCTTGGTGGAGGAGGGCACCGTCACCCTGCCCATCCTGGAGGTGGAGCCCAACCGCGACCAGCCCCGGCAGGATTTCGACGAGGCCGCCATGGCGGAGCTCAGCCGCAGCATCGCCGAGCACGGTGTGCTGCAGCCGATCCTCGTGCGGCCGGTGCCGGGCGGGGCCTACCAGATCGTCGCCGGGGAGCGCAGGTGGAGGGCCGCGCGGGCGGCGGGGCTTACGGAAATCCCCGTAGTGATCAAGGAGCTCAGCGACGAGGAAACCATGGTCGCCGCGCTGATCGAGAACCTGCAGCGCGAGGACCTGAACCCCATGGAGGAGGCCCGTGGCTACCGCAGCCTGATGGAGGAGTTCAACCTCACCCAGGACGACGCCGCGCGCCGCGTGGGGAAATCCCGCTCGGCGGTGGCCAACGCGCTGCGGCTGCTGAACCTGCCGGGCACCGTGCAGGAGCTCGTGCGGGACCAGAAGCTCAGCGAGGGGCACGCCAGGGCCCTGATGTCCCTGGAGCAGGGCGGCGACATCGCCCCCGTGGCCCAGGAGATCGCCGAAAAGGGGCTCAACGTGCGCGAAAGCGAAAAGCTGGTCAAGCGCTACAACGAGGCCGACGCGAAGCTCCCGCCGGAGGAGGCGCAGCGCAAGAAGGTCGCCTCGCAGTGGCTGCCGCCGGAAATGCGCCCGCCCCAGCTGTTCGACGAGGTGCGCCTGAGCATGAGCGAGGCCCTGGGCCGCAAGGTGAAGATCATCGCCAAAGGCTACGACAGCGGGCAGCTGGTAATCGAGTTCTACAGCCTGGAGGAGCTTATGGAGATGGCCAGGGCGCTGGGGGGCGTGTAGGCTTTGGTCTGTAATGCGGCCCGACTTGTAGCTTGATGAGGAAATATCCATATGCTTTTAATAAAAAACGCGGATGTATACGCGCCCGAGCCGCTTGGGAAAAAGGATGTACTGCTTTCGTTTGACAAAATCGTTCAAATCGGCAGCAATTTAACGGTCAATCTGCCCGGTACCGAAATCGTCGACGCGGCGGGCAAGACGCTTGTTCCCGGTTTTATCGACCAGCACGTTCACGTCACAGGCGGCGGGGGAGAGGGCGGATTTCATTCCCGTGTGCCGGAGCTTACGCTTTCTGATATTGCCGCGGCGGGCGTTACGACCCTTGTGGGCGTTCTGGGAACCGACGGTATCACACGAAGCGTCGAGTCGCTTGCGGTGAAAACGAAGGCATTGAACAATGAGGGGATTACGGCCTATTGCCTGACGGGCGCGTATCAATACCCGCCGCCGACCTTGACCGGCTCTGTTGCGAGGGATATTGTCTATATCAGCGAGATATTGGGCTGCAAGCTCGCCATGTCCGACCACCGGGGCTCCCACCCGACACGTGAGGAAATCATCCGGCTGGTTTCGGATATACGGATGGCCGCGCTGGTTGCCGGCAAGCCGGGCGTTCTTCACATCCATGTGGGCAGTAGCCCCCAAGGGATTGAGCCTATCGTGGACATCGTGCGCACTACCGATATACCCATAAAGCATTTCCGCCCGACGCATATGACCCGGCAAAAAAAGGCCGCCGAGTTCACCCACATGGGCGGATACGCCGATTTAACCGCAAAAAAGGATCTGGGCAAAGAGGTTGTTTCCCTGCTGGAGGAAGCCGTGCCCGCGCTTTTGACTATAAGCTCGGATGCAAACGGCAGCTTGCCGCGCTGGGATACGAAACGCGGGAATGTGATCGGAATGGGCGTTCACAAGATGACGGGCCTTTACGCGGCCGTCAAGGAAATGATCGAAGACTGCGGCATTCCCATCGAAACGGCGTTAAGCTTTATTACGAAAAACGTTGCGCAGGCTTTGGAGCTTTATCCCCAAAAGGGCGCGGTTTGCATCGGAAGCGATGCGGATATCGTTCTTCTGGACAAGGAACGAAACATTGATACCGTAATCGCGAAAGGCAGGAAGATGATGCTCGGGAAAGAAATAATTGTTCATGGGATGTATGAAGGATAACAACGCATTCAACGTATCATACACAACGTATAACCCCCCTCAAAACAACCCATGCTTTCATATGGAGGAATAGAGATGCTGGACATCAAATTCGTGCGGGCCAACCCGCAGGCCGTCAAGGACAACCTGGAAAAGAAGTTCCAGGGGGACAAGCTGCCCCTGGTGGACGAAGTGATCGCCCTGGACGCGCAGTACCGGGCGGCGCTTGCGAGGGCGGAGGCTTTGCGGGCACAGCGCAACGCCGGCAGCAAGGAGATCGGGCGGCTCATGGGGCAGAAGCAGTTCGACGAGGCCGGGGCGAAGAAGGCCGAGATCGCCGCCATGGGCGAGGAGCTGGCCGCGCTGGCGGAACAGGAGAAAGCGCTGGCCGCGCAGGTGCGGGAGATCATGCTCGCGCTGCCGCAGATGATCGACGCAAGCGTGCCGATTGGCAAAGACGACAGCGAGAACGTGGAGGCCGCGCGCTACGGCGAGGCGGCTGTGCCGGATTACGAGATACCCTACCATGTGGATATCATGGAATCCTTCCATGGCATCGACCTGGACAGCGCGCGCAAGACCAGCGGCAACGGGTTCTACTACCTGCTGGGGGATATCGCGCGGCTGCACTCGGCGGTGCTGACGTACGCCCGGGACTTCATGATCGACAGGGGCTTTACGTATTGCGTGCCGCCGTTCATGATCCGGGGCGACGTGGTCACGGGCGTGATGAGCTTCGCCGAGATGGATAACATGATGTACAAAATCGAGGGCGAGGACCTGTACCTCATCGGCACCAGCGAGCATTCGATGATCGGCAAGTACATCGACACCATCATCCCGAAGGAAAGCCTGCCGCAGTGCCTGACGAGCTACTCCCCTTGCTTCAGGAAAGAAGTGGGGGCCCACGGCATCGAGGAGCGCGGCGTGTACCGCATCCACCAGTTCGAAAAGCAGGAGATGATCGTGGTCTGCGAGCCGGAGGACAGCATGGACTGGTTCCACAGAATGTACGGGTATACCGTGGAGCTGTTCCGCGGCATGGATATACCCGTGCGCACCCTGGAATGCTGCTCCGGCGATTTGGCGGACCTGAAGGTCAAGAGCATCGACGTGGAGGCCTGGAGCCCCCGGCAACAGAAGTACTTCGAGGTGGGCAGCTGCTCCACTTTGGGGGACGCGCAGGCCCGGCGGCTGGGGATACGCATAAAGGGCGAGAATGGCAACTACTTCGCCCACACGCTCAACAACACAGTGGCCGCGCCGCCCAGGATGCTGATCGCCCTGTTGGAGAACAATCTGCGGGCGGACGGGAGCGTTGGAATTCCCGAGGCGCTCAGGCCCTATATGGGCGGAAAAGAGGAAATAAGGGCGTAGGGAACGACAGAAGAGGAAGGCTTCGCGGAGCGACAATTTAGCAGCAAATACAATGAACACTGGAGAACCACATGACCATCTACGAAACCCTTCAGCGGGGCGCTGCGGACCTGGCGCTGCGGCCGCTGCTGCGCTATATCGAAAAAGACCCCGGGCCCAGCCTGGTGAAGCTGGTGGGGATCGTCGACTTCGTATCGAAAAAGACGTTTCCCCGGAAAACCATCGAGGCATTCAGGGCCGGGGCCATGGACGAGGGGAACGTCTGGAAGCGCATGGCCGAGGGCGTGCTGCGCGACGTGGACCGCGCTGCCCTGCGCCGCCTGCTGCTGAGCCTGGGCCTGGGCATCGCCAACGGGACCAGGCGCGTGCGGGAAAACCGCGAAAAATACGGGTGCAATATACCGTTTCAGATCCTGTTCGACCCCACCAGCGCGTGCAACCTGCACTGCCGGGGCTGCTGGGCAGGGGAATACCACAAGCACGAAAACCTCACGCTTGAAGAGATGGACGGTATCGTGTCGCAGGCGAAGAAGCTGGGCACAAGGGTGTTCATGCTTACCGGCGGGGAGCCCCTGATCCGCAAAAAGGATATTCTCACGCTGGCGGCAAGGCACAGGGAGTGCACATTTTTGATCTACACCAACGCCACGCTCATCGACCAGGCCCTGGCCCGGGAGACCAAGCGGCTGGGGAACATCGCCTTCGCGGTGAGCATCGAGGGCTTCGAGGCAACCAACGACGCCCGGCGGGGCGAAGGGGCCTACGAACGCTCCATGCGGGCGATCGACCTGCTGCACAGGGAGCGGTGCCTGTTCGGCATTTCCGTGTGCTATACCAGCGAGAATATCGGCACCGTGACCAGCGGCGCGTTCCTGGACGAGATGATCGCCCGGGGGGTGAAGTTCGGATTCTATTTCCACTACATGCCCCTGGGGCAGCGCGCCGCGCCCGAGCTGCTGCCTACGCCGGCGCAGCGCGAAGGGATGTACCAGTGGCTGCGGGAGACCAGGAACTCCCGGACCGGCAAGCCCATGTTCATCATGGATTTCCAGAACGACGGGGAGTACGTGGGCGGGTGCATCGGCGGGGGGAGGAACTACTTCCACATCAACGCCGCCGGGGACATGGAGCCCTGCGTGTTCATCCACTACTCCGACTCGAATATCCGGGAGCGCACGCTGCTGGAGGCGCTGAAACGGCCGCTGTTCCAGGCGTTCTATAAGGGGCAGCCCTTCAACCGCAACCACCTGCAGCCCTGCCCCATGCTGGAAAACCCGGACCTGCTGCGGGGGATCGTGAAAAGCGCGGGGGCGAAATCCACCGACCTGGCCGCGCCCGAGGAAGTGGACGCGCTGTGCGCCAAGTGCGAGCGCTACGCACAGGAATGGAAGCCCGCGGCGCAGAGAATCTGGGAGGGGAACAGGCACCCGGAGCCGAAGACGCAGTACTATGGGGAAAAATGAGAAATGAGAATGCGGAAATGAGAAATTGAGGAACGATTGGGCGCAGACCCTGCTGAATTTCGAGTTTTGAGGTGCATCTATGAAACGCACAAACTGGACCAAAAAGTTGACCGTCCTGCTGGCGGCCATATGCGTGGCGCTGGCGGCGCTGAGCGCGTTCACCCCCGCGGGGGCGCAGGAGTGGCTGCTGCAGGTGGAGGGCATACCGGTGTCCCGGGCGGTGTACTGCTACTTCCTGTCGGAGGCGCTGCGGGATGCCAAACAGAAGGACCTGCTCAAGGCGGACGGCAGCCCGAAAGACCTGCCCGCGTTGCGCAGGGACGTTTCCGCGCGCTGCGTGGAGTTCATCGCCGTCAACAGCGAGCTGCGCGCCATGGAGATCCCCGTGGACCAGGTGCTCAAATCGCAGGTGGCCGAGCAAACCGCCTTCTATTGGCGGGTGTTCGGCAGGTATTACAGCTCCATCGGCGTGAATAAGCAGACACTCAACACCATCCTCACCGGGCAGGCCGCGCGGGACCAGCTGTTCCGGGCGATCTATGACGCGGGCGGCACAAAGCCCACCCCCGAAGCGGCGCTGGAGGCGTATTTCTACGAGAACTTCGTGGCCTACGAGGGCGTGCGCGTGTTCCGCACGGTGCTGCTGGAGGACGGCAAGGAAAAGGACATGGATATCCCCCAGGCCGCCGTGCTGCGCCAGACCCTGGTGGACTTCGTGGAGGCCGCCAATGAATCCGGGGACTTCTTCGGCGTGGCGCAGGAGGAGCGCTTCGCCGAGGCGCTCAGCTACGGCATGCCCTCGGTGACGGTGGTGAAGAAGGGCGCGGGCGACATGACCGACGAGAACGTGGAGCGGATACGCTCCCTGGCCGCGGACAAGATCGAGCTGCTGGATATGCCGGGGGTTTTCCTGGTGGCCAGGGGGGTGAACATGCGCGAGGCCCCGGAGGAGTATTACCAGGGCTACCGCGCCGAGTGCCTGAAGGCGCTGAAAAGCGGGGAGTTCGCCGCGGCTATTAAAGAGCTGCGTGGAAAGTTCCGGGCGGACGAGAATGTGAGCGCGGCGCAAAGGCTGTATAAGGAGTGGGTGTGGTAGGGGGATTTTTATGGCGTCTTCTGTCGTGCGCCCAATAATATTGGACGCCTATAAGAGATTGGCAGGGGCTCGAATGATATTCGAGCGTTGAGCAACCCAGGTTTCGTAAAAGCATTCGGCAGAGAATGGGCGAATATGTTTCGCCCCCATCGCAAAATACTTATAGGCGGTGAATATCATTCGCCGCACACCATAGTAAAGGATCAAACCTATGCCAGAAGAAACCACAGCGAAAAAACGCGTGCTGAGCCTGATCCAGCCCACGGCGGTGCCGCATATCGGCAACTACATAGGCGCGCTGCGCAACTGGGCCGGCATGGCCGACGAATACGACTGTGTCTACGGCGTGGCTGACCTGCACGCGCTGACCATCCGCCAGGACCCGGCCACGCTGCGCAGGCAGAGCATGGAGGCCTTCGCCATGCTGCTGGCATTGGGACTAAGGCGCGGCAACAACGTGGTGTTTTCCCAGAGCCACGTGGCGGGGCACTGCCAGCTGGCGTGGATACTCAACTGCTACACGCAGTTCGGCGAGGCCAGCCGCATGACTCAGTTCAAGGAGAAATCGGCCTCCCACGCGGACAACGTGAACGTGGGGCTGTTCGCCTACCCCACGCTGCAGGCCGCGGACATATTGATCTACCAGGCGCATTACGTGCCGGTGGGGGACGACCAGAAGCAGCACCTGGAGCTGTGCCGCAACGTGGCCGAGCGCTTCAACGGGGTCTACGGGCCGACGTTCATCGTGCCGGAGCCCTACATAGGCAAGCTGGGCAGCAAGATCGCCAGCCTCCAGGAGCCCACCAAAAAGATGAGCAAGAGCGACCCGAACCCCCGGGCCTCCATCGCCATCACCGACGCCCCGGACGTCATCATGAAGAAGTGCAAGTCCGCCGTGACCGACAGCGATACGGAAATTCGCTATGCCGAGGGCAAGGACGGCATCAACAACCTGATGACCATCTACGCCGCGTGCACCGGGAAGGCTTTCGACGAGATCGAGCAGGCGTTCGAGGGCAAGGGCTACGGCGATTTTAAAATGGCAGTTGGCGAGGCTGTGATCGAGGAGCTGAAGCCTTTCCAGGAGGAATACGCGCGCCTGCTGGCCGACAAGGCCTACCTGAAGCAGGCGGCCCAGGAGGGCGCCGAGGCCGCGGCCCGCGTCGCCAATCGTACGGTCGATA
>Ga0123353_10012589_pt1 | contig 12042 bp, 12 predicted proteins | sample TergutLab28metaG_3_FD_92763 | JGI IMG/M metagenome (GOLD analysis project Ga0123353, IMG submission 92763) | Labiotermes labralis P3 segment gut microbial communities from Petit-Saut dam, French Guiana - Lab288 P3 | ecosystem: Host-associated > Arthropoda: Insects > Digestive system > Gut ... | reverse complement strand
GGGAAGCGCTCAAAACCAGTATTATAAAAAAATGGTTATATAGAGAAGCAGGCAACATCAAAACAACTTCTGATCTTGAGGCTGCAATAAGAGACTGGTATAAATTTAATCTTTGACCCGCGCTTTATTGCCTGGCAGTGTCTTCGATGGACACTGCACACCTACGGCGCAAGGAAAATCGCGCGTAGGTGTCCGTGCCACTGCGCGGGATGCTTAGCAGTGTCCCCGATGGACACTGTCCGCCTGTGGTGCAAAGTAATTCGCTCACAGGCTGTCCATGCCACGACCCCGCGCTTTATCGCGACATCCATGTCGCGGCGCGGGATGCGGCATCCGTGCCGCTAATCCTTTTAAATAACCAGATAGTTTCGGGAAGCTTTCCTGGAACATTTCCTGCAGCATAATTCCAAACAGTATCGCTTTCCATGCAGAAATAAATCGAAGAATTGGTAATATCTTTAAGCCTGCTATATAGTTTGCGGTATATTTCTTTTCTTCTTCTTTGCAAGTATCTGTATTTGCCATCTGCGCAGGGAACAAATTCATCAAACAAATAAGGACGTTCTGCTTGAGCAATCTTTTCTTTTAAATCCGGAGGATATCTAAGTGTTCCAATGCTTATCCATTTTATTTTCTCTTTTGGAAAAACTGAAAGTTTTTCTATTGTATCAAAATATAAATTTTCCCATCCTTCTTCAGCTATGACAGGATCAAAATGAAAAGCAAGATTATATCCTGCTCTTACAACTTTATCAGCAGCATCCAGTCTTTCCTTAAGAGAAAATGCTTCTGTTTCTTCGGTTAAAACAATCTTCTCTGGATTAAGAGAAAAACTTATAACACTATTTCCTTTATTATTTATTTCAAGAAGATGATCTACAAAGCAGGTTTTTGTTTTAGCTTCAAAATATAGATTTTCAATATCAGCAAGGCCTTGTATAAACTCAGCAGTCATTTCAAAAAGCGGATCAAATTGCAGAGAATCGCCAACTTCCCCGGTGCCTACCCTTACTATCCTGTCTTTATTATTTAAAGCAATTTTTCTTATCTCTTCTATTGGAGAAGAAGAATCAACATAAACAGTGACAGGTGAAAAATTAAGATAACTTTTCATTATGCAATAGCTGCAGCCAAGTGTGCATCCTTCATACAGATCAACAGTCAGATAATTACAGCAAATGTGACGTCTTGTTCCAGGGCAGCATTTGACTGCCTTTCCTTTGCGTTTTGTTATAAAAAGGGTTTTGCTGTTAAGATGATCTTTTTCAATATCTTTTGCAGAAATAACTTCTTTTACCGGAAGAGAAAGCCTCTCTATGGCTTTTTCTGATTCAGGATAAGATAAAGCATCTTCTGATATATATATTCTATCAAATATTTTTGTATAGTAATTTTTATAGTAATTCAAAAATTTCATCGCATTTTTCTTTTAGATATAAAAGCCTATCAATTATTTTTCCAAGATGTTTTTTACTTTTAAAGGAAAATTCAACACTATATGAACTACCTTCAAAATAAGGGGGCTGTTTTAACTTTATACCTGACCCTTTTAGGACAGCAGAGTTAAAATCATTAAATTTTTGTGTACAAGATGAAAGCTCCGGATATCTTGCAATAATAGCAATTTCAAAAGGGTTTTCTTCTTTTAATATCTCTCTAACAAAATAAAAACTCCTATCGCTATCAAGAAATCTCTTTTTAATAATTTCAGAGATATTTGTTAAAATTATCCTTCTATTGCTGAAAGATAAAGTTAAAAGATATGGCCCAAGAAGTTCCCAGGCTTGTTTTGGAATATTGCTGCTATTTTTAGCTGTTTTAAGATCAATAATATCTCTTTTTATAAAATCTTTAAGAATAGGTGAAAGCGAATGATATAATGAAACAGAATTTATAAATAACCCCTCTTGCTGTATCAGCGATAAAATAGCATTACTTGCTTTTCCATTTAGTTCTTTATTTATAAACAGATAAATTTTTTCTTTTTCATCCCATGAATAATTATTGCATCTGTTCTCGCATTGAAGCGCAATAAGCAGTTTTTCCTCTATCAAGAGTTTCTTTGAATCTACATTTCTGCACAAAAGAGTTTCTAATCCTATCTCTGCAGCTGCATTAATTATATGAAATCCCCATATGACAGATTCATTATCAATAACTGGAAGAGGATAAAGATCTTTCTTTAATAATTCTATTATCTCATAATTTTTACAATCATCATGATTGAGAGTAAAAAAATCGAAAATCCTGCTGCTATCTAAAAGTTTTCCAAGTTCTTTTTTATAAATGTTTTGGTTATCCATATTCATCAGTTATATAAAATTAGCAGAATAACCTTTGTTTTCCTAGAGTTGTTAAGACCATTATGGCTTGGTTTTTATTGACAATAATAGCAACTCTTAAGTATAATAAATAACGTTTTTTAAACCAATATTTAGCAGATAAAATCTATAAAAGTAGGTAAAATCGCAAAAAAAGTGGTAGAATTTCAATTTGTTGAATTCTATTAATACAAAGCATAAAAAGAGGGTAATATTTTGAAAAAAATAAAGAAACAAGCTGTTGCTATTCTTGGATGCGGAACTGTAGGCGGCGCTACAGCAAAACTTCTTACACAAGATAGTGATTTTTTAAAGAAAAGAACAGGCCTTAATTTTTATTTGAAATATATTATCGATGTTAATTTTACGCATGCAAAAGAACTTAATCTTGATAGCGCTCTTTTTGTAAACAATCTGGATGATGTTCTTGCAGACCCCGAAGTTGCAGTTGTTGTTGAATTGGTTGGCGGCACAACCTTTGCAAAAAAAGCTGTACTTAAAATTTTAAATGCTAAAAAGAATCTTGTTACAGCAAATAAAGCATTATTGGCTAAGCATGGTTTGGAGTTATTTGCTACTGCCAGAAAAAACAAGGTATCTATATGCTTCGAAGCTACCTGCGCAGGTGGAGTTCCAATAATAAGAGCTATTTACGATGGTCTTTTGGCAAATAAACATGATGCTCTTTATGGAATAGTAAATGGCACATGTAATTATATCCTTTCAGAAATGACTATAAATGGAATTTCCTATAAAAGAGCTCTAAAAGAAGCTCAGGAAAAAGGGCTTGCTGAAGCTGATCCTACACTTGATGTATCAGGAATGGATTCTGCTCATAAGCTTGCAATATTAAGTTCAATCACTTTTGGAATGCAGATAGATCTTGATTCCATAACTGTTTCGGGTATTGATAAACTTGACCAATTTGACATTAATTCCGGAAAAGAACTGGGTTATATAATAAAGCTTATTGCAATGGCAAGACATGATGAAGGACAGCTTTTTCTCAGAGTTGCACCATCATTCATTAGTACAGAGCACCCTCTTGCATGGGTATCAGGTCCTTTTAATGCAATTAGTTTATATAGCCATGCGCTTGGACACTCAATGTATTATGGAAGAGGAGCAGGCGGTTCGCCTACTGCTTCTGCAGTTGTATCAGATATTATAGGGGTATTTCTGGGAACAGCAGAAAGATTTTTTAAAACCCTTCCAATATGGCCAGATAAAACAAAACCTGCTTCATTGCTCCCTTCAGGAGAAGTAAAAGGACGATATTATCTTAGAATTGTTGTAAAAAACTATGCTGGTGTTCTTGCAAAGATTTCTGCTGTTTTTGCAGATTATGGTATAAGTATTTCAAGTGTTATTCAAAAAGAAATAACAGAAGAAATGGCAGAAGAAATAACTGAAAGCTATGTTCCTCTTGTAATTATTACCCATAAAGTCAGAGAAGAAGCTATACTAAAAGCTATAACAAAAATTGATGCATTTGACTTTGTAAAAGGAAAAATTGTTTATATTAATATTATGGATGAACACGAAGAAATATTTTAAAATTCTATTTTTTTTGAATAATTGAAAATAGGTTTGACAGACTATAAAATAGGTGATTCAATCCGTAAACTAATATATTGACTGGTAAAAGATGATTATGCTATTATCTTTATTTGAATAAAGGAGAAGCTAATGGAAGATATGGAAATGGAGGATAATGAAAGTTTCTCTCAAGACGACGTGTACTCATCGGACAAGATATATTGTGCAAACTGTGGTAATTGTAAAATTGTCAAGACAGCTGAAGGGAATGGAGCGCAATATTATCTTAGGGTAAGGTGTGCTGCTGGAAAGTGGCTCAAAAAACTTGGTGGAGAAAAATTTTATAAATACTTTACTGTAGCCAGAAGAAGTCTCCCTCAATGCGATTCCTACATACCTATGGGAGAGCCTAAAGAATATATCAAGGAACTTAAAAATACTCTTCCAATAAAAGACGAGCTATATCAATAAAAAACCAACAAAATAAGGCTAAAAATGAAAATCAGAAGAGAGCATTCAGTTATAATATTTTCACTAAGTATTATTTTTTTAATAATTACAGGCTGCAGAGGTGTACCTAAAGAGATTCCTGCTAATCTACAACCAGAAGAGTATTTTAAAAATGCTCAAAGTGCGGTAGTTGATTGGGGAAACTACAATGCAGCTCTTTTTTATTATGAAGAATTTATAAAAAATTTCCCTGATATGAGGGGAAAAATTATTGAAGCTGAATACGAGATTGCTTTTATCTATTATAGAAAGAAAAACTATGAGGAAGCAGAAAAAAGGTTTGAGGCAATACTGGAAAAATATACAACCCCTGAAAGCTCCTATTATAATGAATGGCCAAGAGTACTTTCAGAGAAAATTCTTAAGAAAATAAGAAAACAAACATCAAAAAGTGATGAATAATAATTCGTTTTAGTTTGTATTCTCACCACTACATTCTTATATACACTGAAATACCAATTTTTAATCTGGCATGTACTATTTTATCCTAAACAGGCTTGAAGCTGGTGAAAAGATTTCATGGCGGCAATATTATTGTAAAAATTGTAACTCCCTTATTATCAGCTGCTTCGAATACCATCTCTTTGGTAATTTTGCCTCTTGGTTTTGGATGAGCAGGGGCATCACCTATGAGAATTACAACTCTATCATCTGCTTCCCAGGAATATTTTGTGACTGAATCATATAAAGCTTCATAGACAGCCTCAGGTCTGTCACCACCTCCCCAGGCTTTTACAGAATCTACCTGTTTTTTTATTATAGAGGTATCGGTTGTAAATGGAAATGTTTTTGTCAGATATTCATCATTATAATCTTTATAAAAAACAAGCCCTACCCGATATTGTTCATATTTCTTTATTTTGTCATCCAATGTTTGCGCAAACCCTTTTTTTAAAACAACAAAATCATTTGCCATACTTTCTGTTGTATCTATTGCAAAAACTAAATCAATTGAAGGGCCTGAAAACCTTTCAATGGTTTTTCCTATATCTTCCAAAACTTTATCCAGAGTAGAATATATAACTTCACCTTTGCCCTTTTCTGCAATTTCAGAAAAATTGGCAACTGTATCTTTTGCATATTTATCCAAAGAGGGCGGCTTAGGAGAAGGGAGCTGAATAACATCCAATATAAATGGATTATCAAGAAAAGCGCCAGAATAGTCCCCAAACTTTTTTTCAAAGCTTCTGATGTTAAGAAATGTACCTGTTGATATATAGATATCACCATTCCTGCTCCATGGATATCCGAATTCTGTTATATATGGAATAAATATATGAAAAGCCATCCCTAATTTTTCGTTGGGTTCCGGAGTTGAATCTATAAGAAAATAGAGCCTATTTTCGCTGCTCATCTCTTTTCCATCAAGAATTCTTTTTTCATCTCCATTTATTGGATTATAGACCTGGGCTCTTAGCGCATAAACTGCATTTTTCATTGTCGTATCAGCTGTAGATTCTGTAATCATTACAGAGCCAATACCATCTTTGGCTTTTATGTATAAATGGTATCCACCATCTGTTGTTTCCTCAATTAAAATATCTTCCTTTGCTATAGATAATTTGCTTAAACCTATATTGGGGTTATTCTGCGGATAGAGGTTACATATCGCAATAAAAAACAAAATTAGAAAAACAAGTTTTTTCATAATCTAATTATCGGGATGAATTCTTAAGTAATAAACAGTAAAAACAGTATGCTGCCTTTAGTGTTTGATAACCTGTTTTGCTCAATCATGCCTGCATTAGTGCAGTCGCGACTCTCACTTAGTTGGTTAATAAATAATAAATGGCATATGGCAAGTAAGGGTAATAACCCTATGGCAAGTAAGAAACAGGGCAAATTATGGCATTGATTTTTCCAAATACAATATGGGGTATTTTTTTCCTTCTTTATCAAATTGAGAGCGTCCAGTTACTTTAAATCCTAAATGTTTAAAAAATGATACTGCATTCTTATTCTGTTCATTTACATCTACTTTGCTGATTTTTAAATTATTAATCGCAAAAACCATGAATCTTTTTCCAATCCCTTTTCCAATGGATGCAGTATCAACAAAAAGCATTTCTACTTTTTCTTTTGATACACCTAAAAATCCTTTTATTTTTCCTTTTATATCTCTGTAGGCAAATAAAGATAGATTATTAAAATAGTGAGGTATTCTGAATTTATAAAATTCAAAATCTTCTTCCTTTAAAAAATCATAGGTTTCTTTTACAACTTTTTCCCAGATTTTTATTAAAGAGGGATGATCTTCTTTTATAACTGAACAAATCATAACTTATTCCGCCTGCGAGTTTAATACCTTTACCCATCTGCATATTTGTTTAGGGATTATAATATTAAACCCACATACAATCCACTCCTTCTGCCACCTACATACAGCTAGCAGGCAGATTCATGGTTAGATTGTTGATTTTTTTAAAAATCTATCACTGCTGGAAATGAAGCATTAATAAAATTGCTACCATCTTTGGCAAAATAGATCATCTGTTTTACAATATTTTCAGCAAAAGAAAGATTTATATTTTCTTTTATATGAAAATCTATAAAAAAAGTCCAGTTTTCAAAATGAGTATAAATAAAAATTGTTTCAGATTCTGTCTCATATATTGTATATGGAGAGCTTACTACTGTTCTCCAATTACTAAAAAGAGGGACTACTGTCTGGGTAAAATAAACAGTTATAGAAGTTTGCACTGATTCCAAAGTGCCATCATTTTTTCCCATGGTTCCTAAAGGAAACATATAAATACCCCGATATCCCGGGATGGAGTTAAACCCTATACCAGGCATCCCATCACATGGGAAAGGACCTGACTGAAGAAATGCTTTATTTTGAGCTTCAAGAGAATTTACACTTATTGTTATAAAAAACAAGATAATGGGCCATGATCGCAAACCCAAAAACATTTTTCTATTCAACTGTAACACTCTTTGCAAGGTTTCTTGGTTGATCAACATCTCTGCCCAGTTCAATTGCCATATAATAGGCAAAAAGCTGGAGAGGTATGATCATCACAAAAGGATAAATAAATTCAGAAACATGAGGAACTGTGATTATATCATCAGCTATTTGGGCAACCTCTTTATCCCCTTCAACAGCAATAGCTATAACTTTTCCTTTTCTTGCTTTTACTTCTTTCATATTTGAGATTACTTTTTCCCTTAACCGGTCATCGGGGACAAGAAAAAGCGAAGGAGTCACTTCATTAATTAATGCAATAGGACCATGTTTTATTTCTGCAGCGCTAAATCCCTCTGCATGAATATATGAAATTTCTTTGAGCTTTAAAGCACCTTCCATTGCAACAGGATAATTGATACCTCTGCCAAGAAAAAGAAAACTTCTGGCAAAATTATATTTTTTTGCAAGTTTTTTGATCTCATCTGCTTTTGATAAAGCTTTGTCCATAATATCTGGAAGAGAAAACATCTGTTTTGCAAACTCAGATCCTGCCTCAAAAGACATATCTTTCATTCTTGCCATAAGCAGCGTAAATATATAGAGAGCAACAAGCTGTGATGTAAAAGCTTTTGTAGATGCAACAGCAATTTCAGGGCCTGAGTGAATATAAACTCCGCCATCTGTTTCTCTTGCAATTGTAGAACCTACAACATTACATATTCCAAGAACTTTTGCCCCTTTTCTCTTTAATTCTCTAAGTGCAAAAAGCGTATCTGCTGTCTCTCCTGATTGTGAAACAACAAAATAGAGGGCATTTTTCTGAATAATGGGATTTCGGTATCTTAACTCTGATGCAAGTTCTGCAGATGCAGGAATTCTTGCAAGTGATTCCAAAAGATATGAAGCAACAAGGCCTGCATGGAAAGAAGTTCCTGCTGCAACAATTATTACTCTTTCAATATTAAGGAGTTCACTGTTTGTCATATTAAGCCCGCCCAGGTGTCCTGTTGCAAGATTAATATTAAGCCTGCCAGCCATCCCTCTCATAACAGACTCTTTCTGCTCAAATATTTCTTTTAACATGAAGTGTTCAAAATTCCCTTTTTCAAAGGATTCGAATTCCCAATCCACTTCATTTATAGGTCTGCTAATATTTTTTTCATGAAAATCTGATATTTCAAATCCATCTGGTGTGATGCTTATAATTTCTCCATCTTCAAGATACACAACTTGCTTGGTATATGAAATCATTGCATTTACATCAGATGCAACAAACATTTCATTGTCGCTGACTCCCAGAATCAATGGCGACCCATTCCTGGCTCCAACAAGTAAGTTTGGATTGTCATAGTGCATTACAACAATTCCATATGTCCCTTTAAGATGTTTTACAGTTTCCCTTACAGCTTGAGTAAGGTTTCCTGTATATATATCTTCAACAAGGTGCGCAATTACTTCTGTATCTGTTTCTGATTTAAAAACATGCCCTTTTGCAAGAAGTTTATCTTTAAGCTGATTATAATTTTCAATAATACCATTATGAACTACAGATATTTTCCCGCTGCAATCTGTATGAGGATGGGCATTTTCATCTGTAACTCCACCATGGGTTGCCCATCTTGTATGACCTATTCCATTGTGCCCAAAAGATTCTTCCGGAACTATTGCTTTTAAATCTCTTATCTTGCCTGTTTTTTTTATAACTTTTAATCCTGTATCGGTTCCAACGCATATACCTGCTGAATCATATCCTCTATATTCCAGCCTTCTTAACCCCTCAAGCAAGATTCCGGATGCAGGCTTATTTCCGCAATATCCGACTATTCCGCACATTATTCACAACCTCTTTTCCTGATATAGCAAAATATTACATTTATTCTTTTAGTTTATCTATATTATTTATGATTATTTTACTATCTGATATGGTAATTACCGAATCTTTCTCAAAATCAATGAATTTTTCCTTTACTAATCCAACAGGTACTTCCATGTTTTTGGCAATGTTATCGATAGTTCTGTCATAATTAAGATTATTGATATCTACCCCTTTAGACTGAATAATATAATAGAGATTCATGGCAATTAGGCTTTTTATATCTTTTTTTACAAGCCTTTTTATTTGTAAATTGGCATGTTCAAGTCTTTTACACAACTTATCAATAATGTTGAGCGCTATCTTTGCATTTTTTTCAATCATCTGAATGAATCCTTCCCTGTTGAATGCAAGAAGTTGCACATCCCCTATTGCAGTTGCTGTTGCAGTTCGTTTAATTTTGCTTACGATTGCTATTTCCCCAAAGAAATCTCCTTTTTTAAGAATATCAATTATATGCTCGGTAGTGCCAATAATTCTTGATATTCTGACAGAGCCTTCCTGGATAATATACATCTGAGTACCTTCTTCGCCTTCTTTAAAAATAATTTCATTATTATTAAAGCTCGTTCCAAATTTTTCAAAAAGTGCAATATGATCTGACATATAACCTCTTCCTATTCTAATACTATTGTCTGTCCAGAAAGTCTATAAATCTGCTTCAACGCACTGTGTTGCGTCCTGGATTAGCATTTCCTCGCCAAAAGCTGCAGAAAATGCAGGTTAATGTGTCTACATTATAGACAGATTTTTATTATTGAATCAATTTTCACAATTAACAGTTATATAAATATCGTCACAGGAGAAACTTATGTGTAGAATAGTTTTTTATATTGCTATCTTTATTTATTCATTATTTTTATACTCATGCGCTCCAATAGATTCAAAAACAACTGAAATAGACCATAATATTGCTTCTCCCAAAATAATAGGATTAAAAATTGTTGAAAGCAATAAAATTGAGTTTATATTTTCAAAAGAGGTCTCAGCATCCTCATCCTCTTTTGAGATAATTCCATATTTAGGGGGTATATATTGTGAAGCAAATGAGCGGTCTATTGTAATAAATCTATCGGAAGAACAGTCCCCGGGAGAAGAATATTTTATAAAAGGGAGGGTAAAAGATAAGTATGGAAATTCTCTCTCTTTTAGCACAAAATTCTTTGGGTTTAATCCCAGGGTGCCAGGCATTCTTATAAATGAATTTACCACAAATGGCAGTACAGCTCATCCGGATATGGTTGAATTATTTATAACTACAGAAGGAAATATGGCAGGAGTTGTATATTATGCAGGTTGTGGATGTATAAATGATCATGAAATGATTTTTCCGCCATTCGAGGTTGTTGCTGGAGAATATATAGTGATACATACAAGACCACAGGGAATTCCAGAAGAAATAAATGAAACAGGAGCAAAAGATGTTTCAAAAGGGATTGATGCTACTCCATATGCAAGAGATTTTTGGGTAAAAGGGGGAACAGGATTGTCCGGCAATAATGGAGCGCTTACTATTTTTTCATCTCCTGGCGGCGATCTTCTTGATGCTGTTTTATATAGTACCAGAACATCTTCTTCGGATGAACGATACAGAGGTTTTGGGTCGATAAATATGGTCCATAAAGCAGATTGTATTGCTGAAAAGAACGGATGGTTTTTTGAGGGAGAACAAATAAGCCCGGAAGATTGTATTAACCCCAGCCAGTCAACTGCAACACGCTCAATTTGTAGAAATAGCAATTCAGATGATACAAATACAAAGAATGATTGGCATATTGTCCCTACAAGTGGATATACATTTGGCAGGGTTAATAATGATGCGGTTTATAATCCATAAACACCCTGCCCTTCGGGGGGTGGTTATGGGTTACCCGGTGCTTATCTACCCACAGGGTACGCTTATCTACCCACAGGGTACGCTTATCTACCCACAGGGTACGCTTATCTACCCACAGGGTACGCTTCGCTATCCCAAATGACTCTATGGAACAAAAGTAAACTGCCACATAACCTTTTGGGATACGCTTCGCTATTTTCTGCTTCCGAGCATCATAAGGTCTTTTAAACGAAAATCATCAATCATTACATCAAGATGTTTAATAAGTTTTAGAAGTTTGTCTTTTTCACTCTCAAGAATACCAGGATAATTAATAAGTCCACTAATAATCTCTATAAACATTCTTATAAGAGAGGCACATTCAAAAATACAAAGCTTTTCTTCTTTATCGATATTTTTTGTTAAACTAACCCGAGAATTCAACATGTCTTTATATTGTAAAAGACGGATAGTTACATTTCCAGAATAAACCCGTGTAAAATTATTAAGCATTTTTTCCAGTTTTATGTGGGTAAGATCATACTTATTAATTCTATATTTTTTAGCAATATCCTCATAAGTTTTCCACATACCTTTATCAAAATCTATTAGAGCGCCAAAAAGTTTTTCTATCTCTTTATTTGCATTTGGATGAATAAAAAGAGATGGATATTTTTCTATTTTTTCGAGTAGCTGTTCCAGAATTTTATCTGCAAAATCTTTCTTGTCTGTTTCTTTATTTATATTTTTATTGAGATTGATATTTATACTTTTTCCTGCATTGTTAATTTTTTCTTTCTCTTTTTGTTCAAGCTCTATTAACGCTTTTATTTCATCATTAAAAAATCTTGTAGGGTCAAAACCATACTTTTTTATTTCATTATATCTTTCTTCAAAGCCTTCTTTTATACGTGGTGTAAGCATATATGAGATAATTAGGTCGTTATATTTTTTTCTTACTTTTTCAGCAGTGCTTTCTATCTCTTGGCTGCTTAGTTTTTTACCCATCCTGTTATTATATTTAAAATAATGGTTGTAGGTAAATAGCGCAGCGTACCCTGTGGGTAGCGAAGCG